>OHAF01000001.1_pt1 | contig 385000 bp, 365 predicted proteins | sample 1577041 | NCBI WGS metagenome assembly OHAF01 (sample SAMEA3541495, study PRJEB24748) | human gut metagenome | biome: human gut; feature: human-associated habitat; material: faeces | place: China | collected 2012
TTAGAAGATAAATTCTAAAGAGATGGGAAAGGTTAAGTATCTGAAAAAGGTGCTTAGCCTTTCTTTATTTGGAACGCAACAATATTGAAACAGAGGAATGAAAAATGAAAGAGTTAGAGAATGTAATGAGCCAGTTAGAAAGAGAAACCAAGAAAAAAGAACAGGCGGAAAACAAGATTAAGCTATTAAAACAGAAAAAAAGTAAACTTAAAAGGAATGCTGAAACAAAAAGAAAGGTACAAAAAGGTGGAGTATTTGAAGCCTTTGAAAGAGAAATTACAAGTCCACGTTAAGTTAATTAAGCTAATTTATTTAATAAAAACCCAACATTATGAAGGGTTCGACTTTGATTTGAATGGTGTGCTCGATGGGAATTGAACCCACAACCTTTTGATTCGGAATCAAATGCGCTATCCAGTTGCGCCACGAGCACAGAACACTTTATATATTAGCACGGTATGCTATAATTTTGAAGTTATGAATATGAATGTAGATAAGATAAAAATGATTGTCTGTGATATAGACAATACACTGATTCCAAGTGGCTCTGAGCAGTTAAGTGAGCGTAATCGTAATGCTTTACAAGCAGCGATGGCGAATGGGTATGATGTCATGATTAATACGGGTAGACATTATACATTCTTACAGCCAACGCTATTTGATGATTTACCAATGGATATCATTGGCACGATTAATGGTGCGTGTTTGGTAAAGCGTGATGGTACTGTTTTGGAAACACATCCACTACCAACAGAGTATATGAATCGTATTGTCTCTTTTGCGCAAGCGAATGATATTGGTTTAGGTTTTAAGTTTGTGGATCATGTTGTAACATACAACGCACATCAGAAGTTTGTTAGTGGATATGTAAATGGAGATCCAATTAAGGCAAAACTGATTGTCGATGATACAGAGAAACATACACATCACTTAGAATATGGGAATCCGTTAGGAACGTTCTTAGTAGGTGATGAAGATGCGATTATGAATTTTGCTAAAGAAGTGCCTGACCTGGTGTTTGCTTGGTCATCTCTGAAGGGATTTGATGTATTCTTGCATTCAATCAATAAGTCATTAACAGTAGAAGCTGTTCTCAAAGAGAAGTGTTATACTTGGGATAATGTCATTGCGTTTGGTGATGCAGGAAATGATATACCATTTATTCAGAAAGCAGGAATTGGTGTTGCCTTAGGCAATGCGAAGGATGATGTTCGCCAGCATGCGGATATCGTTGCGGATATTTGCGCAAATGATGGTGTAGCGAAGGTATTAGAAGAGCTCGGAATTGTATAACTTAAAAGTAGATGCTGGTCATCTACTTTTTAAATGGTTCATACATTGGATTTGGTTGGTCGAACATTTTGTGTTTCTTATTAGTAATTGGATTTCTAAATGAGATCCAATCTGCCCATAAGCCCATAGCTGGGAAATCTTTTGTTTTTACACCATAGAGTATATCGTTGACGATAGGATGATCAATACTGGAAAGATGAACACGGATTTGGTGAGTTCTGCCTGTTTCAAGTGTACATCCCAGTAAACTATAAGATTGATAATTACCTAGTGCTTCTACGCGTGTGATAGCTTCAACTCCTGTTGAAGAAACACGATACATACCACTGTTATGACGGTCTCTTCCAAGTGGTTTATTGATTGTCATGCGGAAGCTTGGATCAATATTCCCATTTGTAATGGCTAGGTAATGACGATGAATTCTCTTACTAGAAAGTTGTGCGTCAAACCATGGTTGGAAGAATGGTATCTTTGAATAGATAACAAGTCCAACCGTATCTTTATCTAAACGGTGAATTGGTCGTACTGGTTGTTTGATGCCATGGTTGATCTGATATCTAGCCGCATAAGCATTCAAGCATGTTGTATCACTGGGATCGCCGTGGATAATCATGCCTGCATCTTTATGCACGATATAGATGAATGCATCTTCGTATACGACTTTGCATTCTGTTTCTGCAGGAATCCAATCTACTGCTTCTTCTGGGAGGGTGATTGTGATTGTTTTGTGGTCAATGATTTCTTTACCATGCTTGACCGTATTACCATCTAATAAGATTTGTTTATTTAACAGTAGAAGATATTTGTTTTTCTTTGATTGATAGTAATCGTTTAGAAAATCATCTACTGTTTTTTTGAGATATTTTCCTTCTGGATCAATCGTAATCGTATTTTCTTTGACGAGATATTTCATTAACCTAACTCCAATACTGTAATGGATTCTACCAGCGGTGTTTGCGGGAATAAGTCATATGGAATCACAGTTACTACATGATAGCGTTGTTTGAGTACTTTTAGGTTCTTTGCAAGAGTGGATGGATTACAGGAGATATATATGATCTTCTTTGGTAATACATGCATGATGGTATTTAACATTTCATCATCCATACCACTACGAGGTGGATCGACTAATAAGCAGTCAACCGTCTTCTTCATCGCAATCTTGCGTAAACCATGTGCCGCATCATCACAGATAAATTCTGTGTTTGTGATGTTGTTTAGTTTCGCGTTGTTTGTGGCATTTTCGACTGCACTTGGAACGGATTCAATACCATAGACTACATTTGCCTTATCTTTGGCCATAAGTGCCATCGTACCAATACCGCAATAAGCTTCTACTAATACCTTACATGGATCAATCTTACTGATTGCCATCTGATACATCTTTTCGGCTTGATTAATGTTTAGCTGGAAGAAGGATTCCGCTGAAAGCTGTAGTTGAATCTGATTCATAGAAATTGTTAATGTGTTTTGGCCCGCGAGTACTTTTGCAGGAGAGCCAAAAATCTGATTTGTCTTACGATTGGTGTTGAAGGATTGACATAGGGATTCCATACCAGGAATTTCCATGATTCTATCAATGATTGTAGAAGGGATATGCTCTTTACCAGTGATAAGGGTACACTGTGCTTTGCCATCAATCACGCGTAGAACGATATAGCGTAGTCCTTTTTGTGATCTCTGGTTATAGTCATCATAACCTTCTTCGTTGAGGATACGTAAGATTTCTGTACGGATTTCTTCTAGCTTTGGATCGTGTATTAAGAAATGTTCGATAGGATGAAAGTGGTTTGTCTTTGGTTCGTACATACCATTCACCAAAATATCATGGGATTTTTGAACTGGTAGTTTGCATTGGGAACGGTAACCAACTTGTTTTTCACTTGCGTGCATATCACGCACAAAGGAACGCTTTACATTTCCGTATTTATATAATGCTTGTTCAAGGATATCTTGTTTGTGACGTAATTGCTTTTGGTAATCCAAAATAAAGAGAGGACAACCATGTGCTTGTTCTAATGGGCTTGGGGATTCAATACGTTCTGGTGACTTTGTAATAAGTCGCTTGAGGCGAGCCATTACGTACTTTGGTTTCTCTTCGATGATTTCAACTTCTGCAGTTTCTTCAGGTAATACTCCATCACAGAATACTGGCTTGCGCTTGATAAAACCGATACCTTCGCCATTAATCCCTAATTTTTTAAATTCTACTTTCATAGTGACCTCGTTTGCTAAAAAGCTTCTTTCTACAATATCTGTGTTTAGCGTAACACGCTTTTATTGTTCTTAATAGACAAAAAGGCAAATTAAAGAATAATTTTGACAACTAAAAGAATAAGTTCAGAATTGGGCTGTTGCAAACGCTTTCGTTACGTTTTAAAATAAATACAACGGGAGTCAGAAAATTCTGACAAAGAAAGGGAAAGAATTATCATGAAGAAATTATTAACTTCTGTGCTATCATTTGCAATGATTGCGACGATGGCAGGTTGTGGCGGAGATACTGCCAAGAACAGTAACGCTACAAACACAACTACAGGGAAGTCAACGGCTGAGGTTGCAGTCGTTACTGACGTTGGTCAGTTAATGGACAAGGGCTTCAACCAAGGTACTTATGAAGGTGCTGTAAAGTATGCAGAAGACCATAAGTTAACGCACAATTACTATCAGCCAGCGAACGGTGCAGACGCAACAGATAATGACCGTATCGATGCTATGAAGCAGGCTATCGAAAATGGTGCGAAGATTATTGTGGCTCCAGGATTCTTGCAGGCTAAGGCAATGGAAACAGTTGCCAAGGAAAATCCTGATGTTAGGTTTGCATTCGTTGATGGTTGGGCTTTAGGTCTACCAAACGTAACAGCTATCGTTTATAAGGAACAGGAAGCTGGTTACTTTGCTGGATATGCTGCAGTTATGGAAGGCTATACAAAACTAGGTTATACAGGTGGAGGCGGAGGTGCTAACCCTGCATGTAACCGTTTCGGTTATGGTTTTGTTCAAGGCGCAAGTGCTGCTGCGAAGGAAAAGGGAATCACAGTAGAAATCAAGTACTCCTATAAGTATGGTTCTACATTCTCAGCTTCAACAGAATTACAGACACAGATTGCTGGTTGGTATGCATCTGGAACTGAAGTTGTATTTGCATGTGGTGGATCAATGTTCCAGTCTGTATTATCTGCAGCTTCTGAATATGAAAATGCGAAGATTATCGGTGTAGACGTTGACCAGTCTGCCGAAAGTTCAAAGGTTATCACAAGTGCTGTGAAGGGCTTAAGTTCATCTGTTGAACGTATTTTAGGTCAATTCTATGATGGTAAGTGGGACAGTGAACTTGCTGATAAGGCTCAGAATCTCGGCGCAGCTGAAGGTGCTACAGGCTTACCAGAAGACACATGGTCAATGAAGAACTTCACAGTTGAACAATACAAGGCATTGTTCAAGAAGGTTGCTGATGGTGAAATCGTACCAGATTCTAAGACACCGGATGACGCAAACAACGCTGACTGGTTGAAGGGCATTCCAAACGTAACAATTGATTTTGAAGCGTAATGAAGTCATAAGTTTTTTGCAGGGATGATAGTAACGCTATCATCCCTGTATTTGTATATTCTTGTTGTACGCAAGGACGGTTTTATATCCTGTATCAAAGATACGTGATATAAAACTGCTCATATAACCTTGCGAAAATATCATGTATAATTGTCTTAAAACAAGAGAAAATTTGATTATTATATCATCGGTAATGGAGGATAGACTATGGATGAAAAGTTAGTTCATGAATCTCCCTATATTATTGAAATGCGCAATATTACCAAGATTTTCCCTGGTATTATCGCGAATGACAATATCACTTTACAGTTAAAGAAGGGTGAAATTCATGCACTTTTGGGTGAGAATGGTGCGGGTAAGAGTACTCTGATGAGTGTTCTTTTCGGTCTATATCAACCAGAAGAGGGACAGATTTATAAGAATGGAAAGCCAGTTCAAATCAACAATCCAAATGATGCGAATGATTTGGGTATTGGAATGGTACACCAGCACTTTAAGCTAGTACAGGTGTTTACTGTTTTAGAGAATATTATTCTCGGTGTTGAAACGACAAAGCTTGGCTTTATTAGTAAGAAAGAGGCACGCAAGAAGGTTGTTGCATTATCCAAATCCTATGGATTAAACGTAGACCCTGATGCGTTAGTTGAAAATATTACGGTAGGTATGCAGCAGCGTACAGAAATCCTAAAGATGCTATACCGTGATAATGATATCTTGATTTTTGATGAGCCTACAGCTGTATTAACACCACAGGAAATTGAAGAACTCATGCAAATCATGAAGAGTCTTGCAAAGGAAGGCAAATCTATCTTATTTATCACGCATAAGTTAAATGAAATTATGCAGGTAGCAGATCGATGCTCAGTACTTCGTAAAGGTGCGTATATCGGTACGGTTGACGTTAAGAATACGACGAAGGAAGAACTATCCAATATGATGGTTGGTCGTGATGTTAAGTTTGTCGTAGATAAGAAGGAAAGTAGTCCTGCAGAGGAAGTATTAGAACTGGAGAACTTATGTGTCTTTGATAAGATTCATAAGAAGGATAGTATCCACGATGTATCTTTCAAGGTACGTAAGGGTGAAATTGTTTGTATCGCAGGTATTGATGGAAATGGCCAAACAGAGCTAGTACATGCAATCACTGGTCTTGAAAAGATTAAGAGTGGTAAGGTAAAACTCAATATTAACGATGAAATGAGGGATGTATCTCATACTTCGATTCGTTATAAGAATACGCATGGTATTTCTCATATTCCGGAAGATCGTCATAAACATGGTTTAATTTTGGATTACACTTTAGAACAAAACTTAGTTCTACAACGATATCTTGAACCGGAGTTCCAAAGTCATGGCATGATTCGTTTCAAGGAAGTTAGAAAGTATGCGGAAAGACTCATTCAGGAATACGATGTACGCAGTGGTCAAGGACCGATTACAATTTCTCGTAGTATGTCTGGTGGTAACCAACAGAAGGCTATTATTGCGCGTGAATTAGACCGTAAACACAATCTATTGATTGCTGTACAGCCTACTCGTGGTCTAGACGTTGGTGCGATTGAGTACATTCATAAACAGATTATTCAAAGCCGTGATAGTGGAGCAGGTGTATTACTTGTTTCTCTAGAATTAGATGAGGTTATGAACTTATCTGATCGTATTCTTGTTATGTATGAAGGTGAAATCGTTGGTGAATTAGATCCAAAGAAGACAACTGTACAAGAGTTAGGTCTATACATGGCTGGTGCGAAGCGTAATGGTAAGGAGGAGAAGAACGATGAAAAATAAGAATAAAAAATCCTCTGAAGGCTTGAAGTCGCTAAGTGCTTCTTTACTATGCATCTTCGGTGGTATCTTTGTTGGATTTGTCGTCCTCGTATTACTATCTGTATTTAATCCACGTATTGGATTTGCAGAAGCGGTACGCGGTATTCTTGTCGTCCTCGGTGGACCATTCTCTGGTGGTGGTAACTCATTATTCCAGTTTGGTAATATGTTGTTTAATGCAACTCCATTAATTCTAACGGGTTTATCTGCATGTATTGCATTTAAGACAGGATTATTTAATATCGGTACTCCAGGACAGTACTTAATGGGTGCGATGGTAACATTAATTGTTTCATTATCTATTCCATCCGCTTCTGTTCCGTCACCAATCATTTGGTTACTTGCATTAATCTCTGGTACGTTAGCAGGTGCACTATGGGGTGCGATTCCAGGTTTCTTCAAAGCATATCTGAATGTTAACGAAGTTATCGTTTGTATTATGACAAACTGGATTGCAGCGAATGTAGTCAGCTGGGTATTTAATGGTTCTAAGTTTATTAACGTCGCGGAGTCAAAAGTAAACTTCATTATGAAGACGGAAGTAAACAATATCGCAACAGCAACATTTGGTTTAGATAAGATCTTCTCTGGCGGTTCGGTTGTATCTTATGCAGATGCAAGTATCTTCTTAGCAATCTGCGTAGCTATTGCACTTTATGTTGTGATGAATAAGACAACGTTTGGATATGAACTAAAGGCTTGTGGATTCAACCGTGATGGTGCAAAGTATGCAGGCATGAACGAAAAGAGAAATCTACTTCTAGCAATGGCTATCGCTGGTGGTCTTGCGGCAATGGGTGCTTCTATTTGGTGCCTGAATGGTCATCAAGACTTTAAGTGGGAAACATACCAGACATTACCGGTAGATGGATTCAATGGTATCCCAGCAGCCTTGCTGGCAGGAAATAATCCTATCGGTATTATCTTTACTGCAATTTTCTTAAAGTATATCAACGTGGGTGGATCAAACCTTGCGGCGAATACTGCATTCAACGAATATGTATCTCAATTAATGATAGCAATGATAGTATACTTCTCAGGCTTTGCAAGATATATCAGTATGTTATTAAGCACAAAGAAGAAATCCTTACGGGAAATTGAGACAGAAATCAAAAATAGCAAGGAGGAAAAGAAATGATTTTTATTCTTCAGAAAACATTGATTTTTACCATTCCGCTATTGATTGTTGCCTTAGCAGGTATGTTTGCAGAACGTAGTGGTATCATCAACATCGCATTAGATGGTATCATGATTTTCGGTGCTTTCATTGGTGCGGTTGTGACATTATTATTACGACAGAATGTTCCGTTCTTTGTTGATCATAATCAAATTATGTTTGTGGTAGCGATGCTTGCGGCAGCCGTTGCAGGTGCATTATTCTCGCTTCTATTATCTGTATCTGCGATTAAGTTTAAAGCAGATCAGACAATCGCTGGTACAGCATTAAATCTTCTTGCACCAGCTATTGCACTCTTCTTCATCAAGGTATTTACAAGTAAAGACCAGTTAGAGATGGGTACAGCTGTTGACTCCCTGGGACAACGTCATGACTTTGGTTATGTTATCCAAAATAAGGAAGTGAGTGGTGTCTTTGCGGTACTATTTGATAAGGCTTATATTTCAACCTTTATCGCGATTGCATTATTTATTATCCTATCTATCTTCTTATACAAGACTAAGACAGGCTTGCGCTTGCGTGCATGTGGTGAACATCCACAGGCTGCTGACTCTGTAGGTATCAATGTCTATAAGATGCGTTATCTTGGTACAACAATCTCTGGTGCATTAGGTGGATTTGGTGGTTACTTATACATTGCGACAGTTGCTAATGGTACAGCATCTGGTGCGGTAGCCGGCATGGGATTCTTGGCAATGGCTATCATGATTTTTGGTAACTGGACACCACTTGGTGTTGCCTTTGGATCCTTGATGTTTGGATTCTTGAAGTGTTTAAGTGTAGTTTATAACCAGATTCCATTCACAAAAAACTTACCATTACCAATGTATTTCTATAACATCATTCCTTATCTAGTCGTATTAATTGTTTTAGGATTCTCTAGCGGAAAATCAAGAGCGCCTAAGGCGGAAGGTATTCCTTACGATAAGGGGACACGTTAATCACAAAGATAGAGAGGTTGCGACAGGCAACTTCTTTTCTTTCAAGGCTTTCAAGGCTTTTGACACATTAGAAAAAAGATGGATATTGTGATAGAATAGAAATGGTGAAAGTAGGTGATTTCTTTGTATAAAGTAAAAGATATCGTTGTCTATCGGAGAGATGTATGTCGCATTACAGGAAAGAAACGCAGTGACTTTACGGGGGAACAATGTTATATTCTTGAACCTTATTTTCCTACTTCTGGATCTGTTTCCATTCAGGTTCCGGTGTCCAATAAAGCAGGTCATATACGTGATTTGATTACAAAAGAGGAGATTAATCAGCTGATTATTGATACACCTGATTTAGAGACTCTTGAAAGTAAGCCTGCAAATATGAAGAGTCAATATGCTTCACTGTTAAAGGGAAATGATATCAGTGAGTTGGTACGTATCATCAAGACTTCCTATGGACGCAATCAAGAGCGTCTTGAACAACATAAGAAGTTAGCTTCTATCGATGATGAATATTTACAGATAGCTGAGAAATACCTATATGAAGAACTTTCTGTTGTATTAGAATTATCAATTGAAGACACAAAGGAATATTTCGAAAAAGAGGTAGCGAAACTATCTCTTGAATAAGAGGTGACTATGGAGAAAAACGATACACTATTACAAGCTTTTGAGTGGTATCTTCCAGATGATAGTCAACATTGGAATAAACTGAAGGTGCTGGCACCTTCTTTTTCTAATCTGGGAGTAACAGTGGTGTGGCTACCACCAGCATATAAAGGTGCTGGTGGAGTACATGATGTAGGATATGGTGTTTATGATTTATATGATCTTGGAGAATTTGATCAAAAGGGAACGATTCCTACAAAATATGGCACAAAACAAGAATATCTAGATGCGATTGGTGCATTTCAAAAAGAAAATATATTAGTTCTTGCGGATATTGTACTCAATCAGAAAATGGGTGGCGATACAGAAGAAACGATAGATGTCATTAAATCGGATCCAAATAATCGCAATGAAGAGATCGGTGGTGATTATCAGATTACCGCGTGGACAAAATTTACTTTTCCGAATCGTAAAGAAAAGTACTCTACGTTTACATGGAATGCAAGTCATTTTGATGGCATAGATTGGGATGAAAAGAAGAAACAAAGCGCCATTTACCTCATTGAAGGAAAGAACTGGAATCCAAATGTAGATGGTGAACATGGTAACTTTGATTATTTGATGGGTTGTGATATTGATTTTAAAAATCAAGAAGTGTTACAAGAATTTAACCATTGGGGTAAATGGTATTTAGATATCACTGGCACCAATGGTATGCGTTTGGATGCGGTTAAACATATTGATAATCAATTCTTTAAGAATTGGTTATCTGACATGCGTGCATATAAAGGGAATAATTTCTTTGCGGTAGGTGAGTATTGGAATGGTGACGTTGGTAAGCTGCAGGAGTATCTTGCGGATACGTCAGATTGTATGTCTTTATTTGATGTACCGTTACACTATCAGTTATTAAACGCATCCGATACAAATGGAAACTTTGACATGCGAGAGATATTTCAAGGAACACTTGTACAAACTGATGCATGGCATGCGGTGACGTTTGTGGATAATCACGATACAGAACCAGGACAGTCACTACAATCCTTTGTCTTATCTTGGTTTAAGCCATTGGCGTATGCATTAATTTTATTGCGTATAGATGGTCTACCGTGTGTGTTCTATGGGGATTTATATGGGATTCCTGCTAAGAATATTCCTGCAGTAGTTGAGCTTCCAACACTGATGAAGATTAGAGAACTATATGCTTATGGTGAACAACATGACTATTTCGATCATCCAAATGTAATTGGTTGGACACGAAGTGGCAGTGATGAATTTACTGGAAGTGGTTTGGCTGTTGTGCTAAGTAATCGATGTGGTGGTTCTAAGAGAATGTATATCGGTACCAATCATGCGGGAAAAGAGTTCAGAGATATACTAGGTCACTGCACAGATACGGTAACGATTGATGATGAAGGTTGTGGAGAATTCTCCTGTTGCGATGGTAGTGTTAGTGTATGGCTCGAAAAGACTTTGAAAGTTGAAGTAAGCCTTGACTAACAGAAACGTGTTCGGCGAAAATATAGATGTAATTTGAGGGAGTAGCTGGCACATGCCCGTGCAGCAAGTCAACATACTGGTAAAAACCTGGCTTGTTTTAATTAGCGAGACTCATGATTGCCGTTTTGGTAATACATGGTCTTTTTTTATTGACATGTTCCTTACCATATTCAAGAGGAGTGAATGGATATGATAAAACTATTAATACAAGCTGCTTTGTTGGGTGTTGGTCTTGCGATGGATGCTTTCTCTGTATCAATGGCGAATGGAATGAATGAAAAGAAAATGGCAATATCTAGAATGATTCAGATTGCCGTTGTTTTTGCGGGATTTCAATTTTTAATGCCGATGATTGGATGGTTTGCAGTACATACAGTTTCCTCTACCTTTACGATTTTTATGGATGCTGTACCATGGATTGCCTTGATCTTACTATTGTATATTGGTGGTGGGATGATCAAGGATGGACTTGAAGAAGAGGAAGAGGGGGAAGCTGAATATGAAGCCAGTACTCGTAAACTTCTGATTCAAGGTATCGCAACTTCAATAGATGCCTTATCTGTTGGATTTACCATCGCACACTACTCGTTATCCTCTGCCTTCATCACTTCTGTGATTATTGCAGTTGTAACTTTTGTCATCTGTTATATAGGAATAATACTAGGTAAGAAGTTTGGTATGGTCTTTGCCAATAAATCATCCATCTTAGGTGGGATGATTCTTATTTTCATTGGTATTGAAATATTTGTGACTGGTATTGGGTTATTGTAAAAATAACCTTTTTTACTTCATGCACTGGATGAAATAGTGCTATATATTTATAGGTTGTTAAATTGTATAATATGCAAGATACTACATGATTGATGACTCAAACTTTTGAAAGAAGGTGTTAATATGAACTGCACAAATATGAAAAAAGAGTGTGAGATGCTATGGGCAAAAAATAAATATTATGTGTTAAGCAAATCACACAAAGCATACCTAGAGATCAGAGAATATTTAAAAGCAAAAGAAGTGGATATTCTATTTCTGAAAGAAAGGATACAAACAGTAAGGAATCTTGAAGAAAGTAAAAAAGATTTTAATAATGCCATTCTTCATGTATGGGGATACTTTAAGAAAGACGCAAGTGAAGTTGAAAAACAGGAATTGTTTACCATACTAGAAAAATATATGGTAGGAAAAATGAATCAGAATTCTGTTATCGAATATATCAAAGTTTTATTAAAGAAATATCCAAACAAATATTTACAAGAATCTACTTTATTAACAGGAGAATATGATGAGACTGTGGCATGAACAAATGATTAACCGATTACCTAAAAATCAACTTCTTGGACAGCATAGGGAATGTTGTGCACTGAGAGGAAATGGATGGGAGAAGAAACATAGAACAGTAGATTATGTGTTTTTATACTCTCCGTATTGCTTATATCGTTATCATTCCTTAGTCATGGATGAAATGGAACAAAGAGGGTATAAGGTTTCTGCAGAATGGAGAGATAAGAATTATCGAGGGAAGATAGCAGAAGAATATAATAATCTTGAAGAAGTAAATATAAATACTCCAATTTACAAAGAACATACTCATGAATATCTAATCGAGTGTATAGAAAACTTGAGAAAAAAAGGAATAGTATTAGAATTATAAATTTAAAAGCTTAATGAACGACACGAAGTGAAGTTGATTAAGCCTTTATTTTAAGTTTGGAAAGACATTGATAAAGTCATCGTGAATTGTTAAATCGGCTGTAGAATCATAACTTGTTTGATCACGATTAATTAAAACAAGTGTATTACCGTCAAAGTAACGTAGTAGTCCTGCAGCTGGATATACAACAAGAGAAGTGCCTAACACGATACAGGTATCTGCAGTTTGTAATGCATACAAGGACTGATTGAGTATGGTTTCATCTAATCCTTCTTCATACAAGACTACATTTGGCTTGATGATGCCGTTACATTTTGGACAATGTGGTATAGTATCCATTGTTAAAATATCATCGAGTGAATACTTTGCATGACATTGCAGGCATGTATTTCGTAAAACACTACCATGCAATTCTAATACGTTTGTTGAACCGGCAAGTTGATGTAAACCATCAATGTTTTGCGTGATGACTGTAACCTTTTTATTGCGCTTCTCTAATGAGGCGATATACGCATGTACATAAGAAGGCTTCACGTCTGGATATAACATCTTATCGCGATAGAAGCGGAAGAATTCCTCCGTGTGTTGTTTGAAAAAGTGGTGACTTAAGATTTCTTCTGGTGGGAATTGATACTTTTGATTGTAGAGCCCATCGGTGCTCCGGAAATCAGGGATACCACTAGCGGTGGAGACACCGGCACCGGTAAAGAATACGATATGATTTGAACTGTCGATGATTTGTTGAAGTTCTTGTATCTTTTCGTTCATATTGTTCCTTTCTGATAGGTTTTGATTACCATATTTGCGATAGCTAATAGTTTTTCTTTCAGTTCTATTGGCTGAATTACAGTGATGCGGTCATAGAATAACATTAACCAACTCAAAAGTGTTGGTGTAATCGCTGTTTTTAAGCTTACTGTAAAGGAGTTGTCTTTTACTTCTGAGATAATCATATGACTGCCAAATTCATCTAAGATGATACTTGCCATATCGGTTGTGCATTTAATAGTAATCGTTTCTGCTTTCCCTGCATACATCTTCATGGATGTTTGCAGGTGCTGTTCTAAATCAAAAGAGATTGTTTCTACTGGCTGATCAATCTGACGCACAGTTTCCATTTTATCAATACGATAGTTTGTAAAGGATCGGTATTTCTCGCTGTAAAGTATACAATAATATTTTCCTTCGTAGGAAGTAACTGCATAAGGTGTTAGAATATAGCGCTTTTTATTCTTGCGGTATTTCTTTTCCTTAGAAATTGTATAGTCGAAGTAGTAGAAGGAAATCTGATACGAGTGTTTAATGGCGTGCAAAATCAGTTTGATATTGGAAAGTATCTCTTGACTCCTTGTGCGTGAACTAGATTTGCGTTTAAGACTGTGATAAGGGCTTGCAAGTGCCTGTAACTTTGTTTGTATTGTGGTAACTTCCTTGTTAGATAAAGAGCAGAGTTGATTTAAATAGTCTGATAGGATAAAGTGCTCTGCTTCATCAAAGTATGGCACAAGATAATAACCAGAGTAAAACTTATGAAATTCATAACGAATATCATGGTTATATTCTCGTAGTGTCTCAATGGCTCGATATACAGTACGTCGATTGGAGGGGAATCCTTCTGTCTCTAATATGGCCTGTAGTTCAGACATTGAGATTAGATGCTCTGGATCTGGATATTGATACAGTATTTCAAGAATTTGTAATGGGAGTGCATTTGTGTTTTTCATATTCTTAATTGATGTGCATTTATATGCACATCAATTATATACCTAACTGCTAAGATAATACATATAGAGAAGGTGATGAACATGACAAACAAACAACTATATTTCGTAAATCGTTCCGTGTTATTTCTAGCAATTGCCTACGCAATCAATGGATATACACTACCGTCATTGGCTTGTAGTATCATATCTAGTTTCTTGACGTGTGAGTTTATTGGATATGAAAAGATAAAGGATAGCGTAATAAAGATGTTATTTATAGGTATTATGTTAAGTGGATTGATTCGTATGGTTGGTTTACATACAACATTACCAATGCTAGAAGTATCCGCATACGCTTCTGCACTGTTTGCGGTAAATTGGGTGAAGTATCATTTCCACACAGTATCAGAATTATTAGTACATATCTTATCTTTGATGTTTGTGCTTATTGGGATTTCTATAGTATTACCGTTAAGTTCCTTACAGTTTGGCTATACAATGGTATTTATCGCAATTGTGTTTATGCCTATACTTTTTTCCTATGGAATTACATTGTTATTTACAAAAGTCTATGCAAATAACTTGGATAAGAAGGTTACGTTACGTTAAAATAGGTACTAAGGAAAGTACTTATGATAAACTATCTGATTAACAAATATATTAAAAATGCGGATGACATTCAAAATGAAACCGTACGCTTTGCGTATGGAAAACTGACGAGTATTATTGGGATTGCCGCAAATCTATTATTATTTATCGTTAAACTAACAATTGGTTTTATGACAAGATCCGTGTCCATCATGTCAGATGGTTTTAATAACCTATCTGATGTGATGACTTGTCTTGTGACGGTGCTTGGCTATCGTATCGCTAGTAAGCCAGCGGATAAGGAACATCCTTTTGGGCATGGCCGAGTAGAGTATGTGGTTAGTTTTGTGATTGCGGTTGTTATCTTTACTGTAAGTTTTGAACTGATTAAACAGGGTATCCAACAAATTATGGAACCAAATGAGATTCTCTTTAAACCAGTGCTAATGTTAATACTGGTATTATCCATTGGTGTTAAATTGTGGATCAGTTATCTCAATCATACGATTGGAAAGAGAATTGATAATCTAGCGATGATTGCGACTGCACAGGATGCACGTAATGATGCATGGTCAACTCTGATTACCATTGTGGCGATGTTGTTGAGTCAATTAAAAACAACATTCCCGTTTGATGGTGTTGCGACACTTGTAATTGCGTGTTTCATTTTAAAGTCCGGATATGAATTAATCAAAGAAATTGTTGACCGTTTAATTGGAAAGCCAGCTGATCAAGAATTGGTAAAACAAATTCGTGAAATCATTTTAAAACATAAAGAGATTCGGGGTCTTCATGATTTGATTATTCATGATTATGGACCTAGCGTTAAGATTGGTAGTGCGCATGCGGAAGTAGATGCGAAGATGAACTTTGTAAAGATTCACGACATCATCGACCAAGCAGAACGTGAAGTTGGAGATACACTACACGTCATGATGACATTGCATATGGACCCAATTGAATATGACAATCCAATTACAAATGCATATTTTGAGGATTTAAAGTGTATCCTTTCACAGATTGATCCTGCAATTACAGTACATGATTTTAGAACTGTATTAGGCGATGAACATACCAATCTAGTATTTGATTTGGTTATTCCTTATAGCTTCTATTTAGAGGATGAACAAATTAAAGCAGAGATTGACCATCACTTTGAAAAGTATCCAAATAAGATTTATACTGTTATTACATTCGATCATCCGTATACAGGAGGCTGATATGAAGAAGATAACAATTTGGCATACAAATGATGTACATAGTCAGTTTGAGGATTTCTCTCTGATTGTTTCTTATATTCGTGAACATGTAAATATTGAAAAAGATTTCCTGCTTGATGCAGGAGATTTTTGCGACCAGAAGTCGGTGATGATTAGCGGTACACATGGAGTAGGTGGCATTGAACTGCTAAAGACAGTTGGTTATGATGCGATGGCGATTGGAAACAATGAATTCTTTGCGGGCATGGAGTATTTAGAGGAAATGACAAATCAAAACTTTCCGTTACTATCCGCAAATCTTTTCCGTTTAAACAAAGAGCCTATCCCTGGTGTATTGCCATTTATCATTCTTAAACGTAATGGTGTACGGGTTTTAATCATTGGTATTTCACCATACTGGGGAGAGAGCCCTGAAAGCACTGCATTTACAGATATGTGCGGTGTGAAACTACTCGAACCAACACCACTTGTACAAGATATTCTTGTACAAGAAAAGGGTAATTATGATATTTCAATTATGCTATCTCATGGTGGTATTAAGAAAGACCGTGTGATTGCGGAAACGGTGGATGGTTTAGATTGTATCATTGGTGGACATTCTCATACAGAGATGGATGATGCGGAGTATATCAATGGTACTTGGATTCACCAAAGTGGTTGTTGGGCTAAGTATCTTGGCAAATTAACTTTGGAAGTAGATGACCAGTTTCATGTTGTGTCTGCTTGTGGAGAAAATATTGTCGTAGAGAAAGAGAAGGATCCTGAAATTGAATCAGTGATTGCACAACAAACAAAGTTGGCAATCACAGAACTCAGCAAAGTTCTTTACGTCTTACCACAAGATCTAGAGTTTTCAATTGAACATGAATGCATGGCGATGAATGCACTTGCGGATATGATGTGGAAGACGTATTCTTCGGATTTGGCTTTGATCAATCATGGAATTCTTTCAAAAAGGATTACAAAGGAGGTTACGAAGTTAAATCTATTGGAAGTTTCTCCATCCCCATTAAATCCAACGACTTTAGTATGGTCTGGAAAACAGATTAAGGATGCGATACTTGCTTCACAAAAAGAAGCGTATATTCATATGCCTTCAAATCGCTGGGCAGGCTTTCGGGGAACAGAACTTGGTACGATAGCGGTAAGCTATAACGTGCAGGTAGATTGTGGTTTACAAATAATCACAATTGATGGACAACTACTTGATGAAGAAAAGGAGTATCGTGTTCTAACAAGTGACTTTCTACAGAGAGGATATGGCTATGATATGCTTGGGGAGTCGCTAAAAGAGACGAGCTTTGCGAAAGAGTATTTTAGAGATCTTTTAGAGATGAAATTAAATGATCTACAGTTTATTGAATCTGCGAAAATAATTCGTTTCCATCGAGGTAGGCTATGAGAACTTTCTTTTCGAAAAGTAATTTATTGTTGATATTGGCATCGATTATCTGGGGCTGTGCGTTTGTGGCACAGAATGTGGGAATGAACTATATTGGCCCGTGGACGTTTTCAACAATCCGTTTTTTGATTGCGGGTTTTTCACTACTAGCAATCATTCCGATCTTAGATAAGAAACGCACACATGTTATTCGTCCTAAGACGAAGGAAGAAAAAATGAAGCTATTATTAGGCTCTGTATTATGTGGGCTTGCCTTATCGATTGGTAGTATTGTACAACAGATTGCGATGTTGACGGTGCCGGTTGCGAAAGCTGGTTTTCTAACAACGCTATATGTATTGTTTGTGCCAATGATTACACTCTTGTTCGGCAAGAAGATTCCTTTGAAAGTTTGGATTGGTATCGCAATGGCTTTGTTTGGGTTATACCTTTTAAGTATGGCAGGCAATCTTGCGATTGGAATCGGAGAAATTTTATTGATTCTAGCTGCGTTCTTATTTGCGATACATATTATCATCATTGGACATTTCAGTACGCGAGTTGACCCAGTAAGATTATCTTGTGGGCAGCTATTAATTGGTGGCTTTGCGACAGTCATTCCGATGATTGTGATTGAAAAACCTACAATGGGTTCTATCTTAGCAGCCTATATTCCGCTACTATATACGGGTATCTTCTCTTCTTGTGTTGCGTATACATTACAGATTTTTGCCCAGAAGGAAGCTAATCCTACGATTGCGGGAATGTTATTATCCTTGGAGTCTGTATTTGCGGCTTTGGCAGGGTATCTGATATTACATCAAGTATTAAATACAAGAGAACTAATTGGTTGTGTAGTCATCTTTATTGCGATTGTGATTGCACAGCTTCCTAATCGTCGTGACATGGTAAATGTCACAAAAGCAACATAATCTCTAGGCATAAAGAAAGGCGTAACGGGGTGTTACGCCTTTTCACTTGGTTTAGTTTTTTGCGTCTACGATGAGGTTTGTAATCTTCTTAGCAAACTCAACTGGATTTTTAATTGGTAATCCTTCAATCAATAATGCTTGATCATATAGCACATCTGTATACTCCTTGAGTTTGTCAGGGGAAGATGTAGATACTTCACGTAGCTTATTAAAGATAGGGTGGTTTGGATTGATTTCTAGAATCTTTGTGGCTGTAATTGCTCTATCTTTATTCATTGGATCATTTGCCATATAGCGTTCCATATCAAGGGAAACACCTTCATCCGCAACGATACATACAGGATCATCAATCAATCGAGAGGAGATACGTACTTCCTTAACTTTATCTGCTAAGGCATCCTTCATCGCTGTTAACATATCCTTGTTTTCCGCTGTCTTTTCTTCGATTTCCTTCTTTTCTTCTTCACTATCTAAGTCTAGATTTGCTTGAGAGATGGAGATAAACTTCTTTTCGTCGTAGCTTTGCATGATACCAGAAACGAATTCATCGCGCTGGTCTAAGAAGTAGAGTACTTCATAGCCTTTCTTTTTTAACTTAGGCATGATAGGAGAACGCTCGATTTCATCAACAGAAGTACCCACAGCGTAGTAGATTGCGTTTTGACCTTCTACCATACGGTCTGTATATTCCTTCAATGTGACATACTTACCTTCTTTAGAGGAACGGAATAAAATGAGGTCTTGGAGTTGTTCCTTATGAATACCATAATCTTGATAGATACCATACTTTAGATTTAAACCGAAGTTATCAAAGAACTTCTCATAGTTTTCACGGTCGTTCTTTAACATATCTTCTAATGCGGAATGAATCTTCTTTTCGATAGATTTTGCAAGTAGCTTAACCTGACGGTCTTGTTGGAGAATCTCACGTGATATATTGAGGTTTAAATCATCACTATCGATAATACCCTGTACAAAGCGGTAGTAATCAGGTACGAGATCCTTTGCCTTATCAAGGATGAATACACCCTTGGAGTATAACTGTAATCCTGCTTCAAAGTCTTGATAGTAGAAGTTATATGGTGTTCTAGAAGGGATGAATAATAAGGCTGTGTAGGAGAGTGTTCCTTCTACGTTGTAGTGAATTACCTTCTGAGGATTTTCCCAGTCATTAAACTTAGACTTATAGAAAGAGTTGTATTCTTCTTCTGTTACTTCAGACTTTGGTTTTTTCCAAAGTGGAACCATAGAATTCAGTGTTACGAGTTCCTTGGTGTCAATTGTCTTTCCTTCTTCTGTTGGATCAGGGATAGACTTTGTGACTTCCATCTGGATAGGGTAGCGAACATAATCAGAATATTTTTTAACGAGTTCACGAATCTTATATTCTTCTAGGAACTCATCAAAGGATTCCTCCTCTGTATTGTCCTTAAGATCAATCGTAATTTTTGTGCCAGCTTCAGGTTTTTCGGTCTCGGTGACTGTGTATCCATCCTCACCAGAGCTTGACCATGCATAACCTTTTTCTTCAATGGGAGACTTTGTCTCTACGAGTACATGTTTTGCGACGATGAACGCACTATAGAAACCAACACCGAATTGACCGATGATATCGACGCTATCTGTATTGTTTTCAAGTTGCTTGCGGAATTCAGCGGAGCCACTTCTTGCGATGGTACCTAGGTTTTTTTCAAGTTCCTCTGCACTCATACCAACACCAGTATCTTCAATAATGAGTTGACGTGCGTCCTTCTTGATTTCTAATGTAATCTTTAAATTCTCTTGGTTTGTTGCGTAGCGAGAATCTGTAAGAGAGAGATAATGATGTTTATCTAAAGCGTCAGAAGCGTTGGAGATTAACTCACGTAAGAAGATTTCACGATTGGTATAAATCGAGTGAATCATCATATCTAGCAATCTTTTAGATTCTGCTTTAAATTGTTTCTTTGCCATAGTATTTTACCTCCTTAGCACTCTTATTCTATGACTGCTAATATAGTGTACCACTGAATGAGAATGATTTCAAATCAAAAACAAAGATTCCAGTTTTATTGGAATGCCTTGAGATAGGATGGTGAAAATGATAGGAGATAATACTAGTTATAATGCGATAATCCATAAATGGTGGAATAAAAATCTTACTCTAGTATTTCTGTAGTTTAGTATTAAAACCAGTATTAATTTTCTATATTTGAGTTATGAAGAAAACAATACAAGATTCTATGCGATTGATGACATACCAGATGAGAAAATTACGCATCAATCATCATATGACCCAAAAACAAATGGCAGATGTTTTAAATGTTTCAGCACAATCGATTTCTGCGTATGAAAATGGTGTGATTCGACCAGATATCGAAATCATTATGAAATACGCAGACTATTTTAAAGTGGATATGGATTATCTAACAGGTGTCAATCTATATGGACCGATCAATGATGTATTTCCAACGCAGACGGAAGCACAAATGTTTATGGCATATCGTAGAAGACCTGCTTGGATGCGAAAGGTGATACGGGAGCTTTGTTTTAATGGAACGAAGTTTCGTACACAAGATGAAGAGTCGGATTATACAACTTTGTTAAGTGATCATGAAGGTGAATATCAATAAAAACATCTATGTTTCATGTTGCATAGATGTTTTTTCATATACGCGAATACGGAACTGGCAAGTAAGATCTAACATTGGAATATTTAATAGACGTTGCTTGTCCTCAATAGATGTTTTATAGGCATATGGTGTCATTTGAAATAATTGATATAGTGTTTCTTGGTCTAATGGTGCAGTATTTTCAATCATTTCATCTTGAATGAGTGTTAAGCTTGTGTTGATATCCTCCATAATATTTTCATACGGAGTATCATAGAGAACAGCTTTCATTTCAAATAAGTGTTTTGGACCAGGTGTAACGAAGATAAATTTACCACCTGGTTTTAAGATGCGCTGTAATTCTTCAGTTGTGGCAGGTGCAAAGCAAGTGACTGCTACATCACAGGATTCATCTTCGATTGGAAGATGGAAGATAGAAGAGACAACATATTGTGTCGATTTATCATTTTTAGAAGCGTGTTTTAGTGCATCTTTGGATAAGTCAAAACCATATTTTTCCTGTGCGATAAAACCTTCCGTGTAATAGCCTTCACCACAACCTAGATCGACAAAGACTTCTGGATGTAACTTTGTATTTAGATTGATGAGATATTCCTTCAAGAAGGCATAAACACCTTTCTCTAGAAAGGCGGTACGTGCCTTTACCATCTCTATGTTATCGCCATGGAACGGCTTGTTTGAGCGATATAGATTGATATAACCCTGTTTTGCAAAATCGAAGTGATGGTTGTTTTCACATACGAGTTCATGAACAATGTGGGTAAATCTTGACTTACAAATTGGACAAATTAATTTCATAGACAAAGTATAGCACAAAGTACTTGACTGAAAGTCAGTCAGTGGGTATAGTAGATGTAGGAGGTAATAAAAGATGCCTGAGAATAAAGACAACGAAGAACGAAAGAATGAGTTTATAGATGCGGCAGAAAAGCTATTTAAAGAAAATGGCATTGTAGAAACAACAATCAGTTCTATCGTAAAAGAGATGGATGTAGCAAAAGGACTATTCTACTATTACTTCAAGTCAAAAGATGATGTAATTGAAGCGATCAGTAATAAATACAACGAAGCATTTAATGCCATGATGCAGGAAAGCATGAATAAAGAGGATTATACAGAACGTTTAAAACAGTTCGTGAATAACTCAGTGAAGTCTTTCCACGTATTACACGAAAAACTCAATGGCGAAGATGGTGCGGATCTTTCTAACTTAAGTGTTAGATCTACCTTGGAAGCGAAGAATAAAGCAATTACAGATTTAACAAAGCTATTTGATGAAGGCGTACAACTTGGTGAGCTAACATTAGATAACACGAAGTATTACGCAAATATCTTGATTAGTGGTATTGTCGAATTAATTGACCAAGGTGAAGCTAGTAACGATGAAATCGCATTTATTATTTGGGACCTCATTGAAAGGGCCGGAAAGGACTAAGGACATGTCAGAAAATAACAAGAATGGATTCGATGATTTAGGAAAAACAATTTCCGATTTATTAACAAATGTTACAAAGGTTGTGACAGAAAGCACAGAAGGTCTTACTTCTAAGCTAAAGGTTGAAAAGCAGAAGGCTGAAATTCGTGCAGAGATTGGTCATCACTCACGTGAACTATCAAAGTACTATGAAACATTAGGACGTAACTATTACAACGATATTGTCATCAATAAGAAGTCTGGTACATATACAGAAGTGATGGACAACATCCGTACAAAAGAAAAATTAATTGAACTCTTAAACGAGAAGTTAGACGTATTAGAGAAGTAATGAAAAAGTGCGATTCTTAGGAGTCGCACTTATCTTTTTTGCGGGAATCATAGGAATACTTACAACCGCAGTAATCTTGGCGGTATAGACAATACGCATCAGAGATTTCTGTAGAATGTTGTTGGCCATTTCCTTTTTTGAAATCGGAGTAGAAATATTTCGTGTGGGAATATTTCTGTTGAAGCGATCGGCCGATTTCATTGAGCTTTTGAGAATCCTTTTGACGTGAGAAGGTCATGACAGTAGTGAAGTAGTCATAGCCATTTTCATCTGCGTAGGCGAACGCTGCGTTCATTCGCTCTGTATAACACGAGAAACAACGTAGCCATCCCTCTGGATCATCTTTACGCTTTGCCAAAAGCTTTTGATCAAAGGCATCATAGTTATAAGGCTCTATTACCAGTTTGATTTCTCCATGCCATCTTTCATCCAGATACCGTTTCATATCAGATAAACGCATGTCGTATTCTGAGGCTGGCCAGATGTTGGAGTTGTTATACATAATCGTTACATCAAAGACTTCGTGAAGGAATTCCAATGGCCAGCATGCGCATACAATACAACATGCATGCAAGAGTAATTTTGGCTTTTCATTCGTGTTAGCTTTGATGTTTTTCATCTCTTTAAGAGACTCAACATAGTAGTTGGTCTTCGTGGAAGATTTACGATTCTTTAAATAGGCAATATAGGCTTCTTTTTCTTTCTCATTCATTGGTAATTAACATACAATCGCCGAAGGAGAAGAAACGGTATTTTCCTTGTACTGCATGGCGGTAGGCTTCTAGTGTAAATTCATATCCTACAAAGGACGCAATCATCATAATCAATGTTGATTTTGGTAGGTGGAAGTTTGTTAACATACCATCGATTGTATGCCACTGGTATCCTGGGTAGATAAATAGCTTTGTCTCACCAGAACATTCTTCAAACTTACCAAAGCGATTCCATACGGACTCAAGTGTACGTACGGATGTTGTGCCAATCGCAAAGATTCGTTGACCATTTGCCTTAGCTGCGTTTAATGTGTCCGCAGCTTCCTTGGACATATAGTAAACTTCACTATGCATGTCATGGTCTTCTACATCTTCTGTATCCATCGGCCTGAAGGTACCTAAACCAACATGTAGTGTTACATCAATGACCGTAACACCTTTTTCTTTAAGCTTGGTAAAGATTTCATCTGTAAAGTGTAGACCGGCAGTAGGGGCTGCGGCAGAACCTCTTACCTTGGCATACACCGTCTGGTAGCGTTCTGGGTCATTTAACTTCTCTTTAATATATGGTGGTAGTGGTACGTTTCCTAATTCATCTAGAATTTCATTGAAGATACCATCATAAATCATACGCATCTTACGTAAACCTTTTTCGCCTATTTCAACGCATTCTGCACGTAAACGTCCATCGTGGAAGGAAATGATAGCACCAAGCTTAACGACCTTTGCATTACCAACAAGACACTCCCAAACATCATCAGGAAGCTGTCTAAGTAAGAGTAATTCAACGTGTGCGCCTGTTTCTTCCTTTGTGCCAAATAATCTAGCAGGGATAACACGGGTATTATTACGTACTAGAACATCACCTGCATGCAGGTAATCTACAATATCGTAGAAGTGCTTGTCTTCATATTTCTTTTCTGTATTGTGAATGACAAGCATACGAGAAGAGCTGCGATCAAGCAGTGGGGTTTGCGCAATTAGTTCTTCTGGTAAGTTGTAATCAAAATCACTTGTTTTCCATTTCATATTAAAATCCTCTGTGGTCAAATTTCATCTTTGCAAGAGTTTCCTCTTTGAAGTCATTAAAGCGGTCTTCCTTAATTGCTTTTCTTGCGTCTTCCATGAGCTTCACTAAGAAACGCAAGTTATGGATAGACATCAGGCGCGTACCAAATCCTTCGTTGGTACGTTGGAGGTGATTGAGGTATGCTTTGGTATAGTTACGACATGTATAACAATCACACTCTGGATCGAGTGGTGTAAAGTCATTCTTATAGATAGCCTTACGGATAGAGATTCTTCCTTCACTAGTCATGAGTGTTCCGTGTCTTGCGATGCGAGTAGGTAATACGCAATCACACATATCAACGTTACGACTAACAGCTTCTAACAAGTCATTGACTGCACCAACACCCATCAGGTATCTTGGTTTATCAAATGGTAAGGCATCGGATGCCCACTTCACCATACGATACATCGTATCTTTGTCTTCGCCTACTGATGTGCCACCAATCGCATATCCTGGAAAGTCCATCTCAATTAACTTTTCAGCACAATATCTACGAAGATCTTCGTAGTCACCCCCTTGGACAATACCAAAGAGTGCCTGTTCTTCAGGACGGCTGTGTGCTTGTTTACCACGGAGTGCCCAACGCAATGTTCTCTCTGTACTCTTTTCAACGTATTCACGCGTTGCGGGGTAAGGGATACATTCATCAAAGGACATCATGATGTCTGCACCAATCTTATTTTGAATTTGAATGGATTTTTCTGGGGAGAGGAAGAGTGTATCTCCGTTGAGTGTATTCTTAAAGGTAACACCTTCTTCTGTAATCTTACGCTGATCTGCGAGGGAGAATACTTGGAATCCTCCACTGTCTGTTAACATAGGGCCTTTATAGTTCATAAACTTCTGAACTCCACCCGCTTGATCAACGATATCTTCACCTGGTCTTAGCCATAAATGATAGGTATTGGCAAGTACAACACCAGAGCCTAAATCTTTTAATTCTTCTGGGGATACGAATTTAACGGTTGCTTGTGTACCGACAGGCATAAACATTGGTGTCTCTACATCCCCATGTGGTATGTGTAAAATACCCGTACGGGCACCGGATTGTTTACAGATATGTGTAATTTCAAAGGTGACTGGTTGTTTCATGATTTCCCTCTTTTCCGCTATAAAGTATATCAAATATTACTTTGACATCAAATATTACTTTGATTCGCTGAGAAACATCTGCGTGTTATAATGTTTTTATGAAATCGAAAGAGATACGTGTTAGAAATTTACCGAAAGATGACGTTCCGTTTTACGTTTCCAATGTAAAACCGACATCATTTTTAATCGTTGCAATGATAGCTGGCATTAGTTTTTTATGGATACGTTCGTATTTGCAGGTGATCGGGGTCATGGTCATTATGGTATCGTTATTTTCGCTATTGATGTTGCCGGATTGTAAACTGTATGAAATTCATCAGGACTACATCGTACTCTATAATCGACACGATAAATCAGAATGTTTCATTATTTACTACGAAGATATTGTGTCTTGGCATTATGAATGGAATCCAAGCTTTGATCAGTTGGTCATTTCATTAGTAGATGGTAGTGTAGAAAAACAAGAAGTCTATGCGAAATATCGCATTGAGAAGTGGTTAAATTCTTTAGCACCAGGCAAACAAGCGAAAAAGAATCATAGAAAGTAGGGTATGATGAAATTAGTAAATCCTGAAGCAGTTGAAAAATGTAAGGTGAATATGATCTGCGAAGCGGATGTAGATGATATGAGTCTTATCTTTGATATGTTTAGTGATAGTACTAGATTAAAGATTATGAATGCACTCTTTGTCAGTGAACTCTGTGTTGGTGATTTAGCTGCACTATTACAGATGAGTACTAGTGCTATCAGTCATCAATTATCTTCGTTGAAGAAAACAAAACTAGTGAAGACAAAGAAGATTGGCAAGAATGTCTATTATTCTATGGCAGATGAACATATTGAAAAGATTTACCAGATGACATACGAGCACATTAAAGAAGATGACTAAAATTGTGGCGATTGACTTTGAAACAGCCAATAACCAAATGGCGAGTGTTTGTTCGGTTGGTGTTGCGGTAATGGAAGATGGGGTCATCATTGATCACTATTACTCTTTAATCAAACCCGAAGAAAACGTCGGCTATTTTTCACCATACAATATTCGTATCCATGGCATTACCGCTAGGGATGTTAAGGGTGCGCCAACATTTTCGGAAATCTATAGTGAATTAACAGGATATTTTGAGGATGCGGTGATTGTAGCGCATAATGCTCGATTTGATATGAGCTGCTTAAAACAAACCTGTTTAAATACAGGCAAGAAGATACCGGTACTAGAATACTTCGATACTGTGGAATTATGTAAACGCGTATTTTCAAATCTCGAACATCATCGTCTAAATGATGTATGTGAGTATATTGGAATTGAACTAGATCATCATAATGCGTTAAGCGATGCGAATGGATGTTTAGAAATTGTGATGGCTGTTATGAATCTTATTGGAGAGTATGATATTTATCAACTACTAGAAAGTTGTCAAACAAAGCTTTATCAGCTATGAAGAGAACAATGATTTCATTGTTCTTTTTATGGGAATGATGATGTTTTTATAAGTGCTAAACAAAAAAGAAATAATGGCGCAAGTAAAAAGTTAAATTCCATTTCTAAAGGATAAAAATAAAGTGGAAGTAAGTCATTCAGAAATAGTACTATCAAGGATCGTTAATCCAAGATGGTACTATTTTTAATGAAATAACGGTGATAATGAAACCCATCCTGTTATAATAACTTCATCGATAATGACACAACTTGAGAAAGCTTGTGCCATTTCTTTTAAAGGAGAAATGAAGATGGAACTATTAGAGGCTATCAGGCAAAGACATTCCGTACGTTCGTACTTAGATAAACCAATTGATACAGACGTACGTAATGCATTATGCAAGTATATCGACGAATGTAATCAAGAAGGAAACCTACATATTCAACTGATTGAAAATGAACCGCAAGCTTTCGCAAAGCGTTTATATCACTATGGTCTATTCTCGAATGTAAAAAACTATATCGCTCTAGTAGGGAAGGAAGATGCAACCCTAAATGAGCGTTGTGGCTACTATGGGGAAAAGATTGTACTTAAGGCACAGATGTTGGGTCTCAATACTTGCTGGGTAGGTGGTACCTATAAAAAGATTGAAAGTGTTGTGAATCTAAAACCTGATGAAAAGTTTTTGATGATTATCACCATCGGATATGGTGAAAACCAAGGTAGGGAACATAAATATAAGAAAGTAAAAGACTTATCAATTGGGTATCCTGAACTTCCAGATTGGTTTATCAAAGGTGTAGAGGCAGTAGCTATGGCACCGTCAGCTCTAAACCAACATAGTTATCGCTTTGGTTTTAGAGATGGGAAAGTATATGTTAAAAAAGGTTTAGGCTTTGCGCTAGATACTGATATCGGTATTGCAAAATATCACTTTGAAGTAGCGTCAGGAAAAGATTCTTCTATCTGGGAATAAGGAAACTTGAAATAAACATTTCAAAAATTCAATTTTAATGAAATTTTTTTCAGAGAAAATAGGATATGTTTACAGAAATATTTCGTAATAGTATAATGGAACAGACAAAGGGGTATACAATGATTGAATTTGAAAATAATGCCTATTTCTGGCAGAAGTTAGATACGCTGTACTTATCCAGCGGATACCAGATTACAAGAAAAAAAGGTGAAGTTCATCCGCGTTTTCAGAACTTGATCTATCCGGTTGATTATGGATATATCAACGACACAAAGAGCTTTGGTAAAGATGGTGTATCGCTTTATGCAGGCAGTGGCAATCGATATGAGATTAGTGCATTGGTTGTTGCGGCAGATATTCTAATCAAGGAATTAGATGTAAAGGTTCTTGTGGGTTGTACAGAGGAAGAAGTGGACCAAGTATTACGGTTCCTCAATCAAACAAATTATCAAAAGACTGTATTAATCCGTAAAGGTAATGAATTACCTTCTTGGGCAGAAACAGATATTTAAAAAGCCGGTTCAGATGAATCGGCTTTACTCTTGGTATGGTTCGCCATTGAAGTTGATGTGGAAGTCTTCAGGACTACGTGTATCAATTAACCGTTTGGCAAAATTAATTGCCTTACCATATAATTCTGGAAATGACGCATGAATCTCTCGACTTAGGTCGTAACGAAGTGGATAGGATTTATGTTCAAGGTTCACTACCTTAAAATCATTCTTGTTGTATAGTACCATACCGGATAAAACAGGTGGTATTTTCATTTGTTTTTCTAGTGCACATAATAAGTCATATTTTAACTTTGTTGGATATAAGAACTTTGTATAACGAACAATTTCTGTAGCAGATTCTGCACATAGGCTAGGTTTAATCTCAAGATTGAATACATTTTGGAACATTCCTGCATACATTAATCCAAGTTTGGACTTAGATACTTTATCAATCTTCATATATTTGAATACATCATAGGATTGTTCTCTTCTTCCACGCTGATGCAACATCCATACATCAATATTGGCTTCACTAATGACGTGAGCAGCACCTTCATGTAAACCTGTTTGAATATGTGTATCTCTTGCGACTGCATTGATTAATGGGTGTGCAGTTGAATCCAAAGCATAGTGGCACAAGAAACCATAGAAGTAGCTTCTAAGATCAGAATCATTTTCACTATACTTATCAAAGTATTTGATGAACTCAGCACACTTTTCATCATGCATTAAATCACCATATTTTTTAAGGGATCCTGGTAAAAGGGAAGCTCTTGAGAAGAATAGCATATCTGGACCTTGGGAGCCGAGATAAAACATTCCTTTATTTGTTATCATGCTTGCATGTGCTTCATCCATTGTGCGAAGTACATCCTTCGCAAATTCAACATGTGTCGTTGCAGCTGGCATAGTTTTTATTTGAGGATAGTATCCTCAATCTCCTTCATTCTCTTTGCTAGACCATAAATCTTATGGCTTGGTAGGGAACATAAACCAACGCGAATGCCGTGGTTTACTTTTACTGTATAAATATGATTCTCTAGGAACGCTTCATGGACTTTTTTGCATAGGTCGTTATCATAGATTTTTAATGTTACGAAGAAGCCTTCGCGGAATGGGTAATGTGCTAGTCCAACTTCATGTGCTTCTGTTAGGAAAATAGAAGAGCGCTCTTTCATCAGATCAATATAAAATTGTTTTTCCTTGAGGAATTCTTCTTTGTTTTCATTAACAACCCAACTGAAGTTTTCCATTGCGGCATTAGGAATATTAGACCAAGTAGCACGTGCTTTCTTTTCTAATACCGTCTTCATCTCTGTAACGGGTTCTTCCTTTTGCGCGAGAATCACAGCGGCTCCACAACGTAAGCCATAGGAAGTCATCGTCTTTGAACAAGAGAAGCTAACAATAACCATGGCATTCTCACTGAGTCCATTCCAGATGTCCATATACTTACGAGATGTATCTATATTGTAAGCATAATCGATATATGCAATATCATCCAGTAAAACGATAGGATGTGTTTTTGACACCTCGTTTACAAAGTCAATAACTTCCTTCCATTCCTTATGGCTCATTGTATAGCCAGTAGGATTTTCACAAGGGTCATTGATGAGTAATAGAATGCGTTCCTGTGTCTTCATTACCTCCTGTATAGTTTCTTTGATAGAATCGATGTTGAAATGATTTTCATCATCAAAGAGTTCATATTCAGCAATTTTTAGGTTGTTTTCTGTAGCCATCAAGCGATAACTACCCCAGGAAATATTTGGGATGATGACAGTTTCTCCTTCGTCTAATACAGAGGTAAAGGTAGAACTGACAGCACCTGAGCCACCTGGTGTTGCGACAACGTTATGTGCAAGCATTAGGTTATTACCTTGGGTTACCCATTCATACACATCTTTACGGAAGTTAGGATTTCCATCAAAGCTTGCGGCGTAGGAAGCTTTTACGCGGTGGTCGATTGCATCATAGTGATCAAATACCGACTTAAGTGCAACGAGGTTTCCATCGTTATCACAAAGTGTACCAATCGTTGCGTCAATTACATTTTCTTCACCATTGATACGCTTATCTTCTTTTGCTTTCGCAACGACAGTAAATACTGCATCTGCGATTGGAGTTAGATTTGCGCTTTTTTTTGTAAATGTCATAATTCATTCTCCTCAAATAAATATGTTCCAATCCGCAACATCGTACTACCATGTTCGATTGCGATTGGATAGTCATGACTCATACCCATAGAAAGGGTATGGAAGTATTGTTTGCCAAATGTTTCTTGAAGATGTTTGAAGATATCCTGTGCTTTCGCAAAGACTTCATGGATACGCGCTGTATCTTCTGTGTGTGGTCCCATCGTCATTAAACCCTGAATCGATATATGTGGGCATTCCTGAAGTAGGAAGTTTGTAAACATATCCACATCAGCTGGGTCTAATCCGCTCTTATTGGTATCCTCATCGGCTAAATGCAATTCAATCAGGACATTGACTGTACGATTTAATTTAGTCGCTTCTTTCTCAATAACTTTCGCAAGGGCGATATTATCAAGTGATTGAATACATGAAACAATAGGTAATATCTCTTTTACTTTATTGCGTTGTAAATGACCGATGTAATGCCAAGCGATATCTTTTGGTAGAGTGCCTGCCTTAAAAATCAGTTCGGTGGCACGGTTTTCCGCAAAGATCCTTTCGCCTGCGTCATAATAGGATTGTATTTCTTCGATACTGTGATGTTTGGAAACAACACATAAATCAATATCTAAGGCTGCTTGCTTAATCTTCCAGTAATGTTTTTCTATCATATTGCAATTATACACCAATGATTTTCTGCATACAAAAAGAAAACCTGCTGATGTTACAGCAGGCTAGAATTAAAGCCAAGGAATTGGGAATGTATTGGATGAATCAATGAGCTTAGAACGCTTGAGTACAGGCACTAATGCATTAAATACAATCACTAATAGAATGACCTCAATAGGGAATAGGACTGAATTTTTAATTAAGCTCTTTGTAAAGTAGAAAATATAGCCTTTCCCATACAACATAGAACTCCAAAGAGATCCAACCAAAACATTTACAAATAATGAATTGATGAGTTTTGCAATGATAATCTTAACAACAGTAATCTTTTGCTTATATAGGAAACATGACCATACCAAACACGCTAGTACTGGGGTTAAGGTGTACCCTGCAAAGTAGACACCGCCACCACCTAAGAAGAAACCTAGGTTATCGGTGATAATTGCGGATAGTGCTCCAGCAACTGGACCAAGAATCGATGATTCAATTGCGAGTAGTACAAAGCCAAATCCTACTTTTAAGTTTTCGGATACTGGGAAATATAGCTTAGAGGCCACAATTTTCAGTGCGATAAACACGCCCATTAACGCAAGATACTTTACTGATTTTAGTTTTGAAGCGGATGAATTCCAATATTCTTTGTTAAACATAAAAAAACCTTCCTTTCACATCCATTTGTGAAGAAAGGTTTTCATTCACATAATGGGAGTTGTAATGACCGCAAGCAATGCTTTTCGTCTGTAAGGACCCGTCCCAAACAGCACTTAACGCCAATTACGTCTATAACATAGCATAAGTATGTGCAATGTCAAATGGTGTGCATGGAATTCATGATATAATAGGGCGGTATGAAGAAAATATCAGTTACATGTGAAAGAAAAGAAGACATCGCACTGTTCAAAGAAGTAGGTGCAGATGAAGTGATCGTCGCACTTGAAGGAGGAGTATTTAGCTCACTCCATACTTTTTCAATTGCACAAATTGAAGAACTATTAACGCAAGCACGTTTGATGCAGATACAGCTGTTTGTGCTCATGAATCGTCTGTTTCCACAAAGCGAAATCAAACATGCACAACAAGAACTTAAACAATTACTTGAGATGGGTGTTGATGGCATTATTATCGCAGACCCTGGTCTATATCAAGTGGCCAAAGAGTTATCGTTGGAAGATAAGCTAATTTACAGTCCAGAAACCTTAGTGACTTCCGCAGAAGACGCAAAGTTCTGGCTATCGACAGGAATGTATTCGGTAAATATTTCACCGCTTTTAACAGAAGAGGAAATCTTGAAGATCGCTTCAAGTGTACGCCATTGTGGTATCCAGGTATTTGGATACTTACTGATGAGTATTTCTAAGCGCCCATTACTAACGGCATATCAAGAAGTCGCAAATATTGAGGAACCGTTACATCATAACCACCATCTGTACCTTCGCGAACAAAAGCGTGATGGTATGATGCCAGCATATGAAAACGAAGCAGGTATGATGATCTATACGGACTTTGTGCAGGAATCCTTTGCGTGGTTAGAGCCTTTTTCAAACGCAGGCATTCAGCGTTTTGAAATGTATGGAAACTATATTCCACAAGCTGCATTATTGGATGCGATACGGATGTATCGTCGTGTACTTGATGGGGAAGATGGCGAGAGTGTTAGAAAGGAATTTGTCTCCAAATATCCAGAATTACCAGTATCTGATGGATATTATGGACAGAAGACGATCAGATAAAGCTATGATGAAGAAACCTGAATTATTAGCCCCTGCAGGGGATCTGAATCGTTGTAAGACAGCGATTCGCTATGGTGCTGATGCAGTCTATATTGGTGGACAATCCTATTCCTTACGCTCAAGAGCTTCAAACTTTACGATGGAAGATATCAAGGAGGCATGTGAATTTGCACGCCAGCATAATGCACATATTCATGTCACAACCAACGTGATTCCTCATGAAGAAGATTATGAGGGCTTACGCGAGTATCTAATGAAGTTAGAAGAGTATGGTGTTACAGCGATTATCGCAGCCTCACCATCGATTATGAAACTTGCACGTGAATGTGCACCAAAGCTAGAAATTCACTGTTCTACACAGATGAGTATTACAAATGTCGAAACAGCTAAATTCTTACATGAACAGCTAGGGCTAGACCGTGCAGTACTTGCACGTGAATGTTCAATTGAAGATATCTATGCCATTACGAAAGACTGTCCAGTGGATACAGAAGCCTTTATCCATGGTGGTATGTGTGTAAACTACTCTGGTAGATGTACACTATCCAATCGTATGACATTGCGTGATGCTAACCGCGGAGGCTGTGCACAGAGTTGTCGTTGGCAATATCATGTCTATCAAGATGATAAAGAATTAAATACAGACGTTTTATATTCCATGGGTTCTAAAGACTTACTAGCAGCTGACTACATGTATGAATTAATGGATGCAGGTGTTAGTTCCTTAAAGATTGAAGGACGTATGAAGACAGAGTATTATGTCGCATCTGTTGTTAGTGCATATCGTCATCTCATCGATGAGATTGCAGAGAATGATGGACCACTTTCACCAGAGAGATTGGCCTATCATAAAAAAGAAATCTTACGTGCTGAAAATCGTCAGACAACGACAGCGTTCTATCCTGGCGAAGCGGGATTAAATACGTTGATTTATCATGCGTATTCCGATGCGGATGTGAATCATGACTTTCTAGCAAAAGTCGCAGGATATGACAAAGACGCAAAGGTAGCTTACTTAGAAACACGTAATGCCTTTGATGTAGGTGAAATGCTAGAAGTTATTTCACCAGGTAAGGACAAGCGTACCTTCAAGGTGGATTGGATCAAAGATCCAAAGGGTGAATACCTTGCAAGTTCTAGACGACCTATGGTAGTGGTACAGGTTCCACTCCCATTTGAGATTGGTGAAAATGACCTAGTGCGGAGGGCACGCTAATGTTATTAGAAGGAAATGTCAGTGTCAAGGCTGCCATTCTTGGAAATCACCGCAAGGTAGAAAAGCTCTACTACGATAAACACAAAAACGATAAAGACTTAAACTTTATCTTACATCGTGCAATGGAAAAAGAAATTCCATGCATGCCATTAGAGCGTGAAGAAATTAACGCAATGGCAACTGGAAGAACTCACGGTGGATTGGTTGCGGAAGCGAGTCCAAGAATCTACCAAGAACTATCTGAATGCATGCATGGTAAAACACCATTTCTTGTATTACTAGAAGGGGTAGAAGATCCATTTAATTTAGGCTATATTATCCGCACTTTATATAGTGCAGGTTGTGATGGACTTATATTACCTAGACATGATTGGGCAAGTGCGGAGAGCACGATTGCAAAATCTAGTGCAGGTGCCTTTGAATACATGAATATTGTGATGTCTGACGACTTGCCAAAGCTAGTCAAAGACATCAAGAAACAAGGCATAAAAACCTACGCAGCCATGCGAAAAGACGCTATTACATATCTAGAAGCTGACTATCGCCAGCCATGCTTACTAGCCATCGGTGGTGAGATGAGGGGTCTATCATCTGCAGTGCGTAATGAGATTGAACGGAATATCTACATTCCATACGCAAATGATTTCCGTAATGCGTTAAACGCAGCTAGTGCTGCAGCCGTATTATCTTTTGAAGTATATCGACAAAGACGATAAGTACCCGAAGAGATTCGGGTTTTTATTTGAACTATGATAGAATAGAACACAATAAGGGATTAAGGGACATGCATACAATACAAGAAAAAATTATCCAATATTGGACTAATCGTGCGGGGAGTTACTCCGTTGAAAATAACGAAGAACTAGCAGGGACATCTACAGTTGCCTGGTTAAGCGAACTGATAAGACATTTTCCAAAGAAGAAGGACTTAAAGATTATAGATATCGGTACAGGTCCAGGGTTTATGGCAATTCTTCTCAGTCGAGCAGGTTATCAGGTAACTGGTATTGATTGTACAGAAGAGATGTTAAAACAAGCCCATGAAAATGCGAGAAAATATCATCTATCAATACGTTTTCTCAAACAACCAGCAGAACATCTAGAGTTTGAAGATAATTCAGTTGATGTGATTATCAATCGTAATCTAACGTGGAATCTAGAAAATCCTACAGTTGCCTATCAAGAGTGGTATCGTGTACTAAAACCATCAGGTAAACTCATTGTCTTCGATGCGAATTGGTATCACTACTTATTCTCTGAAGAGTTACGCAAAGCGTATGAAGAGGACCGTAAAAATGTAAAGCGAGCACATTTGTATGACCATAATATCGGTGCAAACTTTGACCAGATGGAGCGTATCGCAGAACAATTACCGATGACCCTAATAGATAGACCATCATGGGATCGAGTAGAACTAGAGAAGATTGGCTTTCAAAATATTCAGGTTGATACAGAAGTATACCAAAGAGTATGGACACAAGAGGAGAAGATCAATTACGCTTCTACTCCTCTGTTTGAAATCGTCGCTACAAAATAGATGTGATATGATATGACTATGGAAAAGATAAGTTCATTGCAGAATGCAAAAATTAAAAACTGGACCCTACTACATAAGAAAAAATACCGTGATGAAACAGGTTTATTTCTGGTAGAAGGAGAGCATCTCATAGGGGAAGCTTTGGCGGCGAATGCCGTAGAAACCATTGTAACAGATACAACTTCACCATTTGATTTTGAACATATAGTAGAAGTAACCCCAGCCATTATGGCGAAGTTATCTGAGAATGTTTCAAATGTGCATTATATTGCGGTGTGTCGTCAACGTAAGTTAGATATTACAAAACAGAATCGTCTATTATTACTGGATGGCATTCAAGATCCTGGTAATCTTGGTACACTTATCCGTACCGCAATTTCATTTGGCTTTGATGGTGTGTATTGTTCAACTGAGACTTGTGACCTTTATAACGATAAAGCAATTCGTTCTACCCAAGGCGCATTATTCCATATTCCTGTTGTACGCAAAGACTTCTCTACTCTCATTCCTGCATTACAAAGTCAGGGTGTAAAAGTCATTGCGACTTCCTTGCAGGAATCTACGACAATGGGTGAAATACCTGTTACAGAATGTATGGCATTTGTTATGGGAAATGAAGGGCAAGGTGTTCATCAAGATATCATTGCACAGGCTGACTTTCGTGTACGCATTGAAATGGAAGGCTTTGAGTCTTTGAATGTAGCAGTAGCAGGTGGAATTATCATGTATCACTATCGGAGTGGCAAATGAGCCAGAAGAAGAATCCAGACTATTCATTAAAAGATTTACAACCATCCCAGTTTTATATTTCGCAAGCGAAACTATCGAACATTCAAGCATGGTTTCGTAAAGATGATTTATCAAACTTTAAACCTTTACCTGTGAAGGTATTAGATGGTATTCCAATTTTGACGGATGGACATACAAGGGCAGTCTCGGCAATACTTGCAGGTTTAGAATCGGTACCATTAGTCTATGAAGAAGATGAACTGGATTGGAATCTATATCGTTATTGTGTAGAACAATGTAATCAAAAGGGAATTCATTCTCCATATGATTTGGTTGATAGAGTTATTTCTGCTCATGAATATGAAGAAAAGTGGATTGGCTGGTGTGATCAAGTACACAGTAAGCTACAACAGGATCAAAAGTAAAAGGCACATCGTTCGATGTGCCTTTCATCATTAGTGTTGTTCGTAATGAATTTCTGTTCCTTCGTAAGCTGTACGCATTAATTCGATCATATCCTTGATCATTGGAACACGTGGGTTTGCCGGAGAACATTGGTCTTCATATGAGAGGTAAGCTAACTTCTCTAAGTTTTCTTCCCATTCTTTCTTATCAACATTTTGTGACTTGAAGTTCATTGCCATACCAACTTCAACACCTAAATCGTGAACTGCCTTAGCAAACTTTTCAACACCTTCTTGTACTGTGTTGAACTTGAGGCCGATAGCGTGAGCTAATTGGCAGTAGCGTTCATCAGCGTTGTAGTATTGGTACTTAGGCCATAGACCTGGTTTTTCTGGTTTTGTGCCGTTGTAACGGATGACGTATGGTAATAATGTACCGCAAGTACGTCCGTGTACTGTATGGAATTCAGCACCGATCTTATGCGCCATAGAGTGGCACATACCTAAGTAAGCGTTAGCGAATGCCATACCAGCCATTGTGGAAGCGTTATGCATCTTCTCACGAGCTTCTTCATCCTTCGCACCATAGTGTACAGCTCTTGGTAAGTATTCGAATACCATTTGAACTGCCTTTAATGCAAGAGCGTCTGTGTAGTCAGTAGCCATTACAGATACGTATGCTTCACATGCGTGTGTTAATACGTCCATACCGGAGTCAGCTGTAACCTGTGCAGGTAAGCTCATTACAAGGGCTGGGTCAACGATAGCGACTGTTGGTGTTAATGAATAGTCAGCTAATGGATACTTGAGTTTGTTTACCTTATCAGTAATAACTGCGAATGGTGAGACTTCAGAACCTGTACCCGATGTAGTAGGGATACATACTAAGTGTGACTTCTTACCTAATTCAGGATATTGGAATGCACGCTTACGAATGTCCATGAACTTCTGCTTCAAGTCAGCGAAGTCAACTTCTGGGTGTTCGTAGAATAACCACATGCCCTTAGCAGCATCCATTGAGGAACCACCACCTAACGCGATGATTGTGTCTGGCTTGAAGGCCTGCATTAATTCCCAACCCTTCTTAACTGTTTGTAAGGATGGATCTGGTTCAACGTCACAGAATAATTGAACCTGTACCTTATTCTTACGAGCTGCTAACTGTTCAGTAATTCTTGATACATAGCCTAAATCAACCATTGTGCGGTCTGTAACGATGAATGCACGATTGATTTCACGCATGTCGCGTAAGTATGTGATGGAATTTTGTTCAATATAAATCTTGCTTGGAATCTTGAACCACTGCATTGTATTTCTCCTTTTACCTATCTTCTTGATGTTAATCAAATTAATTGCACTAACGTTACCAGATACTGAGTTATGACCATAAGATCCACAACCAAGTGTTAATGATGGAATAAAGGAGTTATAAATATTACCGATACCACCGAATGTAGTAGGGGAGTTCCAAATTAAACGACAAGCCTTGATGCGTTCGCCAAACTTCTTTGCTAATTCTGCGGAACGTGTATGAATCGCAGCTGTATGTCCAACACCGTTTAACATTACAGTAGCTTCTGCTTTATCAAATCCATCTTCAACAGAACTTGCTTTTTCCATTGCGAGTACAGGTGATAGTTTTTCACGTGATAGTGGTTCTTCAACACCTGGCTTTTCTAATTCAGCAATCAAGATAGATGTTTGAGGATCTACTTTGAAGCCTGCTTGTTCAGCGATCCAAGCAGCTGGCTTACCAGCAACAGCACTGTTTAACTTTGCATTTTCTACACCCTTGGAGTGAGCTGTATATCCAAACATGTATGTTTCGAGTAATTTCTTTTCTTTAGGTGAGCAGAAATGTACATTATAGTGTTTGAATTCTTCCTTAACATCTTCGTAAATATTTTCGTCAACGATAACTGTCTGTTCACTTGCACAGATCATACCGTTATCGAATGCCTTGGACATCGCGATGTCGTTAACTGCTTGCTTGATATCTGCAGTTGTTTCGATATATGCAGGAGCGTTACCAGCCCCTACACCTAATGCAGGTTTACCACAGCTGTAAGCGGCCTTAACCATTGCGTTACCACCGGTTGCGAGAATTGTAGATACACCTGGATGATTCATGAGTGCGTTTGTTGCGTCCATGGATGGATGTTCAATCCACTGGATGCAGTTTTCAGGAGCACCAGCCTTTAAAGCTGCTTCATATACGATACGAGCTGCTTCAGATGAGCACTTCTGCGCATTTGGATGGAATGCAAAGATGATAGGGTTTCTTGTCTTTAATGCAAGTAAACTCTTGAAGATTGCTGTTGAAGTAGGGTTTGTTACTGGTGTTAAGCCTGCAACAACACCAACTGGTTCCGCTACTTCTGTAATACCTGTAACAGGGTCTTCACTAATGATACCAACTGTCTTTAGGTCACGTAGGTAGTTCACCATGTATTCGCAAGCAAATAAGTTCTTTGTTGCTTTATCTTCGAATACACCACGTCCTGTTTCGTCAACTGCTGCCTTAGCTAATGTACCGTGCTGATCAAGTGCCGCTACTGTGCACTTTGCAACAATATAGTCGATTTTTTCTTGGTCAAATGTTGCGTAGTCATCAAGTGCCTTTAATGCAAGGGCAACTTTTTCGTCTACTTCTTTGACACGAACTTCCACAGGGGCTGTGTTTACTTTTGTTTCTTTCTTTTTGACTGCCATGTCCTTTTCCTCCATGTGAATTATTTCACGTAAAGCAAGAATACCATGTTTATATAACCAAGACAATACCAAATGATAATAAAATCACAAGTAATCGCTTACATTTATGAAAAAGTATTTTTGGGAAGAAAAAAGGGCCTTTTTGCCCTTGGAAAATGATGTATATATACTAGTAATATTGACAAGTAAATCTTCTTTCATCTGGGATGATAGGAACTGATTTACATGAATAGTCATTAACTTTGATGAAACGACCATCACCTTTGATAATTGTCGCTAGGAATAGGTCAATAGTATCACTTTCTCCCTGTACATAGATTTCCACCAAACCATTATCAAGGTTTTTAACACTTCCAGTTAATCCGTAGGATTGTGCATGCATCTGAACGAAGTAGCGAAAGCCGACACCTTGAACTCTTCCTTCTACAAAAATATGATAGCGTACCATAACATCCTCCTTATAGTGATTATACAAAATAGATTTTCTACTGGGCAAGCCATATAATGAATGCAGGTGATAAACATGATACATATACTATTAAATCAATTTACATTCGATCAAGCTTGGGGCTTTGGCGAACTATCACAACTCATCGAAAAGGGTATGAAGGTACTGATGATGCCGTTATCGTATAACGATGGTTGGTCCAATGAATTTGTGACTTGGGATGACTTATTTACAAAGGGGAAACCAGCGTATGAAATGATGGTGCGTCCTTTTTATAACTACGGTATCCGTGAAAAACAAATTAGTTGGTTTAATTATTACCAAGATAATTACGCAACCGCAAAAGCAAAAATCGAAGCTGCGGATATTATTGTAATCACTGGTGATTGTGGTGAATGGATCATGCAGAGAATCGAAGATTTAGGTTTACGTGATTTACTGTGTAACTTTGATGGTATCCTAATTGGTCATCATGCAGGAGCACTTGTACAACTCGATACTTTTCACGAGTCAAATCCAGATAATGCATTTGAACTACAAGAAGGACTAGGGCTACTAACAAATTTTGATGTAGATATTAATTATGTCGAAGATGAAGAACATCTATCCACGATTATTCGCGAAATTGAAGATGCAGGAAATCCTGTTGTTGCAATTCCTAAAAATAGTGGTCTATTAATTGTTGATGGTGAATTTACATTACTAGGAGATGCCTTCGTTTTAAATCATACACATCTAGATGATATCTATCGTGCCTATGATAGTTATCGTTATGATGTATAACTACTAAAGGAGAAATTGTTAATGAACGCAGATTTTCATATCAATGGAATACAACTAGAAACAGAGCGACTTATTTTAAGACCGTTTGTAAAAGAGGACTTAGATGATTTTTATGCTTACGCTTCTGTTGAGGGCGTCGGTGAAATGGCTGGTTGGAAACATCATGCTAGTAAAGAAGAAACGCAAAAAATATTAGATATGTTTATCGAGAGTAACCAAGTATTTGCAATCTACCATAAAGAAGATCAAAAAGTAATTGGCTCTCTTGAAATCAAAAAATATGGAAGAGAAGAAGCTTTGACAGAGTTTGCGACCTATCAAGGAAGAGAACTTGGTTTTGTTTTAAGCAAAGACTATTGGGGAAGTGGTATCATGCCAGAGGCAGTAAAGGCTGTTATTAAGAATCTATTTGGTGAATTAAACTATGACTTTCTGCTTTGTGGATATTTTGCATTTAACCAACAATCAAAGAGGGTTCAAGAAAAATGTGGCTTCCAACCATATCGCAAACTAATGATGACTACCTCTGAGCATACAAAAGAACCAATTATTTTGAATCTTTTGATTAATCCACATAAAAATATAACATTAGAGTTTTCTCATCCTGAAACATTGATTTATCCACAAAATATATCAGGGAAACATATATAGAAATATGCAGTGGTATTCGGTGAACAACAAAATATAAGTTGGATATCTATGATGAAAAAGGTATGATAGTTGCATGAAATATATTGTGTGTGATGACGAACAGTTTCAAATGGATATCTTGTGTAAGTACATTCATGAATATGCACAAGCACATCATTTGGAAATTGAAACATTAAAATATACAGATTGTGATAATCTCTGGTGGGATTTGCAGAATGGGCTTGTCGCAGATTTACTTTTATTGGATATTCAAATGGAGAATATGACAGGGATTGAGCTTGCTCGTAAGATGAGACAAGCACGTCTAAATCATTTGATATGTTTCATCAGTGGTGTCAAAGACTTTGTCTTTGAAGGATATGATGTAGACGCATTAGCCTATCTTTTAAAACCATATGAGAAAGACCAACTATTTAAGATTTTAGATAAGGCAATCAAACAATTACATATATCAGATGAATTTTCAATTATTTCTTCTAAGAAGGAAGTATATAAAATATATCACCGTGATGTCATTGGTGTTGAAGCACTTGGTCATGATACAAAGATTTATTTGCGTAGTGATGGTATGAGCGAGGAAACAACAATTATCATCAAACAGAGTATTCGTGAAGTTCTCGAAATGCTACATATGCCTTTGTTACAGATTCATCGCTCTTTTGCGGTAAATATGAAAAATATCGTGCGTGTAACAAAGAAGGATTGTATTGGTGAAGATGGTGTACAATTCCCAATCGCACGTGGTAATTATGAAATGTGTATGCAGGAATTCATCGCAGCCAATCGAGGTGCTTTATGATTGCGGTAATCATATTGATTGGTTTAGCACTTTATGAAGCCATTCTCAAGAAGATACAAATAACATTCATGCATGTTATTATATCAACCGTAATACTAGGAATTATAGGATATAGTGTTTATCGCTTCTCTTATATGATAACGGTTTGGATACTGCTATGTTTTATTTGGAATCATTATCATTTCTTAAAAGAAGAAAGAATTTTTTCAACTATCATCATTCTGTTGTATCTTGGAATTCTGTTCCTTGGTGTTTATTGTGATGGTTTTATCGCAGGTGGTATTGCGGCGCTAATCTTTATTTTATTGGAATATCTTTTACAAAGAATTATGAAGCGTGAAGAAGATAAAACAATCATCTATCAGAATAAACTGATGAAACAGCAGATGGATGAAATTGAAAATATCTACATGACCATGCGTGGATGGAGACATGACTATCATAACCATCTACAGTCTTTAAAAGGATATCTTTCTTTGAATAAAGTTGAGCAGATGAAAGACTATCTCAATGAACTTGAGACAGATTTGGATTCTATCGATACACTCTATCATTCTGGAAACTTACAATTAGATTCTATCTTGAACGCGAAACTTGCGATTGCGGAAAAAGGACAAATTCGTATTCATTGTGATGCGTCAATTCCACCGCAATTACATGTATCAGATTTAGACTTGTGCGTTATCTTAGGAAATCTATTGGATAATGCGATTGAATCTTGTCGTAAGATAAAAGATCCGGATGAACGATTTATCCGAGTTTATATTGGCATTCTAAAGAAACAACTCTATATCTCGATTACAAACGCTACAAGTGAGACAGTGAAACAACGTACCGATCACTATTTCACGACGAAACGAGGCGACCATGGACATGGGCTAAAGAGAGTTGACCAGGTCGTTAAGAAATATGATGGATATTTAAACCGTCAAAATGAACCGGGTATATTTGCAACAGAGATTGTATTACCACTATAAGCATTTCGTGCATGAATTTGAACAATTCATGCATTTTTTTATTTGTATCAGTGATCTGAAGTATTGTATTTCTGCAAGGAGGTAATCGCTATGAAGCTTACTAGATGGAATATTTATAAGGATATGCTCTACCGATTATGGAAATGCGACCCACATGTAATCAAAATGATGTTGTTAGAAATTGTTATCTCGGTAATAGAAGGATTTATCGCTGTATTATTACCGGCTGCTGTCATTCAATTTATTACTACAACCCAAGATTGGACAACATTGGTATTACAAATACTTGGTTTATTTGCGGTGTATGGACTCTTTAGCATGTGGCATGTTTACCTTGCAACAAGAAATGGTATGCAATACGTCATACCAAGACAAAATATATTCATCTTACCAGTGCTCGAAAAGGTACAGGATTTAACCTATTCCTACTACGAAACAAAGCCTGCTCAGGAAAAACTTGAAAATGGAATTCGTGCATTAAATTCGAATATGGAAGGCGCGGAAGGTGTCTATCATAATACTGTGATTGTTTTATCTGCGATACTCAGCTTGATACTATATGCAGCTTTTATCAGTCAAATTGGTTTGCCAATCCTTTTAGCTCTATTATTTATTTCCTTTCTTCATTATGGAATTTATGAAAAATGCTATGCATTGTATTTAAAGAAAGATGAAGAAAAGGCAGAGAATTATTCTAAGTCTCGTTATTTTAATAGCCTTTCACAAAAGAGTGCGAAGGGAAAAGATATTCGTCTCTATCAGATGCAAGACCTGCTAAAGGCAAAGATGCAAGAAAATAACGATATTCTCGTACAGAAGACTATCGCTGCTTCAAAATACAAAGGATGGATAGCGCAAACGGATGTTATTTTAGGATTTATCCGTGATGGGATTACCTATGGATATCTAATTTATTTGATGATGCATGGCATGATTGAAATGAGTTCATTTGTTCTCTATATCGGTATTGTGATTAGTTATGGTCAACGATTCACGGCATTAACTGCTGAGATTGCTAGATTACATTCTAACCTCGATCTAACAAAGAGAACTTATGAATTTGAACTGGATAAAAATGTTATCAACCAGGATGGTAAGAGGGTTGTTGCGCCATTCGATATCATTTTTGAAAATGTATCTTTCCAATATCCAGAAAGTAAAAAGTATGTTTTAAAAAATCTTAATCTACACTTTACAGCAGGAGAGAAACTCGCTCTTGTGGGTGTAAATGGTGCAGGTAAGACGACAATCGTGAAACTGTTAAGTGGATTGTATACACCAACTTTAGGAAGAATCTTAGTCAATGGTATCGATTTGAAAGAAATTAATAAAGAAGATTACTTTAGTAAACTTGGAATTGTATTCCAAGAAATTGATTTATTCTCTATGACGATTGGCGAAAATATTTCTTGCCTTCATGAAGAAGATTACGATGAAAATCGAGTACAAGAAGCTTTATGTATCTCTAAGCTAGATACGATTGTGAATCACTTGCCAAATGGAATTCATAGTTACATCAATACGGATCTATCATCTGATGGAATCAACCTCAGTGGTGGACAACAACAACGTTTATTGCTTGCAAAGGCATACTACAAAAATCCTTCTATATTCATCTTGGATGAACCAACTGCAGCACTGGATGCACTTGCGGAAAAGGATATGTATGAAGAGTATAAGGAAATTACAAAAGAAAAGAGTGCATTATTTATTTCACACCGTTTAGCTTCTACACGCTTTTGTGACAATATTGTTTTCTTGGAAAATGGAGAGATTATTGAGCAAGGAACACATGAACAACTCATGAAATTAAATGGTAAATATGCAGAAATGTTTGATGTACAGGCAAAATACTACAAGGAGGAAGAGACAGATGAAGTTCAAGCAATTCTATCAACAAACGCATGATTTGATTAAACTTTTAAAAGCTCAATTTCCTCACATTAATGTACAGATGATTACATTAGCTTTCTGTAGAAGTACACCTAACTTCATTTTACTGTTTGGATATTCACGTATCTTAGACTTATTACTTACAAGCCAGTTTCAAGATGCAATTCAAGTTGTCACGATTATGCTAGTGAGTGCGTATCTATTATCCTTTATCGGTAATTGGATTGACTCCTATTTACAAGGATATGAATTTATTACAGACGAAGTAATCACAAGCCAAGTAAACTATATGTCGTTTACCATGCGCTACGATATTTTTGAAGATAACGAAAGTATGGCAAAAGTTCGTGCAGTAGGAAATCATATAAACGCTTCAGGTGGAACTGGCTCTTTCTTACGGAATATAATTCTGCTATATACCAACTTGTTTTCCGTTCTTTATGCATTATGCTTTGTAGGGTATCTGTTTTATCAAGCAATGCAGTATTCACTCTATTTAGTACTGCTACTATTACTAGCAGTTGGTTGCATTTGTTTAGGTATTATCATTTTAAAGCGCACAAGTGCGTATCACGAAGATTTAAATGCGAAAAATATTCATAACAATTCAGTGTCTAGCTATCTAATCACAACAATGGTCAATGTAGAATATAAGAAACAAATTATGATCAATCGAATGAGTCATTTGTTTGTAAAGTATTTTAAAAATATCATTAAAACATTCCATGTTTATTTGGATTTTTCTAAGAGAAAAGGAAGATATGAAGCTGTATATAATTTTGCATTAAGTATCTTTGGTGCATGTACATATATTTATATTGCATACTTAAGCTTGCATGGTTATTTATCGATTGGTTCTGTTCTCTTATATGCAGGTGCAATGCAACAACTCATCCAATATATTTCAGGTTGGATTATATCTTATAGTGATGCAGTGTTCCAATTGGATTATCTAAATCATTTTACGGATTTCTTACATGATGAATCTATTCGTACGACAGGCTCATTACCAATCGAAAAGAGAAATGATAATGCATATGAATTCTGCTTTGAAAATGTAAGCTTCCACTATCCAAATAGCAAACAACTCGTATTATCCAATGTGAATCTTACATTTAAGATTGGTGAAAAGTTAGCGTTAGTTGGACAGAATGGTGCAGGTAAGACAACAATCATCAAGTTGTTATGTCGTTTGTATCAACCGACAGAAGGTCGAATCTTGTTAAATGGTATTGATATTCAAAAGTTTGACTTCAATGACTATACAAAAATCTTCAGTCCAGTATTCCAAGACTTTAGTATGTTCAACATCAGCGCAAAAGAAAATCTTGAGTGTGGTCATCATAATGAAGAAAAAGATATCAATGCGGTTATCGCAGACGTAGGTTTAGAGAAGCGCTTTCCGTCCAGTCAGAATGGTATGGATTGTGTGTTAGAGGATTTAAACAGCGAAGGTGTTAAGTTATCTGGTGGTGAAGCACAGAAGCTAGCAATTGCACGTGCATTGTATAAAGATGCACCATTTGTAATCCTAGATGAACCTACTGCAGCTTTGGATCCATTTTCAGAAGCGGAAATCTATGAGAACTTTGATGAACTTGTTGGAGGTAAAACAGCCATCTATATCTCTCACCGTATGAGTTCATGTAAGTTCTGTGATCGTATCGTTGTCTTTAAAGACGGTAAGCTAGTAGAAGATGGTAATCATGATTCACTCATGCACCAACAAGGTGAATATTACACACTCTATCAAGCACAAGCAGAGTATTATCAACAATAACCAGAAGGTATACTGTTTCGACAGTATATTTTCTTTTTGGTAAGAGAACAGTATTTTCGAAACTTTAAAAATTTTTGAGTTTCGAAAGGAGGAAGATAGTGAAGTATATTGTAAGAGATTATTTAAATTAATTGATTCGTCTTCGCGGGATACCTGATATAGAAATAACTACTGGTTTATGACGTTCTAGTAAATCAGATTCGTACATGATTATGTCGATTGGTTAGAAAAGAACAACGATAATAATGTGCATAATAGTGGCAAATAATATTTGGAAACATCTGATAAGCACTATTTGAGTGATTTAAGATTTTGCTATGCGATGTTAGGGACCGTAATATGGATTATGGGTGTGCCTATGAAAATTTAGTGGTTCTTGAGTTATTGCAAAGAGGATATACAATCTACGTTGAAAGACTCTATCAAAAGGAAATTGATTTTGTGGCTATGAAGCAGAATGAAAAAGTATATATTCAGGTTTCTGATGATATAACTAGCCAAGACACATTAAATAGAGAACTTAAACCATTACAAGAAATGAAAGATTCCTATCCGAAAATTATTATCGCAAATACGAAGCATGAAAATTACGATATAGAAGGTATAAAGGTGTTTGATATTACAAAATGGTTATTGCAAGTGGCATAAAAGTGGATTGTTGATTTTGTGAAAACTAGTGACATTTTTATGTGATTTGCCGTATAATATGGCTATTAAAGCGATAACGAAAAGAGTAGTAGCCAAACACGCTATAGAAAGAGAGGAACCTAAACGCTGAAAGGGTTCTATAGAAGACGCTTGGTGAATTCACTTTTCCAGTGGGATTAATCATTCCCGTATATCTACGTTACAGATCAATTGAGGTGCGCACATTTGTGCGAATCAGGATGGTACCGCGTGAATAACGTTCCTGCAATATTTTGCAGGAATTTTTTTATGGAGGAAAAGGTCGATGAGCGATAAAGTTATGCAGGTCCAAGAGGAAGCGTTAGCTGCGATTGAGCAAGCAACAACCCTGGAACAATTACAACAAGTCAAAATTCAATACTTGGGTAAAAAGGGTAGTATTCAGGCTTTAATGTCTGAGATGAAGGCTTTACCACAAGAGGAGAAGCCTGCCTTTGGACAGAAAGTAAACGTATGTAAGGATACGGTTGCCAAAGTATTAGAATCAAAAGAAGAAGTATTAAAGATTGCGGCTCTTGCTGGTAAGCTAGAAGCCGAAAAGATTGATATTACATTAGCTGGAGATACACACAAGCTTGGCACAACACATCCACTTGTGATGATTCAACAGGAGATTGAAGATCTCTTCTTAAGTATGGGCTATAAGGTTGCGGAAGGTCCTGAAGTTGAACAGGATTACTACAACTTTGAATTGGCCAATACGCCAAAGGATCACCCAGCACGTGACATGCAGGATACGTTTTATATCGATCCAAATACATTATTAAGAACTCACACAACTGCAATGCAGATGCGTGAATTAGAGAAGGCAAAGGGGCAGGTTCCAATCAAGCTAATTTGCCCAGGTAAGGTTTATCGTCGTGATGACGACGATGCGACACACAGCCATCAGTTTATGCAGTGTGAAGGTCTTGTCGTTGGTGAGAATATTACTTTAGCTGACCTGAAGGGAACATTAGAATATATGGCCAGTACAATGTTTGGTCAAGGTAGAACAGTTCGTTTCCGTCCATCGTACTTCCCATTTACAGAGCCTTCAGTAGAAGTTGATGTATCCTGTCCATTCTGTAACGGTAAGGGTTGTAACGTTTGTAAGGGATCTGGTTGGATTGAAATCCTAGGTGCAGGTATGGTACATCCAAATGTATTACGCATGAATGGATTTGATCCTGAGAAGTATTCTGGATTTGCCTTCGGTGTAGGACTTGAAAGAGTTGCGATGTTGAAATATGGAATTGATGATATTCGTAACTTCTATACAAATGACGTTCGCTTTTTGAAGATATTCAATCGTTTTGACTAAGAGGAGGAAGGCAATGAGACTAAGTTATAAATGGCTACAGGAATATGTAGATTTAAGTGATATTACGCCACAACAACTAGCGGACAGATTAACAACTGCTGGACTAGAGGTTGAAGGAATTGAACCAATGGCACAGGGTACAGGTCTTGTGATTACAGAAGTAATTGAGTGTGAAGATATTCCAGATACACATTTACACCGTACAATTGTTCGCTATGGTGCAGGTGAAAACGACACCACTCAAATTGTATGTGGTGCCGCAAACTGTCGATTAGGTTTAAAGGTAATCGCAGCTTTACCAGGTGCAGTTTTACCTGGAATTACCATTCAAGCAAAACCACTTCATGGTATTGAATCAAATGGTATGCTTTGCTCACTACGTGAGTTAGGTATCGATCATAAATACCTTACAGAAAAACAAATCAACGGAATTGAAGAATTGCCACAAGATGCACCTGTTGGTGAAACAAACGTATTTGGATACATAGGCTATGATGACACGATTTTAGATGTATCATTAACACCAAATCGTGCAGATTGTTCTAGTATGTGGAATATGGCAAAGGAAGCTGGTGCTATTTTACACCGTGAGGTGAAGTGGCCTGATTATGCTGGTAAATCCAATATTGGAACACCATCCACATTCAAGGTGGCAAGTAACACTGAAAAGTGTGACTTCTTTATGGGTAAAGTTGTAAACCATGTTAAGGTTGGACCATCTCCAAAGTGGATGGTGGAATACTTACATGCAGCAGGTATCAATTCAATTAATAATGTTGTTGATATTTCCAACTTTGTAATGTTGGAAACAGGACAGCCATTACATTATTACAATCTTGCAAAGTTTCCGGCAAGAGAAATTACAGTTGTGGATGACCGCGCATTAAAGATGACTGCACTGGATGGCGTAGAGTTTACGATTGAAAAGGGAGATATCCTAATCACTACAAATGGTGAGGTGACTGGTATTGCCGGTATTATGGGTGGTGAAGAGTCTATGATTGATGAAACAACAGAAGGTATCTTTATCGAAGCAGCACATTTCAATAAGACATCTGTACGTCGCTCATCTATCCGTTTAAACCTTATTACAGAAGCAGCACAGCGTTTTACAAAGGGTATTGAGACATTAGCAGCACAAAAGGCAATGGACCGTTCTGTACAATTATTACAAGAGTATGCATGTGCAGATGGATTTGAAGAGACAGTTACTTATGGTGCAGATGGCTATAAGCCAGTTGTAGTAAAGGAAACACTCTCTCACTGTAACGCCTTATTAGGCACAGCATTTACAATGGATGAAGTGAAGGAAACACTCACATGGCTAAACTTTGAACCAGAAGTAAATGGGGATGAGATTACATGTCATATCCCAAGTTACCGTGTAGATATTGAAGGTCGTGCAGACATCGACGAAGAAATCGTACGCTTGATTGGTTTTGATAGTTTGAAGTCTACATTACCAGTGATGAGTACAACAGTTGGTCAATTAACATCAAAGCAGAAACTCAGACGTATGACACGCGAAACATTGAAGTCCTTTGGTCTCAATGAAATCGTTACATATACATTAATCTCTGAAGAAGAAATGAAGACAGCTCTCTCTCCACTTGGTGAAGCAATTCCTCTTGCAATGCCAATGTCAGAGAATCGTAAGTACATTCGTGCAAGCTTATTAAACTCTGTATTAACAAGCGTACAGTACAATGAAGCACATCAGAATACAGATAACCTATTGTTTGAAATCTCAAAGGTTTATGCAAAGGATAAGGAAGAAGAAAGACTTGCGGTTGTATTAGATGGTAATGTTCAAAATGATCCACTCCACAAGTTAAATGAAGTTGGTGATTTCTATGCTTTAAAGGGAATCCTAGTGACATGGTTAAATCGTTGTGGTTTCAATGATGCACGTATTACTGTACGTCCAAATACAACAGATGTTGAACACTTCCATCCATACCGCAGTGCAGAGCTTCTCTTAGACCGTAAACCATTAGGTCTATTTGGTGAATTACATCCAAGTTATGTGAAGAAATATGATTTAAAGAGAGTGACATATGCGGAACTATCATTGGATGTTGTAAATGAGACGAGTGCTTCTAAGGTGAAGTTTGTACCTATTGATCGTTATCCATCTATCTCACGTGATATTGCCCTAGTCGTAGATAGAGAAGTAACAGCAGAAGAAATGTTAAAGATTATCAATAGTACAGGTAAGAAGCTTGTTCGTAAATCAGAGGTATTCGATATTTACGAAGGAGAACACGTTGAAGCAGGTAAGAAGTCGGTTGCCTTACGTATTACATATCAAGCAACTGATCATACACTAAGTGATGAAGAAGTACGTGCTGTACACGATGCAATTCTTGCAACACTCAAAGAAAAGCTATCAGCGGACTTGCGTTCATAACAAAACAAGCCGAGTAATTGCTCGGCTTTTGTATGCATGTTTATTGCTCTTTTGTTTTTAGGAATTGTTTACGATATGCACTCGGAGAACAACCAATTTCACGTTTAAATGCAAAGGTAAAGTAATTTTGGTTTGAGAAGCCGATAATAGCAGAGATATCATTCATACTATAACTGGTAGTCTCTAATAAGAACTTTGCCTCAGAGATTCTTCGCTGTATCAAATAACGCATAGGAGAAATCCCTTTATATTGGTTGAATGCATGTACTAAGTAATATTTATTTAAGAATGTTAATTCACTGAGTTTATCTAGGTCGATATCTTCTTTAAAGTGATCATTGATATAGTTTTCGATGAAGATACATTCTTTTGTCGTCTTTTTCACTGGGGATACGTTTAATGTTGTATTGGTACGACGTACCATGTTTATAAGCATTATCTCTAGTAGGGAGTTTACTAAGTGTTGAGAGTATTCATCTTGATGTTCCATTTCATGCAGTAATGTTTTGAGATAGAAGAGAATATCATTCTTATATGCTTTATAGTTATGCATACTGAAGTTACTGTTGAAACGTTTATCATCACTATGGAAATGTAAACCTTCAATACCTGCTACAATATATTCGAGAGGAGAGTTTTCTTTACTGACTTCTGTATGTTCTATATAGGAATTTACGATAATCAGGTCATCCGCTTGAATGTCTAAATATTTTCCTTCGACAAAGAATTTCCCTTCTCCTGAGATTACGTAGAAAAGCTCTGCACATGCATGATTGTGCGGAGTCGAATGCCAATCTCCTTCATAGCGAGAGTGAGTAACATACAAGATTTTACCGAAAGAACGATCTTCGCTTGTGTTTTGTGAAATAGCTGTAATCATTGGTTTAATCATAACATGTATCGCGTTTTGAAATGATTATTTTTTGGCTGATTATACGAAAAATTGCTTTTGATATAAATGATAGCAATATTTCGCTAATTTAAAGCAATATATCTCTTGTTTGAAAGCGTTTTCAACAATACACTGAGATTATCAAATAAGTTTCTTAGGAGGGAAAAAAGGAACATATGAAAAAGTTATTAACATTATCATTAGCTGGTTTACTCGCAGTCGGCGCAGTTGGCTGTAGTAAAAAAGAAGCTGCTTCTTCACAGAAGGAAAGTGAAGAAACAACATTGCACATTTCTGGTCTAGACGGCGGATATGGCACAAAGGGTTGGGAAGCTGTTGTTAAGGCTTTCGAAGAAAAAGAAGGCGTTAAGGTTGACCTTCGCTTAGAAAAGAATATCGCTGATACATTACGTAGCGAAGTTCAAGCTGGAACATATCCTGATTTAGTTTACTTATCAGTTGGATCTAAGGGTGGCTTAACAGACACAATGATCGCTGAAAAGATGTTAACAGACATTACAAGCGTACTTGATGAAAAAGTATTGGGTGAAGATACAAAGGTGAAGGATAAGCTCATCGATGGTATCTACGAAGGTTTAGCTACACAGCCATACGCTGATGGCAAATTATACTTAGCACCTATCAACTATAGCCCATGTGGACTATTCTATAATGCTAACCTATTTAAGGAAAAGGGATGGAGTGTACCAACAACTTGGGATGAAATGTGGGAATTAGGAGAAAAGGCTAAGGCTGAAGGTATCTCATTATTCACATACCCAACAACAGGCTACTTCGATGCATTCTTCTCTGCTTTATTAAATGAAACAGCAGGACCAGAAGTATATGCTAAGTTAATGACATATAACGTTGATGCTTGGAAGTTACCAGAAGTTAAGAAGGCATTCGAAATCGTGGGCAAGCTTGCTCAGTATGTTGAACCAACAACAGTAGCTAATGCTAACGGTGATAACTTTAAGAAGAACCAGCAATTAATCTTAGACAACAAGGCATTATTCGTTCCTAACGGAACATGGTTACCAGGTGAAATGAAGGAAGCTCCACGTGCCAATGGATTTGAATGGGGATTCACAGCTTTACCTAAGGTAACTGCTACAGGTGATGCTTACTCTACAACATTTACAGAACAGGTATTTATTCCTAAAGAAGCTAAGAATCCAGAATTAGCTAAGAAGTTCATTACATTCTTATACTCTGATGAAGCTACAAAGTTATTCTATGAAAATGGTGGTGCTGTAATGCCTACAAAGGATGCTTCTAAGTTCATCGGTAAGGATGACGAAAATGCTTTATACTACACAATCTATGACAATGGTGCTAAGTCAAATGCAGTAGGTTTCCAAGTTATGGACAACATCGTTGAAGGTGTGAGTGTAGCTGATGCTAATACAGGTGTTCTCTACGCAACTGTAAACTCAATCGTAAATGGTTCCAAGACAGTTGATGAATGGTATGATGCAACAGTGAAGGCTGTTGAACAGATTGCCGAAGCAAATAAATAATCAATGAGCTGTTAAGTATTAGAATTCATTAAAATAACGATGGTGGACAGCCGTCGTTATTTTAAGGAAGGGGGTAATGAAATGAAAAAAAGTGTTGAGAAGAAGCTGTTTATCACAATATGCTTAGCTCCAGCAATGATATTACTAACACTGTTTATGATATATCCAACGATAAATGTGTTTATGATGTCGATGTTCAAATGGGGTGGTTTAAGTGATAACCGTACATTTATAGGATTAAAGAATTTTCAGATGTTATTTAAAGATATGAGCTTTATCCGTGCACTCCAGAATACAATCTTAATCATCGTATTGGTAACAATCATAACGATGGCTTTCGCAATCTTGTTTGCGTCTATTCTGGTTCGTGAAAAGATTAAAGGACAAAACTTCTTTAGAATCATATTCTATATTCCAAATATCCTTTCTGTCGTTGTTATATCTGCAATTTTCAGTGCAATTTATGATCCATCTGAAAATGGTTTATTAAATTCACTTGTAGGACTATTTAACGGTAGTGCAGGTACGACAAAGTACCTTGGTGATCCTGGTTTAGTTGTTTATGCATTAGTTGCCGCATTAATTTGGCAGGCAATCGGTTATTACATGGTGATGTACATGGCAAGTATGAGTACAATACCGGAACACCTTTATGAAGCAGCGTCTTTAGAGGGTAGTGGAAAAGTAAAACAATTCTTCTCGGTAACGATTCCGATGATTTGGGACAATATTCGTACAACACTTACATTCTTCGTCATTTCAACCATTAATCTCAGTTTCTTATTTGTGCAAGTCATGACCGGCGGTGGTCCTGATGGAGCCAGTGAAACGGTACTCAGTTACATGTACTTGCAGGCATATAATCGTTCAAGTTATGGCTATGGTATGGCAATCGGCACAGTTGTGTTTATTCTCTCATTTACCTTATCATGGGCAATCAATCGTGTAACACATCGTGATTCGATTGAGATTTAGGGGGCAATATGAAGAGAAAACATTTTGATTTATACAAAATATTTATATATGTTGCACTGATTTCTTTAGCGATATCCATTATCATTCCGGTATCTTGGGTATTCTTAGCTTCGATTAAAACGAATGCAGAGTTCTATGGAAATCCATGGGCATTACCACAAGGATTTAACATTCAGAACTTTATTGATGCCTTCCAAATTGCGCAAGTTGGTGATTTCATCTTGAATTCAGCACTTGTAACTGCAATGGCTCTAGCAATCTTACTGGTAGTTTCATTACCGGCTGCGTATGTACTTGCTAGATTCCAATTCAAAGGCAGAAAGTTCTTTAACACACTCATCATGGCTGGCTTATTTATTAACGTAAACTACATTGTTGTGCCAATCTTCTTAATGTTGAATGGTTGGGATAAGTCACTTGCAAAGAGCGGTCTACAGTTCTTTATGAATAACCGTTTCGTTCTTGCGCTTGTGTATGCATCTACGGCAATTCCATTTACAGTATATCTTCTTGCAAGCTACTTCCGTTCTTTACCAAAGGCATATGAAGAAGCTGCGGAAATCGATGGTTGTGGTTACTTTACAACCATGGTCAGAGTTATGTTCCGTATGGCCAAGCCAAGTATTATCACAGTTATCCTATTTAACTTCTTGGCATTTTGGAATGAATACATTATTTCATTAACACTTGTGCAGACAAAGGCACTTAAGACATTGCCGGTAGGACTACAGAATCTGATGTCCGCACAGAAAGCAGCGACCAATTATGGACCGATGTATGCAGGACTTGTGATTGTTATGTTGCCAACGTTGATCTTATACATTCTTGTACAAAGACGTTTAACCCAAGGTATGACCTTAGGTGGTCTAAAGGATTAGGAGGGCATATGAATCGAACAACACAATCAATCTTGATGGCAATTCTATTTGTTGTCAGTCTAGCAATGGTAATTATTGGTCAAAGAGAAGTTGGCTATGTGAATCTTGGTATTCAGGTAGTTGGACTGATTGGTATTTTGGCAGTTATACATATGTATAACAAGAGATTTAAATAGGGGGACGATATATGGCAAACTTATCATTACGTCATATCAATAAGATTTACGATAATAAAGTACAGGCAGTATTTGATTTTAATTTAGAGATTCAAGATAAAGAATTCATCGTATTGGTTGGCCCTTCCGGATGTGGTAAATCAACAACTTTACGCATGATTGCAGGTTTGGAAGATATCACAAACGGTGAATTGTATATCGATGATAAATTAGTAAACGATGTTGCACCTAAGAATCGTGAGATTGCGATGGTATTCCAGTCTTATGCGTTATATCCATTTATGACAGTTTATGAAAACATGGCATTTGGATTACAAATTCGTAAGACTGATAAAGATGAAATCGACCGTCGTGTACGTGCAGCCGCAAAAGCATTAGAAATTGAACAATACTTAGATAGAAAGCCTAAGGCTTTATCTGGTGGTCAAAGACAGCGTGTAGCGTTAGGTAGAGCAATTGTTCGTAATGCGAAGGTATTTTTGATGGATGAACCATTATCTAACTTAGATGCGAAGCTTCGTGTACAGATGCGTAGTGAAATTATTCGTCTACACAAAAATATCGGTGCTACAACCATCTACGTAACACACGACCAAACAGAAGCCATGACAATGGCAAGCCGTATTGTCATTATGAAAGATGGATATATTCAACAGATTGGAACACCAAAGGAAATCTATCAGAATCCAGTAAATATGTTCGTAGCAGGATTCATTGGCTCTCCAGCCACAAACTTCCTAAAGGGTACATATGCTGGTGGAAAATTCACGATTGGTGATATGCACATTACTTTGCCAGAACAGTTCACTAAAGACATGCAAGCATATGAAGGTAAGGAAATTGTGATGGGTATTCGTCCGGAGGACCTACACGCAGAGGAAATTGTAAATGAAACCTATCCAAGTGCTGTATTTGACTTTGCAATTGATGTCAGTGAGTTATTAGGTAACGAATTTATCTTACATGGCAAGCTTGCAGGGCAAAAACTACAGGCAAGAATCAATGCCCGTTATGATCTTTCGGATTGTGCATCCTTTCGATTGGCGATGGACTTGGAGAAGGTACACTTCTTTGATCCAAAGACGGAAAATCGTATTGTTTAAGGGAGAATAAATGAGTATGAGTACAGGAAGAGTTACAGTCCCAACCGATATTGATGTGATTGATGATACAATCGAAATTATCAAGAAGTGGAAGGCTGATGCGATTCGTGATTGTGATGGGACTGATATGCCTGAAGCGTTACGAAAAATGGATATTAAGCAATACGCTACATATTACACAACACGTAAAGATAATGCGTGGGCAAAAAAACATCCAGATGAGATGCAACAGATGTATTTGATGAGTGACTTTGTTACTGCTAAAGATACATGCTTACGTATCAAAATTATGGAACATTTCTACAAGGATCAATTTAAAGTAAATCCAACAAATGATATTCATCGTTGGTGGGAAGTGATTGATCGAACAACAGATACTGTTGTGACAAATTGGTATTTTGATGAAGTGAGTGGTGATGTTGTAATTGAAGAAGCAATTCCATATCATGCATACACGGTAAGCTTCTTGGCGTTTATCGTGTGGGATCCAGTTCACATGTATAACTTCTTAACAAATGATTGGGTAGATGAAGAACATCAGATGACTTTAGATGTACGTTTACCAGAAACCCAAAAGCATGTGATTGAGAAGTTACATAAGTTCTGTAAAGAAAGAGAAGATGTCAATGTTGTACGCTTTACAACATTTTTCCACCAGTTCACTTTGCAGTTTGATGAATTTGCACGTGAAAAATTCGTTGACTGGTATGGATATAGTGCATCTGTATCACCATATATTTTAGAACAGTTCGAAAAGGAAGTTGGCTATAAGTTCCGCCCGGAATTTATCATCAACAAAGGCTTCCACAATAGCCAATTCTGTATTCCTTCCAAGGAATATAAAGACTTTATCGACTTCCAACAAAGAGAAGTTTGTAAATTAGCCAAGGTACTTGTAGACATCTGTCATTCTTATGGTAAGGAAGCGATGATGTTCCTTGGAGATCATTGGATTGGTACAGAACCATATGGTAAGTACTTCTCTGAGATCGGCTTAGATGCGGTTGTAGGTAGCGTGGGTTCGGGTTCTACATTACGTTTGATTTCCGATATCAAGGGTGTGAAGTATACAGAAGGAAGATTTTTACCATACTTCTTCCCAGATACATTCCACGAAGGTGGAGATCCATTACAGGAAGCAAAAGTGAACTGGGTAACTGCACGTCGTGCAATCTTACGTTCACCGGTAGATCGTATCGGTTATGGTGGATACTTGAAGCTTGCATTAAAGTTTCCAGAGTTTATCGAATATGTATCTGAAGTTTGCGATGAATTTAGAGAACTCTATGCACATGTAGGAAAGCAAACACCACACAACCTATTGAAGGTTGGTGTATTAAATAGCTATGGCGAGCTTCGCCGTTGGGGTGCTCATCTTGTACATCACGCAATCCGATATAAACAGATCTATTCTTATACAGGTGTTCTAGAATCACTTAGTGGTTTCCCATTTGATGTGAAGTTCATCAGCTTTGAAGAACTGCGTGGAAATCCAGATATCTTAAATGATATTGATGTTGTACTGAACTATGGTAGTAGTTATACAAGCTTTAGTGGTGGTGAAGAATTTGATGAAAAGATTATCACAATTCTACGTCACTATGTAGATAACGGTGGTGGTTTCATCGGTATTGGTGAACCAACAGCTTGTGCTAGAAATGGCAAGTTCTTCACACTCTATGATGTTCTTGGCGTCGATAAGGAATTAGACTTTACACTTCATACAGACAAGTATAACTGGCAATGTCATAATCATTTCATTACCGAACAGTTAGAGCATGAAGACTGGGGAGAAAATGTAAATAGTGTTTATGCACTACCAGGAACCACTGTAATCAAGCAAGAGGATCTCAGTGTGAAGCTTGCAGTTAATGAGTATGGTAAGGGTAGAGCAGTATACATGAATGGATTGCCGTTTAGCTTTGAAAATGCAAGACTTCTCTATCGTGCAATCTACTTCAGTTGCCATCGTGAGGATGAGATGAAGCAGTGGTATTCAGAGAACTATAATGTTGATGTCAATGTATATCCTTCCACACAGAGCTATTGTGTCGTTAATAATACATACGAACCACAAGAAACTGTCATCTATCGTGGCGATGGTACATCCTTCTCATTGTGCTTAGAAGCTAATGAAATTAAGTGGTATCAAATATAGAAATATTTATGACCGGTTTTATAAGGCGAATCCTGCTAAGTATGACTGGTTTTTATTTTGGTGGCTAGGGTATAAAAATAAGATAAGACAATAGCAAGTGCAGGGAATATTGGTATTTGAAATAATTTTTGAAATTTTAGCTTTTTTTAAGATAAGACAGCAATAAATCTGTAATTATAAACAATAAATGCATTTTTATGTAAGCGCTTATATTTTATGATTGACTTAACATAGGGAAAGGAGAAGTGGTTGAGTTTTAATCACCAAACAAGTAAAATGCATAAAATCATTAAGAAAGTATTTTCAAGTGTATTTGTACTGTGTATGGCATTAACAACCATCTTAACGGGGGTAAAAAAAGTAAATGCCAGAGAGCCACAACTAGCAGAGTTGGCTACAACCGATTGGAAAATCGATGACCAGACAAATCGTATTGGCGCAGTCTTGGAGGAAGTCGTAGAAGCGGATAGTAAGAAGATCCACATTGCGTCAAGTAGCAACAATGGGAATAATCCAAAGGATCAGAATGGTTATCCACTCATTGCAGTGAATAAACATACGTTTGATCTTTCACAAGAGGGTACAATTCGCTTTGACCTGACTGCTAATACTGAGGTTGATGATATTCGCTTCGGTGTTTATTTAGGATATAACGGTCCAGGGAATGGTATGTTCTTTGGTTATGATGCTGCTGGTTGGTTTTGGCAGAAATATCAGAATGGGGATGGACCGTATTATACGGGTGCTCGTGTGCAATGGCCGAAGAATAAAGCAACTGTAAATGTACAGGTTAGTTGGACTGCAAGCAAGACAGCTTCATTGAAAGTTGATGATGAAACTGTGTTTGAGAATATTCCATTTGCAGATTTGGAAGATTTGCAAAATCAGATTGCAATCAAAGCAGGGACATATTATGGGACAGTTACAGATATCAAACTGACAAACAATATCCATCACGAAGATGAAAATGAAACTAATCCAGAAGATTCACAGTCAGATGAAAAAGTACAAGTAAAGGGAAAAGTTAGTGCAGATAATCAAGCGCTGGCAAATGTGAAGATTGACATTGACCCTTGCAAAGAAGGTAATTGTGCAGTATATACTGATGCAAATGGTGAATTCGAATTGAATCATTTGGTGAAAGGTACAGACTATATTATCTCTGCTACAAAGGATGGATATGAATCTGATGTAAAACATATTCGTGCAGATGCTGATGGTGAACCGTTGGAATTTGTTTTGCAACGTAAGAAAGAGATAACTTCTAAAATTCTTACAACCCCATTTATGGATGTGCATGTTGATCCATTTTTTCCACGCGTAATCTCGTATGAGATGAAGCAGGGCTCTTTACAGGGAAAGAAATTTTTGGGACAAGAAAAAGAAATCAATACAGTTCTAATTAACGAACAGAAAATAGCCATTAAGCCGGAGAATGTCAAAGCAGATTTCACAGCAGATAAAGCAACATATGTTATGCATGCTGAGGGACGGAATGTCAATGTGGATATTACGGCAGAATTGATTGCTGAAAACGATACATTAGCTTTTAATATTACGGAAATAAAGAATCATTTAGAGGATTCTGTAGATGGGAATCCAGTACAAACAATTGAATTTCCAAATCAGAGTCTTGTTTCGATTCGCAGCGATCAAACCAATGCAAATCTGAAAGCTGCAGGGATGTCTTCAGACACTACAATCTCAGGAGATGCTTATCAGGTATTGAACAAACAGTCAAATGTTGGCTCAGATGAGTATATGTACGCATTTATTTCAAATAGCGAAATGAGTGCAGGTTTATGGTCTAATTCTGAGCACAATGCGAATCGTGGTGGCGTAGAGGGAGGTAGTAATAACTATCGTGTGACGGTTAATGTCGATCATGCAGGCACTGAAAAAACAATGGGACTATCTAGTTCTAAATGGTATTATCATCGTGTTGTACAAGACTCACATGGCCGTAAGTATATGGTTTCAGAAACAGAAATGCCTAAGACAAAGGTGATTATCACTGGTGAGCGAAATGACGATGGTGTTATCAACTGGCAGGATGGTGCTATTGCCTTCCGTGAAATTATGAATAATCCTTATAAGTGTGAAGGTGTTCCAGAGTTAGTTTCTTGGCGTATTGCAATGAACTTTGGTGGGCAGGCACAGAATCCTTTCTTGACAACACTCGATAATGTGAAACGTGTTGCTTTACATACAGATGGATTAGGGCAATCTGTATTACTGAAAGGTTATGCAAGTGAAGGACATGATTCGGGACATCCTGATTATGCGAATATCGGAGAGCGCATTGGTGGCGAAGAAGATATGAATACTTTAATGGAAAAAGGTGCTGAATATGGTGCTAAGTTTGGTATTCATGTGAATGCTGGTGAAATGTATCCGGAAGCACAAGCATTTACAGATGATTCTGTACGTCGTCGCAATGGTGGTTTGAGCTATGGCTGGAACTGGCTTGATCAAGCAGTTGGGTTGGATAGTGTCTATGATTTAGCAACAGGTAACCGTAAGGCGCGTTTTGCGGCCTTAAAAGAAAAAGTTGGCAATAATCTTGATTTTGTTTATGTTGACATTTGGGGGAATCAGACCGGTGGTGACGATGACTCATGGCAGACTCGCAAATTGTCGAAAGAAATTAATGACAATGGTTGGAAGATGGCAAATGAGTGGGGTGCAGCAAATGAATATGATGCAACGTTCCAACATTGGGCAACTGATCTAACCTACGGTGGATACTCTATGAAAGGGGAAAATAGTGAAGTGATGCGCTTTTTGCGCAATCATCAAAAAGACTCTTGGGTAGGTGATTATCCGAACTATGGTGGCGCTGCGTATGCACCGTTATTAGGTGGATATAACATGAAAGATTTTGAAGGCTGGCAGGGACGCAATGATTATGATACATATATCACAAATATATATACGCATGATTTAATGACTAAGTTCTTACAGCACTTTAAAGTTGTGAAATGGGTTGACAGTGAAACACCAGTTACGCACACGATATATTGGTCAGGATATGATTACTATACTGGAAAATATGTGCCGAAGTCGAAAACATATCAATGGTATCCAGAAATGGAGATTACATTAAAGGATGATAACGGTAATGTGGTTGTGGTTAAGCGTGGTAGCAATGATATTAATGATCCAGCTTATCGTGACCGTACGGTTACATATAATGGTGTAGAAATTTCTCGCGGAGCTGTTTCTCGTGGAGATCGCAGTAATCAGGATATTCAACAGGGCGTCAATCGTGGTACAGAAGCATACCTTTTACCATGGAACTGGGATGCAAAGAATGGAAAGCGTCTTAGCGCAAATGAGGAAAAACTGTACCATTGGAACACACAGGGTGGTACGACAACATGGACATTACCAGATACATGGCAGGGTACGAGTGTTGTAACAGTTTATAAGTTGACGGATCAAGGAAAGGTTGAACCAAAAGAAATCACTGTATCCAATGGAACAGTTACACTTGAAGCCGATGCTGAGACACCGTATGTTCTGTATAAGACAGCACATGAAAATATCAATGTTCTCTGGAGTGAAGGCATGCACATCATTGATGCAGGCTTTAACAGTGGTAATCTAGACGCATGGACGCTTGCTGGAGAAGGTAGTGCAGAGTTGGTAAAGAGCCAATACAGTAATCCAATGTTAAAACTAGCAGAAGGAAAATCAGCATCACAAGTTTTAACAGACCTTGTGCCAGGAAAGAAATATGCAGCACTGGTAGGTGTTGATAATCGTAGTGATTCTAAAGCATCAATAACAATCCATCACAATGGTGAAGTGCTTGCAACAAATTATACGAATAAGTCTATCGCATTAAACTATGTAAAGGCATATACGCATAATACACATAGTGCTACCGTAGATGGTACAAGTTATTTCCAAAATATGTATGTGTATTTTACGGCGCCAGAGGATGGAACTGTCACGTTGACATTATCTAAAGAAGCAGGTGAAGGAAGTGCATATTTTGATGATATTCGGATTGTACAGAATAACGCCGAAAATGCAAAGTATGATGACAAAGGACAGTTGACAGAATTTAAACAAAATTTTGAAGAAAACGTACAAGGAATCTATCCGTTTGTCATTGGTGGTATTGAAGGTGTCGAGGATAATCGTACGCACTTATCAGAACGTCATGACAAATACACACAGGCAGGTTGGGATGTTAAACGCATGGATGATGTCTTAGAGGGCAAGTGGTCGCTCAAGACGAATGGTCTAGTAAGTAGAAGTGACCTTGTTTACCAAACGATTCCACAAAACCTCCGCCTTGAACCAGGACGCACATATAAGGTTTCTTTTGATTATCAAATGGGTTCAGAAGGTATCTATGCATTTATCCAAGGAGATGGAGAGTATGGTTCTGGTACGAAATTGTTGGATCTTGAAAAGGGCCTAGGAACAACTAGACATTTTGAAACAACTATAGTAGGAGCACTTGATGGTCAAAGTTGGTTTGGCATCTATTCAACCAATCAATGGCCACAGTATGATAAAACTGGTATCAGTGGTAATGAACAGAACTTTGGCGGATACAAGGATTTTATCTTAGATAATCTTGTTGTTGAAAGAGTTGATCAAAATATTAGCAAAGAGACGATGCAGCAATTAATTGAAGAAGCAACACACGGTATCGAAAATCACTTATATAAAGACAGTGCAGTCGATAAGATTGAAAAACGAATCGATGAAGCTAAGGTTGCTTTAGAGAAAGATCATTTTAATCAGAGCGATCTTGCAGATGCATATTATGCACTATATGCTGCAATTCATGATGATTCACTGAAGAATATAGCACCTGAGAATGATGATAGTGCAGATATTCCGCTGGAGAAATGGGATATCAGTGCAGGTAGTTATGAAGAAGATGCATATGATGAAGGAAATCCATTATTTGCGGTTGACAGTAGAACGGATACTCGTTGGCACACTGCATATGCTCCCGATCCAATGGATAAACATACGATTAGGGCAACATTCCACGAACCACAAACCGTTACAGGAATTCGCTTCTTGCAACGTGGTGGTCGCACCAATGGAGTGATTCAGGAAGGTGAGGTGTGGATCAAAGAGAAGGATCAACCGGAACGCAAGGTAGCAACGAAGACATTTGAACAGGAAGGATGGCAGATTGTACAATTTGATCAGCCAATCGAAAACGTAGAATATGTTGAATTCCGCTCGTTAAAGACCTTAGGTCGCCTTTCAAGAGACAATAACAAGTATAGTGCAATGGCTGAATTTAGAGCATTAGGATTGAAGTCTACACCGAATAAACCATTGCCAGATAAGAGTAAATTATCACAATTGCTTGAAGAAGCGAATGCAATGGACAGGGATGCATATACAGAGGAAAGTTTCGCGGAATTAGATAAGAAGATCGAAGCTGCGAAGCAAGTACTAGCAAGTGAAAATCCTTCTAATTATGATATTTTATTGGCTATGACGAACCTACGGGATGAGATGAAGAACATGAAGAAGATGCATGTATCGATTCAGAGGATTAATAAAGTACCAAAGGGATATGAAGGATACACGCTAGAAACATATGATATTCATTTTGAAGACGAAGATGGTAAAGACGTGCAGATTACAAAACCACGAGAAATTCATGTGAATCTTGCCGATATAGAATCAGATCAAATCAAGATTCTTCATGAAAAACATAACGGTGAATGGGAAGAAATTCCTGTGAAGAGTATTGCAGGAAAAGAAGTTGTGTTTGTAAATGATGATTTCTCAGCATATTCCTTTATCAATATGCATTCTAAGCCAAATGAGAATGTTCCTCCGATTGTAAAACCGGGAGATAATAATACGCCAAAAACACCAAGTGGTTCTCAGACTAATCAAAAGAACAATCAAAGTGAAAAGAGTGTTGCAACACGTGATTACAACAATATCATTTGGTATGGGGTAGGCTTGGTTAGTATGCTGTTGTTAGCTTCGGTATCATATTTTCTTAAAAAGAAACATCAATAAAAAGATATGAATTGTATTTTTTGAAGCTTCACCCTAAGAATACTTTCGTGATGAAAGGGGAATTTAGAACATGCTAAATCCCCTTTTTAAAATGGGTTAGAAGAGATTCTGTATACTCATTGCCAATGCTGCCTATCTTTCGTTAGGTAAATTGCTTGTAAGATGGATAAATCATGATTGAATATATCAAATGTAAAAGGTCTATTATTTCTAACAGACCAATACAAAAGAGAACATAGTTATGCAGTTTGACATCGTTACAGCAAATGTGCTACTCAATGGTTTGAGAAATCAAAAGAATGAAAACTGGTTTAAGATTTCTTTCTATTTGATTTGCCATGTATGATGAGAAAGGCTACAAGAATAATAAAAGTACAACTGGAAATAATGATTGAATACTTACGAAGAGATGTATTTTCATAATGACATACATAAGTTCCTTGTGTCGGAATATTTACACAGACAAGACCATTTTCACTCAAAAAAGTTTGTAGGATTTCGTTTGTTTTGATGTTACGAACAATATATCCTTTGTAATATGTGATTGGTAGAATCACTGTTTGTGCTTGGGTTATATTAAATTGGTAGTTGCCGTAAGATGTAAATTCTCCGGTTGTAATCGTATTGCCGGTTATTGTTTGTACGGTTTGAGGATATGAGCGGAAATCAGGAGAGCAATATGGTAGATAGTCACCACCAGCAAGCTCAACTCGTTTATATTGTGCTGAGTAATATGGATCAATGAGTTTACCATCTGATACTTCTTGCCAAGTGGTATTGTGCTCCATTACAAATGTACGTTTCGTAGCTGGATATAAATGGTAGATTGCTTCTAGATTTAACAACAGTGTCAAGCAGATTGGAAGATACCTGAATTTATAAGAGATATGTTCGATTCCTATTACAGCGGGAATGCATAGTAGTGGCAATGCTAGCATGTTCAATCGCCACGGAAATTGGAGAACTCTGAAAAACCACATATACTTCCACGGCAATATTTTTGCCGGCAAGATTAGGTTCACTACACCTAGGATTAACATGCATTCTAAAAATTTTTTTCTTTCTCTCTTTGGTATAAAGAGATAGCTGATAGGAGCGATGGTCAAGAATAGCCCAATATTAACGACCATTGCATTGGATGAATTGTATTGATTACCAGACAAACCAAATATTGTTTTATTTGTAAAAAACTGCCAGAATGCCATTGCATGTTTTTCAAGTTGAGAGCTTGAAGCATAATAGTTGAGGTAGAATGGTTGTGACTTAAGCTGCTCTATCATCGGTAAAGTATAGAAGGCAGTAGCTAAGCATGCGAGCATACTTTCTAATAAAAGTACTTTGTATCGTTGCAAAGAACACTTTGGTAAATATAGGATACTTATGATAATCACTAGGATAAAGCATAATAAGAAACTTAGATTATGGGAGAGTACCATGATAACCAGACCAAAAAAGTAGGATGATGTATATTTTTTGTTGGTTTCAAATATTTCATAAAGACCGGATAATATAAGTGGAATGCCAATAAGGGCAAATATTTCTCCAAGTGCACCACGTACATAAATGTCTGTAATATGATAATTACTAAAAAGATATGCTGCAACTGCCAATAAACGGATTGAGGATTTTTCTGTAAATTTACTTGCGAGCATGTACATTGTGATTCCTGCAAGAAGACTGGCAGAAAATACAGTTAGCTTATAGGTGTCGACAAGTGCCATTCCTATATTGTGTAGTACAGCTGGTATAAAAAGGAATACATCGCAATAGAATAGTGGACTCCCATATCCATATCCACCATTTTCTAAAGGATAGATAGCAGGGAGAAGTTGTCCTTGTTGTATCGCCTTTGCATATTGTGCAATGCGAGAGACATGAAAGAATGTATCGTGTTCGATTGCAAGTGAACTATGCAAAAGATATGGAAACATCAATAAAACAGTAAATAGAAGAATGATTGCAAAATCAATTAATAAATTACGATATTTTTTCATCCGAAGTACCAACCTGGTAACCATGCAAGGAAGCGAGCAAACTGCTGTGATGTGCCGAAGCCTGTAATCACAGGCAAAAATAGAATGAATAATGCTAAGTAGGCCGCAAGATATGCAGATACTACAATCGACATTTTACGATTATTAAGTAAATTGATACAGTAGACAATTGCAATGATTGTAAATAGGGATGTTGGATAGAAATGATATGCAAATACGATGCGCTGTACATAAATGATCCATGGTAATAAGCCGCTAAAATAGCCGACGACAATATACCACCCGACAATATCCTTTTTGCATAGAGCTCGATATGTTGTAAATAGGATTGCTGGTAATCCGATCCATGTTAATAGCGGATTGGAAAAACAAGAAATTGTGTGGAAAACATTTCCTTTTGTGCCAACGTAATACCACATAGGACGTAAATCCAAGATCCATTGAAACCATGTACTTTGATATGGGTGGGTTGCATTGAGATTTACATGATAGTGATACATCTGTTGGGCTTGTTTCCAAACATTTGCGATAGTCCACGGTTCATTACGGAAAATCTTATCTGGGATATATGAAATACAGTAGATTACGATAGGAATGATGATAAAAAAGAGAATGCATGACAACATCGTTGTAAGTAGTATTTTGAAGAACTGTTGATGTGTTTCTTTATCTTTCTTATACTCAAGAAAACACTGAATCCAGTTTGTAAATAACATGATGGCTAAACCGATTGCAGCATAGCAACCAGTCCATTTGGTTGCAATAGATAGTCCCATAAAGATTCCAGATAAAAATAAATAGAGGATACCTTTCCACATTGGCAAAGTATAGAAGTTGGACCTACAGTACTTCAACATCCAATAGAATGAGCAGAGTATAAACAGGATACTAAATGGCTCTAATGTAGCGATACGTGCTGTTGTAATATGCATGAAATCTGCAGCGAGCAAGAACGGGCCAATTAAGGATAGATAATCACGTTTCAATAAGTGTTTTAAGATACCGTAGAGCACAGGCAACATTAGTACAGACGCAATCGCGCCTGGTAAACGCCAAGCAAACGGATGCATGCCAAATAGATGTATGGATAGGGCAATGATATTTGTTCCTAATAGTGGGTGGACACTAGCATACATGTATTGCCTATTTGCAATTTCCCATGCATTACGCACGTGGTAAATTTCATCAAAGTATGCTTGGTCATAGTAGGTTGGCGATAGAACTAGTTTATCCTGTTCATCAATCAACATCTTTGCAGGATACTTGGTATTTTTATATTCGTCTTGCAAAATAGTGATGGGCAGAAAGTTAGAGTGGGCAAGATTTCGAAAACCAATTTCAGTTAAACTGTTATTTTTATTGGTGGTTACAAGCTTAATATATTGATATTCCCAGTATCCCTCTTGAATACTATAGGTGTAGATATTTCCTTGCTTCAGGACCGTAATTTCCTGCCATTGTTGTAGATTGTTAGAACCGAAGAGATGAATATCTTGGGTACCGATTTGATAGGATTGTGGGTTAGAGTTGTTATCTCCTTCGCCGTAAATTGTATAGATTGCATCAAACTTTTCGATTTTTCCAAAGTTTAAAACAATCTCTTGTTTCTCTACAGCTGGTTGCCATGTGGTTGTTGGGAAAGTAGTTGAACCAAGTTGCCAAAAAGAAATCACAGCATAAATGATTGTTAGTAAAGTCAGCGATAAAAGGTAGCGATGCTTATCAGCTTTAAAGAATTCTAGATGATATAGAAAATAACCGATACCTAATATCAATAGCGTTAAACATAGTAGTGTCAGAAACTCACTATTTGAAAAGAATAATAAACTCAGTTTTTGCATAATAGATACTCCGTTTCTATTATACTAGAAAAATATTTGTATTATCACTCTTATTGACAGAGTGATAGAAAGTGCATAGAATAGACTGTGTTAGCAGAATAGGTATTAGAGTGCTAAAAAGGAGGAATAAACATGTTGAAACCATTACGTGATTATGTAGTCTTAGAAAAAGCAAAAGAAGAAGAAAAAACAAAGAGCGGTATTATTTTGACAGAACAACCAAAAGAAGAACCAGGAAAGGGAATCGTTGTTGCTGTAGGTCCAGGTAAGACAGAAAATGGTGCAGTCATTCCAGTGGAATTAAAGGTTGGACAAAAGGTTGTATATAAGAAATATTCCGGCACAGAAATCAAAGAAAATCAGAAAGAATATTTGTTGATTGAAGCAGAGAATATTCTTGCAATAGTTGAATAAAGTAGAAGGAAGGGATAATCATGGCAAAAGAAATTAAGTATAGCAAAGATGCACGCCAGCTTATGTTGGATGGTGTGAATAAATTAGCAGATGCAGTTAAGGTAACTTTAGGCCCAAAGGGCAGAAATGTTGTGTTGGAGAAATCATTTGGCTCTCCAGTTATCACAAATGATGGTGTAACCATTGCTAAGGAAGTAGAACTTGAAGATAAGTTTGAAAACATGGGTGCTAAGCTAGTATATGAAGCAGCAAATAATACAAATGAATTAGCAGGTGATGGTACAACAACTGCTACTATTTTGACCCAATCAATGATTACAGCCGGTCTTAAAGCAGTTGAAAAGGGTGCTAACCCTGTACTCATGCGTGAGGGAATTGAAAAGGCAGCACATGTTGTAGCAGATGCTTTATTAAAGAACTCTCACCAAGTCACAACCAACGATGATGTAAAGAATATCGCTACTATTTCATCAGGTTCTGAAGAGATTGGTAAGATCATTGCAGAAGCAATGGCAAGGGTTGGTAATGATGGTGTTATCAACGTGGATGAATCACGCTCCTTCGAGACAATCTTAGAGATGACAGAAGGTATGCAGTATGACAAGGGATATGTTTCCCCATATATGGTAAGCGACCGTGACAAGATGGAAGTGTCAATGGATAGTCCGTATATCTTGGTAACGGATCAAAAGATTAATACAATCCAAGAAATCCTACCAGTCTTAGAAGAAGTTGTTAAAATCAATAAGCCGTTGCTTCTTATCGCAGATGACTACGATAATGAAGTGATGAGTACATTAATCATCAATAAGTTACGTGGTACATTCAATGTCGTAGCGACAAAGGCTCCAGGATTTGGCGATGACGCAAAGAATCAATTAGCAGATATCGCAGTCCTAACAGGCGCAAACTTCTATGCGAAGGACTTGAATATGAACTTGGCAGATATGACAATGAATGATTTAGGCTCTGCTAAGAAAGTAGTAGTAAGCAAAGATAAGACAACAATTATTGATGGTGCAGGAGATAGTGCTGCAGTTGCAAAACGTGCTTCTGAAATTAAAGCAACTATCGAAAATGCAAAGTCTGACTATGACAAGAAGAGACTGGCAGAAAGATTAGGAAAACTCACAAATGGTGTTGCCTTGATTAAGGTTGGTGCAACAACAGAAACAGAACTCAAGGAAAAGAAGCTACGTATCGAAGATGCACTTAACGCAACAAAGGCTGCCGTTGAAGAAGGTGTTGTCACTGGTGGCGGACTTGCCTTAGTACAAGCGTATAAAGATGTACGTACTGCATTAAAGTCAGATGTTGTGGATGTACAACGCGGTATTAATGTTGTATTAGATGCACTCAAGATGCCAATCATGCAGATAGCTGAAAATGCAGGCTTTGATGGTAATGAGATCTATGAACAACAGTTATCCGCAAAAGAAAACTACGGTTTCAATGCGAAGACTGGTGAATGGGTTGATATGTATGAAGCAGGGATCATTGATCCTACTAAGGTAACTCGCTCCGCATTATTAAACGCAGCAAGTATCTCGGGCTTATTTATCACAACAGAAGCTGCAATTGCAAAGCTTCCTGAAAAGGATGTACCAGTACCTCCAGCAATGGGTCAATATTAAAAGATAGCGTTGGCTATCTTTTTTTGAGGGCTTGCAATTTATAACAAGATATCTTATCTTGTAAAAGCAATCAGAATGGAGACTGAACAATGAACGTTTACGATTGGGATGATACAATCTACAGTGGTGATTCTACAGTAGGTTTTGTGAAATATCTTTGGCTACATCGCCCTAAAACTTTAATCAATTTACCACGTACAATTTGGTTTGGACTTTTATATGTGCTACACATTGTACCGAAGCTTACTTTTAAATCAAATCTATATCGCATGTTTCGCTATGTAGATGATATGGAAAAAGTAGTCGAAGACTATACAAGCAGTCATCTGGATCATGTAAAGAATTGGTATAAAGAAGCACAGAAGGAAGATGATGTAGTTATTTCTGCTTCTCCAGAATTTTTAATTCAAGCCTTCTGTAAGAAGGTTGGTATCAAAACATGCATGGCAAGTGTCGTTGATATGCATACAGGTGAATACAGTGGACTAAACTGCCATGGGGAAGAGAAGGTACGTCGCTATCGTGAAGTATTTAACGATACAAAGATTGAAAACTTCTATTCCGATTCTTACTCTGATACACCACTTGCAAGAATCGCTGAGAATGCATATCTTGTAAAGGGAGATAACTTACTTCCTTGTGATAAGAAATAAAAAGCTTATATCGTTTATATTGAAGGGAGCGAATATGAAAAAAAGAGAATATATTGCACTTGGAATAATAGTTGCTTTATCTCTTGTGCTAATTTTAGTGCTCAAATTTGTTCCTACAATGTCCAATAAAACAAATAATTCACTTAATGGAGTGCCAAATGAACAGGCAAAAGGTGAATGGATAGTAGTTGTATACCGTGGAGAAATTTTTCAGTGGTTCGATTCGGGTGTTGACGCTACATATACGGTTAAGGGTAATGTGGGAGATTTAACAATAGAAGTGAAAGATGGGAAATGGCATGTAAGTAAAGTTGATTGTCCAAACCATAATTGTGAAAAAATGGGTTGGGTAGATGCAGATAGCATACTACCGATACAGTGCATACCTAACGGGATATATATCGTATCTGCAAATGCAGTTCAAAATTAAAATGATATTCATATAATGATTATCAAACATAAAAAATTAGAGACATCTACATGGATATCTCTATTTTCTTATATATGCAAGCGTACGTTGAATTATTACTTACTGTTTTGCGCTTGTACAGCTGTTAAGGCTACTACACCAACGATGTCCTCCCAAGAACATCCACGAGATAGATCGTTAACTGGCTTTGCAATACCTTGTAACATTGGTCCATATGCTTCAGCCTTTGCCAAACGCTGTACTAACTTGTAACCAATATTACCACCATCAAGGTTAGGGAAAATTAATACGTTTGCTTGACCTGCAACAGGGGAACCTGGAGCCTTGCTTGCTGCAACGCTTGGAACGATAGCTGCATCTAACTGTAATTCACCATCACATACTAAATCTGGATATTGTTGGTGAGCGATTTCAACCGCATTTACAACCTTATCTACTAATGGATGCTTTGCACTTCCCTTTGTAGAGTGAGATAGGAAAGCAACCTTTGGTTCAGCACCTACAAGAGTTCTGAATGTATTTGCTGTATCGTTAGCGATAGCTGCTAAGCTTTCACTGTCTGGATCTTGGTTTAGACCACAGTCTGCGAATGCGAATGTTCCGTTATAACCAAATTCACAATTTGGAACATCCATAATGAAGAAGCCTGAAACTAACTTCGCACCTGGTGCTGTACGTAAAATCTGTAATGCTGGGCGTAATGTATTGGCTGTAGAGTGGCAAGCACCTGATACAAGACCATCAGCACCTCCTGTCTTTAGTACCATGACACCGAACGTTGTGCGGTCTTTTAATAATGCTTCACGAGCAGCTTCAGGAGTCATACCCTTAGCCTTACGTAATTCATATAATGTGTTTACGTATTCTTCTAATTTATCGGAAGTTTCTGGATTAATGATAGTTGCACCATCAATGTTAACGCCATATTTCTCTGCATCTGCTTTGATCATTGCTTCTTCACCAATTAAGATGAGATTTGCTGTCTTTTCTTCTAAGATCTTAGCAGCTGCACGAAGTGTTCTTTCATCTTCTGATTCTGGTAATACAATTGTTTTTATATCTTGTTTAGCTCTTTCTTTGATTCCGTCAATAAATGACATAGTTAAATCCTCCTTGAACATTAAAATTATCACGCTAACTGTAAAAAAAGTCCAATTATATAGTTGAAATCTTGAAAAAAATATAAATTTACGTATTTTTATAAAAGGATTGAAATTTAAAAATCATGCAAAGTGTTATAATAAAACCAATGAGTTGGGGGAAGATATGTCTACGTATACAATTCAAAATTCATTTGCATCAGTAACGATTGATGAACATGCAGCAGAAATACATAGTTTCTTTGATTGTGAAACGAACATCGAGGCAATGTGGCAAGGAGATAAAAACTATTGGGCTGGAAGAAATCCAATCTTATTTCCGATGGTTGGTAAGACCTGGGATGGTATCCTACACATTCAGGGTAAAGAATATCGTACGGGAAACCATGGCTTTGCTAGAAACAGTGAATTTAAATGTATCAAACATACCGATACTCAAATTGTAATGGAACTGTGTGATAGTGAAGAAACGCTGGCACAATATCCATTTCACTTCCGAATTGAAGTTACGTATACTTTAGAAGGAAAGAAGTTAGATATTACATATCAAATTGAAAATCGAAATACTTGTGTGATGCCTTTTAACTTTGGATTACATCCTGCTTTCAATTGTCCACTTGAAGAAGGCAAAACATTTGATGCCTACCATTTAGAGTTGAATCAAAAGGAAGTATTGAATGAGCAAGAGGTAGATGTGATTACTTTGGATAAAGATGCATTAAAGAAGACAATCATCATCAAAAATCCACATAGTACCTGTACGAAATTAACAGATGGCATACATGGTATACAGGTGGAATATCAAAATTATCCATGGCTTGCGTATTGGTCACCATATGCACCATTTGTCTGTATAGAACCATGGTACTCTCATACAGATTTTGAAAAGAACGAAGTTCCGTTTGAAAAACGTGAAGGCACAATAGTATTAAATGTAAATGATAGCTGGCAAACAGCGTATTCAATAACACTATTCTAAAAAGAAGGAGAAAGAAAAATGTTAAAAATTGTTATTGCAGATTCCTATGACCAAGTAAGTGAAGAAGCGTTTAAGATCATGCGCCAGGTTGTAGAGAAGGAAAATCCAGTATTAGGATTGGCTACAGGTTCTACACCAGTTGGTTTGTACAAGAAGATGATTGCAGACCATAAGACAAACGGCACATCTTATAAGAATGCTATTACATTCAACTTAGATGAATATGTTGGTTTACCACGTAATCATGAACAGAGCTACTACACATTCATGCATGATAATCTTTTCAATGAGATTGATGTGCCGGAAGAGAATATTCACATTCCTAATGGCGAAGTAGCAGATCCTGAAGTTGAATGCGTACGCTATGAAAGTGAAATGGCAAAGTATGTGGTAGATGTACAGGTGCTTGGAATCGGTTCTGATGGACATATCGCTTTCAATGAACCAGGTGCTGCGTTTGATAGTTTGACACATACAATGGAATTAACAGAACAGACACGTAAGGACAACGCTCGTTTCTTCGATGGGGATATTGATCAAGTTCCAACTCTAGCAATCACACAGGGCTTAGGCACAATTATGCGTGCAAAGAAGATTATCTTAATCGCTACAGGCGCAAATAAGGCTGATGCAGTATACGGTATGATTAAGGGTCCTAAGACAACAGAGTGTCCAGCAAGTATCTTACAGGATCACCCAGATGTAACTGTTATTTTGGATGAAGAAGCTGCCGCAAAAATCAAATAGGGCATAATTCTTTTGCATCAAATATATTTATGCAATAATATGTTCACGGAGGTATTCAAAAATGGATATTATTAAGAATAAAGCAGAATATGACCAAGTATTAGCTGATAACAAATCTGTATTTGTAGACTTTTACGCTGACTGGTGTGGACCGTGTAAGATGGTTGGACCAGTCCTTGAAGAAATTTCTAAGGACTATGCAGACATCAAGTTTGTAAAGGTAAATGTTGATGATAATCCTGAGATTGCTCAACAGTATGGAATTATGTCAATTCCTACAATGATTGGCTTCAAGAATGGCGAAAAGGTAGCTTCTTCTTTAGGCTTCATGCCAAGAGAAGAGCTCGAAGCTGTTGTTAAGCAGACTTTATAAGAACGTCTAAAGAGTGGGTGAAAACCCGCTTTTTATATAGCAAGGGTTTATTATATAAAGCACAGTGCTACCTTAGTATTCCCTATGAAGAAATAAGGGTTAATAGTATAATCTTTAAGAAGAAATGGAGATCATCACATATGAAAAAAGGTTATATCAATTGTAATATTTGGAGAAATCCAGCAACTGCTTTTGCGACGAGTGATGAATATATTATTAAAGTTGGCACAAACCAAGAAATTGAAGAATTACTCTGTGGGGAAGGTGCTGAAATCGTTGACTTAAAGGGTATGTTCGTTGTCCCAGGTTTTGTGGATAGTCATATGCATCTAGCAGAACTTGGCATGTACTTATCGAATGTTGTGTTAGATGATTGTCATTCTAATGAAGAGGTCATTACAAAGGTAAAAGAAAAACTTGCTACAACAAAAGCAGGTGAGTGGATTATTGGTCGTGGATATAATGAAGAATCATTCCCAGATCACCAAAAGCCAACAAGACAGATGCTCGATGAAATTAGTATGGAAGTTCCAATTGCCTTAACACGTGCGTGTGGTCATGTTTTATCTGCCAATACAGCTGCTTTGAAGGCTGCTGGTATTACGGAACATACAAAGATTGAAGGTGGGAATATCGACTATGAAAATGGTTTTGTGGAAGAGAATGCCTTAAACAATATTCATAATGCATATCCACAACCAGATGAAGAGAAGATTAAAGAATATATTCGTATCGGCGCAAGTTACGCAAACCAATTTGGTGTTACAACGGTTGGTAGTGATGATTTCTTAGCGGTCGCGCATGACTATAAACCAGTATTAAGAGCTTTTGAATCACTAGCGTACAAACAAGATATGACGGTACGTGTTAATGAACAGTGTGAGTTTAATAATCCAAAGGAATTTTCAAAGTTTTTAGATGATGGTTATACCTTTGATGTAGGCGATGACTATTTCCGTATTGGTCCACTGAAGTTAATCACAGATGGTTCATTGGGTGCTAGAACAGCATATATGAAGAATGCATATGCGGATGATCCAACAACGAAGGGAATCGCATCTTTGGAAGAAGATGTCATTGAAACTTACGTACGTTTAGCAAACCAATTCAACATGCCAACCATTGCCCATGCGATTGGAGATGCAGCTTTAGATAATGTACTGCATGTATACAAAGATACTGTATTAGAAGGCAATCCTTTACATCACGGTATCGTACATTGCCAAATTATGAGACCTGATCAAATTAAACAGGTACTTGAACAAAAGCTAGCGTGTTATTTCCAATCTATCTTTATTGATTATGATGCACAGATTCTTGCATCTAGAGTTGGCAAGAAACTTGCAAGTGCTTCCTATCCATACAAGACACTATTAGAAGGTACACTAGCTTCGAATGGATCAGATGCGCCTGTAGAAATGCCAAATGTCTTAAAGGGTATCGAGTGTGCAGTCACAAGAAAATCAATTTCTTATGATGCATGCATGAATGAAGAGGAATGTCTGAGTGTTGATGAGGCGATTGCTTCCTTTACAACAAACGGGGCCAAGATGCTATTTATGGACCATTGTATTGGAGCAATCCAAGAAGGATACTACGCCGACTTCGTTGTATTGGAAAAAGATATTCGTACAATTCCGGTTTCTAGCATCCATCAAACAAAGGTGATGTTAACGGTGATGGATGGTAATACGGTATATTCTAATGATTAGAAAAATTGAAGAAAAAGATATACCAGTCATTCTTGATTGGTATAACTGGTATATCAGTAATAGTATTGCGACATTTGAAACCGAAGAAATATCCTTAGAAGGATTCAAACAGCGTGTAGCTTTCATTACAGAAAAATATCCATGGGTTATCTTAGAAGAAAATGATAAACCGGTCGGGTATGCATATTATTCTGACTTTAATAGTCGACAAGCATATGCATGCACGGTTGATCTAGCAATCTACTTAGATCCCAATGCATGTCATCATGGTTACGGTAAAACCCTGATGAAAGAAATGATAGATATTGCTAGAAAATCTGGTTATAAGAATATCATATCGCTTGTGACGGCAGGGAATATTGCAAGCGAAAAACTACATGAAAGATTTGGGTTTATGAAGAAGGCAACGTTTGAAGACATTGGCTATAAACACAATCAGTGGCTAGCAGTTAGTTATTATTACTTGCAGTTAGAAGGCAAATAAAGAAGGAGGGACATGCATGCGGAAAATCATTCTTGCGGGTGTTTGTTTACAAGCTAGTAGCAGTATCTTTACAAGTGCGATGCAGGAATGTGAAGCACTCTGTAAAGCATGTGACCTAGAAGTGCTTGGAACTATCACCCAACAATCAAAGAGTATGGATCCACATACAGCATTTCGTATAGGGAAATTAGAAACATTAAAAGTGATGTGTGAAGAATTAGAGGCCGACGGTATCATCTTCTACAATCCCTTAAAGATACAAGTTAGTGATCGTATCTCTGCGTATTGTGGAGTCAATGTCATTGATCGTACGGCACTTATCTTGGATATTTTCTCTAAACGTGCACGTAGTCGCCAGGCAAAATTGCAGACAGAAGTAGCACGTTTACAGTATGATTTACCACGTGTACTACATGCAGATAATGATAACGAACGTTCACGTGGTGGTGCAGTTACAAACCGTGGTGCCGGCGAGATGCGATCATCCATCATCGCCACAAGATATCAAAAGAAAATCAGCGACTTAAAAGAAGAACTACGAAAGATAGAGGTGCGTCGTTATCAGGATGAGCGAAGACGCCAAAAGACATTATTAAAACGGGTTGCCCTAATTGGTTATACCAATGTGGGTAAGAGTTCCTTGATGAATGCAATCCTTTCTATGCAAGATGCTGGTGGCCAAGAAGTTTTAGAACAAGATATGTTATTTGCAACCTTGGATACGAGTGTTCGTATGGTTCAAAGTAAACATAAGAAATTCTTGTTATATGATACGGTTGGTTTTGTGTCGGACTTACCACATGGTCTCATTGAAGCGTTCAAGAGTACCTTGGATGCCGCAAGAGATGCAGACTTGTTGATCCATGTGATTGATGCGGCAGATCCTAGTTGGCAAGAAAAGAGTGCTATCACTCAAGAAACCTTAAAAGAGATTCATGCGGAGGATATTCCACAGATTCATGTATTCAATAAGATTGATAAACTTGCATATCCAGAGAGGGTAGATGGACTGACCATTTCTTGTTATACAAAAGAAGGCCTAGATACATTGCTGGAAGAAATCATTGAAATGATTTATCCAGCAGAAGAAAGCATTGTATGTAAACTAGGCTATGATAAAATAAGCATGTTCGATACATATAAAGCAATCCTAGATATGGATATTTTAGAATATCACCAAGATGGCTTGATTGCTCGAATCACAGGTGAAAAAAAGATGTTACATGTCTTTGCAAAGTATCAGATAAAAGGAGAATAAAAATGGGAAACACAGTTTGGGAAAAACTCAATAAAACAGAGTTAAAGAAACTACACGCATTTAACGAAGACTACCGTGTATTCTTAAGCAACTCTAAGACAGAGCGTACATTCGTTACAAATTCTGTAGCATTTGCGGAAGCACAGGGTTTTAAACCGGTAGATACAGCAAAGAAGCTAAAGGCTGGTGATCGTTATTACGCTGTAAACAAAGGGAAGAACGTTATCCTATTTGTAATGGGCAAAAAGCCATTAACAGAAGGTATGAATATCTTAGGTGCACATATTGACTCACCTCGTATGGACCTCAAACAGAAGCCAATCTATGAAAAGGATGGCTTAGTATTAATGGATACACACTACTATGGCGGTATCAAGAAGTACCAATGGGTAGCACGTGCGATGGCACTTGTTGGTGTTGTATGCAAGAAAGATGGCACAACAGTTGAAATCAACATCGGTGATAAGCTGGGCGATCCAGTTGTTGGTGTATCAGACTTGTTAATTCACTTAGCTGCTCAACAATTACAGAAGCCAGCTGCGACTGTAGTGGAAGGTGAAAAGCTAGATTTATTAGTAGGTTCTATTCCTAAGAAGGGTATTGAAAAAGACCCTGTGAAGGCATATCTTTTAGACCTCTTGAAGGAACAATACGATATTGAAGAAGATGACTTCCTCTCGGCAGAAATCGAAGTTGTACCTGTTGGTGAAGCACGTGATTATGGTTTGGATCGTTCTATGATCTTAGGTTATGGTCATGATGATAAGGTATGTGCGTATACATCTCTTCGTGCAATTGCGGAAATTGATAAGCCAGAACGTACATCTGTATGTATCTTAGTTGATAAGGAAGAAATTGGTTCTGTAGGTGCTACTGGTGCACACAGTGACTTCTTCGAACATATTGTCACAAAGTTATTAGACAAGCAGGGTGGTGCTACACTTGTAAATCTACATGAGGCTATGGAAAATAGTGCAATGTTATCAAGTGACGTATCTGTTGCGTATGATCCAAATTATCCAGAAGTATATGAACCAAAGAATGCGGCTTACTTTGGAAAGGGTATCTGCTTTAACAAGTACACAGGTTCCCGTGGTAAGTCTGGCTCTAACGATGCAAGTGCTGAATTTATGGCACAGATCCGTAAGTGCATGGATGATAACAACGTTATGTTCCAAACTTGCGAATTGGGTAAGATTGATGTTGGTGGAGGTGGAACAATCGCTTATATTCTTGCGAATAAGAATATGAATGTTATTGATGCAGGTATCTGTGTGCAGAACATGCATGCTCCATTTGAAACAGTATCTAAGGCAGACGTATATGAAGCATATCGCGCATATGTTGCTTTCCTCAAAGATATGAAATAGTATTGATACAAGGGGGTTGATTATGGAATCTAAACAAACAGTATCATTAGAACAGTACCAAAACGTTGTTGTATTATATCGTGATGAAAACGGTGCGTTATTCATTGGTAATACATATGACTATCATGGACGTACTCCAGATAGTCGTTATCTCAGTATTATGTACCACGAAAGCTTAGATGAAACACTAGGTATCATGGCTGCTTGGAACTATTTGGATGATAATAGTCCAACAATTACATTAGTTCCTGTTTCAAAAATGTCACTTGGTGTTGATGACTTTTTAACCGCACACAATACTGGTTTGAAGTGGGATGAAATTGAATACCATGAGGTATCTAGCTATCCAAAAATCGAAACATATGTTCGTTTATCGCCTGTTCGACGTAATTCGGCAATTGGATTCTTAATGAAATAATATAAAAACAGTTAAAATAATGAATGAGTATAAAGGGGATAAGTAAGTGTAATTGATACTGCTTATCTTTTTATGTGCTAGACATAGCATATATCCTCTGGATTTAAAAGTATCTCCAAGCAATGTAAGGCATATAGATGGGTGCATCTACCAACATGAAGTTCAAAGTACTATTCTGTTTTGCAAAATATAAGAGTTATAATAAGAATACTGTTTTTGGGACTAAATATGTCTCAAAACAAAATATAGATATGTGCTCATCTTATGTCCTGTTTTATGAAAGAAATCAGCAGTATTTTTAAAGAAGAGGAGGTCATTATATATGAATATTGCAAAAATTGGAAAACTACTTCAAACATTAAGAAAAGAAAAGGGTATTACACAGGAACAGCTTGCAGAGCAAGTAGGAGTTACTCGCAGAACAGTTTCTAGATGGGAAACTGGCAGTAATATGCCTGACTTAGATGTATTAATAGAATTATCTGATTTCTATGCAGTTGATCTCCGAAAAATTTTAAGTGGAGAAAGGAATGATGAGTATATGAATGAAGAAGTAAAAGAAACTGTATTGTGTGTGGCAGCATATAGCAATGAGGAGAAGAGAAGGCTATTACAAAGGATACATTGGATATTTATTATCGGATTAATGGGAATCATTGCATTTCTTATGATTGTATTGCTAAAACTTGAAACGACTGCACCTTATGAAATGATGGGGAGTTTTGGCCTTGGACTTGGTTTTGGTACACTTTTTTTGGGAGCGATATTTACTGGTAGAGATGTAACAAAAATAAGAAATCTAAAAATGAAGATGAAAAAGGAGGTAAAAAAAGCTAATGAAAAGGATGCATAAGATGACAAAATGTGGCATTATACTTGGTGCGATTGAAGTTATAATTGATCGTTATTTTTATCATTTTCCTACTTGGTTTGCAATTATATTATTTGTGATTGCTTGGATATTGATTCTCTCGGGAATAATTATCAATCAGAAAAAAGAAACCATAAATCATATACATGTAGATTAATACCATGTTGAATCAAATTTGGATAGAAATTGAAACTAGGCGAGAACCATGCATCATATATTTGAATGAAAATATTTTATGCATATAAGCAAAAAATGAGATATAAAAATAAATGAACCCAGAAATGATATATGTATGAGAAGTACAATATCATTTTTATTGTAATATGTTATTGAAAATATTCTAATTTTTATTATGTATATTTTATATAATCTATAGATAATGGTAGTATAAATGCGTTAGGAGAATACACATGAAAATCACTTTTTATTTGGTTCGTCATGGAGAGACATTATTTAATCATTTAGGTCGCATGCAAGGTTATTGTGATTCCCCACTTACAGAACTTGGGTTGCAGCAGGCACAACAAGCATCTGCTAAATTAAAAGACATTTGGTTTGATCATATCTATTCCTCGCCAAGTGAACGTGCTTGGAATACAGCAGATATCATAGTGAAGAATCGAGGGGTTAAACCTGAACTCTTATCTGGCCTACATGAAATGAGCTTTGGAAGGTTGGAAGGTGCTAGACATACTGCACACGCTGAAGAAATTTATGCCTGTCGCGAAAAGATGGATTATAGCTCTGCGGGTGGAGAATCACCTGCGATGATGGAAGAACGTATTCGTAAAACGCTGAATCATATCATTGATCAATGTGTAGATGGTGATCGTGTGCTTTTGGTTGGACATGGCATGTATCAACTATGTACTTTGAAATTCTTGCTTGGTGTTGATCTTGAAGCATTACGTAAGGAGCGTGATTCAGAGGGGTGCAGTATGATTCCAAATGCAGGCATCATGGTATTTAGCTATGAGGATGGAAATTATCAAATCCAACAGGTGCCAGTAGAACCTGAAAATTTTATATATCATGTGGAAGATAAAACAGTTCATTTTTATTATGTAAGACATGGAGAAACATTATTTAATCACTATAATCGCATGCAAGGGAGAAGTGATAGTCCGCTGACTGCACAAGGAATTGAACAGGTGAAATTATCAGCGAAAGCATTACGCAATATAAATTTCGCATTTGCATATTGCTCAAGTGCAGAACGAGCACGTGATACCGCATCCTATATCTTAGAATCACATGATATTAGCGCTGTTCCAAATCAGGATCTTAGAGAAATCAATTTTGGAACTTACGAAGCTAGAGTGCGTGATTCCATCATGGATGAATTATACGAACGCTTTAATCCATGTGTTAAGTTTAGTGATGTGGGTGGTGAAAGCGAAGAACAGGTCATTGAACGTATTCAAAGAATTTTAACATTAGTACTTGCTCGTGCGAAAGATGGGGATAATGTATTACTTGTTGCACATGGATCGCTCTATATGACACTTCTCAAGCATCTATTCAATATTTATCGTGCAGATTTAACAGAACAAAAAAAGGCAGAAGGAAAGCATATTATGCCAAACGGTGGTATTGCTAAATTTACCTTTAGCCATGGAGCGTATCAGTTAGACCAACTGATGGTAACACCAGAAGAATTTATGGAGGTAAAATAAAAATATGGGATTATTTGATATTTTTCGCCCAATAGATATTAACGAAGAATTAGAAAACATGAAAGAAATACCAGAGGCAGTATTATTGGATGTAAGAGAAGCAGATGAATATGAAGAGGAACATATTCCTAACAGTGTAAACATCCCATTATCTTCACTTGAAATGATTGAAAACATGCATTACGCCAAAGATATACCGCTATTTGTATATTGTCATAGCGGAAGAAGATCTGGTCTAGCAGTAATGAAGCTAAAAGGAATGGGATACACCAATGCAAAGAATATTGGTGGTATCATCCACTATAAGAAAGCATAGAGGATATAATCATGAAACCCTGTTTAATTATTGGCTCAACTGTATGTGATGTTATTATTAATTTACCGGCAATTCCTTTATCAGCCCAAGATACCAATATCTATAGTCAAACATTGCAGATTGGTGGTTGCGCATATAATGTTGTATCCATATTGCATCATCTTTCTTTGCCATATACATTTCTTTCGCCAGTAGGAACAGGTGTTTATGGGGAGTTTGTAGAAAGAGAACTAAATAAAACAGGTATTACCACCATGATTCGTACAGACCAAGAAAATGGATGTTGTTATTGCTTGGTTGAAGATAGTGGAGAAAGAACATTTCTTTCATATCATGGCGCAGAGTATACTTTTCAAAAGGCTTGGACAGATACATTAAATCTCTCAGCCTATGGCTATATTTATGCGTGCGGAATTGAGATGGAAGATAAAGATGCTTCATTAATTGTAGATTGTCTTGCATCATGTAAAGGACAGGTTGTATTTGCACCAGGTCCAAGATATGCACATATCTCAAAAGAGATTATGAATAGAATCTATGCACTGAAACCAATTTTACATATGAACGAAGCAGAGCTGTTTGGTTTGAGTGAAAAGACTGAATTAAATGAAGCATTACAAAAACTCTATACTTACACACAGAATATTGTGATTGTTACATTAGGAGGGAAAGGCTCTGCAAGCTATGATGGATATAACTTTGTATATGTACCATCAAAGAAAGTAGATGTGGTTGATACGATAGGAGCAGGTGATGCACATGCCGGTGCTGTGATTGCAGGACTATGCGTGCATGCGGATATAAAAGATATATTATTATTTGCCAATGACATCGCTGGTGCAGTCGTTACAAAAAAAGGAGCAGGCTTAGAACCTTCATCAGCAATCAAGATTTATCATCAGTATTTTTAAAAGACCGCACGAGCGGTCTTTTACTACTTCTTTGCTTTTTCAAAACGTTCAAGTGCAGAGGCGAATGTTCCTTGCATCAGAATTGCAACTTGATCAACGATCTTCTGTGGATTTTCATGCATACCTTTCTCAATCCAGTCAAATATTACACCAGCAAAGCTGAATCGATAGAAGGATGCCACGAAATGAATTGTTTCATTAGAAACTTTATAATTTTTAGCTAGTTCACGAATTACGTTTAATAGTAAGTACTCAGCCGCATCTTCTAGCATACACATGATGTGGGATTGTGAACGAGAGTGAATCGTATTTAAGATAAAGTGTTTCTCTTTCTCGATAATCTTGAAGGCAGATAGAAGCCCATCTTGCCAACTATCATAACTACGTTGGGTTCCAATTGCTTCTTCGCCCTCCGCAAGATAAATCCAATCAATCAAATCATATATATCATGGAAGTGATAATAAAATGTTTGACGGTTTACACCGCAGTCATTCGTAAGGTCAGTAATCGTAATCTTTTCGAGAGGCTTCTGTAATAAAATCTTCTTTAGAGAAGCGCCTAATGCTTTCTTTGTCAAATTGCTCATTTTGTATAACCTCCAGTATGTTTATTTTACGTGGATTATTGAATTATTTCTACATTAATACTTTATTTTTTGAATAATAATTGGTATTATAGTTCATGTCCTATGAAAACTTTGCAGGAATACCCAAGCGGTTGAAGGGGCAGGCTTGGAAAGCTTGTAGATCGGTAACACGGTGCCAGGGTTCAAATCCCTGTTCCTGCGCCATAGTTAAAAAACCCGCATAAATAGCGGGTTTTCTTATGCAGTGGTCAACTTTTGGGCACCTTTTTACTTTATTTATGGTATTTATTGGTGCTTCATTTGTTTAATCTAATAGGCGCGTATAAGTTTTCAGAGTTTGTTCGATGTTGGTGTTTCCTGGTTTTTAGAGACCGCAACAATGTTCACACCACTATTGATTAGAAAAGTAGCATGACTATGTCTCAGGCCATAGATTCTTATCTTACTTACACCGCTTTTAACTGCCAATAAAAGTATGAAAGAATAACAATTTATGGCTTCTTATTACAAGAATGAGTTACAAGTCCACGGTGAGTTAATTAAGCCTATTCTTTTATATAGAAATAGTTCAGTCATTTTTGGAAGTGAATAAAAATGCAGTGCGTAGAAATAACACACTACATTTTGCTTATCTATTTGGTATTATTTGTTTTTCTTGATTGTTTTGATTATCTTCATTTGGTAGAGTTTGCTGGCTATTTTCTTCCGTTTGTGTTGCGTTTTTTGTATCTAATGTACCTGTTAAGGTAATTGTTGTTTGTATTTGTTTACCATCTCTTTCAATTGTTAAATCAATTGTATCACCAGGCTTCTTTGTCTTTAGGATTGCGGATAAATCTGGATAGCTAGAAACTTCCTTGCCATCTGCACCAACAATCTTATCATAAGGTTTTAAGCCGGCTGCCTGTGCACCACTACCGTCAATTACATTTGTAACATATACACCAGGAGTATAATTTCCTTGCTGAGTTGTTAGTGTCTGTAAGTAAACACCTAATGTTGCACGGTCTGTAACCTTACCGTTTTTGATTAGTTGTTCTGCAACTTCCATTGCATCATTAATTGGAATTGCAAAGCCTAGTCCCTCAATTGTTGCACCTGAAGAAGAAGTACCAGAGTCCTTTGATTGTACGATACCAATTAAATTACCATTACCATCAAATAATCCACCACCTGAGTTACCGGAGTTGATTGTGGCATTTGTCTGAATGAGTTTCATGGATTCGTTATTTACAACTAATTCACGAGATGTTGCTGAGATAATACCATCTGTAACAGTTCCACCTAAAGTCCCTAATGGATTACCGATTGCGATAGCTGTGTCACCGACAGAAATCTTAGAAGAGTCACCGAGTGTTGCTGGAGTAAGGTTATTTGCCTCAACCTTTAATACGGCAATATCACTCTTTGGATCTGTACCTACAAGTTTTGCGTCATACTCTGTTCCATCATGGGTTTTTACAGTAATTTTTTGTGCACCAGATATAACATGGTTATTGGTAATGATATAACCATCTTTGCTAATGATAACACCAGATCCTGCTGCCTTTGTCGTATATGTTCCACCAAACATACCATAGGATTGGGAGTTAACTTCTGTCTGAATTTCAACCGTAGAAGGAGCTGCTTTTGCGGCCGCTTGTGAGACTGTTAAGCCAGTACCATTTTTTTCATTAGAAACGGATGTTGTTTTACTGCCACCAGATTCTTCCGCTTGGTAAACAACAGTTCTACCATTATTACCGCTTTGTGATGTATATAACCATGCACCACCAAAGCCACAGATAACGGCTAACGCAGCCTTGCCAATTGTTGTAAATATTTTTGATTTTATCGGACATTTTTTACCTGTTTTGATATTTGCTTCTACTGTTTTTTTGCTTTCTTCAGTTTGTTTATTTTTTTCTGTTTCTTTAGTTTCTTCTTTTATTGTTGCTTCTATAGATGATTCTTCAACTGGCTGAGATTCTTTTTCGATTGTCTCTGCTTCAATCGCTTTATTTATTTCGTTGTTATTTTCATTTAACTGATCTGACATATTTCGATTCTCCTTGTTTTTACGATTATCATCTTAAGATATCAATGTGAACACAATGTGAATGCTACTCGAATTTCATGTGCAAATTATTTTTGTATTGGGCAAACAAAAACTAGATCCAATCTAGTTTTCAATCAATACATAAATTAGCGCTTCTTTCGAACTGTTATACCAAAGATGCCACCAATAATACCACCAATAATATGTGTTAATTGTGATACGTTATCAACATTGAATACACCCTCATAAATCTGTGTTCCAATGTAAAGTATGGCAACAATAATGAATGTAAGAGGAATACCTTCTTTAGAACCGGTAACAGCCGATAATAGAATAAAGGAAAATACTACACCACTAGCACCTAGTAACATGCTATTTGGATCAATGATAATATGTACAATACCTGTGATAAGAGCAACGACTAAGATTACAATTAGTAGCCGTTGGCTACCATATTTTTCTTCGAGCATTGGTCCAACAAGTAAGAATAACAGCATATTATTCATATAGTGCGTTAAGTTGACATGTCCTAGTACATGTGTAAATAAGCGTAGATAGAATAGGGGGTTCAATAATGGGCCTCCATATACTGAGAATAATAGTTGATTCGTGGCGCCATTTGTTGCAGTATTGAGCCCCAATGCAATTAAGCTGATTAGAGCAAATGATAAAATGACAGGTGAATTCCAAGTTATTTTTTTCATATATTCCTCCTTAAAGCCTTTTTTATTATAGTACTTTATAGTTTCATTTAGCATTTAGATGAAATACTATTTTCTAAAAATGGGTTAACCAGATTTATCCACTCGAAAGGTAGATAGACCGATAAATATCCATGATTATAATCTTTAACTTCATATAAGATGCAATTGGGATGCATTTGTTTAAATCGTTTCGCAGATTCCTTAACACATTTCATTTCTTTTTCACCATAAATATATAAAGCATGTGATTTGCTTTCAGAGATGGAGCGTTTCAATGTATATTCTCCCATATATGTTTGGTATATCGTCACTAATGTTTTAATGGGAATTCTTGGAATGTCCTCCATATAATAGTTTTCTATTTCTTCTGGATAAGCCATGCTAGGATACATCTTTTTCATCAAACTTAATTGTAGTTTACATGAGAACTTGTTAAACATGAGTTTTCCAAATACTTTTACAATACCTACACAGATTTTGGCTAATTTAGGTTGAGGAATACAGATACTTCCATCGATAATTGCTTTTTGAGCAATATTACGATCTAGTGATAATAATTCAATAACAATTTGACCGCCTAAGGATACACCACCTAGCGCAAATACCTTTCCATCACAATTGCTTTTTATGTACTTCAAAATTTCTTGTGCAGAGGCTTCGGTTGAAATATATTCATTTCGGTATTCTTCACCATGTCCATCAAGTGTCGGTAAAATGACATGGTATTTATCGGATAACAGCTGCGCTTGTCGCAGATAATTCCACCATGAATTACCGCCACCATGTATCAATACTATATGTGGTAAACTTTTATTACCAAATTCATGAAAGATCATAGTTCAATACCTCTATTACTTACGATTTACTTCATTGGATATGTATAATATTTAAATATTTGATTTTCTGTTTGTCAAATCTCTCTATCTATCATTCTTTCTGTGAATATGATGTAACCTAGTGAATGATAGCAAAAAAAAGCGTATAATTACTAAGAATGTAAAGGAGTACATCATGTCAAATAAAAAAGCAAAAATCCAACAGGGAACGATTGCCCCTGTTACGAATCCAGAAGTAAAGAAAGCAATCAATAATTTAAAACTCGGAAGTACCCCTGAAAAACAAGAAGCGTTATCGAACGCATTAAAGAAAGCTAGATTACTAGCACCTTGTAATTTTGATGTAGAACTAAAACCAAATCATAAAGGAGTATTACCAACAGTAAATCCAACGCAAATAAAATTTTTCTTAATTAATACAAATGATGGTAAGGCATTTTTTCCAGCATTTACAGATGTTGAAGAATCCACAAAATTTAAGGTTGCTGGCGATAAGGATGACATGCCAAAGAATATTGTAAGAACGATACAAGAATATGATGTATTGCTATCTGATCCGAATTCTAAGGTTCAGGGGGTAATCATTAACCCAGGTAGTGATAATATTGTGATTCCAAAGGCACTTATTGCATTACTTGTAGGTAGGGTAAAACCAAAATCTGTACAGCCAACAGCGCCAATGAACGTGACATATTCTGAACCAAATGTATATCCAACACGTTTGGTAAATGCTGTATATGATTATTGCGAAACAAATGATGCAGTAAGCAGAGTTTGGTTAAAGGCAAAACTGTATGGTCCAGCCATGACATTCTTCTTGGTTGTGGAAGCTGAAAAGCCAGAACATGATATCTTAACAAAGATTCATGACGCAGCAGTACCACATGCAAAGGATTTACCGGTCGAAGTTGTATTTATCAACAATGAGCTACGTAAAAATGTTATCAAAGAGGCGGTTGCGATGTATGACCGTAACATCAGCTTCTAATGGATATTAGAATATTAACAGCAGCAGAACTTGATGAAGCAATCGTTCTTGCAAAAGAAGTCATTCTTTCTGAGACAGATGCTTCATGGAGTAAAGAGGCTGCTAATAGTATTAGTGAATTTATGACAGAACGTCTAAACCAATTCACAGTTTATGGTTTATATGCAAAAGGCTTAGAAAGCATCCTAGTCTATGATTCAGATAAAATGCATATCATTCTGTTACTAACAAAACAAGCCTCTCGTAAAAAGGGATATGCAACTGCGCTGTTAAATCACTTGAAGGAAGAAGCTGATGAAAATCATCTTTCAAAGATCAGTGCTAATGTTGTGGCTTCAGCAGTAGATTTCTATCATCATTTTGGATTTGAGGATACCGGAACATCTACGGAAGCCGGTGGTATGAACTATACACCAATGGAATATCTTTTGGGTAGAGAATGGTTAGGTAAAACAGTAACAGTTATTATCGATCATCCATATGGAAGCTTCCATCCACATATCGCAGATCTAACATATCCAGTAAATACAGGCTATGTTGAAGAACTATTCCAGAAGAATGGTGAGTTCCAAGATGCCTATGTCATTGGACCTAAGGAACCTTTAGATACATTCAAAGGCGTTGTCAGTGGCATTATCTACCATAAAGATGACCACCGCTCTTATTTCATCGTAACCCGTGTTACGGAAAACATTGATGAAAATGAAATCATTCAAGCTGTTGGTTTTGAACAACAGTTCTATGAGACAAGAATCCTATGGAAATAACAAAACAACAGTTTGCCAAACATCTTCTGATTGAAGTTGCAGGTTTGATTCTTGTGGCGATTGGTGCTGCAGGAATTATGAAGGTAGCGTTAGGAACAGGCGCTTATGATGCTTTGGCACTCAGTATTAGTTCAATCACTGCAATTGAAGTAGGGACAGTTGGACTAATCACCAACTGCATCTGTATTGCATTACAGATTGTAATGTTACGAAAGAAATATCGTTTGCTGTTTCTGTTACAGATACCAGTATCATTCTTAATGGGAATCACAATCAACCATTTCTATTACATAGTATTTGCAGGGATGAATTCAGATTTCTATATCGTACGTCTAGTTTTATTAATGGTATTTATCATCATCTGTACTTTTGGAGACGCGATGATGACTGCCAGTGGAATGATAGGATTAGCAGTCGAAAGTACATGCGTACTTTTTGCAAAGAAATTCCAAATGGAGTTTGGTAAGGTAAGACAGTTAGCGGATGTAGTCTTTATCATATTGTTATTCATTTGTTGGTTTTTCTTCCATGCAGTATTCCCAATACGAGAAGGAACAATCATCCTAGCGTTTACATTTGGACCATTACTAGGGTACTTTACAAAGAAACTACAACCACGTATTCATAAATGGGTATATCAAACAACGAACTAACTCAGTCACACGGGCTGGGTTTTTCTTTTACACCTATTGACGAAAATATATTAACTGTATATATTGTATATATACAGATAGGTTGGAGGTTGATAATTGTGAAACTAATTATTGACAACAGGAGTGGACAACCAATTTACGATCAAATTTATAATCAACTACGAGATCAGATCATTAACGGTACCTTAGCTGAAGATGAAAGTTTACCATCTATTCGCACACTTGCTAAAGATCTACGTATCAGTGTCATTACCACAAAACGTTCATATGAAGAACTGGAGCGAGAGGGTTATATCTATACCATTCCAGGCAAAGGAAGTTTTGTGGCAGGAAAGAATGTCCAACTCATTCAAGAACAAAATCTTCGTATCATTGAAGAACATCTAGCAGAAATCAAAAAACTATCCGTGTCTTGTAATTTATCGCAAGAGGAAGTAACCAAAATGATGAAAGTCATTTGGGATGAAAATGTATAATTGGGGGAAATCGTTATGAATGCAATTGAAGTAAAGGATATTACGAAAAAGTATGATAGCTTTCGTTTAAATCATGTATCTTTACAGATTCCGGAAGGATCAATCTATGGCTTGATTGGTGAAAATGGCGCAGGTAAAACAACACTTATCAATTGTATCCTAGGACTTGTACAGCCAAACTATGGAGATGTTGTAGTACTGGGCAGTGATAATTTCATCAATGAAGTAGAACTCAAAGACCAACTAGGTTTTGTGATTAATGATATGGGCATTCCTAATATCTTAACAGTAGATAAGATTGAAGAAATCTTTAGTAAAATCTATAAACATTGGGATCATGCACAATTTATAAAACTATTAAAACAGTTTGAAATTGATAAAGATGAAAAATATGAAACACTATCATTAGGTAACAAAATGCGTATCGCAATTGCGATTGCATTAAGTCACAACGCAAAACTCTTAGTATTAGATGAACCGATGAATGCACTAGATCCTGCGATTCGTGCAGAGGTTGTAGAACTTCTCATTGAATATACACGTCAAGAGGACCGTACGATTCTTATCTCTTCCCATATCGTTACAGATCTTGAAAAGATGTGCGATTACATCGGATTTATGCATGCAGGTGAACTGATAATCGATGATGAAAAAGATAATATCCTATCTAACTATGGAATATTGAACTTAGCACCAGAAGAAATCATCAATATTCCAGAAGGCGCAATTATCGCAAAGAAAGAAACCCCATACCAGGTAAAACTTTTAGTTGATCGTAAACACGCGCCAAATCTAGAAGGTCTTCATCCAGCTACACTAGAAGAAATCTTTGTAGGTATTGTGAAATGTATTATTTAAATAACATGATCATTCAATATTAGAAAGGAATTTCTAAGTATATGAAAGCACTATTGATAGCTGAGTATGAAAGATTTATTAAAAGAAAGAAATATTTAACGCCTATCATATATTTAGTGATATGCGTTATTGGTGCTCTTAAAGCTCGGAAGGATACCGTATATATTCAAACATTTCCTAGTTTCCTTTATTGTACATTTTTTGTGCAAGATTTTATGGATGGAAATTTAGTGAATACAGATATTATGCGTTTACTACCTGTTAAGCCACAATCGCGTGTAAATATTCTGTTCTTTGAAACAGGAATCTATAATCTTGTGCTGGTTCTAGGTTGGGTTATATATTGTGTCATTTTAGGAAGAATAATTATTCCAAGTCTAGTTCCAATTGGAATAATTCTCGTGCTTGAAAGTATCGCAACACCTGCTATATTGCCAAAGAACAAATCGAAACAAAGCTATTTCGAACATATAACAGTGGTAGTAATGCTTGTGTGTATTTGTTTGGGTATCATAACGCAAACAACATTAGATAAAGGCATTTGTTTTCTATTCTTTGCGAGTTTATTGATTGTATTGACATATTTTTCTTCGATTCGAATATTAAAAACCAAAGATAATTTTTAACAAAGTAGAATAATCTATTTTAGGAAGGAATTTCTAAGAATATGAAAGCACTATTATTACTGGAGTTTGAGACATTCATAAAAAAGAAACAGTTTATCTTTCCTCTTTTATATATTTTGTTTTCGATTTGTTTGTTATTTTATATTGTGAAAGTAAAGTCAAACTATGATAATCCTCTTATGTTGATCTTCTCGATTCAGTTAATAAATGTTTTTGCTAGACATGAACGACCTTTGAAGAAAGTTATGAGCCTGTATCCACTCCATGCGAAAGAAAGAACAAATATACTTTTTCTAGAAATATTTATACTCAATATAATTACATTTCTTGGATTATCCATATCATATTTTCCATTTAAAGAGATGGGGACAATATGGACTGTGCTAAATATTATCGTGTTTATTGAGGCTTTAGTAATTCCAGCTATTTTGCCAATCGAGATGTGGCATCGAAATTATTTTGAGCATTTGTATATGCTGTTAGTTGTGATTGGTGTTGCTGCACTTGTCTATATAAAAACAGATATTCATCCGATTGTTCAGTTTTTGGGATATGCATGTGTTCTTTATACACTAGCTTATATTTCATCCATTCGTATCTTAACTAATAAAGATTGGTAGAAGGGAGCCTTTATGCAAGGTATATATGCATTGTATCGACATCGGTTATTTAACTTCTCTCATATCATAGGGAATAGTGTAATAATATTTTTCTATCTTTTTCTCATGCGCATACCTAATATTATTGCTAGAGAATATATTGGAACAATATTCTTCTTTGTATTCCAGGTACAAATCATTAGTGTTTTGATCGATGAAAATTGGAATCCTATTCTACAAATTTTGCCAATACGAAAGAGTGATTACTTCATTGCTTATATAAAAATTATGTTAATACACTTTCTTCTATATTTAACATGTACGATTTGGTTTGATACGATGATTACAAGGTTATTCTTATTGTTTTTAGTCGCACCAATAGGTTGTTTGTATTACTGTTTGCGTAATTTTAAAAATCTGACGGTAGTAAAATCAAATAATATGTATATTAAATACATTGGATTCATTATTTTTACAGTATTGTTTATATGGATTCGAAATCAACTTGAATTGAGTAAATCAGTAATTGTATATGGCAATTTCATTTGTTTTGGAATTATTGTCATCCTTATGCTTGCATGTATGTATGAAATTCGCAAAGGGGAATCGATATGAAGAAATTATCATTTTATCAGGCTTATACTTTAATTGGATTGATAGGATTTGTAATTGTTGTTCCATGCTTATATTATTTGCTCGGGGCAGAGCGTAGTTATAGTATCTTGGTAGATTTATTTCCATATGGAACAGCTTATGTGGCTGGATTATTGTACCAAAAGCAGTTAGATTTAGATAATCTTTCTCTTTATCCACTTTCTATCAAAGAGAGAATATTACCTCGCGTCAAGCGTATCTTATTGGCATTACTCAGTAGTAGTATACTATATACTTTATTTTCTAGTTTTCTCCGTCGTTTTCATCCACTTGACTTAGAAATTTTTGTAGTTTCATTGTTGGTATTATTTGTGTTAGAAGAAACATTTTTATATCAAATTGAAAATTATAAACTATCATTGGTTTTGGGTATTTTATTCTCTGCGGTTGTCATTGGCTTAAGAGTAGTGATTCCTGAAATATTACAGCTTGTGATTATCGCTCTATTCATAACGGGTTTCTGTATCTTCTGGATGTATCGCCAAAATACTAGAATAAACTTATGACCTGAAGCTCCGCAAGGAGCTTCTTCTTTCTGAATATAGTAATTACAAGTATAATATGGGGTAGATAAAGGAGGTTTCTATGGATTTATTTGGGTACGCAAGCGAAGAGACAAAGAAAAAAGAAGAGCCTTTAGCGGCACGTATGAGACCTTCTACTTTAGAGGAAGTTGTTGGGCAGGAACATATCATTGGCAAAGACAAATTATTATATCGTGCAATTAAGGCAGATAAACTTGGTTCTTTGATCTTTTATGGTCCCCCAGGAACTGGTAAGACTACATTGGCACAAGTCATTGCCAATAGTACCTCTGCTGATTTCCAGCAAGTCAATGCGACAATTGCTGGTAAGAAAGATCTTGAACAGGTGATTACACATGCGATTGATTTGATGTCGATGTATCAAAAGAAAACAATCTTATTTATCGATGAGATTCATCGATTTAATAAAGGACAACAGGATTATCTACTACCGTATGTGGAAGACGGCACAATCATCTTGATTGGTGCGACAACAGAGAATCCATACTTTGAAGTGAATCAAGCTTTAATCTCACGTTCTCGTATTTTCCAGTTAAAGTCACTGACGAAAGAGAATATTATGACTCTTTTAAAGCGTGCTGCAGAAGATGCGGTTAAGGGCATTGGTAAAGATAATGTTATTTTAGAAGAAGAAGCCGCAGAATTTTTAGCAGAGATCTGTGATGGAGATGCACGTGCTGCATTAAATGCATTAGAACTTGCGGATCTTACAACGGATCGTAGTGATGATGGCTACATTCACATTACCTTGTCCGTTGTGGAGGAATGTATTCAAAAGAAGGCAATCCGTTATGACAAGGATGGTGATAACCATTACGATACGATTTCTGCATTTATTAAATCAATGCGTGGTTCTGATCCGGATGCGACACTTTATTACCTAGCACGTATGTTGACGGCAGGAGAGGATGTTCGTTTTATCTCTCGTAGAATTATGATTGCGGCGGCAGAGGAATGTGGTAACGCAGATCCTAGAGCGTTACAGATTGCAGTCGATGCGGCGTTAGCGGTTGAACGGGTAGGAATGCCAGAAGGGGCTATCATACTTGCAAATGCGGCTACTTACGTTGCGAATGCACCAAAGTCTAATGCATCATCCAATGGTATCTTTATGGCAATGGATCTAGTTGAAAAGACAGGAAATCTTCCGATTCCACCATATCTAAAGGATGCTCATTACACTGCTTCTGAAAAACTGGGCAACGGCATTGGTTATCAGTATGCACATGATTATCCAAATCACTATGTTAAACAACAATATCTACCGGATGCAATCAAGAATGAAAGGCTGTATCACTTCTCAGATGTAGCTTATGAAGCTAAGCTCCAACAATACTTCAATTCGATTGGTAAGACGGATTATAAAAAGGAGAAAAAGTAATGCAAGGAAAGTACAAGGTTATTACGCTTTGCGGAAGTACACGCTTTAAAGATGCATTCATGAAAGCGCAGAAAGATTTGACGCTTGCTGGAAACATCGTGATTAACGTTGGATTATTTGGCCATAGTGGTGATAACGAAGTTTGGGAAAACATGGATGAAGGTACTTTAACAAAGACGAAGGAAATGCTTGACGATATGCATAAACGTAAAATTGATATGGCTGATGAAATTTTTGTAATCAATGTTGGTGGATATATTGGCTCTAGTACAAAGTCTGAAATTGAGTACGCAAAGGTAACTGGCAAAGCAGTTCGTTATCTTGAAACAATGAAATAAATAATCTGAGTGCTAAATGTTAGCACTCTTTATTATTAAGTGCTAAAATACCTCTGTACTCATAAGGAGGTATACAACAATGGCAATTATCGTTCCTATCTATAACACGGTATTATTACCGGACACAAATATTTATCTGACCAGTGACAGTTATAAAAATGCAACTGGACGGGAACCTGCTGTAGGTGATCGTATTATCTTTGCGATTGAAAAGAAGGCATTATCTACAGATGAATTTCGACCTGAAAACTTTTATCCTTTAAGTGTATCTGGAACTATCACAGAAGTTAGTAATAGTGGCTTTGTAGTAATTAAGACAGAGTCACGTATCAATATTGAGGATATCGTTGTACATAGTGATAAGACCTTAGAAGTTTTATCCATCATTCGTAAACCAATGACAAATGACTTAGATCCAATAGACGAAAAGAAGCGGGTTGAACAACTCAAGAGTGCACTTGTTAAGGCAACTGCGAATTACCAATGGGCACTAGGTGCACGTAACTTCATCTCTCAGCTAAAGGGGATGGAGGATATCATCAGTGCTATGGCACAGTGGCTAAATATCACGGATGAAGAAAAGTATGCATTACTAGAAGAGAATCTTCGTTCCAATCTTTTAAATAAGATTGAGCAGTATATCTATGAATATACAGAGATGACAGATGTGACCAATGAAGCTTCTGCTGCACAGGAAAATGACAATAAAAAAGCTTATCGTGAGATGGCCATCAAGAAACAAATCGAGTATCTTCAAAAGGAACTAGATGACATGCATCCAGAGAATGTTACGGATATTCGTAAGATGGAGATGAAGATCCAATCTTCTGGCATGAATGAAATAGCACGCCGTGAAGCAGATAAGGTTTTAAGTCGTCTCAAACAGGAGGGTAGTAATTCTCCAGAGTATGGTAATCTCTATAATTATCTAGACTTTTTAACAAGCATTAGTTGGAAGAAAGAGCGTACAAAGAAAATTGATTTCCAAGCTGCTGAAAAGATTTTGGATGAAGATCACTATGGCCTAAAGAAAGTCAAAGAGCGTATCTTACAACAGATTGCGGTCATGGATCTCAATAAGCGTCAATCTGGTTCAATTCTTTTATTTGTCGGTGCTCCAGGTACTGGTAAGACAAGTATTGGTCGTTCCATCGCAAATGCACTCAAGCGTAAGTATGTACGCGTTGCTTTAGGTGGTGTAAGGGATGAGGCGGATATTCGTGGCCATCGTCGTACCTATATTGGTGCGATGCCAGGAAGAATTATGGATGGTATTCAGAAGGCTGGCACATCTAATCCAGTGATGGTACTCGATGAAATCGATAAGTTAAGTATGTCTTACAATGGTGATCCTGCAAGTGCACTTTTAGAAGTACTTGACCCTGAACAAAACAACACATTTACAGATCATTACATGAATGTTCCGTATGATCTTTCGGATGTACTCTTTATCTGTACCGCAAATACATTGGATTCTATTCCAGAACCGTTGCTAAACCGTATGGAAGTGATTGATTTCCAAGGATATACGGCAAGTGAGAAGTATCAGATTGCACAGAGGCATTTAATTCCTAAAGCGATTGAGAAGATGGGGATTCATAGTGAGCAACTAGAATTTAGTGAAGATGCGATACGTTCTATCATTGCGGATTTTACGATGGAGGGCGGTGTGCGTGGACTCAAAAAGAGAATTGATTCCGTATGCCGTGCTATCGCCGTAAAACTTGCAAGAGGTCATCAAGAAAAGATTGTAATTCAAGCAATTGATTTACCAACACTGCTTGATATGAAACCACTTCACCATGAAAAACTCACAGCCCAGAAGAGTCCTGGTATTGTAACAGGTCTTGCATGGACCGCAAGTGGTGGTGAGATTCTCTTTATTGAAACCTTACTAACAAAGGGTAGCGGTCAACTGATCGTAACCGGTCAACTTGGTGATGTGATGAAGGAATCGGTACGTATTGCATTGTCTTTGGTAAAGTCAAAATTCCCAAAAGCAGATAAGATCCTAAAGACACATGATATTCATATCCATGTACCACAAGGTGCAGTGAAGAAGGATGGGCCTTCTGCTGGGATTACCTTGACGACTGCGCTAGCTTCTTTAATCACAAAGAAGAAAGTCTCTCCACAGATTGCGATGACAGGAGAAGTATCCTTGCGAGGTGGCATTATGCCAATTGGAGGTTTGCCCGAGAAATTGATGGCTGCCGCAAGAGCAGGTGTAAAGAAGGTGTTCATTCCAAAAGAAAATGAAGATGATTTAAAAGATATTCCGAAGGAAATAACACAGAAGCTAGAAATCGTAGCTGTTGATCAGGTGGATGATGTTTTAAAAGCAACGGGTATTCTCAAGAAACAAGGATCAAAGACAACAGAATAATACAGGATATCAATCGGTGATGGCATGGGCTGTCACCGATTGATTTATGAAATACATGTCTTGAAAGAAGAATGAATTGGGGTGTATGATTTAGATGTAAGTTAGTTAGTCTAAACTAATTGCGGAGGAGATATGGATTATCAAAAACAATCTGTCCAAGGGTGGATTAAGACTTTTATCTATGATGTACGGTTTCGTTATCTGCAAAGTATATTCTTTGCAATATTAAAAGTGTTTATTGGGATTATACCTTATTATTTGTTAGGTGATATTATCAGTCGTCTGTTACAAGGGGATAAGGATTGGCATCATTATTTGTTGGCAATCCTATGGATGGCAGGATGTTGGATCTTGTATGTTCTGTTTCATACTATTTCAACGTCTATTTCCCATCGGACTACATTTCAGGTCTTGGCGAAAATACGTCGTATGGTATTAAGTAAACTTGCAAGAATACCACTTGGAGATGTACTTTCGACATCTTCTGGTGCATACAAAAATATCATTGTCGAGCGTATTGAATCAATGGAGGTTACTTTAGCACATATTATCCCTGAATTTACTTCTAGTTTATTGGGACCATTGATTGTCTTGATTTATATGTTGAGAATTGATTGGCGTATTGCGCTGTTTTCTTTACTTCCGTTACCGATAGGAATGATTTTCTTTATTCATATGATGATTGTTTCAGAAAAGGGGAAGTATAGTGAAAAGTGTTTTTCTGCTACAAAGACTTTAAATAATACTGCTGTTGAGTATATCAATGGAATTGATGTTATTAAAGTGTTCGGTAAGGCAAAAAGCTCTTATCAGAAATTTGTTGAGGCAGCGGAGAACAGTGCAAATTCCTATTTGAACTGGATGAGGAAATGTATTGTTGATCAAAGTTTCGCGATGGTTATTTTGCCAAGTACATTGGTGGTGATATTACCGGTGGGAATATTGTTTGTTATGCAAGGCACACTTTCCATCGCTAACCTGATTCTACTAGCAATCCTATCTTTAGGTCTATTAACACCTATTATTACAATGGGTTCATATATTGATGACATTAGTAAAATCAATGTAATATTTGGTGAGGTTACGGAAATACTAAATCGTAAGGATATGCAGCGACCAAGTGTCGTGACACAGCAAATAAATGGGAATGATATTACATTCTCGCATGTTTCGTTTGGATATACGAATGATGTGGAAGTGCTTCACGATATTAGTCTTGAAATCAAAGCAAATACAGTCAATGCCCTCGTTGGACCGTCAGGTTCTGGTAAATCTACAATCGCTAAGTTGATTGCGTCATTTTGGGATCCAAAACAAGGGATGATTACTTTTGGTGGGGTGAATATGCAAGACATACCGCTGGACGAGTATAATCGATTGATTGCGTATGTTTCACAAGATAATTATTTGTTTAATTTAAGTGTTATGGAAAATATTCGTCTTGGAAAACCGAATGCAAGTGATGATGAAGTTATCCAAGCTGCAAAGAATTGTGGTTGTCATGATTTTATCATGCAGTTGGAACATGGATACCAGACAATTGTGGGTGATGCGGGTGGTCATCTATCCGGTGGTGAAAGACAACGTGTGGCAATCGCACGTGCGATCCTAAAAGACGCCCCAGTAATCATCCTTGATGAAGCAACGGCATATACAGATCCAGAAAATGAAGCTCTCGTACAGGCTTCCTTGGCAAAACTTGTACAAGGAAAAACGTTGCTGGTCATTGCTCATCGCCTTTCAACAATCGCAAATGCGGATCAAATCATTCTGATTCATGGTGGACGTGTTGAAGCAAAAGGGACACACTCTGAGTTGCTAAAGAATTCATCGTTGTATCAACAAATGTGGTATGCACATATCCAAAGTAAAGATACGGAAGAAGGAGAAGCTACATATGCTTAATTCGATTAAGAAATTCTTTGATTTCTGTAATAAAGAAGATCGTAAAAAATTCTATTTATCGATTATTTTTGGTGTGTGTAAAGCATTTTTATCAGCATTACGTATCAGTGCAATATCGGTTATTTTGCGTGATGCAATCGAACAAAATATTTCGTTGCGTACAGCATGGATTACTTTGGCAATTATGGTTATTTCCATTATTGGACAAGCAATTGTCTTAATGATATCAACAACATTGCAAGCGGAGGCTGGTTATCATACATCGGCAATGAAGCGCATTGAAATCGCTGAACATTTGCGCTATTTGCCAATGGGTTATTTTAATGAGAATTCATTGGGTGAGATTACATCTGTTGCGACGAATACGATGGAAAGCATATCTGATGTGGCAACTAGATCAATTATGATCATTTCACAAGGATTACTTTCCACTGTGTTGATTGTGTTGTTTGTCTTCTATTTTGATTATCGTATTGGTATGATTCTAGTTATCGGTATTATCTTGTGGGCATGTATGAATGTCTATATGCAGAAGGTCAATCAAAGAACTGCACCGATTATGCTGAATAGTACGGCTAGATTGGTATCGACTGTATTAGCGTATTTGCAAGGTATTGTTGAAGTAAAAAACTATAATATTACAGATAAATCTTTAACAAAACTAGATGATGCAATTAATGGACAGGCAGATATCATGACACGTATTGAACTTGATGTAGTTCCACTAACAGCAATACATGATTTACTTTTGAAATTGACTGGTGTTTTGGTGATTGTTGCATCACTATATTTCTATACGCAAGGGACAATGGATTTATTTATTACAGTCATGATGTGTATTTGCTCGTTCATGGTATTTGAAGGTCTTGAAATGACGGGGCATTTTGCGGCTTTATTGCGCTTCATTGATACGTCTGTCAGTCGTGTCAATGATATTATGAATGTGCCATCAATGGATATTACCGGTGATAAAGTTACTTCAGATACAGCCATCATTGAACTGGAGAATATTAAGTTCTCTTATGACACGAAACAAATTATCAATGATATTACTTTATTGATTCCTGAAAAATCAAAAGTTGCATTTATAGGGCCATCTGGATCAGGAAAAACAACTTTGTGTAATCTCATTGCAAGATTCTGGGATGTTAATTCAGGAAACGTAAAATTTGGTGGACATAATGTGAAAGAATATGATTATGATGATTTAATACAGAACTTCAGCTTTGTGTTCCAGCGTGTGTACCTATTTGAAGATACAGTAGCTAATAATATTCGCTTTGGCAATTTGGAAGCGACGATGGAAGAAGTGGAAGAAGCTGCGAAACAAGCACGTTGTCATGAATTTATTATGCAGCTACCGCAAGGCTATGATACGGTGCTACATGAAGGTGGCAGTAGTCTATCTGGAGGGGAAAAACAGCGCATTTCCATTGCACGTGCAATGTTAAAGAAGTCAAAGGTGGTTATTCTAGATGAAGCAACCGCAAATATTGATCCTGAAAATGAGAAGGAGCTCATGGAAGCTATTCAGGCACTAACGAAGGATAAGACCGTCATTATGATTGCTCATCGTTTAAAGACGATACGCAATGTGGATCAAATCTATGTGATTGATCAAGGAAAAATCGTTGAAAGTGGCAAGCATGAAGAGCTTCTGCGAGAAAATGGTATCTACAAGAAATTTATTGATGCCCGCTCAAAAGCGCTTAATTGGCATTTATAGTAGTTACAAAAGTCGATGAATTGTATCGACTTTTTTAAATTACGTGAATTATTTGTGAATTACTTTGCGCAGAATGAAATGAATATTTATAATGCATGTAGCTTAAAAAGCAGGAGGTCGCGATGAAGTATAGAATTGTATCAGATTCATCTTCAAACGTATTTCACATTGAAGATATTGACTATAGAACAGTTCCTCTAAAAGTCATTATGAATGAGGGAGAGTTCTTTGACGATGAACGCACGAATGTAGAGCGTTTTTTATCCGTACTCAAACATACGAAGGGAAAAACATCCACTTCATGTCCAAATGCCTATGAGTGGGCAAGTTCATTTGATGGTGCCGATACGATTTTTGCGGTAACAGTTACAGGTGGATTATCTGGCTGTTATTCAGCAGCGATGCAGGGTAGAGCACTCTTCTTGGAGGAACATCCAGAAGCCAATATTTATGTTATCGACTCATTATCCGTCGGACCAGAAATCCTATTAATTATTGAAAAGTTAAAAGAACTCATTGCACAGGGATTAAGCTTTAGCGAAATCTGTGCTGCGATTAATGAATATAAGAAACATACACACTTATTGTTTAATATCGCAAACTTAGATAACTTGGCTCGAAACGGTCGTGTGAGTCCAGCAATTGCGAAGTTATCTGGTTTATTGGGGATCCGTTGTGTTGGAAAGGCCTCTGATCAAGGTACACTTGAAATCTTACATAAGTGCCGTGGAGAAAAGAAGGCTACAAGTAAAATCGTAGAAGAGATGATTGCACATCACTATAATGGGAAGACAGTTCATATCGCCCACTGTAATAATGAATCGATGGCAAATAATATTAAGAATTTAATTCTACACTCTTATCCAGAAGCGCAGATTCACATTATTCCATGTACCATTGTGTGTGCCTACTATGTATCAGACCAAGGTCTTATCGTAGGTTTTGAAGATAGTAATTGTTAAATAGGAAAGCCGTAATCTTTTGACTACGGCTTTTTATGACTTCTTCTTTTTGTATAATTCTGGGAATAAGAATTCTAACATGATAGGGAAAATGCCTTCCCAAGATTCTTCACTATGTGTGCCATTTACCACAAGATTTGGATAGGTAACACAACCACATTGAGTAAAGAGATGATTGATATTTAATAACATATCTAACTCTCTAACAAGGCCTTTCTTTGTACGCTCTTCATCCGATCCAAAATCAAGATAAACACGAGTTTCTTTAAACTTCTTCTTTTGGATGTGATTACAAAGCACATGATAGTTGAAGATATTGGCAGGGGATACACAACCTGCTTTCGAGAAATAATCGTTATATTCACTGATCATAAACTCAGACATAATTCCACCCATGGAAGAACCAGCGATGCCTACGTGTTTACGATCTGTATGAATGCGATAACGTTTTTGACAATATGGTAAGAGTGTTTCGATAAACCACTTACCAGTAATCTGCCCGCAGGATTGAATTTGAATTCCTGCGAAAGTCTTTTCTGCGGTAAATGGGCAGTACTCATCCAAGCGCTCATCACCGATGTGATTACAATCTTGACCGATGATGACGATATCTAACTTCTGTTTGTCTAAGTACTTTTTGATACCCCAACATTTACCATAGGTAGCTGTTTTATTGTAGAAGAGGTTATGTCCATCAAACATGTATAAAACAGGATACTTCTTTTTACTTGTAGCGTAACTATCTGGTAGATACACCCAGACTTTGCGAGGACTTTGGTGTAAAGGTTCGATTGGTAGTGCGAATTTTTCTATTTTTCCCATAGTGATTTACCCATCCATTTGATTTTGCTCTCTGTACCGTTTTGGATACGCTCGATATTTGCACGGTGACGATATACCACAAACAACCATAATACTAAGATTGAAAGTGTAATTGATGGTGGATTTCCAATGAAAAAACTGATGAGAATACCAGAACCCAAACCAATCATGCTGGATAAGGAAACCATACGGCAAAGATAGAGACTTACCAAAAATACGAGCAGTGGTAAGAAAAATTGTAAGAAGTATTGGTGATTGATAAATGTAGCGATACCTAGGAAGAAACCGAAGGAAGTCGCAACTGCCTTACCACCCTTAAACTGTGCGAATATAGGGAAACAATGACCAATACAACAAGCAAGTCCAGCATAGATCATGGCATCCTTTGCAATGTAGCTAGCTAGTAGCATTGAAAAGAACGCTTTGAGTGCATCTAGGATAATGACAGTGATACCGACTTTCTTACCTAATACACGACCTGCATTAGTGCCACCAAGGTTGCCTGAACCTTCTGTACGGATATCCTTGTGGAAGAATACTTTTCCAATGACTAGCGACCATGGAATAGATCCAAATAAATAACTTAATATAATAACGCTAATGAAATTTAGCATAGAATAAATCCTCCTGTTGTTATATTACCACATCAGTATTTTAGAGATAAAATTAAATTGATTTAAAACCACTTGGTTGTGACAAAATCAAGTAAAATGAACGTGTAGTTTGTCGTTAGACAAGGATATTAAAGTGGCCTAATTATGATATAATACATAGGTTATTAGGAGTTTTTGCATGGCGAATAGATATGATGATAACAGTATTCAAATTTTAGAAGGTTTAGAGGCAGTCAGAAAGCGTCCTGGTATGTATATCGGCTCTACTGATACGAGAGGATTACACCACCTGATTTGGGAAATCGTTGATAATTCCATCGATGAAGCGTTAAACGGTTATGGTAAGAAAATCCAAATCACTTTAGAGGCAGATGGTAGTGTCACAGTTCAGGACGAAGGTCGTGGTATGCCTATCGGTCAACATGCTAGTGGTGTGAATACATTGCAGGTTATTTTTACTGTGCTCCACGCTGGTGGTAAGTTCTCTAGTGAAGGTGGTTATAAGACAGCGGGTGGTTTACATGGTGTAGGTGCCTCTGTCGTCAATGCATTAAGTGAATGGCTGACTGTAGAGGTTGCACATGATGGTGAACTCGTCCGTATGGAATTTGCGGATGGTGGTAAGAAGATTGGTAAACTAGAACATTTAGGCAAAACCAATCGTACTGGTTCTACTGTACGTTTCAAACCAGATCCACGCATCTTCTCTACAACTGAGTATAAGTATGATGTTGTATGTGAAAGAGCTCGTGAAGAAGCCTTCTTGTTAAGCGGAATTGCGATGGTCGTTAGCGATAAGCGCAATAAGAAAAATGAAACCGAAAAATATCTATACGAAGATGGATTAACAGCCTTTCTAGGATACTTACACGAAGATCGCAATGTCTTAATGAACCCTGTGAAGTTTAGTGGGGAAGCTAGTGGTATCCAAGTGGAAGCTGCTTTCCAATACACTGACGATTATCAAGAGAATACTTACAGCTTCGTTAACCTTGTTCGCACAGGTGATGGTGGTACGCACGAAGCTGGTTTTAAGGGTGCTTTTACAAAGGCAATCAATGACTATGCAAGAAAATATGGTCTATTAAAGGCGAAGGATAAAAATCTTGAAGGAGGAGACGTACGTGAGGGTCTAACAACGATTCTTTCCGTATCTGTCCCTGAAGGATTATTACAGTTTGAAGGACAGACAAAGAGTAAGCTTGGAACTCCACAAGCGAAAACTGCAGTAGAAGCAGTTGTCTCTGAGAAGTTATCCTTCTGGTTAGAAGAAAATCGCAATCAATCCGATACGTTAGTACGTAAGATGCTGAAGGCATCCCTTGCGCGTATCGCTGCTCGTAAGGCAAGAGATGAAATCCGTAAAGGAAAGCGTGTTGGTAAGGGTGAGAAGGTACTATCTGGTAAGCTAGCACCTGCACAGACAAAGGATGCTCGTGTGAAGGAGTTATTCTTAGTCGAGGGTGATTCTGCCGGAGGTTCCGCAAAGCAAGGTAGAGATTCTCATTATCAGGCAATCTTGCCACTACGTGGTAAGGTATTAAATACTGAGAAATGTACACTATCAGATATTGAAAAGAATGAAGAGTTAAATACACTCATTTATACATTAGGTGCAGGTGTAGGTCCTGATTTTGACTACAAGGAATCTAATTATGGCAAAGTCATCATCATGACCGATGCCGACGACGATGGATCTCATATTCAGATTCTATTATTAACATTCTTCTATCGTTATATGCGTCCACTTTTAGAGCAGGGAATGATATATATCGCCTTACCTCCACTTTATAAAGTGACGAAGGGTAAGACGACAGAATATGTTTATAGCGATCAAGAACTTGATGCTTTACGTCGTAAACTTGGTAAAGTGGAAATTCAACGCTATAAGGGTTTAGGTGAAATGAACGCTACCCAATTATGGGAGACAACAATGGACCCATCCCAACGTACACTCATCAAAGTAGGTATCAGTGATGGTGTAAAGGCAGAACGTCGTGTAACTGTACTCATGGGGGATAAAGCAGAATTACGTCGCAAGTGGATTGAAGATAACGTTTCATTTACTTTAGAAGATACATTTAACTTGGAGGGCTAATGGTTAAGAAGAAGACAATCGTTGACAATACAAAATATAGACCAGAGCTACTCGAAGATATTATGGGAGCTGGCTTTGGTAGATATGCCAAATACATTATTCAAGAGCGTGCATTACCAGATGCGCGTGATGGTTTAAAGCCAGTACAGCGTAGAATTTTATATGCGATGTACCATGATGGAAATACATGGGACCATGCATACCGTAAGTCTGCCAAGACAGTCGGTCTTGTTATCGGTAACTATCATCCACATGGTGATACTTCTGTATACGATGCAATGGTACGTATGTCCCAAGACTGGAAGGTGCGTTTACCACTGATTGATATGCACGGTAATAATGGTTCTATCGATGATGACCCAGCAGCTGCGATGCGTTATACCGAAGCTAGACTTGCAAAGGTTACGCAAGTTATGGAAGAAGACTTGGATAAGAACACCGTTGAAATGGCACCAAACTTTGACGATACAGAACATGAGCCAACGGTACTTCCAGTACCATTCCCTGTAATGTTAGTCAATGGTGCAACAGGTATTGCGGCAGGTTACGCGACTAACATGCCACCACATAACTTAAATGAAGTAGTGGATGCGACAATCTATCGTATTCAAAATCCAGAGAGTGCTTTGACAGACGTGATGGATATTTTAACTGGTCCAGACTTTCCAACCGGCGGTATCGTACAGGGTGAAGCAGGCATCCGTGATGCCTTTACAACGGGTAAGGGTAGAATCGTTGTGCGCTCTAAGTGTGAAATTCACGAGGAGAAATCTTGCCAACAAATCATTATCACAGAAATTCCTTATGAAGTTGTCAAAGGACAACTTGTAAAGAAGATGGATGAAATTCGTGTATCCAAAGATATCGATGGTATCTTAGATGTACGTGATGAATCTGACCGTGAAGGTCTACGTATTGTTGTTGATGTTCGTAAGGATATCGACGCCAATATGATTCTGAATTATTTCTACAAGAATACAGACCTACAGGTCTACTATAACTACAATAATGTCGCAATCATTGATAAGCGTCCTGTACAGGTTGGCTTACTTGGATTATTGGATGCGTTTATTGCATTCCGTAAGGAAGTAGTATTACGTCGTTCACGCTATGAGTTAGATAAGATGGAAGCACGTTGTCATATCATCGAAGGCTTGATGAAGGCTGTTTCAATTTTAGATGAAGTGATTCGTATTATTCGTGCTTCTCAAGACAAAGGGGATGCGAAGCGTAACCTGATGAATGAATTTGGTTTTGATGAGCCACAGTCTGAAGCAATCGTTTCCTTACGTCTATATCGTTTATCCAATACAGATATCATTACACTACGTGAAGAGTTTGCGGAACTTGTCAATCAGATTGAAGAGACAAAGGCAATCATTGAAAATGAAAATGTATTGCATTCCGTGATTATCAAAGAATTACGGAATGTGAAGAAAGAGTATGGTCAAGAACGCCGCACACGTATTGAAGCTGAAGTTGAGGAAATCAACTATGATAAGACAGCGATGATTGCTAATGAACGTGTTGTGGTAACAGTCAGCCGGGATGGTTATCTCAAGCGAGTATCCATGCGTAGCTATAACGCAGTCGGTGACCAAGAGACATCCATCAAAGATGGCGATGTACTGATTGGCACAACAGAGTGTGATACACTCGATACATTATTATTGTTTACATCCAAAGGTAATTACGCATCTATTCCAGTTTGGCAAATTGATGAAGGTAAATGGAAGGATGTTGGAATGCACTTAAATAAAGTTGTGCGTATCGATGGTGAAGATAAGATTAAGAATGCAATTCTCATCAAGAGCTTTGATACGTATGCATGGATTGTGACAGTAAGTTCTGCTGGTCAAATCAAGAAGACTCCAGTCAATAACTGGCAAGTAGAGCGCAACAATAAAGTTATGACTGCGATGAATCTGAGTAAGGATGCAGAGATGATTCATGCTTTTATCGCTTATAGGAATCAACAAATTTTGATGGTAAGTAGAGATGGCTATTCCTATCGTTTTGCGATTGAAGATATTCCAGCCACAGGTGTAAAGTCCAAGGGCGTTAAGGCAATGAACCTTGGTAAGGGAGATAAACTTGCTTGGGGTTGTGTGATGAATGCAGAAGATCCAGCTGTACTCTATATGACAAATGTTGGACAGATGAAGCGTATCCATACCGAAGAAATTGTCTTTGGTAATCGACCGATGAAGGGCAATCTTATCTGTAAACGTCTTAAGACAAATCCAAGCATTGTAACGCTTGCCAAGGCAGTTAGTGCAGGGGAAGAGTTAATCTTTAAGGATCCTGAAAGACAAGTATTACGTGCTTCTGAAGTGCCACTTAAACCACGTGAAAGTGGATTTGGATCACCGCTCGTCCTCAAGGATGGATGGGATTTATACCGCGGTATTGATGAATGTCGTATTATTGATATACCGAAAGACGCAGATAACGAAGTACATGAAGATGTAGAACGTTTGAGTCTATTTGACGAGAAGGAAGGCTAATCATGACAGTATGTAAAGGTTGCGGTGCAGTATTACAAACAACTGATTCAAAAGCGATTGGTTATAGTCCAAAAGCAGACGCAGAATATTGTCAAAGATGTTTCCGTTTGATTCACTATGATGATTTAACAATCTCTATGAAGACAGGTATCGATCCAGATGCAGTTATTGACCGTATCGCAAAGATGGATGCGCTAATTCTTTGGGTAATCGATCTCTATGATTTTGAGGCAGGAATCATCAACGGTATTAACCGCAAACTTGCCGATAAAGATATCGTAATGATTGCGACCAAGAGAGACTTATTACCTGCATCTTGTGGAGAAGAGAAGATTGCACACTTTGTCTTTGGACGACTTAAAGATTTGGGTATTCGTATAGAACGACTCATTCTTGCGTCCAAAGAAGAAAAGATGGGTGTCGAAGAAATCAAAAAATGCGTTGACGAACTCGCAAATGGTAGACAAATCGTTGTAATGGGAAAAGCCAATTCTGGCAAGAGTACTTTAATCAATAACTTGATGTCTACACGGGTTCTTACTGTATCCAGATATCCTGGCACAACCCTTGATTTCAACGAATTAGAAATTGATGGACATACATATATCGATACACCAGGTATTGAAATCGGGAATAGTATGCTAATGGAAGTCAGTGAAGCAGATTTAAAGACAATCATGCCAAGCAAGAATATTAAACCCCAGGTGTTCCAATTACGTGGCGAGCAAAGCTTCTTTGTAGGAGGTCTTGCACGTCTTGATTTATCTGGTTGTAAACATGCAAGCTGTGTATGGTATTTGAGTGATCGTCTTAACGTTCATCGTACCAATGGTAACTACGCAGATGAAAAGTGGAACACACATGTAGGAACATTATTTGTGCCAACTGCCATTGAAGCAGAGATGAAGAAATATACAATCCGCAAGGACATGCCTAAGGTAGACGTCGTCATTGATGGACTAGGATGGGCATGTGTGAGTGGAGAGGTCAATACAATTACAGTACATGTACCAAAGAGTGTCAGTGTGACATTCAGAAAGGCAATGTTATGAGTTTAACAACAAAACAAAGAGCGTATTTAAGAGGACTTGCACAAACAGAACGAGCAATCTTTCAGATTGGCAAGGACGGCTTAAGCGATAACCTAGTAGAAACTGTAAACAACGGCTTACGTACAAGAGAGTTAATCAAGATTTCAGTATTGAAAACAGTCACTACAGACCTTAAGGAACTAGCGTTCGATTTAAGCATGCATACAAAGTCTGAACTTGTACAAGTCATCGGAAGACAAATCGTCCTCTATAAGAAGGCAAAGGACCCAAAAATCATTTTACCATGATCGTATATACAGCACCCTTTGATCCAATTACAGATGATGAACTACAACAGTTAAAAAACTATCATAAACAAACAGGGAAGCAGATTTTTCTAGCGGTTGTTGGTGATGGTATTCTAAGCTATGATAGGCGTAAGAAGTTATGCATGCGTGCATGTAAACCATACCGCTATCTTCATGTCGTAGACATCAAACAGGATGATACATGTATCGCACTTCAATCAGAAACAGAAGCTGAAGTGCGAAAAGGATATTTTTACTTAAGTGCAAAAGGAGTACGTAAGATACTTCTAGATAATGGTTACTACTTTGAAGAAGTGACGAAAGCACAGTGTAATCCTAACCGTGCAGCGCATTCTGCTCGCGTTGGGCATGCTGCATTGAAACTTGCAAAAATTCATCATCTGGATGAACAACTCGCATATCAAATGGGTTTATTACATGATGTTACAAAGAAGATGAGTGATGAAGAAGGGTATCAACTTCTATCACATTTTAGACCTGCAATATTAAAATTCGATCCTGCAATATGGCATAGCTATACGGCAGTCATCTGGTTAAAACAGAATCTGTGCTGTTTTAACAAGAAAATCTTACAAGCAATCGAACACCATACCCTTGGGGATGGTAAGAGTGCGTATGATCATATCTTGTACATTGCGGATAAGATTGAGCCAGGCCGTCACTATGATGTGACCATGCATACAAAGATCGCAGAGAGAAATCTCAAGCAAGGTGCAGAGTATGTCCTTACAGATGCGAAAAGATACATACTTGAAAAGGAGGGAAAACATGTCTGAATTACTAAATTTAGTACGTCATACATTAGAGGAGAAATTGGCAGAGAATATCGTTACAATCGATATCCGCAATGTCAATGCATATACAGACTATTATGTCATCTGTACCGCAAAGAATCCTAGACACGCAAATTCACTTGTGGAATTTGTTGAAAAAGAAGTAACGAAGAATGGCTTTGATGTACGTCTTCGTGAAGGTGAAAGGGAATCAACTTGGGTATTAATTGATATGAATGAAGTGGTTGTACATATCTTTACAGAGGATGCTAGAAATACATATCGCTTAGAGGCTTTATGGGCTGACCAACCACAAGAAACACTGTAACAAATATGAAGATGTTTTCATAACATCTTCTTTTCAAACGAAAGGTGGTAAACCAATATGATTAAGACGATTCTATGGGATATCGATGGTACGATATTAGATTTCCATAGTAGCGCAGAAAACTCATTGAAAAATACATTTAAAAAGTTTGGCTATGGTGAAATCACAGATGAACTTTTACACATGTATGAAGGAATCAATGATGTCTACTGGCGTAAACTAGAAAAGGGGGAAATCACAAAAGAGAAACTACTCGTAGAACGTTTTGTAGAGTTCTTTCGTAAGATTGGTATTGAAAATGCCCGTGCAAAAGAATTCAATCAAGCATATTTAAATGGATTATTAGATACAATCGTCTTTATGCCTGAGGCATATGAAACAGTGAAGAAACTACACCTAAAGTATAAACAATACATCGTAACCAACGGTGTAAAACAGCTACAACATAAAAAGATTTCCAAGGCAAAGATTGAAGAATTCTTTGATGATATCTTTATCTCTGATGAAATTGGATATGAAAAACCACAGATTGAATTCTTCAATCATGTGTTCGATCGAATCGAACCACAAAACCGTGATGAAGTAATTATCATCGGGGATTCTTTGACCAGTGATATTGCAGGTGGGATTCGTGCAGGGATTCATACCTGCTGGTATCATCCTAGCAACGAAGAAAATCATAGTGACATTAAACCAGAGTGTACAGTCACATCTCATCTTGCATTCCAAGAATTATTAAAACAGTTATAAGGGAGTAAACATATGAAGTGGTATGAACAAAAATATGTAAATCATCGAGATTGGATACTCGATCAAATGGGCTTGCTTGGCATGGATAGTGCAGAGTTAGTCATTGTTTTACTCATTGATTTTATGAATCAAAATCATATCGAAATCACAATGGATGCGCTTAAAGAAAAAACTGGAATACAAGAAGAGGAATTAAACCGTGTGATATCCGCACTCTGTGCGAAGAAGTATTTAAGCATCAAAGCTTCTGCAAGAGCAGTTGTCTTTGACTTATCAGGACTCTTTGAAACGGATGTCGCAAGAGTTGAAAATATCCTAGATCGTTCATTAATTGATACTTTTGAGACAGAATTCGGCAGAACTTTAAGCCAAAATGAAATGCAGAAAATTAGTGATTGGAATAAGGTGACAGATAAACGTTTGATTATTGCGGCACTACGTGAAGCCAGTGCTTACCAACATTTAAACCTAGGCTATATCGAAAAGATTTTATCTGATTGGAAACAGAAGAAGATTACTGCGGATTCTGTAGGATCGGAGAAGAAATAATGGAGCGTTTATCAGTACCATTTATTCTGGAATATCTACAGAAATTACATCCAAACGCACATTGTGAATTAACGCATCGTAATCCCTATGAATTATCTGTTGCGGTAATCCTTTCTGCACAGACAACAGACGTATCCGTCAATCGCGTGACACCTGCGTTATTTAAGGCTTATCCATCTCCATATGACTTAGCCAAAGCACCAACCAAAGATGTTGAAAAGTATATCGCATCCTTAGGGTTATATCGTAATAAGGCAAAACAAATTGTTGGGTTTGCGCAAGGTGTTGTAGAGCAGTTTCATGGCGAAGTGCCACATACGATGGAGGAGTTAACGACTCTACCGGGTATTGGTAGAAAGTGTGCTAATGTCATTATGGCTGAATGTTTCAACATTCCAAGTATTGCAGTGGACACACACGTTGCAAGGATTTCGAGAAGGCTTGGTCTTTGTTATCAGAAGGATGATGTTGAAAAGATTGAACGTAAACTGATGCGAAAAATTCCACGTGATCATTGGATCAAAACCCATCATCAGATGATATTCTTTGGTCGTTATCTCTGTCATGCACGTAATCCAGAATGTTATCGTTGTCCATTCGTGAATGGATGTCATGAAAAACAAAAGAATTTAATACCACCTAAAACAAAATGACCTTAAATTTCTATTTTAAAAGGAGGACCACACATGATGAAACCATACGTTATATCAGCTTGTTCACCAGCTGATTTAAATAAAAAATATTTTGAAGAAAGAAATATTCCATATTTATGTTTTGAATATGAACTAGCAGATACAACCTATACAGATGACCTATTTGAATCTGTATCCGCAAGCGACTTTTATCAGGCAATGGTAGATGGTGCAATGACACGTACTTCACAGATGAATCAGATTGGTTATGAAGAATTTTTTGAGAGTATCTTACAAGAAGGAAATGACTTATTGCACTTTACATTATCTTCTGGAATCTCTGGTACCTATAACTCTGCACGCATGGCGGCGGAAGTAATGCGCGAAAAATATCCGGAACGCAAAATTTATGTTGTGGATTCTAAGAACGCCTCTTCTGGCTTTGGACTACTTGTCGAAAGGGCGAAGGAACTACAGGAATCTGGCATGGATATTGATACACTTCATGAGTGGATTGAAGCACACAAGTTAGAATGTCATGCATGGTTTTTCTCAGGCGATTTAACTTTCTTTATCCGTGGTGGAAGAATCTCAAAGACTGCAGGAACTATTGGCAGTATGTTGCGAATCTGTCCTTTAATGCAGGTGGATTCAGATGGAAAGCTCGTTGTACGTCAGAAAGTTCACGGCAAGCGTAAAGTGATTCGTGCCATGGTAGAAAAAATGGAAGAATACGCTGAGAATGGGTATGACTATAATTGGAAAATATTTATCTCTCATAGTAATTGTTTAGAAGACGCTGATGTGGTAAAAGCGTTAGTTGAAGAGAAGTTTCCAAATACAAAAGGGAAGATTACAATCTTCAATATCGGACCGGTTATTGGTTCACATACAGGACCTGGAACAGTTACATTATTCTTCTGGGGTAAAAATCGTGCAGAGATTGAAAAAAATGCATAATACATATTTTGATAATAGGGAAACCTATCATTTTTAGTGCTAAAACTTTGTATTTAGACAATCGTGATGGGTTGTATCATAAAACCCAGAGTGTTACGATAATATGGCTTATGAGGGATAACTCATAACAGGGAGGGAAAATGAAAAAGTTAACAGCATTATTAGCTAGTGCAACAATGGCTTTGTCACTTGTAGGATGCTCAACAGCTAAGACATACACTGGTGAAGCATATGGACATGACAAGGAAAACCCAGTTAAAGTTACTTTAACAATCAAGGACAAGACAATCACGAAGGTAGAAGTTGATGCGTCTCATGAAACAGCAGGTATTGGTTCAAAGGCTGCTGATGCATTACCTGAACAGATTGTGTCTGCAAACTCTTTAGATGTTGATGGTGTATCAGGGGCTACACAGACATCTAAGGCTATTATTGAAGCAGCTACAGCAGCTTTGAAACAAGCAGGACTTGAGCCATCAGACTTAGTAAGTAAGAATACAAGCACGACAAAGGCAAAGGATATTGAAGAAACAGTAGATGTTGTAATTGTTGGTGCAGGTGGAGCTGGTATGACAGCTGCCATTACTGCAACAGACGCAGGTAAGAAGGTTATCGTAGTAGAAAGTCAACCAATCGCAGGTGGTAACTCTGTACGTTCAACAGGTGGTATGAATGCCGCTAAGACTCCATATCAAGATAAGAATGAGTTCGCTGAATCTGCAGGTGTTGAAAAGACATTAAAGACAGCAGCAGAAAAGTTCGCAGATAACGCAACAATCACAGCTTTAGCAGCTACTGTTAAGGCTCAATGGGATGCATACCAAGCAAATCCACAGGGATATTTCGATTCACCAGAATTGATGGCCCTAGATACAATGATTGGTGGCAAGGGTAAGAATGATCCTGAACTCGTTAAGATTTTGACACAAAACAGTGCCGGAGCAATTGAATGGTTAGCATCTATCGGTGCCGAATTAAAATCTGTTGGTGCGGCAGGTGGTGCATCTGTTAAGAGAATTCATCGTCCTGTAGACGAAAATGGAAAGACAGCAGCCGTTGGTGCATATATCGTTCCAATCTTAGAAAAGAATGTTCGTGATGCTGGTGTAGAAGTAATTACTGATACAACTGCAAAGAAACTTTTGACAGAAAATGGTAAGGTAGTTGGAGTTGAAGCAGAAGGTAAGGATGGCAACAAAGTCGTAATCCATGCGAATTCTGTCATCATGGCTACTGGTGGATTTGGTGCGAACGCTGAAATGGTCGAAAAGTACAAGCCAGAATTGAAGGGCTTTGCGACAACAAATGCAGAAGGTGCACAGGGGCAAGGTATCGATATGGCTACAGCAGCAGGTGCTGCAACAGTGGATATGGATCAGATCCAGATTCACCCAACAGTACATATTGATGAAGATGGCAATGCACACTTAATTACAGAAGGTGTACGTGGAGATGGTGCTATCCTTGTAAACAAGGAAGGCAAACGTTTCTTTGATGAAGTACAGACACGTGATAAGGTGTCCGCAGCTGAGATTCAGCAGACAGACGGTGAGGCTTGGTTAATCCTTGACCAGAAGATGGTTGATGGTGCAGCAGTTTACCAAGGTTATGTAAACTCTGGTTATGCAAAGACAGGAAAGACAATTGAAGAACTAGCACAGAATATTAATGTTGATCCTGCGATATTAGCGGAAACAATGAAGAACTGGGCAGAAATCTATGCAAACAAAGTAGATCCAGAATTTGGACGTACTTCATTCTCAGCAGAGAATGCATTAGATCAGGCTCCATACTATGCAATCCTTGTAAAGCCTGGTATTCACCACACAATGGGTGGTTTGAAGATTAATACAAATACAGAAGTACTAAACGAAAAAGGTGAAGTGATTCCGGGACTATTTGCGGCTGGTGAAGTTACAGGTGGTATCCACGGTGCTAACCGTTTAGGTGGTACAGCTGTTACAGACATTATCGTATTCGGACAGATTGCCGGAGAAAACGCAGCTAATTTTGCTAAATAATCAAACGAAGGAGATATCGATGTATATCTCTTTTTCATTGTAAGTAACAAAATTTCATGCATGTTTGATTGACAATAGCATCACTAAAAATTTAGAAAGATATGCTTGTGAAAAATGGATGAAAAAGAATAATTGTTATGAGTTGTCACAGGTTTCTATAGATGTTACGATAATATGGCTTATGAGGGATAACTCATAACAGGGAGGGAAAATGAAAAAGTTAACAGCATTATTAGCTAGTGCAACAATGGCTTTGTCACTTGTAGGATGCTCAACAGCTAAGACATACACTGGTGAAGCATATGGACATGACAAGGAAAACCCAGTTAAAGTTACTTTAACAATCAAGGACAAGACAATCACGAAGGTAGAAGTTGATGCGTCTCATGAAACAGCAGGTATTGGTTCAAAGGCTGCTGATGCATTACCTGAACAGATTGTGTCTGCAAACTCTTTAGATGTTGATGGTGTATCAGGGGCTACACAGACATCTAAGGCTATTATTGAAGCAGCTACAGCAGCTTTGAAACAAGCAGGACTTGAGCCATCAGACTTAGTAAGTAAGAATACAAGCACGACAAAGGCAAAGGATATTGAAGAAACAGTAGATGTTGTAATTGTTGGTGCAGGTGGAGCTGGTATGACAGCTGCCATTACTGCAACAGACGCAGGTAAGAAGGTTATCGTAGTAGAAAGTCAACCAATCGCAGGTGGTAACTCTGTACGTTCAACAGGTGGTATGAATGCCGCTAAGACTCCATATCAAGATAAGAATGAGTTCGCTGAATCTGCAGGTGTTGAAAAGACATTAAAGACAGCAGCAGAAAAGTTCGCAGATAACGCAACAATCACAGCTTTAGCAGCTACTGTTAAGGCTCAATGGGATGCATACCAAGCAAATCCACAGGGATATTTCGATTCTGTTGAATTAATGGAATTAGATACAATGATTGGTGGTAAGGGTAAGAACAACCCAGAACTCGTTAAGGCTCTTGCGGAGAATTCTGCAGACGCTATCGAGTGGTTAGCATCTATTGGTGCTGAAGTTAAGAACGTTGGCGCATTCGGTGGTGCATCTGTTAAGAGAATTCATCGTCCAGTAAACGCTGATGGCAAGGTAACTGCTGTTGGTGCATACATTGTTCCTATTTTAGAAAAGAACTTACAGGATCGTAACGTTCAGTTCTTATTTGATACAACAGCGAACGAAATCATCATGAAGGATGGTAAGGCAGTTGGTATTAAGGGTACAGGTAAGGATGGTCATAAGGTGACAATCAATGCGAAGTCAGTTGTTATCGCAACTGGTGGATTTGGTGCAAACGCTGAAATGGTCGAAAAGTACAAGCCAGAATTAAAGGGCTTTGCGACAACAAATGCAGAAGGTGCACAGGGTCAAGGAATCGATATGGCTACAGCAGCAGGTGCTGCGACAGTGGATATGGATCAGATCCAGATTCACCCAACAGTACATATTGAAGAAGATGGCAATGCACACTTAATCACAGAAGGTCTTCGTGGAGACGGCGCTATCTTAGTTAATGCTGAAGGTAAGAGATTCTACGATGAAGTTTCTACACGTGATAAGGTATCTGCCGCAATCATCGCACAGCCAGAAAAGAGTGCTTGGTTAGTTGTTGACCAGTCAATGGTTGATAAGTCAGCAGTTATCGCAGGTTATATCAAGTCTGGTTATACAGTAACAGGTGCTACATATGAAGAACTCGCAAAGGCTATGGGTGTTGATGAAGCTACATTCACAAGCACAATGAATACTTGGAACCAAGCAGTAGAAGCTAAGAGTGACACAGAATTTGGTCGTACAAGCTTTGCAAATCCATTGGCTACAGCTCCATACTATGCAATTAAGATTACACCAGCTGTTCACCATACAATGGGTGGTATTGTAATCAATCCTAAGGCAGAAGTATTAAACGAAAAGGGAGAAGCTATCTCTGGATTATACGCTGCTGGTGAAGTAACTGGTGGTGTTCATGGTGCTAACCGTTTAGGTGGTAATGCAGTAGCTGACTTTGTAGTATTCGGTAGAATTTCTGGACAAAGCGCAGCAGACAACGCTAAATAATCACATTTACATAAAGGATATCAATGAGGTATCCTTTTTGTATACACTGGAGAATATATGAAACTAAAAGATGTATTACGTCAGTACGACGAGCAATCATTATATTTTTACGCTAGAGATCTAGGAATTCAGGCTGCGAAGGAAATCGCAATCGAAGAGCTGTATGAGAAGATGGTCGAAATCATTCTTTCGAATCAGCATATCGAAAATCGGCTTTCTATACTGGATGATGAGGCGTATCGAGTATTCATGCAGGTACTTTCAGATGAAGAAATTAGGGAAGAAGATAATCTGCATTTAGAGCGCTTATTGGATTATGATTTGATCGCATTTGAAGGAGATGAACTCTTTGTCGTAGAGGAGGTAAAAGAAACCTTTTCGCGTTGTGAAAAAGATCTATCTTTTCAACAACAGCGTTTGCAGAAGGTGTGGTTATTACAGTGCCAACAGGTATTGACACACTATTGGGGAGAGTGTTCAATTGAACAGTTCAAAAAGTTACTCTTATTAAAGGATTGCTTTATGGAAGATGCTGATATCCAAACTCTTTTACAACAGCTTCCAGTAGGAGAGGTGCAGATTACAATAAAGGAGAACCAAGTTTATTGGCGCTCACTTCCAAATTCCACCATGTTGAAGGAATATCGCGAGTCTCAAAAACGCTTTGACTACTATCTTCCTACGGTAGAAGAAATAAAGATGTTGTTTGAATATGACTATGATATCCAACAAGAAGGCATACAACGATTGAAAACAATATTAGAATTAACGGATTTAAAGGAAGAGGAAGTTGACAAACTTCTTCATGAAATATGGAATGATCTTTCCTATGGCTTAGACTATGAAGGAATCTATGCTCGTTGTTTAGAAAATACAGGATTATCATCGATAGAATTACCTATAACTTTATTTGAAAACATTGATCAAAATTGTCGTAAGTTTATCTATCGAGGACATAGTTATCTAGAAACAATCAATTGAGCAATTGGGCAAATGAATAACGAGGAATATCGATTGGTGTTATAATCTCATGTAATTTGAGGGGAAAGAAGAATTATATGTTATTGCGTACAACAATCGGTATATTAATACCATTTATCGGCACATCTTTGGGTGCCGCAATGGTATTTGTCTTAAAAGATAAGATGAGTGAGAAACTACAGAAAGGATTAACTGGATTTGCGGCGGGTGTCATGGTAGCCGCATCGTTTTGGAGTTTATTAGTTCCTGCCTTAGAACAATCTTCTTCACTTGGAAAGCTGTCCTTTATTCCTGCAGCTATAGGCTTTTTGGTGGGTGTAGGTTTCTTGTTATTTTTAGATGAAGTAACACCACATATGCATTTGGATAATACTGAAGAAGGTCCAGAAGAGAACCGTCTATCACGTTCTATGAAGTTGATTCTCGCGGTAACACTACATAATATTCCAGAAGGAATGGCAGTCGGTGTTGTCTATGCAGGTTGGTTAAATGAGAATAGTTCCATTACATACTTTGGTGCACTTGCCTTAGCCCTTGGTATTGCAATCCAAAACTTTCCTGAAGGTGCAATTGTATCAATGCCATTAAGAGCAGAGGGGATACCAAAGTGGAAAACCTTTGTATATGGAGTATTATCTGGTTTAGTAGAACCAAGTGGTTCTATCATCACCATCTTATTTGCGACACAGGTCGTACCACTACTTCCATACTTCTTGAGCTTTGCGGCAGGTGCGATGATGTACGTCGTTGTGGAAGAGTTGATTCCTGAAATGTCAGAAGGAAAACACACAAACATTGGAACAGTGTTATTCTCGTTAGGCTTTGTGACAATGATGATTTTAGATGTAGCACTTGGATAAAATGAAAACGATTCTTCATACTGAAGTGATGAAGAATCGCTTTTTATATTTTTCTCTTTGTTAGAGTGTTTGTTTGGGTTAATTATGCAGAAACTTCTGCATAAGATTCATAGCGGTACTCGTTAATAATATTGATTGTACCGGATTCAGCTTCACGTACTAGTTCAGCTTGTCTGCTGGCATCTGCGTATTCAATGACTGTACTACCGTTGCTGATAGCTGTGTATTCAATTCTATAGTTCAATATGAAAAACCTCCTTTTCTTACTAGGATAAATGAAATGTATTATTACAACTTCCTTATCTTGAACAGATTATAGGGCACAAGAAAATTTTTTGCAAATAGAATGCATAGAAAAAGTCTTCCAAAGAAGACTTTTAGAAGTAAATGTAGACTGTAACAGTAGATCCTTTCTTAACTTTTTTGCCAATTACGCTATTACCATTACTATCGCGTACATCCTGTACTCTACCACTCATGGATGCGATTGTATCTCCGACAGCACGGTTGATTGTGATACCATTTGCGTTACCCCATTCAACGTATTGACGAGGGTCACTGTAATTTGGTACGGTGACTTTCGCTTCTGGAGTACGGAAGCTTACGCAGACTTCGTTAGAAGCGACTGTATCATTCTTTTCGTATCCATAGTAACCACATACCTGTGTATCTGTATCAGGCTGTAGACCATCGATGACTTTCGATAACTTATCACCTGTGTAGTTGATTGTTGCGACTACAGCACTATTCTGTACGATACGTGCCTTATACGTGATTGGGCCAGTAATCCATGAGATATCGAAGGTCTTATCATCGTGACTTTCTTCAACGAGTTTCGCTGGGTCAGGATATGGTGTCCAAGCAAAGTTTACAGTATCGTTATTCTCATCATAGGATGCTGTAAAGGAAGCTAGATTTTGTGGAGTAGTAATAAGGTTTGTATATGTACCAAGTTTTGCGTACTCTGTCTTTACAAGACCAGTAGAAACATAATCAGATGGAATTGTATCATCAGGTGCGACATATGGGTATAGACCTTTAATGTGTGTAATCTTACTAATACCTTCAGGCATTGCAAGTTCACCAGGTGTACCATAGATACTTTCCAGTGTATCCAGAACATTACTGATAATGACACCAGGAATATTCATATTCAACTTCCATCTTGAGAAGTATGTATCTGCACCAGCGATGGCCTTTTCATAACCAGACCATACCGCAATTGTGAATTTTGTTGTTTGACCAACCATCCACTCATCCTTAGCAGCACCAACTGGAATGCCATACTCTAGACCAGCATCACCCCAGTCGGTTGTACCTGTTTTACCATATACTGGATAACCTTTACGGATTGCATACATGTAGTTACCCCAGTCTTGCTCAACTGCGTTACGCATTAAGTAAGAAGCGAGATAAGCTGCTTGTGGTGATAGAACAGATGTTCCTGTTGTTGGAGCGACATAGGGTTCCTTCTGACCGTTACGGTAGAAGATTGTGTTGATTGTATGAGGCTTGATATAGTTACCACCATTGATGAGCACACCTGTAGCAGCTGCAAGTTCTTGTGCTGATACACGCATATTACCACCACCAATAGCGAAACTAATGTCAAATAACTCTGGTTTAAACTGACTAAGTCCTAGAGAAGTTAAGTAGTTTGTGACACGCTGTGCACCTGATTTATCGATAACAGCTTGTAATGTGTTAATTGCGACAGTATTTAGGGAAAGACCAACAGCCTTAGATAAATCTACAACACCCCATTTTGTATTGTCGAAGTTATTGAATGTCCAGTTACCATACGTAACAGGCTTATCAAGAACAGTATGGGAAGTTGCCCAGCCTAGATCTTCAAACGCTAATGCGTAATCGAGTACTGGTTTGATCGTGGAACCTGGTTGGTTGAACTGTTCGGTAGCGTGATCCAATAACATCGATCCTCCGCTTGCCCAGTTTCTACCACCCATGATACCAACGACTTCACCTGTTTGGTTGTTGATAACGATAGAGCCTAATTCATATAAGTCATCAGGGAAATCGATACCACCTGTACCAGCCTGAATACTTTCAAGCTGTGCTTGTACAGTAGGGTTCATGTTTGTATGGATTTCCATTGAAACGTTCATTGGATCAAGGCCAGTCACTTCACGAGCCTCCTTGAGTGCCGCATCAATATATGCCTGATAAGTATAATCAGTATTGATTGTTGATTTTGCATCAATCAATAAGTCTTCAACTTTGATGGATTTCGCAAGGTCACATTCTTCTTGGGTAATGTAGCCATGGTAAAGCATCATATCCAATACGGTATTACGACGAGCAGTTGCTTTATCGAGGTAGTTATGTGGGTCAAATGTATATGGTGAGTTAATAACACCTGCTAGCAGTGCGCATTCTGCAAGATTTAGCTCCCAAACATTCTTACCAAAGTATTGTAAGGATGCTTTCTGTACACCACGGATATTACCAACACCACCGAAGTTCATCTTATTTAGATACATTGTAAAGATTTCTTCTTTGGAGGAATTCTTTTCAAGTTCCATCGCCAAAGCAATCTGCTGTACCTTATACTGGATGTTCTTCGTTTTAGAAGTTCCTGCTTGATCGTCTTCGAAGTAAGTTAACTTAACCAACTGCATCGTAAATGTAGAACCACCTTGCATGTAACCGCGCAGGACAGTTTCAATAATGGACTTCGTAAAACGTGGGATATCGAATCCGTTATGACTAAAGTAACGGGAGTCTTCAATAGATAAGAAGGCATCGACCATCGCTTCAGGGATCTGATTATAAACAACGTTTTCACGCAATGTCTGTCCAACGTCCGCAATCTTTGTGCCATTTGCGTCTAATACAATTGTGGATTGGAAGTTTGTAAAGTCATCCAACTTAAACTGTGGAGTTCCTTTTAAGAGTGTACTAATTGCGATAGCTCCAACGGCAGCTCCAACGAATTCAAAGCCAACGATGATAGCCATAAATAACGTTAGAATTCTAAACCCATGTATCTTACGCTTTACGCCAGGTTTTTTAGTTTGTTTATTTGTCATTGTTTCCTCCTGAGTTGAAGTATAACTGATCGATAATCTTTAAATAATCAATCGGGGTTACATATGTATTGGGAATCATATACCCGTTATCTTGAAACCATTGATACGGAATGGAATGACGATTGCTTTCTTTTATGAAGCGAATCATATCCTCCGCCTTTACATAATAGGTTTCGTCAAACACTGTCCATTTTACAATTAAAAAAGCAATTGCACCATGGTTGATTACATTTTGTAAATGCTGAACTTGGTGGGGATGTAATGATTTTAAAGGGAAAGAGGTATGCGAAGCACATTCCTTGGCCTCAAAATCAACGTATTTTCCACGATAGATGCCATTGTAGTCAGTTGTAGAAGGAAGTTTAAAATAGGCTTCCGTAATTTTAGCAGCACTGCGTGCTGGATAATCTACTTTTACTATCGTAACTGGTGTTGGTTTCTTATGGATGACCGCTTTATCTATACTGAGATAAAACATATTTGTTACGTTAATATCCTTTTCAAGTGCCATACCTCTACCACCGGCAGAAGTAGGTTCTGATGTATATGCTTTTTTCTTTCCATTTGGATAATTGACCATACAAAAAATTCCCATTTATATTATACAGATGTTCACATAAATAAGGAAGTTTTATTGCTTTTAGGATAGTGAAATGAGATAATAAATAAGCATTCATAGGAGGGTAGTTATGGCTGGTAAATTAAATCTAGATCCGCAGAAAATTGTTGATAAAGAGCTTGATATCGATTTTAAGGGATATAATCCTGATCAGGTTGACCATCTATTAGATGAAATTATTCAAGACTATCAGACATATGAAAATATGATTGCAGATTTGACAAAGAAGGCTGAAGAGTTGGAACGTACAAACGCATCACTACGTGCAAAGCTTATCGAAGTTGAAGGTAAGATCAAGGCACAAGAAGACTTAGATCCAATCTCACAAGGTGCTTCTAATGTTGATATTCTGAAACGTCTGAGCCGTCTTGAAAGACAAGTATTCTCAAACAATAACGAATAAGAAAATGGTATACGTACATGAGGCAGTCGCTGGCACCTATGGTGTTAGAGGAAAGTCCATGCTCGCACCATCTGCGATGATGGTAGTGTTTGTGCCGGCCCAATTAATAAGACCGGGTATCGAAAGATAACGGCGGAGCGAGAACCTAAAACTTCGGTCATGGTTTAAGCCCTTAAGGTGTCACAGTGACGTAGCCGATAGGGAAACCTATCGGGTGGAACGAGATAAACCCCGCAAGCGAGAAACTCAAATTTGGTAGAGGAACTGCAGAAGGCGAACTGAAGCGTGATGCAGGTGTGAAAGCACAGATAAATGGCTGCCCCTGGAAACAGGACAGAACATGGCTTACAATTGTACGCATTTATGGAGGATAAATTTCCTCCTTTTTTCTTCTTTATATCTGACATGATAGAGTCTTATGGTTGCTTGTGCTAGTAGTATGATATAGTATAGTTAATCATTCTTGCCGTAAATATCAAACGGGTATTTCGTTTATGTTACTGTGCATAAGATTAAGATAAAGTAAGGAGAATTTATGAAGAAACTATTTGGACACAAAAATGTAGCAGGCTTATTTGGTATAGTAATGTCATTATTGCTTATTTTTACCAGTCTGTTTCATGGCGGCATTGTGCCTGTATATGCAGAGGAATTAAGTAATAATGTTATTACTGGTGCTTCGTTGACAGATACGAATGGAAATCCGTTTACATATCAAATCGGAGCTTGGCATCCATTCAGAATTAATGTTCAATATAACTTACCAAATAATACGGTGCATGCGGGAGATACAACTACAATGACGCTACCAGTTGGATTTTCACCGGCACAACCCTTTCAATTCGAGGTCAAGGCTGGGAATGATGTTGTTGCAAATGGTAAAATAATTGATGGAAATCCAGCCAAAGTTGTTCTTACCTATACATCTTATGTAGATACTCATTCCGACATTCAAGGGTCATTTTATTTTAATGCCCAGATTAACAGCAATACGCAAACTCAGACGGGTGATATTCCGGTAACACTTACTGTTTCTGGAGATCAGGCGGTTGTTACTGCAGGTACGGTCAAATTTAATCCACCAAAAGTTGAGCCAGTACCACTAATTAAGGCTGGCTGGGCGGATTCAAATGATAAAACGATTGGGCACTATAAAATAAACGTTAACCAAACTAATCAAGCAATTGTAGGTGCTGTACTCGTTGATCAACTGTTGAATCCAGGCGTTGAATATGTAGAAGGTTCTTTTCAGGTGTTGGAAGGAGTCTGGGTTAAAAATCCAACTGGAACAGATATCCAGTTTACTCAAGAAAGGGACATAACGGCTGAATTTGCAAATAAAATTAGTGTTCAAGGGAATCGTTTTACGATTGCCATAGGTAGTAGACCGGCAGGGAAAGGCTTGCAGATTAGATATAAAGTCAAAATAAATTACGAAGTGGTAGCCGGCGAAGTTTTTAAAAATGAAGTAGAACTTGATAATAATGGACAAAACCATAAATATGTAGCATCTTATAAAATTATTGACGCTAATGGTTCAGGTGAAGGCTATAAATTTGCGATTGAAATCAAGAAGACAGATCCTAACGGACGACCTCTCGAAAATGCTGTTTTTGATGTTATTCGTGCACGCAGCGAGGCAGTGGTAGGACAACTCAAAACAGACGCAAATGGATACGCCAAATTAGATGGGCTATTACTTGACGATTATATACTTCGTGAAGTAAGTGCACCAGATGGATATAGTCCTGCCGAAGATACCAATGTCCGTGCTACAGATTTCGATTCAGCAACAAAAACAGTAACGAAGACAATTATCAATCAGCCATCTAAAACGTCCATTTCCGTAACCAAACAGTGGATAGGAAAGGGAGTTAACTCAGTAACTGTACATCTGTATGCAGATGGGATGGATACAGGGCAGAGGGCAGTCTTAGATTCAACAAACCAGTGGCAATATACTTTTACAAATTTGGACGAATATAAAAATGGAAACAAGATCCAATACACAGTGAAGGAAGAAACACTTGCCAACTATGATTCAGCAATCACTGGAGATATGGCAAATGGCTTCAAGATTACCAATACAAACACAGAGAAGATTTCAATTCCAGTAACAAAGACATGGGTCGGACCAGCAGCAGCTTCCGCAACAGTGAAGTTACTAGCAGATGGTGTTGAGAAAGAAACAGTGACATTGAATGCAGCAGGAAACTGGAAACACACATTCAATAACTTACCTAAGTATGATGCGACAGATGGGCATGAAATCGTATATACAGTTGATGAAGAGAATGTAACTGGTTATAGTACAAAGATAACTGGTGATGCAAAGACAGGCTTCACGATTACAAATACGAAGAATACGCCGAAGACATATGACAATACGAACATTGGAATGTTCATGATATTAATGGTGGCATCTCTAGTGATTCTTGGAGTCGATATTGTTATAAAGAAGAGATATAGCAGTATATAGGCAAAAGAACAGTAAACAAGTTTGAAGTGAACACCCAAAAGTTGGGCAACAACTTAGGAGGTTCACTTTTATTATGAAATTTACATTTGAAGACAAGGTTCAAATCTACAAGGAACGAAAATGCGGATCCACACTTTCACAGCGCCAGTTAAAATGGAACACACCACAATCTAATATTCAATATATTATTAAGCTAGTTGATAAACATGGATTTGATATTCTACGCCATGGCTATCGTGATTACTCTATCCAATTTAAGGAAGAGACCATTCATAGAGTATTGATACTTCATGAGTCAATAACTAGCGTATCAATAGACTTAGGCTTATCTACCAGCAGTATTCTGCGTCGATGGATTAAAGAATATAAAGAAAATGTTTTCAAATAAAAAGCACTATCCACTTTATGTGTAAAGCCTATTATTCCTCTCTTCTACTCCATTGTTTTAGCTTAATGGCACTGAGCCAAAAAACTCCTTTTTTCTTGCGTTCATGCAGATATAAACAAATGATAGAATATGGTATACTAAAGAGCGGTAAAGTGAGGGGAAATCATGAATCTTCCAAATCGATTAACATTATTTAGAATTGTATTGATTCCAGTTATTATTCTGGTTTACTTATTTCCTTATAGTGCTTTTGGAATTACACCAACAAGTTTCTATATACAACATGTATCTATCTGTATAATTGATATTGTAGCCTTATTAATCTATATTCTTGCGGCAATTACAGATGCGATTGATGGTCATATCGCCCGTAGTAGAAATATGATTACAACATTCGGTAAGTTTGCAGATCCTATCGCAGATAAGCTATTAACAACGACAATGTTCCTATTGTTTATCTCTAGAGGCATTATTCCGGTTATCCCAGTTATTATCATGATTGCACGCGATACTGTTGTTGATGGTTGTCGTATGATGGCAAGTGCCAATGGTAAGGTTGTTGCGGCCGGTATGATGGGCAAGTTAAAGACAGTATTACAGATGGTTACAGTTGCGTTAATTCTATTAAACAATCTGCCATTTGAATTGTTAGGATTACCAATAAGTATGATCATGTTGTGGTTCTCAGCACTAGTAAGTTTTATTTCTGGTGTACAGTACTTCATGCAGATGAAAGACGATATTTTAGAATCAAAATAATCGTGGAATTATTTGAAAAGAAACATACATATAATCAGGAGGAATTATTATGGCGGCAGAAAAAAAAGAAAAGACAGTTACCGCAGATAAGCGAGATCAACTACTTGCGGATGCACTCAAGGCAATTGAAAAAGAATATGGAAAAGGCAGTATCATGCGTTTGGGAGACCGTGCTGATGTATCAGTAGACGCAATTCCATCCGGTTCTTTAGCACTTGATAGTGCATTGGGTATCGGTGGTTATCCAAAAGGAAGAATCATTGAAATTTATGGACCAGAATCTTCGGGTAAGACAACCCTTGCATTACATGCAATCGCAGAATGTCAAAAACAAGGTGGTAGATGTGCATTTATCGATGCAGAAAACGCAATCGATCCACTCTATGCTAAAAAGTTAGGAGTTGATATTGATGAACTTATCTTATCGCAACCAGACTCTGGAGAGCAGGCATTAGAAATTACAGAAGTATTGATTAAATCAGGCGCAATTGATTTAGTGGTTATTGACTCTGTAGCTGCGCTTGTTCCGCAGGCAGAATTAGATGGTGAAATGGGAGACGCATCTGTAGGTTTACAGGCACGCTTGATGTCAAAGGCAATGCGTAAGTTAGCGGGTGTTATGAACCGTTCTAATACAACAGCAATCTTCATCAATCAGTTGCGTGAAAAGGTTGGTATCATGTTTGGCAATCCGGAAACAACACCAGGTGGTCGTGCGCTTAAGTTCTACTCATCTGTACGTTTAGATGTACGTAAGGGTGAAGCACTCAAGGAAGGCAGCGAAGTAATCGGTTCTGCCACAAAGGTAAAAGTTGTTAAGAATAAGGTGGCTCCTCCATTCAAGGTAGCAGTTGTAAATATGATCTTTGGTCAAGGAATCTCTCATATCGATGAAGTTATTAGTTTAGCAGTAGAAAACGACATCATTGAAAAAGCAGGTGCTTGGTTCTCTTACAAGGGAGAAAAACTTGGACAAGGTTTTAACTCTGTACGTGAATATATGAAGAATCATCCAGAGTTTGATGCAGAGATTACAGAACTTGTAAAAGCGAAGTTATTCCCTACGACAGAATCTGTTTCCACAGAAGCAACAGCAGAATAATCAAAGGTACTCTTACTGAAACGTAAGGGTATCTTTTTAACGAATAAGCATGATACAGAAAAGAAATTGAATTTGTTGTATGATGTTACTATATGAAAACGAATTACCTAAGGTTCTATGAAGAACTTACAAAAAACTATCAGACAGACGCAAAGCGAAATCAATTACGTCTGTGTAATAAAATTGTGACCAACGTTTATTACGTCGTGTATCCATTTCTGCTGTTATATTTATTTGTGATACAAAGTGAAAAGTTATTACCGGCAATTCTAATTCCATTACTTTCAATTGTTGGAGTAACATTACTACGTAAAGTTTTAGCATGTCCTCGTCCTTACGAGGAATATCCCATTGATCAAATTCTAGAAAAAGAAACTCAACATAACGCAATGCCAAGTCGACACGTATTCTCGGCTTCAATTATTGCGATGATGTGCTTTACAATTTCTCCACTATTTGCATGCATACTATTGGTGCTAGCTGCACTAGAAGGATACATCCGTGTAGTAGGGGGAGTACATTATCCATTGGATGTAATCATTGGATATCTTCTAGGAGTATTATTTGGACTATTCATTCTATAAAAGTTTGTGTTTTTTTAATTCTATGATATAACTTACTAGAAAGGTCACATTGTATGATGTGTGGTGATTGAGAAGAACATGCGCCTTTAATCCGATTTTAAGCATATGAAAAGAGAGAATTTAACAAACATCTTTTCATGCGTGGAAACGGATTAAAACCTCTATACAGAGAATTTTTGTCTGCTTTTTTCGCATGAAAAGAGCAGATTTTTTGTAGGAGGAACCAAATGATAGAAATTCATAATTTAACAATATGTCATCGATATGATCTACGTAAGATTGTCGATGACTGTACACTTACAGTTAAACCAACAGATAAAATTGCCATCATTGGCGAAGAGGGAAATGGGAAATCTACATTACTCAAATGTATTGTAGATCAAAAACTTATTGATAATTATTGTGAAGTTCAAGGAACAATACGTTCAAAGAATGAAAGAATAGGTTATTTACCCCAAGAGCTTGAACATAAGCATGCAGAGAAAACTGTATACGAATACTTCTGCGAAAGCGATGCGTTTTTACTTGCAACGCCATCACAATTACATGACATTGCACAAGGATTAGGAAGTGGAGTGGAGATGTATTATCAAACACAGACGATGTCTTCACTTTCCGGGGGAGAGAAGATCAAGTATCAACTCGCAGCGATACTTCTAGAACAGCCTAGTATTTTACTGTTAGATGAGCCATCCAATGATTTAGATATTCGAACACTTGCATGGTTAGAGAATTTTATCAAAGAGTCTAAGATTCCAATCATCTATATCTCACATGACGAAACATTACTAGCGAATACTGCGAATTGTATTATTCATTTAGAACTCGTCAAGCGAAAAACAGAAGCACGTCATACAATCATGAATATTGGCTATGACGCATATAAAGAATTACGTAATAAGCAATTTGAAAAACAGATGATTGATGCACAGAGTGAGCGTCGTCAAGACAAGCTACGTATGGAAAAATACCAACAGGTTTATGAACGCGTCCAACATGAACTGCGTGTCGTATCACGTCAAGCACCACAGATAGCCGCAAATCTCAAGAAAAAGATGAGAAGTGTCAAGGCGATGGGAAAACGCTTTGAAAGAGAACGTGAGAATATGACCGAGATTCCACTACGCGAGGATGCGATATTCTTTCACTTTGATGTCGAACCCTTTGCCAGTGACAAACAGATTCTGGACTATCAATTAGATCGGTTAATGACAAAGGATGAATCGAAAATATTAGCGGATAATATTGCATTACAAGTATTTGGAAATCAAAAGGTGTGTATCATTGGCGATAATGGTTGTGGCAAAACAACGCTATTACATAAGATACATGAATCTTTATCTGAAAGAGAAGATATTCATATTGGTTATATGCCACAAAACTATAACGAAATCCTATATATGTATGATTCGCCAATCGATTTCTTGACAACTGTAGGGGATAAAGAGGATATTACACGTATCCGTCAGTATCTTGGTTCAATGAAGTTTACATCTGATGAGATGGAACATTCTTTAACAGAGCTATCAGGTGGGCAGCGTGCCAAGGTGTTCATGTTAAAGATGCATCTAGAGGGTGCCAACGTCTTACTGCTTGATGAGCCGACGCGTAACTTCTCACCATTATCGGCTCCGGTTGTAAGAGAAGAGTTAAAGAACTTTGGTGGAGCAATCATCGCTATATCTCATGATCGAAAGTTCATTCAGGAAGTTTTTGATGATATCTATTTGTTAGATTCAACGGGATTACATCTCTATATGATAGAATCCTAGTAAAACGCTTTCATTGTTTTGCGTGTCTATTGTGAAAATGTGAAAAAAAACGTATAATACTAAAGAGAGAAATCTCTAAGAATAATGGAGGATTAAAAATGGGGTATATCATTCATGACCCTGTAATTCCTACCATTTTAGTTCTTATTGTAGGTATTTTTGTTGGCATCGGTATTATGAAGGTTGCTGGCAAACACGGTCTTGATCGTGCGATTACAAAATCGCAAGATATTCTTGAAGAAGCAAATTCAAAAGCAGAAACAATTACGCGCCAAGCTACATTAGACGCGAAACAACAAACTTACGAATTAAAACTACAGGCAGAAAAAGAGATTAAGAATCAACAAAATAAATTATTACAAGTTGAGAATAAGCTCATGCGCCAGCAGGATAGTTTGAATTTCCGTGAGGAGAATCTTGCCCGAAAAGAAAAGAAAATTGACGAAAAAGATCAGCAGATTACTGGGAAACTTGCAAATATCACTAAAATGGAAGAAGACTTGCAGGCTAAGATTGATCAGCAATTAGTTGAACTAGAGCGTGTGGCAAATATGTCACAGGCAGACGCAAAGGTAGAATTGATGGAGGCTGTCGAGAAGAAGACCGAAGCTGAAATCGCTACTTATTTACGTGATAAACAAGAGGAGGCAGAAGCGGAAGCTTCTTCCGTAGCACGTAATATTATTTCTTTAGCGATTCATCGCTACTCACAAGAAGAAACAATCGAACGTACCGTTAGTACAGTAACGCTTCCAAGTGAAGAGATGAAGGGACGAATCATCGGTCGTGAGGGAAGAAATATCAAAGCAATCGAACAGGCTACAGGTGTTGATTTAATTATCGATGACACACCAGATATTATTACTGTTTCTTGCTTTAACCCAATTCGTCGTGAAATTGCTCGTCAGTCATTAGAAATTCTGATGAAGGATGGACGTATTCAACCAGGACGCATTGAGGAAGTTGTTCAGAAGGTTACAGATGAACTTGAAGAGACAATTTTCAAGATTGGTAATGAAGCAGTATTCAAACTTGGTATCGGTAAGATGAATCGTGAACTCATTAAGCTGGTAGGACGTATGAGATTCCGTTATAGCTATGGTCAAAACGGTTTATCACACTCCGTAGAAGTTGCACACTTCGCTGGTATGATGGCTGCTGAATTAGGACTAAACCAAGCACTCGCAAAGCGTGCAGGTTTATTACACGATATTGGTAAGGCACTAGACTTTGAAACAGAAGGAACTCACGTTGAGTTAGGCTCTAAGGTTGCTAAGAAGTATGGTGAAAATCCTATCGTTATTAACTCGATTGAAGCTCACCATGGCGATACAGCTCCAACAGATATTATTTCTGTATTAGTCGCTGCAGCCGATACTATCAGTGCTGCTAGACCTGGGGCTCGTTATGAATCTATGGAAGGCTACATTCAACGTCTAGAAAATCTTGAAAAGATTGCATTAGACTTTGAAGGCGTTGAAAAAGCATTCGCAATCCAAGCTGGACGTGAACTACGTGTTATGGTACAGCCTGAGAAGATTGATGATGTACGTATGGTGAAGGTGGCTCATGATATTCGTGAACGAATTGAAAATGAGATGACTTACCCAGGACAAATCAAAGTAACATTGATTCGTGAAGTACGTGCGCAAGAATTAGCGAAATAAGAACCGGTTCACGGTTCTTTTTTCTGAAAAGAAGGGGAAAGTAAAATGAGAGTACTATTTCTAGGAGATATCGTCGCAAAGAGTGGACGGGATGCGGTTCTAGCTAAACTGGACGCATTAAAAGAACAATATCAACCAGATTTTGTCATTGCAAATGCAGAGAATTCTGCACATGGTAAAGGGATTACGTTTAAAATCTATAATCAATTACTCCTAGCAGGTGTCGATGTTATTACACTTGGCAATCATGCCTTCTCCAAAACAGAGATTCTAAATCATCTTCCATCAATGAACAGTGCGATACGACCTGCCAATATGGAACCTTTCCATATTGGGAAAAGCTATGTTATCAAAGAAGTGAATGGAAAGCGTGTTGCGGTTGTAAATCTAGTCGGTAAAGTATTTATGGATGTTTGTCGTGAAGACCCTGTCGTCACGATGGAAAAACTCTTAAAAGAAATTGATGCAGATATGATTTTCGTTGATTTACATGCAGAAGCGACTGCTGAAAAGATGACCTTCGCAAATTACTTTGCGCCAAGAGTGACTACTGTCATCGGTACACATACGCATGTTCAAACTGCTGATGAACAAATTATTAACGGTTGTGCATATATCACAGATGCAGGAATGTGTGGGGTATATGCATCAATATTAGGAAGAGATACAGAGGAAGTTATCGCTAGAAGTATTTACAATGAATCCACGCGTTACACACCCGCACAAGGCCCAGCGGTCATCTCTGGTGTCGTCATCGATATCAATGAAAAAACAAACCGAGCAAATCGAATTGAAAGGATTCAAATTCGTCCGAAAGGTTAGCATTTACTAACAAAATAGTGGAGTGCTATACTTTAGATGTTCATAAAGGAGGACTCGAATAATGCCAGTTACAGTTGATAAGGATACTTGTATCGGTTGTGGTGCTTGCGTAGGAGTTTGCCCAGTTGCAGCACTCGCTTTAGATGAAAATGGAAAGTCCGGATGCGATGAAGACACATGTATTTCATGCTTCTCATGCATTCCAGTTTGCCCAGTTTCAGCTATCACAGAAAAGAACTAGATATAAAAAAATCGGTGCCCGCCGATTTTTTTATATCTATAGGTGATTGACAAGTCGTTCTGCTTTGCTATGATATGTATAACAAAAGCGTGTTACTGGAAAGCAGGCATTAGCTCATTGGAAAAACATTTTTTCTGATGGGCTTTTTTCGTGGGAGGTTCTTATGTTCTTATTTCATAAAAAATCAATGATTTATTCACCATGTAATGGTACATTCAAACCATTAAGTGAAGTAAAGGATGAAGTATTCTCTAAAGAACTAATGGGAAAGGGCTTTGCGATTGTACCGATAAATGGAGATATTCACTCTCCAGTCGATGGTAAGGTCACAATGGTATTTCCAACCAAACATGCGATTGGTATCACAGATAGAAACAATATTGAATATATTTTGCATATTGGTATCGATACTGTACAGTTAAAAGGGGCAGGCTTTAATGTATGCGTACAAGAAGGGGGCAGCGTTAAAGCTGGAGATTTACTTGTAAACTGTGATTTAGCTATACTAAAACAAGCAGGCTATCAAACAGATGTTCTTGTGATCGTCACAAATCATAAGGATGTACGCATCAAACAAGCAGGTAACCTAAAAGTAAAGGAAGAGATAGCATATTGTGAAAACATATAATATTGCAAAAATACTAAATCACAACGTCGTTGTATGTCGTGGCGATGAAGATTCTAGAGAGTATATTGTCTTTGGAAAAGGTATCGGTTTCCAAAAGAAAGAAAATGATATTGTTCCTAGTAAACAGATTCAAAACGTATACGAGCTTGTTGATTTAAAAGATCGTAGACGCTATGAAGAGTTAGTTCATAACACAGATGATGAAGTAGTAGAAGTTACAGAAGAAGTGATCAGTGAGATGACAAATAGCTTTGGTGCATATGATAAGCGTATCCACCTGGCATTACTCGATCATATTCAGTTTAGCGTAAAGCGTTACCGTGAAAAGATTACAGTCAAAAATGTATTCACGGATGAAATTCAATTCTTATATCCAAAGGAATTTCAATTTGCAAAGGAAGTGCTAGCGAAGATTAATGAGCGTTTGGGTATTCACTTGGATAATAGCGAGATTGGGTTTATATGCATGCATATTCACGCTGCCTTACAGGGTGAAAGTGCCAGTCTTTCTACGATGATTGCACAGATATTAACAGAGACAATCACAATCATCGAAAGAGAAATGCAAATCAATCTCAATGATTATGAAGTGGCGAAGCAGCGTTTGATAACACACTTGAAGTTTGCCATCAAACGCTCATTAGATGGAGTTGAAATTAACAACCTGATTGGTGATCTTGTTCATGATAAATATCGTAAGTCGTATCAGATTGCATGCATGATAGGAGATCATATTGAAAATACATATGGCATTAGCATTGGAGAAGGAGAAAGATGCTATCTAACGATACACTTACAGAATATTGTAATGTATCGCAAATAATGGTTCGTACATGTGTAGTAAGGGGTATTACACATGTGGAATATAAGGAGGATATTTATGTTTAAGATGCTTCAAAAGATTGGTAAAGCATTTATGTTACCTATCGCAATTTTACCAGCTGCTGGTTTATTGTTAGGTATTGGTGGTGCTTTATCTAACCCTACAACAGTGGCGACTTATCCTGTATTAAATAATCCAGTATTACAGGGTGTCTTCACAATTATGAGTGCTGCGGGAACAGTTGTTTTCGCAAATCTAGCAATGTTATTGTGCGTAGGTCTATGTATTGGACTTGCAAAGCGTGACAAGGGAACTGCTGCCTTAGCGGGTGTTGTTGGTTTCTTAGTAATGAACGCTACAATCACTTCTTTATTAGGTATTTTTAATCCAGATGGTGCTGCCATTGATACCGGTGTTGTTGGTGCAATCGTTGTTGGTTTAGTTGCTGTAACATTACACAACAAATATCAAAATATTGAACTTCCACAGGTACTTGGATTCTTTGGCGGTTCACGCTTCGTACCAATCGTTACTTCATTTGCAAGTATCTTCATTGGTGCAGTGTTCTTCTTGGTATGGCCACCATTCCAACAGTTATTAGTATCTACAGGTGCATTCATTGCACAGGCAGGTCCGGTTGGAACATTCTTCTATGGATTCTTGATGCGTCTATGTGGAGCCGTTGGTTTACATCACATGATTTATCCAATGTTCTGGTACACAGAGCTTGGTGGTGTTGAAACTGTTGCGGGTGTCGCTGTAGCAGGTGCACAGAAGATCTTCTTTGCACAGTTAGCAGATCCAAATCATGTAGGTCTATATACAGAAGGAACACGTTTCTTCGCTGGTCGTTTCTCAACAATGATGTTCGGCTTACCAGCCGCATGTCTTGCGATGTACCACTGTGTACCGAAGGAAAGAAGAGGCAAGTACAAGGGCTTATTCTTAAGCGTTGCCTTAACATCCTTTATCACAGGTATTACAGAACCAATCGAATTCATGTTCTTGTTCGTAAACCCAATTCTATATGTTATTCACTCATTCTTTGATGGTGTAAGTTTCTTTATCGCAGATATTCTCAATATCTCTATCGGTAATACATTCTCTGGTGGTGTGATTGACTTTACACTCTTTGGTATCCTACAAGGAAACGCAAAGACAAACTGGATTTTAGAAATTCCATTTGGTTTAGTATGGGCATGTCTATACTACACATTCTTTAGATGGTACATTACAAAGTTCAATGTTATGACTCCTGGTCGTGGCGAAGAAAGTGATGATGCTGAGCCAGTGGTAGAGACAAAGTCTACACTCAAGGAAGATAGTCATAAGATTATCGCTGCTTTAGGTGGTAAAGAAAATATTGAAGACGTTGACGCATGCATTACACGCTTACGCGTAAGTGTGAAGGACGTTAAGAAGGTTGATAAGGATGCATTGAAGAAGTTAGGTGCTACAGACGTTCTTGAAGTTGGTGGAGGAATCCAAGCTATCTATGGTGCTAAGGCTATCCTCTACAAGAACAATATTGTAGAAATCTTAGGTATCGATGAATAATCAAGAAGTTATCGCTGCCTTAAAGGGTAAACTTGTCATCTCTTGTCAAGCGCTGCCAGGAGAGCCGCTCTATACAGAAGCGGGTGGAATTATGCCATTAATGGCATATGCAGCAGAGCTAGCAGGTGCGAGTGGAATCCGTTGTAACTCAGTACGAGATATTAACGAAATTCGTGCAAAAGTAAAACTTCCAACGATTGGAATTATCAAGCAAGATTATTTGGACTCACCAATTTATATAACCCCTACATTTGAAGAGGTGAGTACACTTGTACAAACAGGCACAGAGATTATTGCTTTAGATTATACAGATCGCATCCATCCAAATAACGTCAAGCGCGAAGAATTATTCCATCAAATTAAACAAGCATATCCAAATCAACTACTCATGGCAGATATCTCAAACTTTGAAGAAGCGAAAGCTGCAGTAGAAATTGGCTTTGACTTTGTTGGTACAACACTGAATGGTTATGTTGGCGATGAAAAGACAGAAGGTCCAAACTTTGATTTGGTATCTAGAATCGTCAAAGAATTAGACTGTCGTTGTATTGCGGAAGGTAGAATCCATGAACCATCACAAGCCCGTAAAATGCTAGAACTTGGAGCCTTTGCGGTAGTGGTTGGTGGAGCGATTACACGTCCACTTGAAATTGCGTCAAGATTTATCAAAGAGATCAACAAGGACCGCTAATTGCGGCCCTTTTCTTGTGCATAAGAGGTCAGTATTCTGTATAATAGTACCGATAGAGGTTAAAGATGAAAAGAGAAGATTTTATCCTTCCGGTTCATGCGGAAGAAAGAAAACGAACAAAGAAAAATACAGAGAGTACTTTTAGTAACTTTAAGATTAGCGATGATATCGTAAATCTAGGTTATGGCAAGAAGTACTTTATACATACCTATGGCTGTCAAGCTAATGTACGTGATGGAGAAGCACTCGCAGGTATGATGGAAATGATGGGCTATACAAGTACCAACGTTCCAGATGATGCGGATGTATTATTCTTCAATACCTGTGCTATCCGCAAAGCGGCAGAAGACCGTGTATTATCCGATGTGAATAAATTATGTTACCTGAAGGAACAGCGTCCAACGACGGTATTCTGTATCTGTGGTTGTATGGCCCAAGAAGAAGAGACTGTTAAACAGATTCTATCTGTATCACCACATGTAGATTTAATCTTTGGTACTCATAACATTCACCGTATGCCAAATCTTTTAGCAGAGGTGATTGAAAGTAACCAGCGTAAGGTGGAAGTATTCTCCCAAGAAGGGGATGTCGTCGAAGATGTACCGGTAAAACGTTCAATGGACTCCAAGGGCTTTGTGAATATCATGTATGGCTGTGATAAGTTCTGTACGTATTGTATCGTCCCTTATACACGTGGTAGAGAGCGCTCACGCCGCAAGGAAGATATCCTAAGAGAAGTCGAAGAACTCAAAGCCAGTGGACGGAAAGAGGTTGTTTTACTTGGCCAAAATGTCAATGCCTATGGCAAAGACTTAAAGATGGAAGATGGCTTTACACAACTGCTTGTAGCAGTTGCTAAAACAGGTATTGAACGTATTAGTTTCTACACAAGTCATCCAAGAGATTACAGCGAAACAACCATCGATGCGATGCGTGATTATCCAAACATTATGCCATTCTTACATCTACCTGTTCAATCAGGATCAGATGAAGTATTACGTCGTATGGCACGTGGATATACAGTCGAAAGATACAAGCAGTTATACGATAATTTGAAGAAGAAAGTGCCACATATCGCATTTACAACAGACCTGATTGTCGGTTTTCCAAATGAAACCGATGAGGAATTTGAAGCAACATTAGATCTTGTGCGTTACTGCCGATTTGATATGGCATATGCATTTATCTATTCCCCAAGAGCAGGCACACCAGCAGCAAATATGGAAGATAATATTCCGCTCGAAGTAAAGAAGGAAAGACTAGCAAGACTCAACGACTTACTGACTGAGATAGCGGAAGAAAATAACCGTCGCTTCTTAGGAGAAACAGTCAGTGTTTTATGTATTGGCACATCCAAGAGAAATAGCGAAGTCTATAGTGGATATAGCAAAGATAATAAACTTGTAAACTTCACAAGTGAAAAAGATTGTATCAATCAAATCGTAAATGTCGAAATTATCGCAACACATAGCTACTATCTTGAGGGTAAAGCTCTGTAAAATCGCCAGTGTTTGTTCTATAATAAACTTGAATTAAAAGTATTACTGGAGGATATAATTTATGAGTAAGATACGCATATTTGCACTCGGCGGCCTTGATGAAGACGGCAAAAACATGTATGTCGTTGAAAACAACGAAGATATATTTGTCATGGAATGCGGATTGAAATATCCGGATGGTGATCAGTTAGGAATTGAAATGATCATTCCTGACTTCCGCTATTTACGTGAAAATCAATCACGCATTAAAGCAATTTTTATTACCCATGGTCATGAAGATGTCATGGCAGCACTACCAAACCTATTAAGAGAAATTCCGGATATTCCGGTGTATACAGCACCATTAACAGCGATGATGCTAGAGCGTAAACTAAAGAAGGCAGGTATTAAAGAATTAAACTTACATCGCATTCGTCGTAATGCGAAGTTTAAGATTGGCAGTACTGAGATTCGTACCTTTGGTACAATGCAGTCTATCGCAGACGGCTTTGGTGTCGCAATTAAGACAGAAGATGGATATGTTGTATATTCATCAGAGTTTATCGTTGACTACGATACAAAGAATGCAGCGTTCAAATTTGATATTACTAACATTACCGATTTAGGTAGTGAAGGGGTACTTGCTTTATTAAGTGAATCAGTAGGCTCTACCCGTACTGGCAACAGTAGCCCCCACCATCGCATCACAGAACAAATTGAACAGTACTTTGAAGATACGAAGAATCGTATGTTTATTACTGTATTTAATCAAAATCTATATCGTGTCATTGAAATTATCGAATTAGCGACGAAGTTTAACCGTAAGGTTGTCATCTTCGATGAAGAACTAAAGAGTTTAATGGCAGATATGGCAAAGCTTGGATACTATCATATTCCAGCAGGATTAGAGGTGGCACCATCTGCTTTCAGCAATGACATGGAAAATATCTTGGTTATTGTTTCAGGTACTGGTAAGTCTATTTTCCGTAAGATTCATAAGATGGCAACAAAGGAAAATGACAGAATTGAGTTACGTCCAACGGATACAGTAATTATTGCTTCTCCTGCAGTACCTGGTACGGAAAGAGAAGAGGCATCCATGGAAGATGACCTCTACAAAGAAGCAGGTCGTGTACTCATGATTGACTCACGTCGTGCTTATAGCATGCATGCAAGTATTGAAGATCTTAAGATGATGATCTACTTGATGAAGCCAAAGTACTATGTACCAGTCAAGGGTGAATATCGTCAACTCATTGCCAATGCGAATATCGCATTAAACATGGGATATAACGCAGATAAGATTATCGTTATGGATAATGGTCAAGTGGCTGTATTAAACGATGGTGTGATGGCGAAGTCATTTGACAAGGTTGATGTAGATGATGTCATGGTAGATGGTAACGATAGCTTAGATGCTAGCGGTATGGTCTTAAAGGATAGAGAAATCCTAAGCACAGATGGTACAATTATTATCGGTGTCGTGATGAATCACGTCACAAAGGAAATCATCGGTGGGCCAGATGTACAAAGTCGTGGTGTAATCTACCTTAAGGATGCAGAGTACATTATTAAAGAAGTTGGCAACATCATGGAGAAGACTATTAATGATGCGGTCAAAGAAAAGCGCTATGACAATATGTCTTGCCGTAGCGAAGCGCGTGAGAAGATTAGTCGTTATGTCTTGAAAGAAACAGGTAAACGACCTATGATACTTCCAGCGATTATCGAAATTAACACAAAGGATTAGTGAGGGAATACGTGGCAAGAAAGACAAAAGCACAACAACAAGCAGAACAAAACCAGCTCATCTTTAGAGTGATCACGATTGTGATCCTCTTTGCTTTTGCTATTTTAGGCTTTACTAAAGCCGGCATTGTTGGGCTATTTATCTATAACTTATTGGGTTACCTGCTAGGTAACCTTTACTGGTTAGTGATAGCCATGGTAATCATTGTTCTACTAATCAATATCATCAGAAGAAAACAGGGTGAAGAAGAAATTAGTTGGATACCAATTATCCTGTTAATCTCTGCACTATTACTCTTAGAGGCATATGTTGCAGTACCAAATGTAACAGGTATGGATGCCTTGTATGACTATATCAATCATACTGTAGATTACTTTATGCCAGATTCAACTCTAAAATTCAGTGGAGGAATCTACGGTATCTTCTTATATGCGATTTCTTCGATGATGTTTAATCGTATTGGTACAGTGCTAGTCATCATCGTACTCTTTATGATAGCGATGTTATTACTTGTAGATATGGAAGTCTATAAGAGGGCATTCCGTTCTATCATCGCATTCTTTAAAATGCCGGAAGTAGAAGAAAGTAAGCAGAAGGAAGAACCAGAGGAGCCAAAAGAACCGGCAAACTTTTGGAAGATGATTGATAAAGGAAAAGAGAAAACTGGTTCACTATTTCAGAATATCAAGGCAGATGGTAAGACAGAAAGTTTACCAGTTGTGCAAGAAGAACAACCAAGAACAGCTAGAGTTATTAATCGTATTCATCCAGATGATTCAACCCAAGAAGTACCAATCATCGTACTTCCAGGTGAGATAATCTCGCAAAAGGATTCGGTATTCATTGATGTGGATGATCTAAGCAATGACCATGCTCGCATGGAAGAGAAGACAACGTTAATGCAAGATACAGTTTTACGTCAAACGGAGTCATCACGTTTTACACCAATGACAGTAGATACAGAAGAGGAAGACCTATCCGCAACAGAAGAATATGAAACAGTTGTGGAAGAACATCCTGATCAAGAAAGCAATATCTATCCGCCATCTGAAGCTCCAAAGCCAAGGAAACGTACACGTCCATACCAATTACCAAAGATTTCACTCTTAGATCCACTTCCGCCAAAGGGTAGTAACCCAGAAAATGAAGTTGCCGCAAGAGAGAAATCACAATTATTACTACAGATTCTCCATAACTTCGATATCGAAGCACAGTTATTAAATACACACATTGGGCCATCTGTTACGCAGTTTGAAATTCGTCCAGATGTTAATGTTAAGGTATCCAAGATTCTTGGATTAACAGATAACATAAAGATGCAACTAGCTGCTAGAGACATACGTATTGAAGCACCAATTCCAGGCCACAATGCGGTAGGTATTGAAATACCAAACGTGAAGAGTACACCAGTTAAGATGCGCGAGATCATCAACGATGTAGGTAGCGATAAATCACAACCATTACTGTTCTTCCTTGGTAAAGACTTACTGGGACGTACCGTAACATGTCGTTTAGATAAGATGCCACACATGTTGATTGCCGGAGCGACAGGTTCAGGTAAATCGGTATGTATGAACTCTATTATCTGTTCACTATTACTACGTACAAAACCAGATGAAGTAAAGATGTTGCTTATTGATCCAAAGAAGGTAGAATTTACACCATATCGTAATATTCCACACTTGATTGGACCAGTTATCAATGATCCAAACAAGGCAAGCAATGCCCTGAAGGTCATTGTACGTATCATGGATGAACGTTATAATATGTTCGCGGCAGCAGGTGTAAGAAACATTGAAGTTTACAACAACATGGTCGAACAACAGGGTGGTAGACCAAATCCAGATGGTTCTCCAGCACCCAAGAAGATTCCATATATTGTTGTTATTATCGATGAGTTAGCAGACTTAATGGCAGTCGCTGGTAAAGAAGTTGAACAATCCATTCAACGTATTACACAGTTAGCTCGTGCTGCAGGTATTCACTTAATCGTCGCAACACAAAGACCATCCGTTGATGTTATTACAGGTATTATTAAGGCAAACATCCCAAGCCGTATTGCATTTGCGGTATCCAGTGGTATGGACTCACGTACAATCTTAGATCACGTAGGTGCAGAACGATTACTTGGTTATGGTGACATGCTTTACATGCCAATTGGACAAACAGGTTCAACGCGTGTACAGGGTGTATTTGTGACAGATGATGAAGTACAAAGAATTACAAGCTTTGTATCCTCAGAAGCATCTCCTGTCTATGATGATTCCTTCGTACAGTTAGATGGAATCGAATCAGGAGAAGGTGGTATTGTGACAGAAATCAGCGATGATCCACTCTTCAAGGAGATTAAAGAGTATGTCATTGAAGCACAAAAAGCTTCTACATCCTTACTACAAAGACGCTTCGGCATCGGTTATAACCGTGCCGCAAGAATGATTGATGCTCTCGAAGAACATGGCATCATCGGACCAGCACAAGGTAGTAAACCTAGAGAAGTATATATCAAAGAGTGAAGACACCAGTTGGTGTCTTTTCTTTATGGATTGCAAATAGTTATATACTGTTATATAGTGTTATATGTAAGGAGACATAATGAAAATCATTCTAATAAACGGAAGTAGTACGCCATTATATGAGCAGATTAAAAATGCAATCAAAGAAAATATTGTTGGAAACACAGTATCGTCAGATGCACAATTACCATCTGTACGACAACTATCCAAAGAATTAGGTGTAAGTATATTAACTGTTAAAAAAGCATATGACGAGCTAGAGCGAGAAGGGTTTATTGTCATTAGGCAAGGCTTAGGTACATTTGTTGCGACAATGAACCAAGACCTTTTAAAAGATAAAAAACAAAAAGACATCGAGTCCCATTTACTTGAAGCATGCAAGATTGCGAAAACAATTAATCTCAGCAAATCTGAATTAACAGAACTATTCAATTATATTTATGAAGAAGGTACAGAAGATGAATAAAATTGAGATCAAAAATCTAAATAAAGACTATCACAACTTTGCATTAAAGAATGTAAATTTCTCTATTCCTGAAGGATACGTTACAGGATTTATTGGTAGAAATGGTATGGGGAAAACGACAACGATCAAATCAATATTATCTTTGATTCAGTATCAAGGAGATATTTTATCCATACATGGTGATGAGAAGACCATGTTGGATAATCAAAAAATTGGCGCGATTATGGATGACTCATTTCTCGCAAAAGATTGGAATATGGAACTCGTCAATCAAGCGATGAAGGTCGGATATGATGAGTGGGAAGAGAATACATATTGGAGGTTTCTAGAAAAATTCAATATCGATAAGAAACTGAAAGTAAAAGAATTATCACGTGGGATGAAGATTAAGTTGATGTTATCAATTGCTTTATCTCACAACGCAGAACTATTAATCCTAGATGAGCCAACAAGTGGATTAGATCCAAGTATGCGTGAAGAATTTGTGGAAGTTATCTCTGACTATATGCAAGATGATAAACACACAGTATTATTCTCTACACATATTACACAAGATCTTGAAACAATCGCTGACTACATCGTATTTATTGATAATGGAGAAATTGTACTAGCTTTGGAAAAAGAAGAATTCATACACCATTTCATGATTTTGAAATGCGGTTTAGAAAATCAAAATACGCTTGATTCATCCGCAATATTAGGACAAAAGAAAACAAAGTATAATATTGAATACTTAGTAAAGCGCGATGCGATTCATGAGATACCAGATGAATATGTAGAGGATGAAATTACAATTGATAAGATTATGATTTTATATGGGAGGGAAAAATAATGAATGCGATAAAAGTATTTAAGTTAGATTTATTATCCATTAAACCATATTTAACGATTAAGAATTTGATGATTCTGATAGGACTTGGAACCCTCTATGGCGCATTATCAAAAAATCCAGCGTTCGTTTTAGCTACAGTACAAATGTTCGCAATATTATTCTCGGGGTATCCTTTCATGGTAGGTGAAGAATCTGGAATTGATCCTTTATATAAACTGTTCAGTATCTCTTCAAAAGATGTAGTAAAAGGTAGATACTTACTAGCAACAGTATCTGTGATAATCATGCTTGTGGTTGGTGTTGTTATGGCAATGCTGATAGGAATTGCATATCCTATGGAAGACTTATTCTATAGCTTATTACTAGCGGCACCATGTATAGGCTTGATCTCATTAATCATTATTTTTATCGAGTATCCAATCTATTTTAAATATGGATATAAAAAGGGAAAAACATTAACAGCAGTACCAATGTTATTACTTGCAATTGGTGCAGTATGTTCTACTTACTTTCATGAATCACTAAAATCTATAGTACAGTTTCTAGTGATGAATCCATTTATGGCAATGGCAGTTATCTGTATTATTTTCTTTATCATAGTAGTCGTTTCATTAAAACTTTCTAACAAGTTATACGCAAGAAGAGATTTTTAATGAATAAAAATAATTGACAAGAGTTTCTGACTACCATACTATTTCAACATAACAAACCGATGATTGGGAATCAAACATACAAAGGCAACTTCTAGAGAGCGGGGATGGTGTAAACCTGCAGGCATGCGGTATGCAAATGGACCCATGAGGGCTTAAGGAAAGCTTGTGCAAGTATTTAAGACGCAATGTCAGCGTTAAAGGACAGAGAATGTGATTGCATTTTTAAAGAGAGAATAGTCAAAAGACTATTAAAAAAGGTGGTACCGTAGGTTAATGCTTGTCCTTTTGTGGGCAGGTATTTTTGTATGTTATGACTGAAAATGCAGAGAGAAGGATGCTATATCACATGAAAAAGTTAGTACAAGTAATTTGTGTTTTACTATGCAGTATGATGATTGGGTGTTCTTTACCCTCTGCATCAAAAAAGATGCGAAGAAGTATGTGATTGTAAAGCAATTAGATCACGCATCCATTGATGAAATTGCAGTCGCAATTGAAAATGAATTAAAAGATTTAGATGAAACAGCAGAAGTAGAAATCTATTCTGGTCAAAATGATCAGTCCACATTAATGCAAATTGGTAAGCAAGCAGTAACAGATGGAGCAGATATTATTATCCCAATTGGTACATTAGCAACACAAACAATGGTTGTGGCAAGTGAGGATACAGAGATACCAGTAGTTTAAGCTACGATTAGTGATCCAGAAGCAGCTTCATTAACAGGAATTGATCGAGTAACAGGTACTTCTGATGCACTAAACACAAAACAAATTATTGATATGATGTTAAAACAAAATCCAAACTTACAAACAGTTGGTTTACTCTATTCAAATTCAGAAGCAAACTCACAAAAGCCAATTGCAGAAGTGAAAAAGATTTTAGATGAAAAGAAAATTAAATATATCGAAGCAACCGCAAATACAAGTCAAGAAGTAATCGCTGCTGCTTCATCTCTAAACGCAAGTAAAGTAGATTCAGTATTTACACCAACGGATAACGTGATTATGTTTTCTGAACTCGCTATCTACGAGGCATTCATGAATGCGAATATTCCACATTATGCAGGAGCCGACTCCTTTGTTAGATCAGGTGCATTTGCGACTTGTGGAGTGAATTATACAGATGCTGGTATTAAGACAGCCAAGCTTGCATATGAAGTCTTACACCCAGGATTCAAAAAGACAGAAGAATTTATCACACTAGATTGTGGTATTATCACTGGAAATACAGAAGTAGCAGAGAAATTAGGTGTAAATCCGGATATTTTTGCAGATTTTGGACAAGTATTAACAGTTGAAACAACAGGAAAGTAAGGGATACTATGCTAAGTATTTTGCAAACCACTTTAGAACTAGGTGCTTTATATGCATTTGTATCAATCGCTTTATTTATTAGTTACCGTCTTTTGGATATCGCTGATTTAACAACAGATGGAAGTTTTGTCTTAGGTATGGCGATATCTGTATCTTGTGCATATGTTGGTCATCCAATCTTGGGTATCTTATTAGGTATGCTTGCAGGTGGTGCTGCAGGTTATATTATAGCCTTTTTACAAACACGCTTGGGTGTTCCATCTATTATTTCAGGAATTATTACAAGTACAGGATTATACACAGTTAATCTATTTGTCATGGGATGGTCAAGCCAAATATCACTCTTAAAACAAACAACAGTATTTACAATCCTAAAGAAAACAAATATTGGTGGTACTTGGTATGCAAGCATATTTGTGATTGTTCTATTAGTGCTGTGCATTATTCTATTACATTTATTCTTATCGACTAGACTAGGGGATTATCATTACGTGCGACAGGAGATAACCGTGCGATGGTAACAGCGTCTAGTGTAAATGTCAAAAATATGATTACGCTTGGATTAGTTATGGCTAATATGCTAGTTGGTTTAAGTGGAGCACTCGTTGGACAGTTCAATAAGACAAGCGATATCAACGCAGGTACTGGGATTGTAGTTGTTGGACTAGCATGCTTGATCATTGGTGAATCACTAATACAAGGTAGAAAATCATTATCACGAAATTTAACAGCATGTTTTGTTGGTAATGTTGTATATCGAATGATTTATGCGGTTATTTTGCAGACAATGATCATCAACGTACAATCATTAAAACTAGTGACAGCTTTGATTGTCGCACTTGCAGTAGCAGCACCGACAATCAAAAAAGAACTTTCTTTACATATGAGGAAGGGGAAATAACTAATGTTAGATATACAAAATCTTTCCATTACATTCAATTCAGGAAGTATCGATGAAAAATGTACTTCATGATTTGAATTTACATGTTGATACAGGTGAATTCATCTGTATCATTGGCTCAAATGGAGCAGGTAAATCCACCATTCTGAATACCATTGCCGGTAGTATTATTCCAGATAAAGGTAAAATTCTTCTGGATGATACTGATATCACTTATATCAAGGAGTATCAACGTGCAAGTTATATTGGACGCTTATTTCAAGACCCATTAAAGGGTACCGCACCTAATATGACAATCGAAGAAAATCTAGCACTTGTATGTCTAAGTGCAAAGGAAAAGAAATCACCATTTTCTTGGATTACAAACAAAGAACGCGAACTATTCAAAGAACAGTTAAAAATGCTTGATATGAGACTTGAAGATCGCATGCATACGCTAGTCGGAAATCTATCTGGTGGTCAACGCCAAGCTTTAACACTGTTAATGGCAACGATTGTACCACCGAAATTATTATTGCTGGATGAACATATAGCTGCACTAGATCCAAAGGCAGCTGCGAAAATCATGAAGCTAACCCAAGAGATTGTTAAAAAGCATCATATTACATGCATGATGGTAACGCACCAGATGCAACAAGCCCTTGAAGTTGGTGATCGCACAATTATGATGAATGATGGTTATATTGTAATAGACATCAAAGGTGAGCAAAGAGCGAACATGTCAGTTTATGACTTAATGGAACGCTTCCACGCAAATACAGGAAGTAATCTAGCAGATGATCGTATCTTACTTGCAAAATAAGTATAGATGTAAAATTAGTACACAATAATAGTTCAATAGAAAAGATAGCAGGGAGAGAATCTTTGCTGTCTTAATGTTTTATTAGATTTGATATGGTTGTGTTCTTAAAAGATAGTAGTATAACTGTTTGATGAGCGCACGAATCATTTCTTCCATGATTCACATGTCAAATTATTATAATAAGTGTTAATGAAGTAATTGATTAAATTTCAATTTGTAGTAGTTGATTCAGTTGATTCTTGATTATATAGTGCGAATAATGATTTGGGGTTAGAAAATTGCAAACATGACTGATTATTTTGACTGTTTAGAGTCAAAAAAAGCAGATGTGATGGTGGTATAATTGAGTATACAAGCAAGTCGACGACTTAATATACCGATAGTTAAGGATGAATATATGTACGAGAAATATATTGAAGAAATCAAAAGATATGATGTATTTGATATTATAGCCAGACTGGCTGGTACAACCATTGAGTCTAGAAATCAAAATAAAACTCTTTTTATTGATACATTAATTGACGAGATCACATCATTACAAAGACTAGATTTTCAGAATGACTTTAAGATGAGTGCTGGAAAATTCCGACGTCTAGTTAATCAAGTAATTACTAATGAGCAGATCAAATTGACGATTGATCCGAACGAAAATATCTATAAGCAGAGGGTGATTTATAGAGGGAATCATTGGGTGTTTAATGGTATAGATCATTATCCAGCATATTACTTACAATTGTTAGTTGACGTACTTCAGGAACATAATGAGTATGATACAGAGTATCTTCAAAAAACAGATCATCTAATAAGCACAGTGCTGGAGATTTCCGATATAATAGAGAATTATCTGAAATATGATGATGTAGTCAATGATGAATCGAAAGATTACTATGTACCAGATGCAGCAAAGATAGAGCGAAATTCCAAAATAGTCACATTTAATGCTGATTATATTAGGCAACGAGTTGGACATGAAGACGTGTTTAAGGAAATGTGCGTGAGATTTCAGCATAAGAGAACTCTGGAAGCTCCTGATATGTTAATGTTTAATCCGCAAGATCTATCCCTATTTTGTCATCCGTTTATTTATGATGACAGTAGAAATCAGATTATTGTGTCGAATGTGGCTCTGCTTCCGTCTTTTCTTATTTATCAAATATTTACACTTGCAAGAGGATATAATCTTCAGAACCAGATTTTTGACGATTTTAATGAGGCTGTATTTCAAGACTGCATCAAATCAATATCAAGGTTAGGGTACCCTGCGCAAGACTTTATAGAGAGAAAACAGTTGATTAATACACGCGCTTATAAAGAGGAAATATTTTCAGTGTCCGAAACAAAGCGATTGTTGCTGATTTTTGGATGTGATGAAGGTGACAATTATAGAGAAGAAACAATACATGGCATAGCATCAAACGAATATAATGTAAATGTTAAAGATCGATACCCCAAACTGTTAGATATTATGAGTGATCACGGCATTACTGACGATAATATCATTGTTGTTGTTTGTGTATCGAGTATAGGCAGATCAATGTTTTTTGGACTTCCGCACACCAAGCACAACGTTCAAAGTATTTCATTTTCACCTTTTGAACTGTGGTGTATCTCAATGAACGAAATTGGAAATGAACAGTTTTTAGCTAGGTATGTACGCGCCAAAAATATTATACGTGAACATGTTCCAAATCTATTTAGTGAGCTTAATGCTGTAGAAATATATAAATCGAATCATAATTCATTTGTAATGACCGATGATGCAAGGATGGAGGGAATAGTCACATATATAGCGCCGGGTGATTCGGTTGAATATATTCAACGTACTATTAATCGATTTGATAAAAAACAGGTGGCTTCCTGGCAGCCAGGTGAAGGAATTGATGTCATCAGAAATGACGAAAATCAAAACATCTATGTCACAACTACAAATGATTCCAAAATATATATTGAAATATCCAATTCATTTGGTATTTGGGTAATATCAGAGCAAATTAGAAATCTTTCCAGAATGGACATCATACAATCTGCAGTTGATTTAGTCACATATTGGATTGATGAATGTAAGGAATTGCTTAAGGAAATTTCGCTACCATACCCGAATATTCTTTTATTGCTTTCAATCGATTCAGAGACAGTTGCTTATTCACAATTTGATACAGAGGGCGTAAAAGATGTTGAGAAAGTTTTCAATATGGAGTTCAATGGTACGAATTGCTTTATTTTGCACTGGTCTTCTGAATTGGCGTTGTCATTAGTAAGTGATAGTAATGATAAAGAAAAATGTTTTATTCAACTCTTATTGGCAGGGATAGATAATGCCTATTCGCAGCAGGTTGATTTTAGTGGGCTAGACGCGATATTTCAAAATCCATTTAAGAGAAAGATATATGCGGCAGAGTATGGAAATCATCCATCATATCGACCGACACTAAATTTCTATCCTAGAAAGGTGCATGATGAAGATTTGACCTATTTAAACGATACTATAATTCCGCAGTATACAGATGCATGCCCATGGACTACCGGAGAAGTTAATTATGGTGAGAGATCAAAATTCATGGTTGATGTTGTCGGATTTTTGTATAAATTACTTCAGAAGGAAGTTGCGAATATGTCACCTCATCAACTTGTGGAGCAGATATACAGTGATATCGAGTCAAATACCTTCAAACTATTACAACTGAGTAGAATATATAAATATGAGGTCGCTTGTTATCCTCAGAAACAGGCAGAATTTCTTGATCAATACAATAAGTTGAATCGATCCTTAATTTCTCAGAAATTCTTAATTGAATATGTTGCAGCTTGCCCGCCAATTGGACAAAAGATTTTTGATACATTGGACTATGAATGGGTTCTTTCAATTTGTTTAGCAATTATTGAATATGCATATAACGGTGACCTATTTAAGTATGATATTTTTCATACACCTGTGGAAATCCTTCCATCAGGTAGAATTGGTATGAATCACGTTGAATTTAATTATATAAATGATTTGGGAACCAGATACCGTGATGAAGAATTAGATTTTAATTCAGACTATAGAAATCTAAAAATACCATCCGTGAAGATTCAGGGTATTGCAAGCAGACTGGATTGCGCGTTCAAAGCAGAATTTGGGTATACATATACCCAGTTAGAAGACTGTGTAAATTCCATGTGTAGAATTGGAATGAGCAAGGGAAGTCAATCGGATGTGTTTATTAGTTTATATGACTTTCTAATTCATAAGATTTTACAAAAATCTAAATCAGGATTGTTGACGAAGAAAATTGTAGGGAATATTCTTGCTGATATTTCCATATGCAATCGCAAGGATTTTCTGGTTCCACCAGAAGGGTTTCAAAGATACGAAGTATGGCCATGGCGGTTTAATAGGAGATATTCTTTTATGAGAAAACCTTTGATATTTCGTGAAAGAGAAGGAGGGCAGATTGAGGTAATCTGGGGCATAAGAAGTGTAGATAGAATGCTACACTATATTTATCACTGTATTCAGATTGGAACTTTTCCAGCACATAGCGAAGAACTTAAGGAACTTATAGGTTCTATAAGTAATGTACGGGGAAAAGCTTTCAATGATTATGTGTATGACATTTTTCTAAAGATGGAACAATTTGTTGTAGACCGTAATGTTAACAAAATCAATGGTGTACATATTCAAAAAAATAAGCAGGCACTGGGTGATATTGATGTTTTAATTATTGATTGCCAAAAGCATGTAATTCTTGCGGTAGAAGTAAAGTCTTTCCGATATGCACGAAATCCGTATGAGATGGCAATGGAACATAAGGCAATGTTTGAAGGAGAAAAATCGTTTCAAAATAAACATCAGCGTAGAGTTGATTGGCTAAGAGAACATATAAATGACATTAAAACACAATATAGGCTAGTTGATGCAAATTGGCGAATCAAAGGAGTATTTATTGTTAATGAGCCACAAGTGAGTAAGGATGTTTATAAACATGAGATAGATATCATTAGTAAGTCTGAGTTGTCATTAGAACGAGTAAAACAAGTAATAAATACTATAAAATAATTTGTATCTCGCATATTATTTCAATGTGATTTTTTAAGGGCAGTGAGGTACTCAGTGAAATAGTTCGGTATCTGGTTATCTTCATAGGAATTTATAAAAAATTATTATAGTTTCAATCGCTTTTGATATTTTAAAGTCTAACTTTTGAAATTATTATGTAAAGATTTATAAAATAAGCATAAATAAGGGAAATACAGCTCTTATCAATGTTTCACGTTGAATTCAAAATACTTTATAACTATAATTTTAATAGAGTTTTAAAAATTATAGGGGACATACAATGGCAGAGATAAAAAAAGAGCAACAACGTGATGAATTGCATCGAGCAATTTGGGCTATTGCGGATGAGTTGCGTGGCAGTGTAGATGGATGGGACTTTAAGAACTACGTACTAGGGACGATGTTTTATCGTTATATTTCTGAAAGTCTAACAAATTTCATCAATGAGAATGAGATTAAATCTAATAATCTTTCCTTTAATTATGCTGATTTAACAGATGAGCAAGCATTAATGATTAAAGATGAAATGATTAATGTTAAAGGCTTCTTTATTTTACCTTCCGAATTATTTTGTAATGTACGTAAGCGTCCTTCAAATATTGATGACTTAAATGAAACTTTAGAAAGAGTATTCAATCATATTGAAGATTCTGCAAAGGGTAGTTCATCAGAAAGTGACTTTGCAGGATTATTTGATGACTTTGATGTTAATAGTAATAAACTCGGTTCAACAGTTGGGAAGAGAAATGAAAGACTTCAAAAGCTATTAAATGGTATTGCTGACATGAACCTAGGTGATGTAAAAGACCATGATATCGATGCTTTTGGTGATGCCTATGAATACTTAATGACGATGTATGCATCTAATGCAGGTAAGAGTGGTGGAGAATTCTTTACACCTTCTGATGTATCAGAATTACTAACAAGACTTGGTACAGTTGGTAAGAAAGAAGTGAATAAAGTATATGATCCTGCATGTGGCTCGGGTTCGTTACTTTTAAAAGCCGAAAAAGTATTAGGTAAAGATGGTGTTCGAAATGGCTACTATGGTCAGGAAATTAATATTACTACATATAACTTATGTCGTATTAATATGTTCTTACATGACATTGAATTCGATAAGTTTAATATTGCCTGTGAAGATACTTTAACTAGCCCACAACATTGGGATGATGAGCCATTTGAACTAATAGTATCTAATCCTCCATACTCCATTAAATGGGATGGGGATGATAATCCATTGTTAATTAATGATAGTAGATTTTCACCTGCGGGAGTTTTAGCTCCAAAGAGTAAGGCTGATTTAGCTTTTATCATGCATGCATTGAGCTGGTTGTCATCATCAGGTACTGCTGCTATTGTTTGCTTCCCTGGAATCTTCTATAGAGGAGGAGCAGAGCAAAAGATTCGTAAGTATCTAGTTGATAACAATTTTGTGGATTGTATTATCCAGCTACCAAGTAACTTATTCTTTGGGACAAGTATTGCAACATGCATCATGGTTTTAAAGAAGAACAAGAAAGATAATACAACACTGCTTATTGATGCGTCAAAACAGTGTGTTAAAGTCACAAATAATAATAGATTAACTGAAGATAATATTGATGAGATTGTAAATATCTTTACAGAAAGAAAAGATGTTCAGTATACTGCGAAACTTGCATCTATCGAAGAAATTCAAGAAAATGACTACAACTTATCAGTATCGACATATGTGGAAAAAGAAGATACAAGAGAAAAAATAGATATTCAAGTACTTAATAAACAAATTGCAGAAATTGTTGAACGCGAAAATAAATTACGATTAGAAATAAGTAAAATCATTTCTGAGATAGAGGCGTAATATGAGCAGGTTAGAAAAACTAATTAATGAATTATGTCCAGGTGGTGTAGAGTTTAAATCACTGGAAGAGTTATTTATAATCAAAAATGGATATACACCATCTAAGTCAAATTCTGAATTCTGGGATAATGGTACAATACCATGGTTCCGAATGGAGGATATTAGGGCAAATGGACATATTCTAAATGATTCAATACAACATATAACTCCTGAGGCAGTAAAAGGAAAATTGTTTCCAAAGGATTCAATTATCATGGCTACAACAGCCACTATTGGTGAACATGCTTTAATAACAGTTGACTCACTTGCAAATCAGCGATTTACAGTTTTTACAAAACAAAATTCAGAACAGAAAAATCTAAATATGAAGTATGTTTATTACTATTTCGATATTATAGATGAATGGTGTAAGAAAAATACAAAAGTATCAAGTTTTCCTGCTGTAGATTTACAGAAACTAAAAAAATATATGATGCCCGTACCACCGTTAGAAATTCAATGTGAAATTATCAAGATACTGGATAATTTCACAGAGCTTACAGCAGAGCTTACAGCAAGAAAAAAACAGTACGAGTATTATAGGGATAAATTATTAACATTAGATTATTCAATTCCTATGGTTGCACTAAAAGATATAGCGACAAGCATGTATCGTGGGTCAGGAATCAAAAAGGACCAGGTAACTGACGAAGGAATACCATGTGTTAGATATGGGGAAATATATTCAATTTATAATACTTCTTTTCAGAAGTGCATTTCACACACGAAGTTAGAATTTGTTTCGAGTCCAAAGTATTTCGAATATGGAAATGTTTTATTTGCAATCACCGGGGAGAATGTAGAAGATATTGCAAAATCAATTGCTTACTTAGGAAATGAGAAGTGTTTGGCTGGTGGTGATATTGTGGTTATGAAACACTCTCAGAATCCCCGATATTTAGCACATGTATTAAACACAGCCATGGCAAAAGAGCAAAAAAGTAAAGGAAAAGTTAAAAGTAAAGTTGTCCATTCGAATATCCCGTCACTGGAACAAATTAAAATACCTTTGCCAAGTTTAGATATTCAAGAACGTTTTGCAAATATCTTGGATAATTTTGAGGCTATCTGTACTGACTTAAATATTGGCCTACCTGCAGAGGTCGAAGCCCGTCAAAAACAATATGAATTTTATCGCAATCAACTCTTGACATATGTTCAGACAGGTCATAACATCCTTACAGACAGACAGACAGACAGAATCTAATTAAACTATTTCAATATGTATTTGGATATGCATCTATAAAAATTAAATATGTATATACAAGGTTAAGAGGGACATCTATTACTGCAAGCAAAATGAAAGAGATTAGTTGCAATAATGGTGATGTGAGAATTTATGCTGGTGGAAAAACTGTAGCGACTGCGTTTGAGTCAAAAATACCGAATGCAAATATTATAAGATTGCCGTCAGTAATCATTCAATCAAGAGGGATAATTGATGCAATTTACTGTTGTGAGCCATTTACATTTAAAAATGAGATGTGGGCATATACTAACGATAATGAAGTAACAGTAAAATATTTATACTACGTTATCAAAAATAATTTAGAGTTTTTTAGAGATGCAGCTTCTGGTATGGGGTCATTACCTCAAATTTCACATTCTGTGACAGAGGATTTTATTATTAATTTACCTAGTATTGAGGAGCAACAAAAAATTGTTTCTATTTTAGATAAATTTGATAAGATCATAAATGATATTATTGATGGCATTCCTGCCGAAATTGAAGCACGTAAAAAACAATATGAGTATTACAGGGATAAGCTTCTAACCTTTAAAATGAAGCAAGAATAATTAATAAGGGGATAGTGTTATGTCGTATTTTAATATCGTAGCTCAAACTAATGAGAATACAGTAGTAACAGAATATGAGCCAGTAAAGAAACGCTCTGATAGTTATCAAAGTGAAGCTGCACTTGAGAATGAGTTTATTCATATGCTTGAAGAACAAGGCTATGAATATCTTTCGTTGCATACTGAATATGAGCTTGTTATTAACTTACGAAAACAACTCGAGAAATTGAATAATTATTCTTTCACTGACAAAGAATGGAAACAATTCTTAGGAGAAAGTCTTGCTAATCCAAATGAAGGTATCAAGGAAAAAACACGAAAGATTCAAGAGGATTATATACAAGTATTAAAACGTGACGATGGTACATCGAAGAATATTATCTTGCTAGACAAGAAAGATATTCATCATAACTATTTACAAGTAATTCATCAGTATGAGGTTAGTAAAGAACATGGCGCAAAACATGATAATCGCTATGATGTAACTGTTCTTGTAAATGGTTTTCCACTTGTACATGTTGAACTAAAGAGACGTGGTATTCCAATTCGTGAAGCATTCAATCAAGTTGAAAGATATCAACGCGATTCTTTTGGAACTGGTTATGGACTGTTTGAGTATGTACAGATATTTGTCATCTCAAATGGTACTAACTCTAAGTATTATTCAAATACTACACGTTATAACACGGGTGCTAATTTAGCTAAATCTAAGAAAGAAAAGACGTCTAATAGTTTTGAGTTTACTTCTTATTGGGCTGATGCGAAGAATAACATTATCTCTGATTTGATTGACTTTACACGGACATTCTTTGCTAGACACACAATATTGAATATCTTAACAAAGTATTGTGTGTTTACATCGGAAGAGATGTTGCTGGTCATGCGTCCGTATCAGATTACAGCAACGGAACGTATTATAAATCGTATTGAGATAGCTACTAATTATAAAAAATATGGCAGTGCTGCAGGTGGTGGATATATTTGGCATACTACTGGATCGGGTAAGACACTGACATCTTTTAAAGCTGCTCGTTTAGCAACTACACTTCCATACATTGAGAAGGTATTATTTGTTGTAGACCGACAAGACTTAGACTATCAAACTATGCGTGAATACGATCGATTTGAAAAGGGTTCAGCGAATAGTAATCGTTCTACAGCAGTTTTAAAAAAACAGTTGGAAGATGATAATGCAAAGATTATCATTACAACGATTCAGAAATTATCTACTTTTGTTAAGAAGAATCCTGATCATCCAATTTATCAAAAACATTTAGTTATTATCTTTGACGAGTGTCATCGTAGTCAGTTTGGTGAAATGCATAGAGCGATTACAAAGAACTTTAAGAAATATCATTTATTTGGATTTACAGGTACTCCAATTTTTGGAGTAAATGCAGGTGCAGTACGTGATCCAAAACTATGCACAACAGAACAAGCATTTGGAGATCAATTGCATACATATACAATAGTCAATGCGATTAATGATAGGAACGTTCTTCCTTTCCATGTGGATTACATTAAAACAATGGATAAGGATGAAGGTATGAAAGATGAGCAGGTATGGGACATAGACCGTGAGAAGGCATATATGGCGCCAGAACGTATCTCATTAGTTACCGAATATATCTTAGATAACTTTGATAAGAAAACTTATCGAGGAACACGTACTTATAATTTCAATAAGATTATGAATATTGATGAAATTGCTTCTGCTAGATTAGGTGCAATCAAAGAGATAAAGCAGAAGCAACGTATCAATGGTTTTAACTCTATTTTCTGCGTGAATTCAGTTCCAATGGCAAAGCTCTACTATGAAGAGTTTAAGAGACAAATGGCAGCGAATCCAACAAAGAAGATTAACATAGCAACTATCTTTAGCTATTCTCCTAATGAGTATGAACCAGATGGTTTATTATGTGATGAGAATATAGACGATACATCTGCTTTAGATCAAACATCAAGAGATTTCTTGGATTATGCAATGAAAGACTACAATGAGATGTTTAAATCTAACTATTCTACAGATGGTGATAGTTTCCAAAATTATTATAAAGACGTATCATTGCGAATGAAGAATAAAGAACTAGATTTACTAATTGTAGTAAATATGTTTTTGACTGGCTTTGATGCGACAACATTAAATACATTATGGGTTGATAAGAATCTAAGAATGCATGGTTTACTACAGGCGTTTAGTCGCACTAACCGAATCTTAAATAGTGTAAAAGCAGCAGGTAATGTTGTTTGTTTTAGAAACTTACAGACAAGAGTAGATGATGCAATAGCGTTGTTTGGTGATAAGGATGCAGGTGGAATTGTACTATTACATACATTCAATGATTACTATTACGGATATGAAGGAAGTGACCATCGATACCATGTAGGATATGTCGATTTGATTAGTGAACTCTGTGAGAAATATCCATTATCAATGATGCAAATTATAGGCGAAAATAATCAAAAACAATTTATTAAGTTATTTGGAAATATTTTACGTATGCGCAATATCCTTTTATCTTTTGATGAGTTTGCAGGAAAGGAAATTTTATCCGAACGTGATCTGCAGGATTATTTGGGCAGATATCAGGACTTGTATGACGATTGGAAGAATAAAAAATCTGATGAGAAAAAAGAAGATATCAATGATGATATTGTCTTTGAAATTGAATTATTGAAGCACATAGAAATCAATATTGATTACATCCTCTTGCTAGTACAGAAGTATCATGATTCTCATTGTCAGGATAGAGAAGTACTTGTGACAATTCAGAAGGCAATTCAAGCGTCACCACAACTAAGAAGTAAGAAAGAACTTATTGAAACATTCATCGCTGGCATCAACGATATTGATGACATCATGAGTGAATGGCATAAGTTCATTGCGGAAGCAAAAGAACAACAATTAATGCAGATTATTACAGAAGAAAATTTAAAGGAAAAAGAAACGAGAAAATTCTTAGAAAGTTGTTTGCTTAATGGTGAAGTGAAGACTAGTGGAACAGATATTGATAGTCTACTTCCTCCAATGAGTTGGTTTGATATCAAGCGAGCAGAAAAGAAGCAACGAGTAATTGGTAAGTTTAGAGCATTCTTTGAGAGATTCTATGGTATTGGAGATGCTGATTTATCCATGCCTGAAGAAACAACTTATAACTATGACGAAGGTTATATGATGGATGCTGAACTCGCTTTAGTTGGTGAAGAAACACCAGAATACTCAGTAACAAGGAATCATGAGTAGTATTCAATAGATTGTGAGGATAGAAGATGGCTGAAATTGGGAAACTGATAGAGGTTGATGTTAGAGAATTATGGAAACACGAGCAGTATGATTTTTCAAATTGGTTAGCAAAAGAGTCAAATGTTGAATACCTAAATGAGAGCTTAGGCTTAACACTAATTGAGGTTAATAAAGAAATCAATGTTGGTCCATATAGATGTGATATAGTTGCGATTGATGAAACTTCAAGTACGAAGGTTATTATTGAAAATCAATTAGAAGCAACAAATCATGATTATTTAGGGAAGATTATTACATACGCATCTGGACTAGATGCAAAGGTTATTGTTTGGATTGTAAAAGAGGCTAAAGAAGAGCATCGAGCGGCTATTGAATGGCTGAATAACTATACATCAAGTGAGATCGATTTCTTCTTGATTGAAATCCATGCATACAAAATTGGAGATTCTAATCCAGCTCCAAAGTTTGAAGTGGTTGAAAAACCAAATGATTTTGTGAAACGCAGTAAAAATAAAGATGACGGAGAATTAAATACAAGTCAAACTGAGAGACTCATATTTTGGACTCGATTTAATGAAAGAGTCATATTGAAAGGGAAACCTTTTAATATACGTAAACCGACTACAGACCATTGGTATGATATAGCGATAGGGACAAGCGCAGCAAAAATTGCAGTTGATTTAGTGAACAAGGAAAATTGCATTGTCTTAGAATTATATATTCATAGTGATAAAGGCTTGTATGACCGCCTGTATGCAAAAAAGGATGAAATTGAAGCTGAATTAGGTATGATCTTTGAGTGGAATCGGTTGGATTCCAAGAAAGCATGTAGAATTAAACACTATATTCATGGCTTAGACTTTGATAATCATAGTAATTATGATCAATTAATGGATGAAGTAATTGAAAAAGCAGTTTACATGAGAACTGTAATTAGAAAATATCTTAGCTATGAAAGGAACTGATCGCATCTATTTTGTTTGAAAATAGGTTTATTAAAGCCGAAAAAGGGGAGAATATATGGCAAAGGGGATACTCTATGTAACAACTACCACAATTAGTGGTTTAGTAAAGATTGGTAAAACAACTAATTTTAAAGAGCGTATGCGACAATTAGAACTAGATGGATATAGAGGTCTTCTTTGCAAAAGAGCGTATGCGATAGAGGTTGAGGACTACGATGAAAAGGAATTACTTTTAGATGAGATTTTCTCTAAGAGTAGAGTTCCAAATACTGAACTATTTGCGTTAGATTTAAATCTTGTTATTCAATTATTATCTTCCATGGAAGGAAGAACAATTTATCCCGAAGCTGAGTCAAAGTCGGAAGTCTTTATTGAAGCTGCTGATGGAAGACAAAGTTCAAGAATTCCAGATGGAGTGTATACTTTTACGTCTTCTAAATATAAAGCGAAAATGCGCAAAGAGAATGGTAAATTTATTCTTTTGAGTGGAAGTCAGATGTCTAATAGCAATCCTTCAACAATTTCGAAAGGATGGATTCGTGTGTTAGAGGATGCGGATATTGAAAATGGTGTCTTGCTATCGGATATTGAATGTTCTAGCCCATCAATGGCATCCTCACTAATTCTCCATCATCCATCAAACGGATGGGAGTATTGGAAAAATAACGAAGGACAACTGATTAAAGTTTATAGACAACAAGATATTGACTCAGAATAAGTGATTGTAGAATAATACCGCAATCATAATATCCTAGATGCATGATCAACTGTCATGCATCTATACATTTCTTGAGATATGTCTGAATTTATTTTATGATAAATATAACCTTGGGGGAGTAATATGATTTAGGAGGTAATGCGTAATGCAAAACTTTAAAAAGATGCTTTTGAGTGTTTTTGGTTTGTTGATGATTGCTACTTTAGTTGGCTGTAATCCTTCTGATAGTAAGAATGCAAATAAGCAAGCAGCAGATGAAGAAAAGATTGATAAAATTCTTCAAAGCTTTGAAAGAATCAAGAATGGGGAGATTCACATTGTAAATACAATGCATGCAACCCGCGCTAATCCAAAAGAAGGTGAGACACCTACTTTTGACTATGAAAGAATTTTTACTAATACGTTTGACTTAAGACCTGACCGTATCCTAGGAAAATATACGAATGAAGATGGCGTCGTACGTGATGTTTATTATGAAGAATTTGAAATGTATTATAAAGACGAAAATCAACCGCTATGGAATAAAGATAAATATGGAATCGAAAATTATGACAAACCGGTTGGGATTAACCGTGATGCAGTTGCGTATTTTAGAACAGTAAAAGACCAATTCAGAATTACAGAAGATAAAGAAACTATCACAATCCATTTTCAAAATTCTGATTTAAGATTTTTAGAAGCTAATTCAGGATTGCTAATTACACCAGCAAATGATTCATTCCATTTTTTTGCGGATGATAAAAACGGTGAACTAAACATGGATTTAACAGTGTCAAAGGATGACTACATACCATTGTCAATTACGATTGCCTGTACAGGTAGATCATCATATTACTCTAAGATTAATATGGTAAGTAAAGTAACTTATTCTAATATCAACTCTGGAATTTCTGTTGAAGCTCCAAGTGGCATTGAAAATGCAGTTGAAAAGTAGGAGGGAAGGTTAGATATGAAATATACAAGAAAACTATATTTGGCATTCCTTTCAGTTGTTTTAGCTTTTACTCTTACTGCTTGTAATAAGCCTACATCAGATTCATCTTCATCTGGAAAGAAAGCATCTGAAGAAGTGATGACATTTGCAACAATTCTGCATGACGCAAAAAGTTTAAACTATGAAACGCATACGTATAGTAAATATTTAGATAAATATAGAAATGCAAGAACGTATAAGTATAGAATGCTTGGTCGTCATGGTGAAATTATATTTGAGCCCCAGAGCTTCCTAGAAAAATTCTATCATCGTAACCGTGATTTAGAAGATAGTAGCGGTGAAAAGAAAGAAATTGATGAATTTGTACTTATGGGTGGAGAACCGGATTATGCCCGTTTTAGTATCACATACTATTCTCCACGCAAAGGTGTAAGTTACTCTGGTTTTAAAAATAAAGAAGGCATCATAGATTGGCGGAATACAAAAGATTGGAAATATACACTCATTAGTATTGATGAAGAAAAAGACCCTGAAGTAGGTCATAGTGATGAATTCTATAAGTTATGTGAAGCATATGCAGATAAGTTCACTAGAGCAGAAGATAATCAGTTTGTCTACCTAGAGTTCAAAGGTGATGCAATGGATAACATGGATCTAGTGTCCGCATTTCGATCAACAATTTTAGATAATGAAGTTTTCGAGAGAGAAAAAGATAACATCACTGCTCTTGAGTTACAAATCCAAATTGTTTTAGAAAAGACAGAGAATGGTGAATATAAACTGACTCCAAATGAAGCTAAGATAGTTATAAATGCGACATTGGAAAACAAAGAAACAAAGACAAAGATGTCTATAGATGACCATTACCAGCTATATATTATGGGTATCAACCAAGTAAGCGAAATTATTGCACCAGATCCTGCAAAAGAACTGATGGAAAAAGAGGCACAGAAATAAATGAAACTAAAATAATATCCCAGATGCATGACTCATTATCATGCATCTTTTTGCGTTTCTTGTGATATATTCTTATTCAATTTATAATGGGTATAACCTTGGGGGGGTATTCGTATTTAGGAGGTAATGCATGAAAAGCGTTTTTAAGAGAATGTTCATGTTTGTTTTAAGTTTGCTGATGATTGCTACAACAGTTGGTTGTAATGCTTCACAAAAGAACTGGGGTAAATTATCACAGGAGGAAAAGATTGACACAGTTCTTCAAAGTTTTGAACGAATGAAGAATGGAGAGATTCATATTGTTAATACAATGAATGCTGAAAAAGTCTCGCCAAAAGAAGGAGAAAGTCCTATCTGGAAATACGAATTGGAGTTTACTGGTACATTTGAACTAAGACCAGATCATATTGTAGGTAAATATTTATTTGATGGAAAAGTGAGTGATTACTATTGTGATAGAATGTGTGTATATGAGAAAAAAGAAACAGAAGCACAGTGGACAACAAGGAGAGTCGATATTGTTCATTACAAGCAACCAATGGGAATCCATCAAGATGCAATTCTGTATCTTCAAACAATCAAAGATCAACTGAAGCTGAGTGAAGAGGATGATACGGTTACGGTACATTATGAAGCTGATGATCTAAAATTCCTTGATGCAAATTCTGATCGATTAACAGGGTCAACGTTAAATATTTATTCTTTTGCTAAAGGCGATAAAAGTGGTAAGTTAACAATAGATTTAACGATATCTAAAGATGATTGTACTCCTGTATCAGTTACAATTACTGGTCAAGGTAATAATGATTATTACAAAAATCGTGACTTTGTCAGTAAGACAACTTTTTCAAAGGTTAATTCTGGTATACATGTAGATGTTCCAAGTGGAATTGAGAATCCAATTTATGACTAAGGGGGTATAAAATGAAAAATATTAGAAAAATAATTTTATCGTTTTTTACATTCATTTTGGTTTTAAATCTCTCTGCTTGCCAAAATTCAACAAAGAAAGCATCAGAAAATGTACATGCATTTACGACAGAACTTCGAGATGCGAAAAACCTAGAATATGTAAGTCAGGTTTATCGTAAATATCTCAATACACAAGAAGAACATAAAATATATCGTTCAGAGATGATTACTCGTCAAGGAAAGATTCAATTTAATCCACAGATTTATCTAGAGGCTTACAATGAGCGTAAAGCCGATTATGTGAATCAATATGATCAGAAAACTTTTTTTGATGAAGCTCTCATAACGATTGGGGCGCCATATAGATTAGATCATGGGGAGCAGATTTATTCTCCAAGCGAAGGCGTAACATATACAGGTTATGTTAACAAACAGAAACAGCTGGAATGGAAACCAACGCAGGATTGGAAATATGGAAAAGTGAAAGAAGATCCTAAGCTTGGTCATAACGAAGAATTTCTAAAGCTCTATGAAACATATGCGGAACAGTTTATAAGAACAGAAGATAATCAATTTGTATATTTAGAGTTTAAAGGTGATGTGAAAGATAATCTTGATTTAGTCGGTGCATTCCATTCATCTGTTTTCAAAAGTAATATGTTTACAGATGAAAGAGATTATATCACGGGTGTAGATATTCAGATTAAGTTGGTTATGGAAAAGGTTGAAGATGGTGATAAGAAACTTGTGCCAAGTGAAGCGAAGATTATTCTGACAACTACATCAGAGAATACAGAAAAGAAATGGAATGCAACGAGTGAAGACCATTTTGAGTTCTATTATCGCAATTTCAATAAGGTCGGAGACATTGAAAAACCTGAAGGTGTAACATTACAGTAAGTAATAAACATGAATACGAATCGTAGGGTAATTCCTATGGTTCTTTTTATATGACGACCAAGGTAGGTATGGTGGTGTGAAAGGTGCTACAAAAAGGTAGTTCCTACTCGATGATTTCTTGTGAAATATTGTGATTCAGTTTACAATTAGTGTAATCTTGAAGAGTTACTATAGTTAAAAAGCAATAGGGATTGATAGGATGACAAAAGTTGCTGTATATATACATGGTAAAGGTGGCTCTGCTGCTGAAGCTAGTTATTATAAGAAGTTTTTTGGTGAAAAGTATGACGTTGTGGGTTTTGATTATAAATCAGAATTACCATGGGATGCGAAAGATGAATTTCAAAAATATTTTGTGGATATTTTTGCAAGATATGATGAGGTTGTATTAATTGCAAATAGTATTGGAGCATATTTTTCATTCTTATCTTTGTCAAAATTCAATTTTGAAAAAGCAATGTTTATTTCACCTATCGTAGATATGGAAAAGCTAATTTTAGATAAAATGAAAGAAGTGGGCATATCTGAAAAAAATCTTTGCTTACGAAAAATAATGCATACACAATCAGGTGAAACTTTATCATGGGATTATCTTGCATATGTTCGTAATAATCCCATAACATGGAACATTCCAAGCAGTATTCTCTATGGCAAAAAAGATAATATGACAGGTGTTACAACAATTACTGACTTTTCCAATATGATAAATGCAAGCTTAACAATGATGGAGAATGGAGAACATTGGTTCCATACAGAAGAACAAATGATTTTCTTGGATACTTGGTTTGCAAAATTTATATGATAGTTCATATTCTACAGCAGTTTATAATATAAAAATATCGGTTAGGTTTATGCACTAGCAAGCATGTTTTTTTTGAACGTGAGAAAGGGGATGTTATCGATATCCCCAATCAAATCAAAGAGTTTTTTAGAGTAGCTATCTAAGATAATGCGAAGGATAGAGCAGTTTCATACTATTGTTTGTATATAATGCATAGCATAAGCAGATTCATGTACAGATAGTGCACGCAAAATGATAGATTAATCACATGGCGTCTATTCTAGGTCAATAAAACCTAAATATTGCGATTATATTGATTGAATTCATCGAATGAGCAGTATAGCTGATTCAGTTCATTGATTAAAAATTGAACTTCAGAATCGTTCGAGTTAACAGTTACATTTATGATATTTGTAATGATTCTAGTTTTTGTGTCAGATTTAGCTAGGAAGAATGGGGAAAAACGTATGAATCCATTGTCTTTGCAAAACATATATTCTCTATATAGATCAGCATTGATCATTTCTTCAGTGTTTTCCCAGTTGCGACCATCCTGATGTTCGTAATAATTAATAAGTGTCTGCTTATAGTTTTCTATATTTTTTAGGATAATATTTTTCATTTTTTGGTTATGGTTGATTGCTTTTTGTAAAAATATCTTACTTTCAAAAAATCGATGATTGATAATTAAAGCTTCTAATATTTTTCCGATAAAAGGTGCTATAAGAATATTCTCAAAAGGAAATTTATGTCCCAAATGAATATATTTTACTGTAAAAGTCTCAAAGAAATACTCGATAATAGTATTATCTGAGTTTGCAATTGTTTCAATGAATTCTTCGAATTTTTTTGATTTACTTAGTACGAAGTTTTTGACAACATATGATCCACCAAGGTCTAGTTGATAAAGGAAGGGAACTTCCTTTGCATGAAGTTTGTTGAGCATTTCAATATCTTTTTCTTTGAGCGCTAGGGAGATCATTTTATAGCGTAAGTCACACTGGTGTTTGAAAGTGTATTCAAACAAATCAATATTATGGACTTCTCTTCTTTTGATACTTGTTCCTGCACCAAAAGATTCAAAATCTTGACCATCATCACGATGACTATAATAATATTCTGCAGAGTTATCTCCTACAAACCAGATATAGTTATGATCTATTAGGTATTTTAAGAGTGTATAGTTTTCGGCTTCTAATGCATAATCAATAAATGTTTTATTATATTCGTCAGGATTCAAAAATAATTTATCTTCACGATTTATATAATTTTCAATTTCTTTAGGTTCTTTTGAAAAAGCAATAGAATAATTTGTTTTATGATTGAAAGTTGGCAATTTTACCGTTCCTGCACTCAATATATCATCCGTTGATACACCTAATAATTCTGTAAATACAGGCAAATCATGTATTTGAATACTCTTGTTGCCTTTTTTGATTTGGCAGATTCTATTTTGCATATTTTGTATGTTTTCTGTACTTTCTGGTGTTTTGGTTAAATGTAGGTAAGCAATGCTAAATTGTCTATCGTTTTTAAAACGACTATTGTCGATTAATTTGGATAAGTATTTTCCAATACGTCTATTATCAACTTTATACATCTTTTATTCTCCTTGAAAATATCATACGAAACCTTTGGGGAAAAATATATAATGATTTTGTATATAGAAATCATATGTGTAATTTTGATACACAAATTTCATATGCTAACAGCATATATTTTAAATTGAAAGAGGATAATTTACTCGCTAGTATCTGTGATTTTTTTCATTTCTGACGAAAACTAATTTATGCCATTGTCCGAAATGGACAATGGTTAAATTCTCTTTTTGTGATATTTTTATCAAGTAAACAAAGGGAGAGAACTATGAACAAACGTTTATTTGCGGCATGCTTAAGCGTAGGTATGTTACTGGCTGGATGCTCAGCCAAGAAGAGTACTACTGTAAAAGATGGTACTTATGAGGAAACAGTTGATGGACGTAACGGAAAGGTTACAGTAAGCACAACAATTTCTTCTGGAAAAATTACAAATGTAGAAGTAAAGGATAATGAAGAGACACCAGAAATTGCTGGTACTGCAATTACAGAGTTGCCAAAGAAGATTGTTGAAAAGAACAGTCCTAATGTAGATGGGGTAACTGGTGCGACAATCACTTCTGATGCGATTAAGGAAGCAGTTAAGAATGCAATTAAGACTGCTGGTGGTGATCCTGATTCATTTGGTAGTGATAGTGCACAAGCATCTGAATCAAAGACTGAGAAGTTAACTGCTGATGTAGTTGTTATTGGTGCGGGTGGTGCAGGTATTACTGCCGCATTAACAGCTCAACAAAATGGTGCAAAGGTTATCTTACTTGAAAAGTCTGCGAATATTGGTGGTGTATCTGTTATTGCAGGTGGACCAATGGGGATTAACTCTAAGGACCAACAAGAAGCAGGTGTAGCAGGTACATTTACAACACAGGAAGTACTTGCACATTGGCAATCCTATAACTGTTGGATGGATGATGGACAGTTGTTCTATAACATCGCTAACCGCTCTGGTGAAACAATTGACTGGTTAGAAGAAAATGGTATGGACCTTGTATATGTTGGCAATGAACAGGCAGCACATGCTAATGGTTTCCCAACATACCATGCATATGCGGACCAATCCAATAAACTTGGCTATTATCAGGCTCTATTAAAGCAGTTCGAAAATGCAGGTGGTAAGATCTACTATCAAACTCCTGCAGTAGAACTGAAGTCAGAAGACAATAAGATTACAGGTGTTGTAGCGAAGTCTTCTGATACAACATATGAAATATCATGTGACGCTGCTGTACTTGCAACTGGTGGTTTTGGTGCTAATGCAGATGTCATTGAAAAGGAAGTTGGTTTCCCGCTCGTTACATTTACAACAGGTACACAAACAGGTGATGGCGCAACAATGTCACAAGCAATCGGTGCTGGTAAGGGTAAGACAATTCAACAGTACCATGGTGTAACATCTTATTCTGGAATCGAACCAGGTTCTGGTAAGGATGAAATCGCAAAGGCTATCTATCTTGCAACAAGTATTTGGGTTAACCAACGTGGTTCTAGATTTGCTCCAGAAGATTTAAACTATGATACAGCGCTATCTTCAAATGCCGCAGCGACACAAGGTGAATACTATTTCTCAATCATGTCAGATGATATGGTAAAGAAAGTAGAGCAGGGTGGTTCTAAGGAATTGAATGTAGAAACAGCTGTTGGATATCAACCATCATTACCACTATTTAGTGTGAATGAACCATGGACAGAGTTTAGATCCGCACTAGAAGATGGTGTTAAAAATGGTACCGTGTTCAAGGGTGATACAGTGGAAGAACTAGCAAAGGCAATGGGTGTTGATGCCAATGCATTAAAGAAGACAATTACCGCATACAACGCAGATTGTGCAAATGGTTCTGATGCCGTATATGGAAAAGATTCTAAGTACATGTTATCTCTAGGCGATGGTCCATACTATGCTGTTAAGGCAAGACCAGTATCTTTAGGCGGTATCGGTGGTGTACTTGTCAACTCCAATCTAGAAGTTATCAAGCAAGACGGAACAGTTATCGGTGGTCTATACGCAGCTGGTAATGAAATTGCGGAAATCTATAACAACTCATACCCACTAGTTGAAGGTGTTACATTAATGACAGCTCTAACAGGTGGAAGAATCTGTGGTGAAGCTGCAGCAGAATACGCAACAAAATAACCCATCTCGGGAGAAATCATAAGATTTCTCCTTTTTAAGTGTTAAGATATGGATATGACAAAAGAAGAATTATTTGATTTAGTTAGCGAGTGTGCAACACTTGAAATCTTTGTGGCAAAAGTTGCGAAGCTAATTCAAAATCCAATTTGGATAATGGATGATGCATATCAATTAGTGACTTGTTCAAAGGTACCAGATGCTTACTCGTATTTATCGTTTTTACAAGACACAAAACTAAAACGAGATTTTGTAAAACGGTTGATAGATAGAGGATTGCTCAATGAGAATGGTATTCAAAAGCCATTGCGTATATTCGATACAGAGTATCAAAGAGATGTTTATGTAGTCGATATCTTTGCAAAGAAAAAATCGATTGGGAAATTGACGGTTGCGGTGGAGAATGAAATTGGTGAAGAGGATGTACAATTACTTGCGGATGCGGCCTCAATCTATTTACGTCATCAATTAACAAACTATGGATCGAAACGTGAACAAGCATTCACCTTAATGCTGCAAAAGGATGAAGAGAGTCAGTCATTAGGATTACAATTACTACAAGAGACTGGTTATATCGTCAAAGGTATTTACATGCTTGCATATGTTGATACTACAATTGCAAATCGAATTACTGTATTGCGTTCTTTCTTAAGTGAGATACAAAAGAATGATGTAAATCTACTGGGTGGAATCGTGAATGAACAATGTTATCTCTTATTACCGTATGCAAAACGGATTGATTTGAAACTATACCCAAATATTCATGTTGGATATAGTATGCAGTTTGAAAAGCTTCATCATCTTGATGGATACGCAAAACAGGCGGCGTATGCAGGCAGTTTGGCAAAGGGAAAAGAAGCATATTTTCAAAATATGATTGATTCCTATTTACGTAGCCAATTAGAAAAACAATTACCACTAGATACGTTAGTTGATTTAAAGATACAAAAACTCATCTCGTATGATCAGATGTATGAGACAAAGTATTATGAAACATTGTGTATGTATGTTAAATCACAATACTCAAAACAGAAGACTGCAGAAGGGCTCTATATTCATCTGAATACCGTTAAGTATCGTCTTCAGCAGATTGAAAAATTATTTGATATTGATTATGAAAAAGATGAGAAATTGATACGTTTCGCAATGTTGGTGTATCATCATTAATTTCTAATAGCGTTTGACTTTTCAAATCAGAAAAAAGAAGTATACTATTAATGTGTTAGTTATAGTTAACTAAAGGAGCGTTTGTATGAATATTTCAACATTCTTAGTATTAATGGTCATTGTCGCAATTGTTGCATTTGATATTCGTTATGTGATGAAGAACGGAGTAAGCTCCTGTAGTGGAGATTGTAGTTCTGGCTGTCATTCTTCCTGTAGATGGGTAGGAGACATCAAAAAGGCACAACGCAATATCCGTATTCAAAATAAGATTAAGTCCTTGTTAGGGTTATCGAAGTAATCTATCAGCCACTAAGGTGGCTTTTTTGCTTTCTTGCAAGCGATAGTATATAGGTGTAGTCTATATATAGATATTTCAACAACAATAGATACCAACCAAAATGATTCATAATTTTTAATGGAGCAAAAGATGAAACAGAATACAAAATTATTGCATGGTTATACCGTATTGGATCAATATACTGGTGCTGCCAGTATACCAATTTATCAAACATCCACGTTTCATAATACAGAGTTGTATTGTGATGAACAGAAGTATTTGTACACCCGTTTCTCCAATCCGACGATTGATGCATTAGAAGATGGTCTTCGTTGTATTGAGAATGCCAAATATGCATTAAGTTTTAGTTCCGGTATGAGTGCAATATCGAATGTTTTGATGTTGTTAAATGCTGGAGAACATGTCATCCTTCCAAAGGAAGTGTATGGTGGTACTTGTCAATTTGCGACGAAGATTCTACCGCGCTATCAAATTTCAGCTAGTTTTGTGGATATGGCAAATCTTGATGAGATAGAAAGTGCGATTACAGATAAGACGCGCATGATTTATATTGAGACACCATCCAATCCTTTACTAAAGGTATGTGATGTTCGTGCAATCGTATCCATTGCAAAAAAGAATGGACTGATTGTGGTAGCCGATAACACCTTTATGACAACGCTATTCCAAGATACACTTGCGTTAGGTGTTGATATCGTTGTAGAGAGTGCTACGAAGTTTATCAATGGTCATAGTGATGTGGTGGCTGGTGTTGTTGCGACAAATAATGAAGAATACTATAAACAGTTAGTTTTATTCCGGAAGAACTTTGGTGGTATCTTAGGTGTGCAAGATGCTTGGTTAATTATGCGTGGTATGAAGACGATGGGCTTACGTATGAAACAGTCTTCTGAAAATGCACAGGCAATTGCGGGCTTTTTGCACAACCATCCAAAGATCAAACAAGTGTATTATCCAGGTTTAGATTCTCATCCTGGTCATGATATTCATATGTCACAAGCCAAGTGTGGTGGCGCAGTATTATCATTTTCTCTATCGAGCAAAGATGATTTGATGTCTTTTACAAGGAAGGTTAAGATTCCAATTCTAGCAGTCAGTCTTGGTGGTGTTGAATCAATTTTATCTCATCCTGCAACGATGTCTCATGCTTGCTTAAGTGTGGAAGAGCGCTTAGAGCAGGGTGTCACCGATGAACTTTTGCGCTTGTCTTGTGGAATCGAGGATATTACAGATTTACTGGAAGACTTTAAGCAAGCACTGGAATAATGGAGAAACATGCATAGTATTTTGTATGCATGATAAGATGTAAATATCAATTTTTGAATCGTTGAATCATTCAACGATTTTTTCGTGGATTAGACGATAGAACAGTGTACATAGTTAATGGGGGTGGATTATGTTAAATACATTTGTGCTATTAGGAAAGGTGCATTCGTTACCTTTGATACAAGGGACGAATCTTTCAGAGAATCAATCAACGATAGAGATTGAGTGTCAACGTGCATTTACGGACAATGGAGTGATGTCTGACATTTTTACTGTGCGCCTGTGGCGTGGGATTGCGGAGTCATGTAAAGCTGCGTGTAAGATTGGAACTGTCATTGCGATTAAGGGAAGAGTGGAAGTGAATCTACAGACGAAAGCGATGGAGTTGATTGCGGAAAAGGTTGAATTTATCCGATAAGTAGAGAATTGGGACACTTCACTATATCTAAAGCAGAGATAACTATGATAAAATAAGGGCGTTTGATAAAGTGAGGTATAAATATGGCATTTGATTCCTTAAGTGACAGACTGAATAAAGCGTTACGTAATGTGGCCGGTAAGGGTACGTTAACGGATAATAACATGGAAGACATGCTGAAAGAAGTGCGTTTAGCATTACTTGAAGCAGATGTAAACTATCGAATTGTAAAAGAATTCTTAGATGAGATTCGTACAAAGTCCAGAGGTGAAGAAGTACTACAGAGTGTAGAACCTGGACAACAGCTTGTTAAAATTGTTCATGATCAAATCATTGAATTACTTGGTACAGAGGAAGCTGGTCTTAACTTTGTAGAAGATGGCATTACTAAAATTATGCTTGTCGGCTTGCAAGGTACAGGTAAGACAACTAGCGTTGCTAAGATCGCACGTATCTGTAAAGAGAAGTTCAATAAGAAGGTATTGTTAATTGCGGCCGACGTGATTCGTCCTGCTGCGATTGACCAGTTACAGACATTAGGTAAGGAAATCGATACTGAGGTATTTACCTTAGGTACTGAGACTCCAGCTGTTGAAACAGTTCGTCAGGGTATGGAATATGCTGAAAAGAATGGTTTCGATACAGTATTTATCGATACTGCTGGTCGTTTACATATCGATGAAGCGTTAATGAATGAGTTAAAGGAAATCAATGAACTCGTTCATCCAAATGATATTCTCTTGACAGTCGATGCGATGACTGGTCAAGATATCGTTAATGTAGCGCAAGCCTTTAAGGATGCGTTACCACTAACAGGTTTAGTTGTAACGAAGTTTGATGGTGACTCAAGAGGTGGTGGTGTTCTTTCTGTTAAGAAGATCACGGGCGTTCCTATCAAATTTGTCGGTGAAGGCGAAAAGATTGAAGATATGGATATCTTCCATCCTGATCGTATGGCTGACCGTATTCTTGGAATGGGTGACGTTGTAACACTTGTAGAAAAGGCACAGGAGAAGTTGGACCTTGAAGAAGCCAATAAGATGGCTGAACGTATGCTTGCAGGTCAATTCACAATGGATGACATGTTAAAGCAGTTTGAACAGATTCAAAAGCTAGGTCCTCTTGGAGGCATCATGAAGATGATTCCAGGTATGAACCAATACGCTGGTATGTTAGATGAGGCCAAGGCGAGCGACTCTATGCGTCATATGAAGGCAATCATCCAGTCTATGACACTTGAAGAACGTGCACATCCAGAAAAGATGCGTGGCACAATGAAGAAGCGTGTGGCACGTGGTTCTGGTCGTAGCGTGGATGAAGTCAATAAGTTGATCAATCAATTCGGTAAGATGAAGAAGTTGATGGACTCCATGGGTAACATGCAAAGAAACGGTTCCTTAAACCAAGAAAGTCTAGAAAAGATGATGGGCAATGCACAAAAGCGTGCAGGTCAAAACTTCCCAAATGGCTTTGGTGGAAGAAATCCATTTAAATTTTAATGGTGTAAAGGTTTTTTACTTGACAGTGAATTTCGAATCAGTATAATAAACATGTAAGAAATAGGAGGTATTTATACCATGGCAGTTAAATTACGCTTAAAGAGAATGGGTGCCAAGAAGGCTCCAAGATATCGTATCGTTGCGGCAGATTCACGTTTTGCTAGAGATGGACGTGAAATTGAAACAATCGGACATATTAATCCAACAACAGAACCTGAAACAGTAGTAGTAAATGAAGAAAAGGCTCTTAATTGGTTAAGAAACGGTGCTCAGCCTTCTGATACAGTTAGAAACATTCTTTCTCGTCAAGGTATCATGAAGAAGTTCCATGATGAGAAGATAGCCGCTAAGAAGAAAGCGTAAGCATCATGGCAGAGCTGGATAAGGTACTTCTAAATTTAGTTAAGCCAATGGTTGAAGACAAGGAATCCTTGGATGTACGTCTGATGCCTAGCTTAAATGATAAAGAAGTTTTGTTACATGTTTATGCAAAAAATGATGATATTGCTCGTCTGATTGGCAGAAAGGGCAGTATGGCAAGTGCATTACGTCAGGTAATGTCCGTTGCTTCTCATAGTAATAACAAGAAAGTAACAATCAAGTTCGAACAGATTTAAGGATGCTACGGCATCCTTTTTTTGAAAACAAAGGAGAAGGAAGATGGCATATATTTGTATTGGCAAGATTATTAATACGCATGGTATCAAAGGCGAAGTAAAGATTGAAAGCTACTCTGACTTTGACGAAGAAAGATATACCAAGGGTAAACAAGTATATATTTGTGTCGATGAGAAGTATCTACCAGTTACGGTAGCTTCCTATCGTAAGCATAAAGGCTTTCCACTTGTATCCTTTGTTGACTTGCAGAATATTAACTTTGTAGAGCAGTATAAGGGATGTGAAATCTATATCGATGAAGCAGATCGTAAACAACTTAAAAAAGGTGAATACTATCGCAAAGACCTTGTTGGTTTAATAGTAGTGGATGAAGAAGGCATTACAGTAGGTAAAATCATCAGTGTTGAAGAAACACTAGGTGCCCAAAATAATTTACGTCTTCAATTAGAAGACGCAAAAGAAGTACTAATTCCATATATTCCAATGATTGTAAAGAATGTAGATTTAGAAAAGAAAGTGATGACGATTCATCGTATGGGAGGCTTGTTATGAGGATTACCGTATTAACACTATTTCCAGAGATGTATCGTGACTTTGTCAGTACTTCAATCATTGGTCGTGCCATTGAAAGAGGAGTGGTTACAGTAGATTTCGTACAGATTCGTGACTTTGCCCATGATCACTATCGCCATGTGGATGATAAGCCATTTGGTGGGGGTCTTGGACAAGTCATGAAGTGTCAACCAGTATTGGACGCACTCAATTCTGTAAAGACAGAAAACAGCTACAGTATGATGATGTCACCAGCGGGCAATGTCTATAATCAATCCAAAGCAAGACAGTTATCTCAAAAGGATCACTTGATTCTATTGTGTGGTCATTACGAAGGATTTGATGCACGTATTAACAAACATGTAGATGAACTCGTCAGTATAGGTGACTACGTTCTAACGGGTGGAGAAATGGCTTCTATGGTCATCATGGATAGTGTGATTCGTTTACTGAATGGTGTTATCCGTGAAGGCTCTACCGATGATGAATCCCATGAAAATGGATTACTTGAATACCCACAATACACACAACCTGCAGATTACCAGGGGGATAAGGTGCCGGATATCTTACTCAGTGGTCATCATGCAAAAATTCAAGAGTGGCGTACACAACAATCCCTACTACTTACAAAGACGGTAAGACCAGACCTTTTTGAAAAACATCAGTTTACAGAATATGAAGAAAAAGTCTGGAAGAAACTATGCGAGCAAGAGAGTGAATAGCGCTCTCTTTTTGTATATTTTGAGCTCAGGCAATCGCTTACTCAATCTTCCAAATATCAATCAAAAATCTATTGTAAAAGTAAAAAAGTTCAATTATAATATCGAAGATTTAAGTAGTTGACTCTAGAAGGGGTTTCATATGAAAACAATCTTAAGAAACGCAACAGTCTTTACACGAAAGGGTTTTGAGAAGATGGATATCGCTATCTTCGGTGATAGACTTCTTGTCCCATTTGATGTTTCAGACATTGTTCAAAGTGACGACGTTGTTTTTGACTTCAATCATAAATATATTTTACCGGGTTTCGTTGATGTACATGTACATTTCCGTGAGCCCGGCTTTTCTTATAAAGAAACGATCGGCACAGGTTCAATGGCGGCTGCACATGGAGGATTCACAACAGTATTTACGATGCCTAACTTAAATCCACCTCCTTGTGACTATGCAAGCCTCAAACAACAACTCGATATCATTGAAAAGGATGCGGTAATCAAAGTAGTGCCTTTTGGTGCTATCACAGAAAATCAAAAAGGTCGTGGTATGTTATCCAAAATGGATGAGATGGCTGACCATGTAGCAGGTTTCTCTGATGATGGTGTTGGTGTACAAGCAGACTTTACGATGGAAGCTGCGATGGTGAAAGTCGCAAGCTTAGGCAAGATCATCTCTGCCCATTGTGAAGATGAAAGTCTCAATACAATTCCATACACTGGTACAACTTCCGCAAGTGAAAGCGTACAAGCCGCAAGAGATATTGAACTATCTGCTAAAACTAGTTGTAAATATCATATTTGCCATGTCTCCGCGAAGGAAACTTTAGATGCGGTAAGAAAAGGAAAGGCAAGAGGAATCGATGTAACTTGCGAAACGGGACCACATTATATTGCCTTTAATGCCGATACAATCAAGCATGAAGGAAACTTCAGAATGAATCCTCCAATCAAGTCTCCAGAGGATCAAAAAGCAATCTTAGAAGCCATCGTCGACGGCACAATCGATATGATTGCGACAGACCATGCACCACATAGCTTAGAAGAAAAGTCGAAAGGCTTTGATAAGTCATCCTTTGGAGTTGTGGGACTAGAAACATCCTTTGCGGCATCTTATACAGAACTTGTAAAGAAGAATGTGATTTCCTTTGAACGACTCGTTGAACTGATGAGTGTCAATCCTAGAAAACGATTTGGTTTAGATGGTGGATATATCGAAAATGGAGAAATCGCAGATATCTGTGTTGTTGATACAGATGTTAGTTGGCAAGTCAATCCAGAAGAATTCTTTACCAAAGGAAGATCGACGCCATTTGAGGGTATGCATCTTACAGGAAAAGTCATCGCTACATTCGTAGATGGAAAACTCGTCTATCAAGACGAGAAAGAAAGATAAATCATTGTGGAGGGAAAAGAGTGAGAATCATTGAGAATACAAAAATAGCACTGGATACGTACAAGATGATATTACAACCAACTGGTCCAGAATCTGAGAAGTTAAAAGCTTTAGTACCAGGTCAGTTTATCAATATCAAAATTGAGGGCTTCTATTTACGAAGACCAATCTCCATCGCAGATTGGGACGATGAAAGCCTAATCATCATTTACAAGGTAGTAGGCAAAGGCACAAAGGCATTAAGCCAAATGGAAACAGGAATTGCATTAGATATTCTTTGGCCTTTGGGAAATGGCTACAACCTAACTTGGATTCCTAATTCATCGATATTGATTGGTGGTGGAGTAGGTGTTCCTCCAATGTATGGCTTAGCGAAAAAATTGGCTGAAACGGGAAAGAAGCCAAGAATCATTCTTGGATTTCGAGAGAAGAATCAAGTTTTCTATGATGAAGAATTTAGAAAACTCGGTTTAGAAGTCACAGTGTATACAGAAGATGGTTCCTATGGAGAAAAGGGCTTTGTGACAAATGGGTTTGATCAAGCAGAGTATGTTTGTGCCTGTGGACCTGAACGTATGTTAGAAGCGATTTATCGTAAAGCGCAGGATGGTCAATATAGCTTTGAAGCACGCATGGCATGTGGCTTTGGAGGCTGTATGGGTTGTTCATGCGAAACACTTGTAGGAAATAAGCGTATCTGTAAAGAAGGACCAGTTCTTTTACATAAGGAGTTGTTATGGAAGTAAATACAAAAGTGAATTTAAGTGGGTTAATTCTAGATAATCCAGTGATTCCAGCTAGTGGCACCTTTGGCTTTGGCAAAGAATATGTAGACTTTTATGACATCAATATCTTAGGCTCAATATCCATCAAGGGAACTACTGTTCAAAGACGTAAGGGAAACCCTCAACCTAGAATCGCGGAATGTTATTCTGGATTGATTAACTCTGTAGGTCTTGAAAATCCAGGCATGGAAAATGTAATTCAGAAAGAACTCAAAGATTTAGAGATGATCTATCGAAAACCAGTTATTGCAAATATCAGTGGTTTTTCCGTAGAGGAATATGTAACACTGGCAAAAGAAATGGATAAGGTTGATAACGTTGGTATTATCGAGGTCAATATCAGTTGTCCAAATGTAGACCATGGAGGACTGGCATTTGGTACAAATGCGGATAATGTTAGAGAACTAACAAAGAAAATCAAAGAAGTCACAACAAAACCTATCTATATGAAGCTTAGTCCAAACGTAACAGATATCAAAGAAATTGCACGTGCAGTACAAGAAGGTGGAGCAGATGGTATTTCACTCATCAATACACTGATGGGAATGCGCATTGATATCAATCGTAGAAAACCAGTCATTGCCAATAAAAAAGGTGGCTTCTCAGGACCTGCAATCTTTCCAGTTGCGTTAAGGATGGTATATGAAGTTTACGAGGCAACAAATCTTCCAATTATTGGTATTGGTGGTATCTCAAGTGCAGAAGATGTCATTGAGATGATGATGGCAGGGGCTACTGCTGTACAGATTGGAGCCGCAAATCTAATCAATCCTATGGCATGTAAAGAAATCATAGAGAAGCTACCTATAGTTATGAAAAAACTAGGAATTACTTCACTTGATGAAATCATAGGAACTGCACATAAAGACTAGGAAGGAGAATCGTTCACAGATAAATCAAAATTGGGAAAAGACGTTTTATTGAAGTTTCAAGAATCAACAGTAGTGATGAATCATTGATGAAAGGAAATCATAATGGAAATTAGAAATTTAATCAGCATCACAGATTTTTCGGTAGAAGAAATCGATAAAATGATTGGGGTTGCGGGGGATATTATGAAAAACCCTGACAAATACATCGATATTTGTAAGGGGAAGAAACTGGCAACGTTATTCTTTGAACCAAGCACACGTACAAGACTTAGCTTTGAGGCTGCGATGTTAGAGCTTGGAGGTTCTGTTTTAGGATTCTCTGAAGCCTCCTCTAGTTCTGCTTCAAAGGGTGAAAGTGTGAGTGATACGATTCGAACTGTAGGTTGTTATGCGGATATCATCGCCATGAGACATCCAAAGGAAGGCGCTCCTGTGGTAGCCGCAAGAAGAACAACAATACCTATTATCAATGGTGGTGATGGTGGACATCATCATCCGACCCAAACACTAACAGACCTTCTTACCATCACAAGAGAAAAGGGAAGACTCAATAACCTTACAGTAGGCTTGTGTGGTGACTTAAAGTTTGGAAGAACCGTTCACTCCTTAATTGAAGCGATGTTACGCTATGAAAATGTGAGGTTTGTACTCATTGCACCACCAGAATTACGAGTGCCGCAATATATTATTGACATGCTTGAAAAGGCGGGTGCTGCGTATAAGCAGGTAGAAACAATGGAAGCGGTAATGCCTGAGTTAGATATCTTATATATGACAAGAGTACAACGTGAAAGATTCTTCAACGAAGAAGACTATATTCGTTTAAAGGATACCTATATCTTGAATATGGACAAACTTGCAAGTGCAAAGAAAGATATGGCTATCTTACACCCGCTCCCAAGAGTTAACGAGATATCTGTCGAAGTTGATGATGACCCACGTGCTGCCTACTTTAGACAAGCACTCTGTGGCAAATATATCCGTATGGCTCTGATTCTAAATCTTCTCAATATCGTCAAGGAGGTCAAATAATGAATATCGATGGTGTAAAAACAGGAATTGTACTAGATCATATCAAGGCTGGTAAATCAATGGAAATCTACAGCTTATTACAATTAGAAAAGTTGGATTGTTCCGTTGCGATTATTCAAAATGTAGTATCTAGAAAATATGGCAAGAAGGATATTATCAAAATTGATTCCATGATTGATCTGGACTTAGATATTCTTGGCTTTATTGATCCAAATATCACAATCAATAAAGTTGTGGATGGTGTACTGTCTAGTAAAGACCATCTACAACTACCAAAAGAACTTGTAAATGTAATCAAGTGTCAAAACCCAAGATGTATTACATCCGTAGAACGTGAGATATCACATGTATTCTATCTAGCAGATAAAACAAGTGGTAAATACCTCTGCAAGTATTGCGATGTAGAAAGTAAACAGAATAAATAATTGTTTCAAAAAACAAAGATAGTTCATACAGGAAGAGAGCGAATGCTACTCTCTTTTTTTCTAGATTGACGTATAATAGATAAAAAGGGGAATATATATGAAATATACTTCACGTAAAAAAACACCACTAAAGTGGCTGAATTTTCTAAAGTTTATAAGTTTACCAATACAGATTCTGTTTTATATTTATGTATTCGTTAGTATTTTAATGGAATTATTTGGATCAGATATGTTACCGCATTTATTAGCACCGATTCTAAATATCTATGGCTACGCTGCAAATCATTTAGGCTCTGCTTTTTGGCCAATTCTTTCCATTTTACTGGCATTGATTATCTTGGTTTATTGGGTATTTGAAATTGAAAGAGGATTGATTAAGTGGGAAGGTCTTTCCACAGTATTATGGAATCTTTACTTAGTTGTAATGTATGTCATCTGTGGTGGTGTGATGGTTGGAGCATTAATGTACCTACCACCAAGTACTGTATCTACTGTTGTGATGGGATACCTAGTAAACTTTGGTATTAAAGTACCAGCAAGCTTTGTGTCCTATATCCCATTACTTGTATTTGTGGTTGTATGGCTCATTGCAGGTATTATCTATGTTAGTCTAAATATTATCTACTTTGTACGTCGTAAGGCACTCTTTGCGAAAGACTATAGTGAAGAAGTTGAGGTAGAAAAGGAAATATCTACAGTTGAAGAAGTAAAGACAGAAGAAAAGGTTGAAGAAGAATCAGCCCCAACTGAAACAGAAGAACAATCTGAACCAGAATCAAGTCCAACTGAGACAGTTGAAGAAACACCGAAGGTAGATCCTGTAGAAACAGAAGGATATACACAAGTCATATCGACGGCAATTGAGAATGATACTGCAGAAGTAAAAGAACCTACTCATAAAGTTTGTAAAGAGTGCGGTTCTGAAGTCTTAGCAGAAGATGCAATCTTCTGTACAAATTGTGGTAAAAAATTAGAGAAATAAAAATATCTGCATGCATGTTGTTGAAGTGGTGTAGTAATTAATGGGGAGATAAAAAGATAGCAATATCTTATGTATTGCAATTAATAAAAGATATGGGGATTAAAAGAAGTAATATTAGTTTAGCTTTAAGTAGACATAATTGAGTAACCAGCCATTGAATATAAAACTAAAAAGGTGGCAATTTATGGAACTAATTGACATATTTAAATCTGAAAAAAAGAATGTTATATACTGTATTATTCTAAATATGATCGCTGCAATATTTTCCGTTGCGGCATCTTTATCGTTAACGTTATTTGTACAAAGAATAATAGAGGGAAAGTATATAGAAGCAATGTATATGATTTTATTAAATTTAGGATTATATATAGTTGCATATTCTTTTAACTATATTTATTTAATCAAAAAAAATAAAGCAAAGATGCTAGGCACTTTAAAATATCGCGAATATATTACACAGGTAATAAGAAACTCGGAATCTAAGATAAAAGAAAGCGAATATATTTCAAAGCTAAATAACGACGGGAATCAAATTGAAAATGCAATAGAATTAATTTTTAATTTGATTGATACAATTTTATATGTTATTTCAGCTTTTGTTGGACTAATTATATTGCATTGGGAAATTGCAATAGCAAGTTTAGTGATTTTTTCCTTAAACCTTGTATTACCGAGATTATTAAAGAAAAAATCAGAAGAAAACGAAAGGTTAAGATCACAAAACTCAGAAAATTATTTAAGGAACTTAACCGACTTTTTAGAAGGATATTCTGTATGGAATTTATATAACAAAAAAGGGATTCTAACTGGGTTGTTAGATAAAGAAAATCTGATATATGAACAGAAGAAAAATAAGATAAACAATACTACAAGTCTAATTGAGACTATCCCAAGTTTTGGGAGCTTAATAGGACAAGACTCGCTAATGCTTTTTGCAATAGTATTAATATATTTTAAGATTGTTATACCAGGTGTGATATTATCAGTGGGAAATTTGTCGGGAATGTTATTTTCTCATTTATCAAAATTCATAAAGAATATAGTAAAAGTTAAAGGGATAAACAGATTAGTAAAAGATAATTGTGTTCTATTTGAGAAAATTGATGAAAGCTTAAAAGAAGTAGAAAATTATGATATCAAAATAAAAAACCTTAGTTTTTCATATGGAGAAAAAAAGGTATTAAACAATATTAATCTAGAATTTAAGTTTGGAAAAAAATATATCATAACCGGTCCATCAGGGACGGGAAAGACAACATTATTTAATTTATTGACTAAAAGCATAGAAAATTATTCAGGAGAGATTTATTTGGGTGACCAGAACTATAAAAATTTAAATGCGTATACTATACATAAGTTAATTGGATATGTAACTCAAAAAACACATATATTTAATGCTAGTCTAAAAGATAATATTACATTATTTGATAATGGACACTCTGAGATACAATATATGAAAGCAATTGAAAATAGCCAGGTTAACGAATTTATAATTGACGATGACCAGATGATTGAAAAAAACGGAAATAATTTATCTGGCGGTCAAAATCAAAGGATAGCAATTGCCAGAGAGATTATCCATGGTCATAAAATCATTTTATTTGATGAATCTACAAATGCATTAGATAAAGCAAAGAATTTAGAAATGATAAAATACTTAACATCCCTAGACCAAACAGTTATATTTATAGCTCATCATGTAGACAATAATATAATAAATTATTTTGATCATATCATTGATTTTGAAAATGGCGTCATACAGGCAAAATGAGTTTTAAATTATTTGAAAAGTGAATCTCCTAAGTTTTGAGTAAACTTGGGAGGCTTATTTTAAATATAGTAAATCATCAATTCTTTAGCGATGCGAAGTATCTTTCGAGATACATCTTATGTGCAACAGCAGTAATGATGTTATTTAACATTGGATGCTTGTCATCATGAAGGGAAGGTGTTTCACTTTGTTCATGATGATAGAAAGAGGATAGCGTATTCATAAGGGATTCACTGCAATATTGATGTAGTTCCTCAGTTGTATCATTTCCTTGTTGGAATTCATGCAGTGCTAAACGAATGTTTTCAATTGATAATACAGTCTTTGCACAAACAATAAATAATAAGATGGAGATTTGATCACGTGTATAAGTTTTCTTATTTACGCGGTCAAAGAGCTTTTGTTTTGCATAGTTTGAAATCATCGAAGGAGTAACCTGCATCTCAGGAAACTCAGTGAAATAGCTATTGATGAACTTTGCGACCTGTTCAAGATAGAGACCAACATCAGGAATCTCGTTATATGCAGGCAAACGAAATTCATGTAGGGTATTTTCAATTTGCGTATTTGTTTTCATAATTTAAGTGTATACATAAGTGAAGAACTCGTCAACGTTTTACTATAACTCTTGACGAGTTTTTAAATAACCGATAATATGTATATAGGTTAATGAAAAACCGATAATAAGTTTTTGAGAATGGAGGTGCTGATATATGACATATAAAGATATGACAATCAGCCATGAAAAAGAAATATTTGTATTTCGTATCAAGGATTTTTGGAGTGCGGTAACACACTTTATAGGAATGGTGGCTGCGATTATTGGTATGCCAATTCTACTCATTAAAGCAGCTTCTTATCAAGCATCATTTCTTTCGATGATTAGCTTTATGATTTTTATGTTAAGTATGATTTTATTGTATGGAGCCTCTGCAAGCTATCACAGCTTCCATGTATCAAATCGAGTGGATATGATTCTAAAGAAGATTGATCATTCTTCCATCTTTATTTTAATTGCTGGAAGCTATACACCTATCTGTTTAACAGCGTTAAAGGATACTGTAGGGCAAATGTTATTGACGATGATTTGGATTATCGCAATTGCAGGAATTGTCTTTAAGGTATTTTGGGTAACTTGCCCTAAGTGGGTATCCTCAGTGATGTATTCGCTTATGGGTTGGCTTTGTATTATGTTTTTACCACAGATACTAAGTGCAGTATCGTTACAGGCATTTGTGTGGCTACTTGCAGGTGGAATTGCCTATACGATAGGTGCAGTTATTTATGCATTGAAACCAAAGCTTTTATCTAGTCAATCATTTGGCAATCATGAGATCTTTCACTGTTTTGTGTTACTAGGAAGTCTTTGCCACTATATCTTTGTCTTAAACTATCTGACAATGTTTCATTAAAGTGTATTTATGTACACAACAATAATCCTCCTGACAGTTACGATAATGCCAGGAGGATTTCTTTATGAAACAGAAAACATTACATACTGCATTACGCGAGTTTGCTTACGAACAATATCACAGTGAGAACAATCATCTAAGCCCGGAACAATGGGTAGCTCTTTTGAATGGATATTATTACAACAAGGAAGCGGCAATGCTTGCAAGTCAGATTGGATTAAACGAAGTGGATGTACAGATTTGGTATTGTCGTTTTGCCCTAGCAGTGACTGCGTATGCTCTCAAGCTTTGTAACAAAGCCAAGCAAAAAGCATACTTCCGTTTAACACCACAGAAGCATGTCACAACATCTATTCCAGTATTTCTTGTAAATTGAGTATAATAAGACAAGAATAGGAGAACTTTATGGAAATTCGTTTTGAAGAAAATGGTGCAAAAGCCTATAACGACGAAGGCAAAGAAGTGGGTCTTTGCGAGTATTATGAAAAGGATGGAAAGTGGGTATTAAACCACACGGTTGTTGATCCATCCATGAAGGGACAGGGCATTGCTGGTAAGCTTTTAGATTGCGTATTAGAACACGCAAGAGAAAAGAAGGTAAAGATTGTGCCTGAATGTTCTTATGTAGCACATGCATTTGAAAAGAATCCTGCATTAAAAGAAGAATTTGAATAAAAATAAGGTCCTGATAATGAAGTGAACCCAATTGGGTTCACTTCATAAAGGACCTTATCGCATTTTTGCGGCTAATTTTCTGGCTTCTTTTTCACCGAGCCAAGTTAAAGAACCATCTTCTAAACGCTTCATGATAATCGCAACACCATGAGGATCATCTTCCAGATGACCGAGAATTGTTATAAAATCGTCATGTCGTTGAGATGGAATTTCAGCTTCATTATAAATGACACAATATCCTTGACCAAGCTGTGGCATTGGCACTTCAACAAGTTCACGTTTACCGTTATATGGATCGTCTAAAGACTCTCGAATGACTTTATTTGTTTCGTAAAATACCGCATCCATTACGTACTCTGAAGTGTGATCAATATCAACATTTTTCTTCGTATCATCTGTATAATAAGTACGTAGAACAAGGTTGCCGACAACGACCAATGGGTTGTTGGTGCCATATAAGGCAACTGTCGCTACGCGATGATGTAGGTAATCAAATGGGTAAATGAGCTTTTGTTCGTTCATTTGGCCATCTCCTTTATTCAATATAATATCCTTGATAACTATATTTCGCAAGCATCAGCTAAAAGGATTGGAGGAAATTAAGAATATGAAAATTCAAATCTTACCACTTGTGACAGGAGCACAGAAAGCTACGGGCTTAACTGTCATCATTGATGTATTTCGCGCATTTAGTTTAGAAGCGTATATGTACACAAGTGGCGCAAAGAAAGTAATACCTGTTAAGACAGTAGAAGACGCATTAGCACTCAAGAAAGAGAATCCATCTTACATCCTTGTTGGTGAAAGAAAGGGTATTAAGGTTGAGGGTTTTGACTATGGTAATTCACCAAGCGAGTTTGTAGGAGTTGACTTAAGTGGAAAGACATTAATTCATACGACCAGTGCAGGTGTATTAGGATTAGCTTCTGCAGTGAGTGCAAGCCAGATTGTAACTGGAGCCCTTGTTAATGCGAAGGCAACTGCAAAATACATTCTTGAACAAAATCCAGAGGTCGTATCAATTGTACCGATGGGATGGGAAGGAAAGATTGAGACGGAAGAGGATGCCTTATGTGCAGACTATCTAAAGGCTCTATTAGAAAATCGTACTTTCGATGACCTACAAGAGCGAGTTGACCTTCTAAAACAACAAGAAGGTGCCAAGTTCTTTGATCCAAACAAACCACAATTTCCAGAAGATGACTTTTGGCTATGTACAAAGGTCGATATCATAAGTGGTGTTAATGTCATTTCTAAGGACGGCAAGCAAATTCAAAGCGAGTGGGTGAAGTATGAATAATCAAAAGAAATATTTCTTCTTTGATATCGATGGCACACTAACAGATGATGCAACACATCGCATTGTACCAAGTGCCAAAGCTGCACTACATCAATTAGAAAAGAATGGTCATTTCGTATCTATCGCAACTGGTAGAGCACACTACAAGACAGTTTCGTTTACAAATCAGATAGGTATTCATAATATCGTATGTGCAGGTGGTGGTTGCTTAGAGTATCAACATCAAATTATTAAAAATGAACCACTTCCATTTGAAAAAGTACAGGAACTATTAAAATATGCGGACAAAGAGAATATTGGCTGGCTTTTGATGCTAGATGATAGTGATAAAGTATACATGCGTGACTATCGCTTCCTTGAACAAGCAGGTCTACGAAAGGAACTTACAACCTACATCTATGATCCAAGTTTAGATTACACAAAAGAGAAAAATATCCTTAAGGTATATCTCGCATTTGATGATGCGTATGAACAGGAAAATCCATGGGTAGATGTGATTGGTCATTTACGTATGACTAAAACCTACTGTGTATTTCAGCATGATAAGAAAAAAGATGGAATTTTAGATATGTTGAAGTATCTACATGCAGATTCAAGCGATGTAGTAGTGTTTGGAGATGGAAAAAATGATATAGTTATGTTTGATAAAAGATGGACTTCCATCGCCATGGGAAATGCATATCCGCCATTAAAGGAACTCGCAGACTATGTGACGGATTTGAATGTCAATGATGGAATCTATAAAGCATGTGTCCACTTTGGATGGATAACGGAGGATAAGCGATGAATTTAACAGTTCCTAATTTAACCATTGCATGCATGATTGTTTCATGTGTGATTGCGTTTGGTTTACCAATTCTTTTAGCGCTTTATTTCCACAAGAAGAAGGGTGAGTTTATTCCAATGATTGTGGGTATTGCAGTGATGTTTGTGTTTGTATTTACACTAGAAGCGGCAGTCAACCAAACAATCTTTAAGAGCGCAATTGGAGAAACAATTCGCAATAACAAGATTTTATATGCGGTCTATGGTGGTCTAATGGCTGCTGTATTCGAAGAATGTGGAAGATGGATTGCATATCGTACGATATTAAAGAATCGTATGGGGAATGATTCTAACGTACTTATGTATGGTGTGGGTCATGGTGGATGCGAGGCAATCATGATTGTAGGTTTCATGATGTTAAACTACATTACAATTTCTATCATGATGAACAAGGGCACAATTGGTGAAACGCTCAGTCAATTGGATTCTGCTACACTTGCCAAGATGCAGTTAGCGATGCAGACGCTGTCTACGACACCATCTTATGTATTCTTATTAAGTGGTGTAGAACGTATTTCTGCTTTGATGGCACAAGTTTCCTTATCTGTACTTGTTTGGTTTGCGGTGAAGTTTAAACATAAGAAATACTTCTTCCTTGCGCTACTGTTCCATTTCGTTATGGATGCAGGAACTGTTCTCTTACGTAGTCAGATTGATAGTATTATTCTAGTAGAAGTATTTATCTTTGTTGTGGCCGCAATGATTGTCTTTGTGGCATATAACGTTTGGTGTCATTTTCATACAACTTCTATAAAGAAATAAAATCTTGCGAAGAATCGTAGCTTATGGTATCATTTAACGGCACATGTAGTGCGTCACTGTTCCGCTGATATAATTTAAGTTCATGAGCAGCTGATTAATCGTAAGAGGAGAAAAGAAAATGAAGTTGAATTTAGTAGAAAAGATTACAAAGAGTCAGCTACGTACAGATGTTCCTGATTTCAAGTCAGGTGACACAGTTAAGGTTAACGTACGTATTAAGGAAGGTCAGAAGACACGTATTCAGGCTTATGAAGGTGTTGTAGTGGATCGTTCTAACGGTGGTATTGGCGCAACATTCACAGTTCGTAAGATTTCCAACGGTGTAGGTGTACAGAGAACATTCCCAGTTCATTCACCAATCATTGAAAAGATTGAAGTAGTTCGTTACGGTAAGGTTCGTAGAGCTAAGCTCGGCTACCTCAAGGGATTATCTGCTAAGAACGCTCGTATCAAGGAAGATCGTCGTAAGTAGTCTACAAAGAGAGAGAAATTATTCTCTCTTTTTTTGATATAATACTCAATGGTAGGTACATGATATGAATACGGATATGAATAAAGATCAAGAAATGCTTGATGAAACAAGAGTTATGGAACGATTGACAGATGAGACAACTGTCATCGATATGGGAAAAATTAGAAATGAACAAAACCAAACAAAGAAGAAAGATAACAAGGAAGAAAGTACGATTTTTTCGTTCTTTAAAGAAGTGTTTATTTCTCTTGCAGTGGTATTAATTATTGTGAACTTTGTGGTTAGACCAATTCAGGTAAAAGGAAGCTCCATGTATAACACATTAGAAGATGGGTATTTTGGCGTTTCTGATTTAATTGGCTATCGCTTAACAGGATTAAAGCGTTTTGATATTGTCATTGTTTATCTAGCAGAGAAAAAAGAATATCTCATCAAGCGTGTCATTGGCTTGCCTGGTGAGACAGTTGAATATCGTAATAATCAGCTCTATATAAATGGAGAACCAGTAGAAGAGCCATTCTTAGATGCGTCTTATACAAGTACATATCCTGGAACATTCACCGGTGATTTTAAGACAGAGAAGCTTGGAGAGGATGAATACTTCTGTATGGGAGATAATCGTCCACATTCTTCTGACTCACGTTACTATGGTGCATTTCACAAGTCCGATATTGTATCCAAGGGTGTGTTTATAATCTATCCATTTAAGGCATTTGGAGTATACACATGGTAAAGATTCAGTGGTATCCGGGACATATGGAAAAAGCCCGTCGTGAAATGACGGAGCGCTTGAAGTCGGTTGATATGTTGATAGAGCTACGGGATGCTAGAATTCCTGAGGCATCTGTCAATCCAATGTTAAAGCAGATGGCACAGGGCAAACCTCGTTTAATCGTTTTATCAAAGATTGATATGGCAGATCCAGTTCAGACAAAGAAGTGGGTAGAATATCTAAGCCAAGGTGAGAATGCATGTCTAGCTTTAGATTTAATGAGAGATTCACAGTGTGGTAAAAAGATTATCCGTGAAGCAATCAAGCTCATGGAAGAAAAGCGTCAGAAACAGATTGCAAGAGGAATACGCCCACGTGCAGTTCGTGCGATGGCTTGTGGTATCCCTAACGTTGGTAAGTCGACGATGATCAACCGTATTAACGGTAAGAACTCATTAAAGGCAGCAGATAAGCCAGGTGTAACACGTTCCTTAACTTGGTTACACGCAGATTCAAACTTAGATTTATTAGATACACCAGGTGTACTATGGCCAAAGTTTGATGATGAAAAGACAGGTTCCTTACTTGCGGCACTCGGTTCTATCAATGATGATATCTTAGACCGTAAGATGGTAGCTATGGATGCCATTCACTATATTCAAGATCTTTATCCAAATCTATTGGAAGAAATCTATGATAGTGGTGAAGTCAATCCAAATGGCATGTTAAAGGCGATTGCAAAAAAGAGAAACTTACTCAAAGCAGATAGTGAATTAGATGTAAAGCGTGCTGCGGAGTTATTCTTAACAGAACTACGCCATGGGAAATTGGGTAGATTAACATTGGAGAGAGTTGATGAAGAACCAAAAAATCTGTCCGAATGAATATGAACATCAATATTGGCCACTTGAAAAATTGATTGTCGGTATTGATGAAGCAGGACGTGGACCGCTAGCTGGACCATTAACAGTTGCGGGCGTTGTCTTTCCAATAGGATATGAAAACCCAGATATCTATGATTCCAAATCTATCAGCGAAAAGAAGCGTGATGCACTATTTGAACAGATTCAAGAGGATGCACTATGGTTTGAAATCATTCAGGTATCACCGGAAGATATTGATAAGTACAATATCTATCGTGCAGATCAGCTCGCAATGGAACAAATCGCCATCCATTCTGACGCAGAAATCGTATTAACAGATGCGATGCCATTAATAATTGAGGGAAAAGAAATCATCCCACTTGTAAAGGGTGATCAAAAATCCATCTCTATCGCAGCTGCAAGTATCCTTGCGAAAGTTACAAGAGATCGTGTGATGTTGGAATACGATAAAGAATATCCAGAGTATGGCTTTGCCAAGCATAAAGGTTATCCAACCAAGCAACATATGGAAGCCTTACATACCTATGGGGTAACCAAGATTCATCGTAAGAGTTTTGGTCCTGTACGGGAAGAATACATGAAGATAAAATTGTTCTAGGGAATAAATAAGAAACTCTTCTATAAATAGGTAGGAGAGTTTTTATATGGACAAAAGAAAAAAATTAGCTACACTATCAGTAATGTACCAAGGAGATTGGGATACGATTGCGAAAGCTTTACAAGATGATGTACAAGCAATTGACATTCCAATCAAAGACTCGTATATTACAATTTACGACAGTGAGTATCCCGATAGTTTACGAAAATTACGATTTCCTCCATGGGTATTATTTTATAGTGGAGATATTTCATTATTGCGTAAGCCAATGTTAACGATCATCGGCAGTCGACAAATGACTGATTATGCAAAGTGGTTAGTTGAAGAAAGCGTAATGAACTTAAAAGAACGTTTTGTGTTAGTTTCTGGACTTGCCAAAGGGGTTGATGGTTATGTACATACCATGGCAATTCAAGGTGGTCATACGATTGCGGTTATCGGTAGTGGCTTAGATATTCACTATCCATATGAAAACGAGCATCTCTATCAACAGTTACAAAAAACAGATTTAATATTGAGTGAATATCCATCCGGTACGGGTGTGCGTAAGCATCACTTCCCATGGCGTAATCGCATTTTAGCGGCGCTTGGAGAAAGTGTGATTGTGATTGCGGCAAAGATACGTTCAGGTACGATGTGCACTGTAAATGAAGCCATCGCATTAGATAAGGATATCTATGTATTTCCTCATCTATATCGCAGTGAACAGGGGATGGGTTGTAACAAATTAATTGCGGATGGAGCACAGATTTTATACGATACGATACAGATAAAAGAGATGATTCCGAAAAAAGATGATTGAAAAATCAGAATTTTTCGGCTATTCTTGGAAAAGAATTTTGCACAAGGAGGAGCTAACATGAAAAACTTAGTGATTGTGGAGTCACCATCAAAGTCAAAGACGATTGGAAAGTACTTAGGAAAAGACTATACTGTTGTTTCAAGTAAGGGACATATTCGAGATCTAGCGACTAGAGGAAAAGAAGGTCTTGGTGTCGATGTTGAAAATGATTTTGCACCAACCTATGAGATATCAAAGGATAAAAAAGAAACAGTAAAAGAACTACGCGAAGAAGCTGCCAAAGCAAAGCGTGTATATCTAGCAACCGACCCAGACCGTGAAGGGGAAGCTATTAGTTGGCATCTAGCCCAAGAGTTAGGACTAGCTGAAGAAGCAATCGACCGTGTCACGTTCCATGAAATTACAAAAAATGCAGTACAAGAAGCGTTCCAATCTCCACGTGCAATTGATATGGACCTTGTACACTCCCAAGAAACAAGACGTATCTTAGACCGTATTATCGGCTTTAAGTTATCAAAACTATTACATAATAAGATTCGCTCCAAGTCTGCTGGTCGCGTACAATCAGTAGCGTTAAAGTTAGTTGTTGAACGCGAAAAGGAAATCCAAGCATTCATTCCAGAAGAATACTGGACATTAGATGCGAAGTTTCACAAGGATAAGATCGATTTCTCAGCAAGCCTTGCAAAGATCAATGGAAAAAAAGCAGAATTAAAAACACAAGAAGAAGCCCAGAAAGCATATGATGCATGTCAGGGTAATTTCGTTGTGTCTAATATCAAGTCTACAACACGTAAGCGTGAAGCACGTCCACCATTTATTACAAGTACTTTACAACAAGAAGCTTCCACTAAACTTTCTTTCTCCGCAAAGCGTACGATGTCAATCGCACAACGGTTATATGAAGGTGTAGACGTAGGAAATGGTCAAGAAGGTTTGATTACTTACATGCGTACTGATAGTACACGTTTATCAGATGTATATGTAAATGGTGCTAGAGAACTCATTCAAAATGAATATGGGAAACAGTATCTGGGTAGATACCATGTAAGTAATGATGCAAATTCTCAAGACGCTCACGAAGCAATTCGTCCAACAAGTCTTGCCAATACCCCTGAAAAGCTAAAGGCACACTTAACAAGCGAACAGTATAAGTTATATGCATTGATCTATGCGCGTGCTTTATCATCACTCATGTCGGCAGCGAAGTACGACTCACTCACATTAACACTCAGTCAGAATGGCTATGACTTTACTGCTTCTGGAAGCACGATGAAGTTTGATGGTTACTTAAAGGTATATGGTGAATATGAATCTGGTAAGGATGTCGTATTACCATCCTTTGAAGAACAAGAACAAATCGCCGCAAAGGAACTCAAAGCGAACCAACACTTCACAGAACCACCAGCAAGATATACAGAAGCCAAGTTAATCAAGGCACTTGAAGAAGATGGAATCGGTAGACCTTCTACATATGCGATGATTATCGATACAATTCAAGCAAGAGGCTACGTAACATTAGAGAAGGCTTCTGAAAGCAGTCGTACAAAAGTATTCAAACCAACAGAACAGGGTATTCTAACAACGGAGAAGCTAGATGAATTCTTCCAAGATATTATCAATGTTCGCTATACTGCCAAGATGGAATCCACGTTAGATGAAATCGCAGATGGTACAGCAGAAGAAGTCACAACATTAAAAGACTTCTATAACCGTTTCCAACCATTACTAGAACATGCATACGAAAACATGGAAAAGAAAGAGTTGGAAAAGGTTGGTGAAATTTGTCCTGATTGTGGTGGCGAACTTGTCTATCGTACAGGTAGATTTGGTAAGTTTATCTCTTGTTCAAACTTCCCAACGTGTCGATATACAAGACAAATTGATAAACCAGAAAAAGAAAAGCCAGAACCAACAGGTAAGATGTGCCCTGATTGTGGCAGTGAACTATTAAAACGTAAGAGTCGTTATGGAACATATTTCTTAGGTTGTTCAAACTTCCCGAAGTGTCATTACATGGAAAATCTAGAAGGAGAACGTATTGTCTCCAAGAAGGATAAGGCAAAGGCAGAAAAGGAAACAAAGACAACAAAGAAGACATCGGCTAAGAAGACAACAAAGAAGGCAGCTACTAAAAAAACAACTGCCAAAAAGACAACAACAAAACGTACAAAGAAAAATGAGGAATAGCCAATGGATGTATCAGTAATCGGTGCAGGCTTAGCAGGATGTGAAGCCGCATATCAATTAGCCAAAAGAGGATTTCATGTTCGTCTCTATGAGATGAAACCAGTGAAGCATTCACCAGCGCATCATAGTGATGACTTTGCGGAGCTGGTATGTTCCAATTCATTACGCTCTGACGCACTCACAAATGCAGTCGGTGTTTTGAAAGAGGAGATGCGTCAGATTGGCTCATTGATCATGCAGGTAGCCGATAACAATAAGGTGCCGGCAGGCAGTGCTTTAGCAGTAGACCGTGAAAAGTTTGCTAAGGCAGTCACAGAGACGATACGCAATCATCCCAATATTGAAGTGATTGCAGAAGAAGTAACAAAGATTCCGGAGGGGCCAACGATTATCGCAACAGGGCCATTAAGTTCTGAAGGTATGATGAAGGCTATCGGTACTCTGATTAATGATCGCTATTGTTATTTCTATGATGCGGCCGCACCAATCGTAACTGCAGAATCCATTGATTTTAGCAAGGCCTATAAGAAGTCGCGGTACGATAAAGGCGAAGCAGATTATATTAATTGTCCTATGACACGCGAAGAGTTTGATGCGTTCTACATGGAACTAATCAAAGCAGAAACAGCGGAAGTACATGCCTTTGAAAAGGAAGTATTCTTTGAGGGATGTATGCCATTTGAAGTCATGGCAAAACGTGGAAGAGATACTTTACTCTTTGGTCCAATGAAACCAGTAGGACTTGAACAAGAAGGCAAGAAACGTCCTTATGCAGTTGTACAGTTACGCCAAGATAACGCACAAGCATCCTTGTACAATATCGTTGGTTTTCAAACACACCTCAAGTGGGGAGAACAGAAACGTATTATTCAGATGATACCAGGACTTGAGAATGCCGAAATCGTTCGCTATGGTGTCATGCATCGAAATACATATATTTGCTCACCAATCTATCTACGCGAAACATATCAGTTTAAAGATAGAGATGACTTGTTCTTTGCAGGACAAATGACAGGTGTAGAAGGATATGTAGAATCCGCTGCATCAGGAATGCTAGCAGGTATTAATATGGCCCATGTACTAAAGGGTGAAGAACCAGTAGTACTTGGTGTAAATACAATGATGGGTGCAATGGCACATTATATTACGCATGCAGATCCAAATCACTTCCAACCAATGAACGCAAACTTTGGTATTATGCACTTAGAAGGTGAAGTGAAGAAGAAAGACCGTAAAGCTGCCTACGCTCCACAAGCTTTAAAAATCATTCAGGAGTTAAAAGAGAAGGATGAACTTTGAAAAATCATTGGATCGGTTCTTGCGACAGATTGCACGTGTTCGCACGGGATCAAAAGATACAGAAAACGCATATCGTCGTGATGTAGAGAGATTTCTAGAATATCTCCGCGAACATCGCATCGATTCTTTTGAACATGTCACAAAAACAGATGTCAGTGATTACATCACGCAATTGCGTGATGGTGAGATTGGTGGCAAGCCACTTTCCAATAGTAGTTACGCCCGTAATCTCTCTTCTCTAAAATCCTTTTATCGTTACTTAAATCGCTTTGAGGGAATCAAAGCTAATCCAGTACGTATCTTTAAGGGTGGCTCTATCCGTCGTAAGCTGCCTGAATTTTTAACATTTGACCAAATGGAAACGATGTTAAATCAATTTGATTTACACAATCCTGTACAAATACGCAATCGCTGTATTATTGAAGTTATGTATGCATGTGGTTTACGTGTCAGTGAATGTGCGGGTTTAAAAATATCATCCATCAATCTAGTAGAAGGCTTCTTAACAGTACTTGGTAAAGAGAGTAAAGAAAGAATGGTTCCATTCTATCCAAGATGTAAACAGCTCATCCAATACTATATGAATAATGCAAGAGGGACATTCATGGAGAAGACTCAGGAACACGATATTCTCTTTGTGAATCAAAATGGTAGACCTATTTCTGCTAGAAGTATTCAGCTCATCTGTGAAAAAGCAGGGGAAGACGTAAATCTTCCAATTCATATCCATCCCCATATGATACGTCATAGCTTTGCGACACATATGCTAGATAATGGTGCGGATTTACGTATCGTACAAGAATTACTGGGACATGAAAATCTTGGTACGACGCAAATCTATACCCACGTTACACAAGATCGACTCCGTAAAGTCGTGGATGAAGCACACCCACACTCCAAGAGTGCGAAATAAGAAAGAGGTAAATATGATTACAGATTCATTTGATAACAGTGATGTATTTATTTCGCCAGAAAGACTATATCCACGAAATTCACTAACTTTAGATGTATGTATCGGTATCTTCTCTCACAAGGTGATGAACGAACTTATCTCTTCTGGAGATTTAACAGAACTGCCAATGGAAAAAGCACCGGGTTCCGCCAGTGGGAAACATGCGGTATACCGCTATAAAGACACATCCATCGGTATCTATCAAAATGAGGTGGGTGCAGTCGGTGCCAGTGGATTAATTGAAGAAATTTCAGTTATCTTCGGTGTAAAGAAGTTTATTATCTTTGGCTCATGTGGTGCACTAGTACAAATTCCAGAAGGAGATTGTATTATTCCAACGCACGCATATCGTGATGAAGGTGTCAGTTATCACTACGCTTCAGCAAGCGATTATATTAGTGTGAAGAATGCGAATGTAATTGCCAAACTATTCGATGAACTAGGTGTTGAATACGTCTTTGGTAAAACATGGACAACAGATTGTTTCTATCGTGAGACAGTGAATCAGAAAAACAAACGCGTCGAAGAAGGCTGTATCTGTGTGGAAATGGAATGTGCAGCGTTACAGGCAGTAACAGATTTTAGAGGATATGAGTTATACCAATTCCTCTATACTGCAGATGATTTAAGTAAGTTAGAATGGGCACCACGTATCCTTGGGGATAACGAAAGAGATACAAGATTCCTGTATTTCGATATTGCAGTAAAACTAGCAAAGAGCTTGTTGCGAGAATAAATTGTGATTCGATAGAGATGACTATAGAATACTGATACTAGTATTGGTATAGTCATTTTTTTACAATAAATTATATGGTCGCAGTATTCTTAAGAATTTCAAATATCCTTCAAAATATATCGGTGAAAATGAAAATATTTTCAAATATCAAGTAAATAATTTAATATTTTCAAAAATAATATTGGGAAATATATATATAAGATTTGGTACTAAAATCATTTATAAAGAAGGGTTGATCGGTATAACCAATTTTGAATAGTGTTTAAGGGGGGCATTTTTATGAAATTGAAAAATGTATTTCGGCTAATTAAAGATAACTATAGATATGTTGGCGCAATTACAATTCTTGTTATTATTCAAGCCTTATTAGCATTCGTATTACCAATTACAGTTTCGAAGGTAATTGATGGTGATTTAGAAATCAAAAAATACCTAATCATTTTTATGATCATCGCTGTTACACTGCTAATTAATCTACTAATCATTCAAATTACGAAAAGTGCGATTATAAAATATAAGCAGAATATCAACATGGAAATTTTCAATGAATTATCAATGGTAGTATGCCAAAAATATAATGAAAAGGGTGCGGCTTACTATATTGAGAGAATTGGTACGGCAGTATATAACTTTGCGGATTTTATTCTTACGACAATTCCAAGTTATATTAAAACAATCTTAACGATTATTCTGTGCTTGGTATTGATTGGTAAAGATAGTTTGTTGTTAATTGGAATACTGGGATTGTTGCTAGTAATTCAGTATAACGGATACAAAGTTCTAAATATTCAGCTATCTAAGAAAAGTAAGATACTTCAAGATGTGTGTGCTTCACGCTTTGCGGATAATATTTCTATTTTTAATAACGTTGAATTTATTAAACAATTTGGTAGTTCGAGCAAAATACAAAGCATCCTAAATCAAAATGTACATGATATTTATCGTGTAACAACAGATATCAATACATATGCAGGAAATTTCTATTATGTCCTAAATAGTATCATCACAAATCTTCAGTATGTCATGTACTTGGTATTAGCAATCTTACTTGCAAACAACAGTATAGATATGTCCATGTTTCTATTTGATATCATGATTATTGTTATTTGTTTTGAAGCATTTAATGATTTGATGTCATTAAATGTAAATATGAAAGATGTGAATGCTTCTTTTGAATTCTTGACAAATGATATTGAAAACAATTTAGAGAGAATGGGTGGAGATGAAATTGATCATATTAAAAACATTGATTTTAAGGGCACTACGATTCAATACAAAAAGAATATCTTAATCCAAAATATAAACATGACAGTCAATCAAGGAGATATTGTATTTATTTCTGGAGAAACTGGAACTGGAAAATCAAGCTTTGTAAAATCATTAATGGGTTTTGTGGATGCGGACAATATTTTCTTCAATGGTATTGAACAAAAGAAAATCCTCTTATCTTCACTGCGAAAGAGAGTGGCATATATATCACAAATGAATTCCATTTTTAATGGCACGGTAAAAGATAATATTGAATTAAATGGTGATGCAAATCAAGAGTACAAAAAAATGTCATTTTTTGACAAATTTGTCGGTAAAGAAAATCTTAAGCTCACTTCTGACGGAACAAATCTATCAGATGGTGATAAGCAGAAAATTGTATTAGGAAGATTGATTGCTAATTGCAAAGATGTAGATGTTATTATCTTGGATGAAGTAACAAGCTCGATGGACACTGATACAGAGACGAAGGCTTTTGATGAAATTTTACCATTACTCAAAAATAAAATAGTATTAATTATTTCACATAATAAAAATCTTCAACGCTATGCGAATAGAATAGTAAAGTTGAAAGATAAGACTATTATGTTAGAGAATAATTGAGCGATAAGCAGGGGATGCTGTTTATGATAGAAAAATTGTATAAAACCCTATACTTCCATAGGGTTTTATGCTAATATCATGAATGGCATCTTTTGTACTTTTGTCATGCAAAAGGAAGATGTACTTCTCACACAGTGAATTCATTATCCCGTGCATATGGGTTCGCTAGGAACATGCCGTATGTTGATGGTGTTCGAAACTGTGGTGGAAAACAACGGAAAGGTAGGTAAATAGAAAATATGACTGTTGTTTCAATGAGGAAAATGTTAGAGAACGGCGTACACTTTGGTCACCAGACACGCAAGTGGAACCCAAAGATGAAGCAGTTCATCTACACAGCTAAGAACGGTGTATACATCATCGACTTAGCAAAGACACAGGCTAAATTAGAAGTAGCCTATAACGCTTTAAAGAAGATTGCTGAAGATGGCGGAAAGATCTTATTCGTAGGAACTAAGAAGCAAGCTCAGGCGACAATTCTTGAAGAAGCATTAAGAAGTGGAAGCTTCTACATCAACCAGAGATGGTTAGGTGGAACGATGACAAACTTCCGTACAATCCAGAAGTCAATCAAGAAGTTATTAGAGATTGAAGAAATGGAAGCAAATGGACAGTTAGCAGTTTACACAAAGAAGGAACAAGCAGTTCTCTTACAGAAGAAGGAAAGACTTGAAAACTTCCTTGGCGGTATTAAGGGAATGAAGAAGTTGCCAGATGCAATCTTCGTTGTAGACCCATTAGAAGAGCACAACGCAGTAGCTGAAGCACGTAAGTTAAACATCCCTGTATTCGCTTTAATCGATACAAATGCTGATCCAGATTTAGTAGACTTTCCAATTCCTTCAAATGACGATGCAGTACGTTCTATCAAGTTAATGGTAAGTGTAATTGCTGACGCTATCTTAGAAGCTAAGGGTGGTGTATTAGAAGTTGCTCACCAAGAAGATGAGACAGCCGAAGACATCACAATGAAGGATGTAATCATCAACGTTGAACAGCAGGCTGCTGAATATGAACGCAAGAGAAGACAGAAGTTCGAAGAACGTCGTGCTCAGATGGCTCAACGTCGTGGAAACTACAATGGCGAGCGCCGTGTATTCCGTAGAGACGCAAACGGAAACCGTCAGACAACACGTCCGGCTGCTGAAGCAGAAGCTACAACAGCACCAGCTACTGAGGAGGCTAAGTAAAAATGGCAATCACAGCTGCTCAAGTAAAAGAATTGCGTGAATTAACAGGCGCAGGAATGATGGACTGTAAGAAGGCTCTTACAGAATGTGAAGGCGATACAAAGAAGGCTATCGACTGGCTTCGTGAAAAGGGTATTGCTAAGGCTGCTAAGAAGGAAGGCAGAATTGCTGCTGAAGGCTTAGCTAAGATCTTAATCGAAGGTAACAAGGCTGTTGTATTAGAGGTTAACTCTGAAACAGACTTCGTTGCTAAGAATGATCGTTTCTTAGCTCTCTTAGATGAAGCTGCTAAGGCAATTTTCAACTCTAACGCTAAGACTGTTGAAGAAGCGTTAGCTCTTCCTACAGCAGAAGGCACATTGAATGATTCATTCATTGGTGCAGTTGCTGTTATCGGTGAAAAGATTACATTAAGAAGATTCGAAATCGTTGAAAAGAGCGATGATGAATTATTTGGTTCTTATACACACCAAGGTGGACGTATTGTTGCTGTTACAGTTGTTAAGGGTACAGCAGATGCTCAAGTTGCTAAGAATATGGCAATGCAAGTTGCTTCTATGAACCCAACATATGTATCACGTAATGAAATGCCACAGGATGTAGTAGCTCATGAACGTGAAGTTCAAGAAGGAATCATGGCAAATGATCCAAGCCTTGCAAACAAGCCTGAAAAGGTTAAGGCTGGAATCATTGAAGGTCGTGTATCTAAGTCATTACAGGATATGTGCTTAGTTGACCAGGAATACTTCTTAGACACAAACCTCAAGTGCGGTCAGTATTTAAAGGAAAATAATGCTGAAGTTGTTAAATTCGTTAAGTACATCGTAGGTGAAGGTATTGAAAAGAAGCAGGATGACTTTGCTGCCGAAGTAGCAGCAATGGCTAAGTAAGAATTGCTCAATTTTGGAGAACAACAAGTGTGTTGTTCTCTTTTTTGATATGCCAGACATGGCATATATCTTGGAGGTTGGAAAGTACCTTTAACCAAGAGATGTAGTCCCTAAGATTTAGCCAAATGCAAGGGTATCCATCGTGAGGTAGAATCTGAAGGAAGAACTAGGCAAACTGCTGACCCGATGGTCACGAGTCTCAATTGAGGCGGGTAGATGACAGGAAAGATGTATGTTTTGCTCTGGGACATCTTATCAGTGGCAAAGGTAGACTAGGAAGAATTATCAGTGAGAAGATTCTAAAATCAAAAGGTCTGTTACACTAACAGACCACTACCCAAAAGTGCATAGTCATTAAGTTGTGAACCACCGTATACCGAACGGTACGTACGGTGGTGTGAGAGATCGGAAGTTTTAAAGAGATTTAAAACTCCTCCTGGTATATTGTTTATTGGTTAATTTTCTAATTTCTTTTCTTCTAGTCGGATTTTAAGGAAACCTTCACGGATACCTGTTTTAGAAATGAGTATATGCTTTGCATGATAGATTCTGGCAATCTCTAAAATCATATGTAAACCTGGTAAGAAGACTGGTTGACGGCTAGGATCAACGTTAGCTTGCATAACTTCTTCAAAGATAGGATCATGCATGCATAATTTATCAAAGACTTCTTGAAGCTTGTTAACTTCAATAACCAACTCTTCTTGGAAGAGGGCTTGATACACTTTGCCTGCTGCACGCATTGTTCCACCAATGCCAATGAGTTCTTCACATGTAGTATTTAGAGATGGGTATTGTGTGCGTGCAGAAAGAATTTGTTTTGCACATTCTGGTGTATCAATTGATAAATGACGTAAACGTACACATCCTAATGGAAAGCTCATTGCGTCGATTGGCTGTCCATAATCAAATGAAATCAGTTCGGTTGAGCCACCACCTACGTCGAAGGCAATTCCTTTGTTTAAAGTAGGGTAGGAGTACTTTGTACCTAAGAAATCGTAGAGCGCTTCTTCATTTCCACTCAGTGGGTAGATATCCCATCCTGTTGTTTGAAGAGATGCGACGAGTTCTTCTTTGTTTTGAATGCGGCATGGTTCCGTAATATCCGCAAAGCGGTATTGTACATGCATTTCATCAAGCTTATCTGCGTAGGATTGTAGTATTTCGGTTGCTTTTAAGATACCTTCTTTTGACATGATCCTATCTCCATCAACATAGTCAATCAGATGTGCTGGAGTAGAAATATGTAGGATAGGTGTTGGGTAATGATTGACCATCTCATATACTAATAAGACAATGGTATTGGAGCCGATATCGGCGATTGCGTACTGTGTCATAGAATAGCCTCACTGTTCTCATTTAAACATAAATAAAAAGGAATGAAAACTCTTTCTAGCAATGCTATAATACTATAGAAATACATATGGAGGAAAAACATCATGTATAAACGAGTTCTGTTGAAACTAAGCGGAGAAGCTTTAGCAGGGAATGAAAAGAACTTTGATCCAAGCATTTTACAAAATCTTGCCTTGGAAATCAAAGAAGCACAGAAATTAGGAATTCAAATTGCTATCGTTGTTGGTGGAGGTAACTTCATCCGCGGAAAAGTAGTTGAAGGGTTAGGAATTGATCGCGTACAAGGCGATAATATGGGCATGTTAGCAACTGTTATCAATGCTCTAGCAATACAATCATCCCTTGAAGGTATGGGTGTTGATACCAGAGTGATGACAAGTATCGAAATGTCTAAAGTTGCGGAACCATTTATTCAGCGTAGAGCGGTTCGTCACTTGGAAAAGGGAAGAGTTGTTATTTTCGGTGGAGGAACTGGTAGTCCATACTTCTCAACCGATACAACCGCAGCTTTAAGAGCCAGTGAGATTAAAGCGGAAGTTATCTTAATGGCAAAGAATAGTGTGGATGGCGTATATAGTGCAGATCCTAAGAAGGATCCAAAGGCGAAGAAGTATACACATCTAACATATATGGACCTTCTAAATAAGGGACTACAAGTCATGGATTCCACTGCCACAAGCATGTGCATGGATAATGACATGGAACTCATGGTATTTAACATGAATGAAAAAGACAATATCGTCAAAGCAATGAAGGGCGAAAAGATTGGAACAATCATTAATAAGGAGGAGAAGTAATAATGGCATACGCAATCGTTGATTCCAGTGCAGTAAAGATGGATAAAGTTATCGACCATCTACAATCAGAATTAAATACAGTACGTACAGGTGCAGCTAACGTTAAGATGTTAGACCGTGTTGAAGTGGACTACTATGGTTCCCCAACACCACTCAACCAGATTGCGGCTTTATCCGTTTCTGAAGGTCGTACTCTTGTAATTAAGCCTTATGACCCAAGTAGCTTAAAGGCTATTGAACATGCTTGTAATGAAGCTGACTTAGGCATTGCACCATCTAACGATGGAACAGTTATACGTTTAACAGTTCCACAGTTAACAGGTGAAACACGTAAGGAAATGACAAAGAAGGTTGATAAGATGGGCGAAGAATGCAAGATTCAAATCCGTAATATCCGCCGTGATGCAATGTCTGTTGTAAAGAAGGATAAGACAATGGACGAAGACATCCAAAAGGATTGCGAAAATGAAATTCAGAAGCTTACGGATAAGTATGTTAAGAAGATCGATGATTTAGCAGCTGCTAAGAGTGCTGAAGTATTAAAGGTTTAATCTCAAGTTATACTTTATGATCAGTCTGTGTACAGGCTGATTTTTTTGTAGTAAAAAGGTATAATAAGAGAGTTAGTGGAGAATTGATATGAATATATGTAAACACTTAGCGATTATCATGGATGGCAATGGCAGATGGGCCAAGGCACAGGGAAAACCTCGTACGGCAGGACATCTTGTTGGAAGTGATAATGTTCGTACCATCGCAATTGCGGCAGATGAGATGGGAATTAAATATCTTACACTCTATGCTTTCTCGACTGAGAACTGGAAGCGAACAGCCGATGAAGTAAACTACATTATGAAATTACCAGCATTTTTCTTTAAGAAGTATATGCAGGAGTTCTTAGATAGAGGCTTCCGTATGCGTATTATTGGAGAATTGGATATGTTGCCAAAGGCAACACAAAAGGTATTACGTGATGCTGAGGAAGAATCAAAAGATAATCATGGATTATCACTCAATATCTGTATGAACTATGGCTCTAGACGAGAAATCTTACTTGCGGCTAAAAAGTATGCGCAGGATGTTGCAGATGGAAAAGCTACACTGGATATTGAAGAGGAAGACTTTGATCAATATATGATGACCAAAGATTTCCCGCCAGTCGATCTTTTAATCCGTACTAGTGGTGAACAACGTATTTCAAACTATTTATTATGGCAGATTGCGTATGCGGAGTTAGAATTTGTGCCAGAGTCATGGCCAGAGTTTACACCAGAAGTATTAAAGCGCTGTCTAGATGAATATCAAAATCGTGATCGACGATTTGGAGGGGTTAAGAATGTCTAAAATGAAATTGAAAACAATCGTTGCGGTTGTGATTATTCTTGTTGTAGCACCACCGCTCTATTTTGGTGGAAATCTATTACAAGCGCTTTTGATTATTGTTAGTGCGTTAGGTTCTCTTGAGATTGCGTCTTTAACGGACCAAAAGAAACACTGGTTCTTATCTTTGATGACATTAGCTGCCGTGATGGCAATGTACTACATCAATCGTTCAATGTTTCCAGCCATCCTTGCAGTTTGGGTAATCGTATTATTTGTTACAGAATTGCTATGTGAAAATGAAAGTAGTGATTTAACAGCGTATACATTATTGATGTCTATCTTATTAGGATTAGGTCTACGTTGCATCTCAGCCATTTATCAAGACGGCGCCAAAACAGGATTTTTAACAATTATCTTTGTATTAATTGGTTGTTTCTTTTGTGATACGGGTGCCTATTTTTCTGGTTCACTCTTTGGAAAGCATAAGTTAATTCCTCATGTTTCACCAAATAAGACCGTGGAAGGTGCAATTGGTGGATATCTTGTTGGTGCGATTGGTGCCTTATTATGGGGACTATTAGTCACTACATATCTACCAAAAGAACTTGTGATTACTGCTAGTTTGATTATTCCTGCAGTTGCACAGATTGGTGACTTAAGTTTCTCATCAATCAAACGTAGATTTGGTATAAAAGATTTCTCAAATATCTTACCTGGACATGGTGGTATCTTTGATCGAATTGACTCACTCATCTTCTGCTTGATGGCATTTAATGGTTTGATGATCTTATGGGGTATCTAAAATGAAGCGTTTGATGTTATTGGGTGCCAGTGGGTCCATTGGCACACAAACAATTGATGTTGTCTTACAACATCCTGATGCGTTTGCACTCGTTGGAATAAGTGTTGGACATCGTATCGATATCTTAAAAGAAATTCTAGCAAAGATTTCTGTACCACATGTATGTGTATGTGAAGAAAAGGATATGAAGGAGCTAGCTCATCAATATCCGGATATTCATTTCTACTTTGGAGATGAAGGGCTGCTTACACTTTCCAAAATGAGCGAATATGATCTTTTGGTGAATGCACTCGTTGGCTTTGTTGGTTTTTTGCCGACGCTGAATGCGATTCAAACAGGTCATAATATCGCTCTTGCCAATAAGGAAACACTGGTTGTTGGTGGAGAGTTAATCGAAAAGGCAATCAAGGAGTATGGTGTATCACTATATCCAATCGATAGCGAACACTCTGCCATTTTCCAAGCATTACAAGGGAATGAACATAAAGAAATGAAACGACTTTTAATTACGGCTTCAGGTGGTTCTTTCCGCAATCGTACAAGAGAAGAGTTAAAGGATGTTACTGTAGAACAGGCACTTGCACATCCTAACTGGGCGATGGGCGCTAAGATTACAATCGATAGTGCAGATATGATGAACAAGGGTTTTGAAGTCATTGAAGCGCATTATTTATTTGATATTGATTATGACCATATTGATGTGGTGATGCATCCAGAGTCAGTGATTCATTCCATGGTAGAATATGTTGACCATAGTGTAATGGCTCAACTTGGTGCACCTGATATGCGTTTACCAATTCAGTATGCTTTAACGTGGCCTCATCGTTATCCTCTTGATTTAGAGAAGCCATTAGACTTAACTGAAGTTGCAACCTTGCATTTCGCAAAGCCTGACCTCGAAAGATTTCCATTACTTGCACTAGCGTATGAAGCTGGTAAAAAGGGAGGCAATCTTCCGGCTGTCATGAATGCCGCAAATGAAGTCGCAAATGCTGCATTTAGAAAGAAACAGATTTCGTTTTTAGAAATTGAAGACATCGTTATAAACGCAGTGCATACTGCAGCTTATCAAACAGTAAATACAGTACAAGATTTAATTGATGCGGATTGTTGGGGAAGAGACTTCGCACATCAACAAATACAAGGAGTGAACCAATGACAGCAGTTTTATTTATCGTATTACTTTCCATTATTGTAACGATTCACGAATTCGGACATTTCTTAGTTGCCAAGGCATTTGGTGTCTATTGTTTTGAATTCTCAATCGGTATGGGACCAGCTATATTTACACGGAAAGGAAAAGAGACACAGTTCTCTATCCGTGCATTACCTATCGGTGGTTATGTTGCAATGGCAGGAGAAACCGAGGGTGATGAAGCATATCCTAATGTAAAGGTTCCTGAGGGAAGAAGAATTACAGATCAAAAACCGTGGAAGAAGATCTGTATCATGCTTGCAGGTGTCGCAATGAACTTCCTACTTGCATGGGTAATCTTTTCCATGTTCTTGTTAAATACTGGAACATTCACAAAATCAAGTGAGCCGGTTATCGCTACCGTCTTAGAAAATAGCCCGGCTGAACAAGCAGGCTTGCAAGCTGGAGATCGTATCATTAAAGTTGTTAAAGAAGATGGATCATCCGTTGAGCCGAAGACATTCTTAGAATTTCAAGCGTTCAACGGTGATAATAAGGGTACAGAAACCTTTACTATCCTACGAGATGGTCAAACATTAACCATTGAGGTTACACCAACCTACAACAAAGAAACAGACAGCTATATGTTTGGTATCAGTGCGAAAGCAGGAGAACAGGTAAAGATTAATCTCTTGAACTGTTGGTATTATGGTTTGGTTGAGATGCAGGTCATTACATCAATGACAATTCAGGCACTACTAAACCTTGTACGAGGTAAGGGCTTGAACCAATTATCTGGTCCTGTTGGAATCTATCAAGCCACTGCTACTTATGCAAGTCTTGGCTTTGGTGCCTATATGATGTTAGTAGCACAAATTAGCTTGAATGTAGGTATTTTTAACCTATTACCACTTCCAGTATTAGATGGTGGACAGGTTGTGATTACAGTACTAGAATGGATAACAAGACGTCATTTTAATGAAAAATTAAAAACTGCCATTATGATTATTTGTTGGCTACTGTTAATCAGTGTTATGATATTTGCGACATGGAACGATATTTCCAAGTTATTTATAAAGTAGAGGAGATTAAATAAAATGAAAACAATTCTTGTGACAGGAGGTACTGGCTTTATTGGCTCAAATACTTGCGTATCTTTAATGAATGCAGGGTATGACGTAGTTGTATTAGACAATCTTTATAACTCCAAAGAAGTTGTATTAGACCGTATTGAAAAATTAACAGGTAAAAAGCCAAAGTTCTACAAGACAGATGTCTTAGACCGCAAGGGATTAGATCGGATTTTTGCTGAGAATCATATTGATGCAGTAATTCACTTTGCTGGCTATAAGGCAGTTGGTGAATCTGTAGAAATTCCACTCACATATTATGAAAATAATATTACTGGTTCTTTAAATCTATATATGGCGATGAAGGAAGTTGGATGTAAGACACTTGTATTCTCGTCTAGTGCAACTGTTTATGGTTCTCCAGAGTCTTGTCCAATTCGAGAAGACTTCCCAGTATCCACGACAAATCCTTATGGTTCTACAAAGCTAATGAATGAGACGATCTTACAGGATTTAAGTAAGTCAGATCCCGAGTGGTCTATCATGTTATTGCGTTACTTCAACCCAATCGGTGCACACCCAAGTGGATTATTAGGAGAGGTTCCAAATGGTATTCCTAATAACTTAGTACCTTATATCGCTCGTGTTGCGATTGGTACTAGTGAAAAGGTACGTGTATTTGGAAATGACTATGATACAGTTGACGGAACAGGTGTTCGTGACTATATCCATGTATGTGATTTAGCAGATGGTCATATCGCAGCTGTTAAATATGCTTTAGAGCATAAGGGTGTTGAAAAGGTAAACCTTGGTACAGGTAATGGATATAGTGTATTACAGGTTGTTAAAGCGTATAGCAAGGCATGTGGTAGAGACTTACCATATGAAATCTTGCCACGTAGAGCAGGAGATGTTGCCGAATGCTATGCTGATCCAACAAAGGCATTAGAATTATTAGGCTGGAAGGCACAGTACAACATTGACCAAATGTGCAAGGATTCATGGAATTTCACCCAAATGAATCCAAATGGAATCGAGTAGTACTATGATTGGACTGATCATTACTGGCAATGGTAAATTTCCAGAAGGCGTAAGTAGTGCAGTTGAAATTCTTTCTGGAAAGTTAGAAGACTATACTACCGTATCTTTTCTATTAGAAGAAACTGTTGATCAATTCATTAATAGATTACGTACTGCAATTGAATCCATGAAACAAAGTGGCAATATCCTCATCATGGCAGATGTACAGGATAGTACAACCTATCGTGAAGCGTGCACACTTGCCAAAGAGTATGCGGCAGAATGTAATATCGATGTGGTTGCTGGTTTGAATATCGGAATGGTTCTGCAAGCAAGTATGGCTAGAAGTTATATCCATAACGTCAATGACTTAGCCGCTTTAGCAGTAGAGGCAGGGCATAGTCAAATCGTAGACTTCGATGAAAAACATCCGGATGAAGATATCGCATAAATAAACATGAAAATCTTGTTTGTATAGGAAGCCTAATTGGCTTTCTTTTTCATATGTTTTCTAGTGAAATAGCGAGATTGATTGGAAGTGCAACTTATTTTTTGACGAAAAAAACAAAAAAATTGGGAAAAGTAACAAGTTTCACATTTTTTCACAATTTTTGTAACAAAATTAAAAATATTTTTAAAAATTCAAAATACGAAAAAATCGCATAGAATAAGGATATTTAACACTTTTCGTAAATTTAAAACACGAAAAACACTTGAATATGATTGCAAATGAAATAGGAAAGTGGTTAGAATACAGCCATGATGAAAAATACTATCAAAAAACAAATGGGAATGATTGTGACTGGTGCATTATCTGCAGTATTAGTTGCAGGTTCTGTATCAATAACACATGTAAAGGCAGAAGAAACTGCCAATCCGTTCACAAGTAATGCGCTACCAGTTATTACTGTAGATGCACAGGAGGAAGATCCTTATACAGCGATCAAGAACGAAGTTATCAAGCAACGTGCTTTACTCGGTGGATATGATTTAAACTATATCTCACTTGAAAAGAGTGTAGCTGATATTACTGGCTTTGATCGAAACGCAACAGGTATTCAAACTGTTACAGTGAAAGTCAACCTAGCAAGTACAGGGGATAAGGAGGTTGAAAAGAGGCTTGGATATTCCTTTGTACAGAAGGTTGTTGTTAAACTGACACAAGACAGTGCACCTGTAGTACAACTTAAGAGTGATGCCGTTACAGTAAATAATGGTGATACATTCAACGCTTCTAGTTATATTTCCTATATTAATGATGATTCTGGTATCCTACCTGTATTATCAGTAAGTGGCGAAGTAGATATGGATAAAGATGGCGAGTATCCAGTAACTTATACAGTTTCTGATACAGCTGGTCATACTGCATCTGCAGTCTTAACAGTTACTGTTAAGACTCCTGTCGAAGTTGCGGCAGCGAAACAAGCTGAAGCAGAAACAAAGGCAGCCGAAATTTCAGCGCAGCTTGAGGCGGTGAAGGCATTAACGGATCCAACAACAAGCACAACAGCTGACGCAGCTACAACTGCTACTACAAATAGTTTGGAAACACAGTTAACTGAGCTTCAGAAGGAAATTGATTCCATTAAGGAAATTGGTAATAACGCAAACGCTGCAGTAGGTAACAACGAGACAATTGATGTTCCTACAACTCCAGCAGCTACAGAAACTCCGGCAGCTACACCAGCTCCTGAAACACCTGTTGCTACACCAGAGCCTACACCTGCAGCACCAGCTGTAGCAGAGACTCCAGCAGCTACACCAACACCAGTTCCAACCCCAACAAAGACAATGTATCCAAATGTACGTCTCAATGTTCGTACAGCTCCAAGTACATCTAGTTCTATTATTACTACATTAAATGTAAATGATCCTGTTTACTGTACAGATACTGTTTCCAACGGATGGCAAGAAATCGTAATCAACGGACAAGTTGGTTGGGTATATGCACAATATATTCAAAGCGAACAGTATGTAGCCCCAACTCCACAATACGGACAGTACGGTGCATACACTGACGCAATCAACCTTGCGTTGTCATTCGTAGGTAACACACCATATGTATGGGGTGGTGCATCTCCATCTGGATTTGACTGCTCAGGTCTTGTTAAGTACTGCTACGGTATTCCACAGAGAACTACATATACACAGCAAACATTAGGAACACACCGCTATGACGTATGGAATGCTCCAGCAGGTGCACTATACTTCTGGGGTTCTGAATCTGCACCTTACCATGTAGCTATCTCTCTTGGTGGAGGTCAGACAGTACAGGCGATGAATGAAAATGATGGTATTCAGGTAATTGGTATCACATACTTCATGCCTTCCTACTATGTAATTATCGGACAATAAGACTCCTGAAAAGGAGTTTTATTTTTGCGAAAATTGTGAAAAAACACTTAAAAATGCTATAGTTTTTTGAAAAACTTGTGAAATTGTGTGAAATGCAGTCCAAAAAGTTGCATAATCAGTACGAAAAAAAGTAGAATAGAGTCATGGTAAAAAATAAATTGAGCAAAAAACTCGGTAGAGTTGGTGCTGGATTACTATCCGCATTACTCATTGCCGGTACATATTCAATAAAAACAGTATACGCTGATGACAACAAAGCTACTACAGTTGAAAAGGAAAACACATTACCAGTCATTGAGGTAAGTCAGCAGGATTTAAATCCTTTGGATACAATTAAGAGCTTGGTAATTCAAGAGAGAGCTGCTTTTGATGGAACATACGATCTTACAAATATCTCAATTGAGAAGAGTGTTGCGGATATTGAAGGATTCAATCGTTCTGTAACAGGTATCCAAACAGTTACTGTCAAGGTTACACTTGCAAGTACTGGTGATATCGAAGCACAAAAGACTTTAGGTTATTCCTTTATTCAGAAAGCTGTTGTAAATGTTGTCAATAGTACAGCACCTGTCATCAGGTTGAAGAATTCATCTGTTGTGGTAAACAATGGTGATACATTCAACGCATCTAGTTATATTTCTTATATCAATGATGATTCAGGTATTCTTCCTGTATTAACCGTGGAGGGTACTGTAGATATGAACACGGATGGTGATTATCCAGTTACATATACAGTCGTTGATACTGCTGGTAATAAGTCTACAGCAACTATGACAGTATCTGTTCGTACTCCTCAGGAAGTTGTTGACGCAAGAATTGCGGCAGAAGAACAACGTCAAAGAGAAGAAGCTGAAAGAGCGGCTGCTGAAGAGGCTGCTAGAGCTCAACAAGCTACAAACACTGCTAGAGCTGCTACATCTACATTTGACCCATCTAAGTATGATTCAAGTTTATATGCTGGTGGTATCGCTGCTGCGTTATCTCTTGTTGGTACTCCATATCAATGGGGTGGTACAACTCCAGCAGGATTTGACTGCTCTGGTTTAGTTCAATATTGTTATGGTTTAAGTGCTCGTACAACATATGCACAACAAGCACTCGGAACTCACCAGTATGATGTATGGAACGCTCCAGCTGGTGCACTATACTTCTATGGTTCTGATTCAGCTCCATACCATGTAGGTATCGCACTTGGTAATGGTACAATGGTTCACGCAGCTACATATGGTACTGGTGTAACAGTTCAGGATATCTCTGGTTACTTACCTTCCTATTATGTAGTGCCAGGACAATAAGATGATGATTAAGACTCACTGATGTGAGTCTTTTCTTATGAGGAATAGAAAAAGTCCTTTCGGACTTTATAGGATTTGGAATATGAAATACTTTAGATAACTTGTTTCATCCATGGTCCAAAGGATAGGGTGATCAGGATTCTGTTGGGTAACGGAAATCTGACGTAGTGTAACTTCACATTCCTTGGCACTTTCTAGTAACATCTGTTCAAAGAGTTTTGTTTCCATGAATCGTGAACACGAACAAGTAATCAAATAGCCTCCATTACGTAGTACATTCATGGCTTTCATATTGATATTTTTATAGCCATAGTAGGCATTGTTCACTGTCTTGCGAGATTTAGTAAATGCAGGCGGGTCTAAAACGATAATATCAAACTCATTATCCTTCAGTTGTTCAAGATAATCAAATACATCGGCTTGTACAAACTGAATTTTATCTTCAAGGTGATTGAGTTTGGCATTTTGATAGCCTTGTTGTAAGGCAATGTTTGATACATCGATTGCAGTGACTGCTTTTGCGTTACCGTAGGCTGCGTTTAACGCAAAGCCACCTGTATGACTAAAACAATCTAGTACACGTTTATCACGAGCGATATGGCGCAATAATACACGATTTGATTTCTGGTCTAAGAAGTAACCTGTCTTTTGACCATTTTCAATATCTACCTGAAGTTGAATGCCATTTTCATTGATGATCGTCTGTGGAGATACATGATTTGGATTGTAGAAGAAACCTTTGTAGGATGTTAATCCTTCTTTTTCTCTTACTTTAATATCGTTACGTTCATAGATTGCTTGAATGACATGACTGTTTTCTTTAAATGTTTCTAACAAAATGTCATAAATCATTTGTTTGTGTTGTTCCATACCAGTGTTGGAAATCTGTGTCACTAGGATATCGTTATAGCAATCCACAACAAGACCTGGTAAAAAATCAGCTTCACCAAATACATAGCGACAATTTGACAAGTTATTTGGTTCTACTGTCTTACGATAGTCATAGGCAAAACGAATGCGTTTTTCGAAGAATGCTTGATCAATGGACTCTGATTCATCTTTGGTTAAGATACGACAAGTAATATGGCTGATTGGGGAGTAGAAGCCTGTACCGTAGTATGTTCCATCAGTAGAAATGATATTGACAATACCGCCATCCGGAATATTTTCATCAGCCTGGACTAAGTTATTGCGATACATCCACATTTGCCCTTTTTGAAGCCAAGTTTCCCCTTCGTTTGAAATTGTGATAGTAGGATAGTTATTTTTCATAGGAACACCTCGGGATAATGATAAACGATATTGCGCCAATTTACTAATCTTGCCATGGGATTTTTGGAATGATTTGTAATAAAGAGTAGGAGGGGGTTGGGGAGAATGATTATTCGTGAAATGCCAAGTACAGAACGACCACGGGATAAGGGTCTGAGATATGGAGTGAGATCTCTTAGCTCAAGAGAGTTACTCGCATTAATATTACGTACAGGTTCACAAGGAGAGTCTGTTTTAACAATGGCTGATAATTTATTACAGATGTCTAAGGGAATCAAAGGACTCGTACATATGTCAAATGAAGAACTGTGTAAAATCAAAGGAATCAGCAAGGTAAAAGCACTACAATTACAAGCAATCTTTGAAATTAGTAGAAGGGCTTCATTAGAGGCTGCTTATGAAGAGGAAATTATCGATAATCCAGAGCGTATTATCGAGTGGCTAAGAAATGAAATTGGAACAGGTAGTCAAGAAAAATTTCTGGTTGTTTATCTGAATACTGCGCATCGTATCATCTCCGCAAAGACCTTGTTTGTAGGAACCATCAACGCAAGTGCAGTATATCCCCGTGAAATCTTTAAAGAAGCACTACTCATTGGTAGTACGGATATTCTGCTGGCACACAATCATCCTAGCGGTGTATTAACACCAAGTACTCAGGATTTGGTCGTAACTGGAAAGTTGATGGAATGTGGTAAACTCATGGGTGTAAGAGTGCTAGATCATCTCATTGTTTCTCAAACAAGTTTTCTAAGTTTTGCTAGAGAAGAACTCTTTGAAACTTGTATGGAGGCTTACCAATGTGCACATGGAATCACAACCTAATACATGGTAAAATAATAAGGATAATTTTAAGGGTAAACGAGAGTCACATTGCGGTATGAAAGCCAAAATAGACTATAATAAAAGAAAGTCTTTTACGATGATTGATAAGAAGAAATAAACCTGTGTTTTTAGACAGATGGGAGAATATGAAATGAAGAAATTATTACTGACAGATGGTAACTCGATGTTATTTAGAGCGTATTACGCTACAGCATACGGTAGACCGATGACTACTTCAGATGGAACACCGACAAACGCTGTATTTGGTTTTGCATCTATGATTCAAAAAGCCATTGATATCATTCAACCAGATGCAGTATTAGTTGCCTTTGATGCAGGAAAACATACTTTCCGTCATGAACTATACGCAGACTACAAGGGTGGTCGTAAGCCAGCACCAGATGATTTGGTGCCGCAGTTTAAACTCGTTCGAGATTTCTTAGATGCCTTTGCGATTACTTGGGTGGAGATGCAGAATATTGAAGCCGATGACTTAATTGGAACAATCTCCAAAAAAGCAAAGGACTATCAAACCTATGTATTAACAAGTGATCACGATATGTTACAGCTAATAGATGAGACGACTTCTGTATTACTGATGAAAAAAGGGATTACAGATATGGATGTCGTGACACCTGAAAGTCTAAAGGAACAGATGGGAATTGAACCACTTCAGATTATTGATATGAAGGGCTTAATGGGTGATAAGTCAGATAATATCCCAGGTATTCCTGGTATTGGCGAAAAGACAGCACTCAAGCTCTTAGAAGAATATGGTACGGTTGAAAATGTCATCGCAAATGAAGATAAACTCAAGGGTGCTTTACAGAAGAAGGTAATGGAGGGGCATGATTCCGCATTACTTTCTAAAAAGCTTGCGACAATTCGGCGTGATATAGATGTAGAGATGAATGAGAAGGAGTTATCCTTTACACCAAACTACCCACAACTTGTAAAGTTTTTACAGATGCTAGAGATGAACACACTCGCAAGACGCTTCTCTGATAAGATCACTATTGAAGAGAATACAACAGAAGAAATAGTGGTGACTCCAAGTGAAGATAAACGAGTTACAAAGGTGCCTGTAGAGATGTTGAAGGATGCTTGTGCTGTGTTTGTGGATGATGATCATGGTGCATTCATGCATGCGACAATCAATGGCTTTGCGCTATATAATGGCAAGCAAGCAGTATACATTTCCTTAGCAGATGCGAAGAAAGATAGTGATTTACTTGCATATTTTTCTAGTGACATGCCACATAAGTATGGATTTGATGTAAAACGCAATTTACATCTAGCAGAAAACGAAGGATTAACACTCAATTTCCATGATGATATGATGCTTGCGGCATCACTTGTAGACTCATCTTTGACAACAACCGCAAAGATTATTGAGCGTTATGGCTTTGAAAATACAGTAAGTTATGAAGATGTATATGGAAAACCTACAAAGCCAAATTTAATTATTGATGAAGAAAAACAATGCATGTATGCATGCGCATTTGCGAGAAATATCTTTCGCTTGTATGCAGAGATCACACCAAAGCTACAAGAATACAAAATGGAAAAACTCTACTATGAAATGGAGATGCCACTAACGACAGTTCTCTATCATATGGAAAGAGAAGGCATTCGTTGTGATATCGATATTCTTGATCGCATTGCGACAGAAACGATGGCGAAGATTAGCGAAGCACAGAAAGAAATTTATGTGCTTGCAGCTAAAGAATTCAATATCAATTCTCCAAAACAATTAGCAGAAGTGTTATTCGATGATTTAGGGCTTCCTACAGGTAAAAAGAGAAGTACTGCAGCTGGTGAATTAGAAAAGCTACAAGGCAAATCACCGATCATCGATTATATTCTCGAATATCGTAAGCTATCTAAGATTTATAGTACTTACGCTGAAGGCTTGAAGAAGTATATTCAACAGGATGGAAAGATTCATACAATCTATAACCAATCCGCAACCCAAACAGGAAGACTATCTTCTAGCGAACCAAACTTACAGAATATCAGTGTTCGTGATGAACAGGGTAAAGTGATTCGTAAGGCATTCTTGCCAGAGAATGGTTGTGTATTAATTTCGAGTGACTATCATCAGATTGAGTTACGTATGTTAGCACATATGGCAAATGAAACGAGTCTGATTGAGGCGTTTAAGGAAGGAATCGACATTCATACAAAGACAGCGATGGACGTCTTCCATAAACCACAGGATGAAATTACACCTCAAGATAGACGCAGTGCTAAGACGGTTAACTTCGGTATTGTGTATGGCATCAGTGACTTTGGCTTAAGCGAGCAGCTTGGTGTAAGTCGTTATGAGGCGCATGACTTTATTGAACGCTACTATGCGGCATATCCAAAGATTCGCATCTACATGGACCAAATTGTGAAAGATTGCGAAGAGAAGGGCTATGTAGAGACCCTCTGTGGTAGACGTAGAGAGATTCCTGAGATTCACGATAAGAATCACGCAACGCGTGAATTCGGCAAACGTGCAGCGATGAACGCACCAATTCAGGGCTCTGCCGCAGACCTTATCAAACTAGCGATGATTCATATCGACCGGATGATGAAGGATGCGAAGGTAAAGAGTAAGATGATTCTACAGGTACACGATGAATTAATCTTTAATGTACCAAAGGAAGAAGTAGATGTCATGACGAAGCTTATCAATGATGGCATGGTCAATGCGATGCACCTACAAGTACCTTTAACAGCAGAATGTTCTATCGGTAGCGATTGGTACGAGGCAAAGTAATATGCCTGAATTACCAGAAGTAGAAACTGTCCTACGCACACTAGAACATCAGATTCAAGGAAGAAAAATCTTGGATGTGGATGTACGTTATTCAAAGATGATTGAAAATGATATAGAACAGTTTAAGCAACAATTAAAGAATCAAACATTTAATACATTCATGCGTCGTGGTAAGTACTTACTATTTGGTTTAGATGATTGTATCCTCATGAGTCATTTACGCATGGAAGGAAGATATTATATTCAAGATCCAACAGAACCAACAAATCGTCATATGCATGTGATATTCCATCTAGATAACGGGAAAGAGTTACGCTACATGGATACACGTAAATTTGGACGTATGGAAATCCTTCCGTTGGATACGGATTTTAGCCATTACCATGGCTTAGGACCTGAACCTTTTGATGAAGCGTTCAATGCGTCCTACATTCATGCATATCGCAAGGGAAAACATACACCACTCAAAAGCCTGCTATTAGACCAAAGCTTTGTGGCAGGAATTGGAAATATCTATGCAGATGAAATTCTTGCGGCCTGCAATCTAAGACCGGGTAGGTCTTGTGCACGTATCACCCGTAAGGATGAAGAAAATCTTGTAATGCATACAAGACGAATCTTGAAGGCTGCGATTGCGGCTGGTGGTACGACGATCAGAACCTATACTTCTAGTTTAGGTGTCACCGGTAGATTTCAAACGGAGTGTACCGTACATATGCAGAAAATATGTCCTCGTTGTAAAGGACAAATTCACGTAAAATATATCGGTGGACGGTCAAGTTATTATTGCCCACATTGTCAGAAATAGGAGTTTTATGAAGATTGCAATTACAGGAACGATTGCGGCAGGGAAAACAACTGTTGCGATTCTATTTAGAAGAAGAGGAATACCAGTATTTAATGCCGATCAATACGCAAAGCGTTCCTTGTATCAAGGTTCTGTTTGTTATGAAAAAATTAGAGAAGTATTTGGCGAAGATGTTATTGGCATTGGTGGGGATATCGAGCCAAAGAAGCTTGCAGGAATTATCTTTCAAGATAACAACAAACGCAAACAGCTAAACGTAATTGTGCATCCCTTCGTATTAGAAGGAATGCAGAAATTCTTCGCAACAAACCACCAACAACCAATTATCTGTGCAGAGATTCCACTGTTGTTTGAAACAGGTTGGGATCAATACTTTGACCGTACTGTAGTTGTGACTTGTAGTGAAGAAATTGCCATCCAAAGAATGATGGAAGAAAGAAACTACACACGTCAAGAAGCGAAGGCAAGACTATCAATGCAGATACCTGCAGAAGAACAGATTGCTAGAGCGGATAAAGTGATTTATAACGAAGGTGATTTAAAAGAACTAGATTCACAAATCAACCGATGGTTAGGAGAACTTAGAAAGGACATCAGAAATGGAAAGAATGCCAATTAGTACATATCGCGTTGATTTTAGTAATGGTATCTCTGAGGAAACTTTACTTTCTTTGATGATGTTATACCAACCATTAATTGGTAAAGATGCGACAGTTCTATACTTAACACTCATTGCGTCATGCAAAACCCAAAAGGGTTTTGAAAAACACCAACGTTTACTTGTGCTAACTGACTTAGATATCAATGCACTAGATAAAGCATGTACAAAATTAGAAGAGTACATGCTGATGAGAACATATGTAAAAACTACAGAACTATGTAATCAATATATCTATGTGTTAAATAGTCCGATACATACAAAGGATTTCTTGAAATCTAATATATTTATGAATCGCTATGAACGTGTTGTAGGAAAAGATGAGACAACTACTACAATGACGCACTTAAACGCAAATAATGTATCCTTGCGTGGCTATAAAGAAATCACAAAGGCAGTTAAGTTCTTACCACAAGATCTCTTAGACCGACATATTGAGTTTGATGCACTACAGCCACGTTATCAATTCGCAATGGAAGATCAAACGATTAACTTTGATTATGAGAAGTTTATTGCGACGACAAGTACACTGGTATTCCCTGCTGAACTTCGTACCCAGGATAACTTAAGCCTCATCGGGAAGCTTGCGACAATCTATGGTCTATCTGTTGATAAGATGCGTATCTTAGTCAATCGTTGTATTAATTTACAAACGATGACATTCGATGGTGCAAAGCTAAAGATTTACGCATCACGCGCAGAATCGGATATAAAACCGGGAAGCGATCCATACTCCTTACCACCTGTATCTTTCTTACAGGCAAAGCAAGGTGGTGCAAAGGTTACCCAATTAGAAAAGAGTATCTTAGAACATCTAGCAATCGACATGCATTTCAGCAATGAAGTTATCAACGTGATGATTGAACATATCCTAAAGATTTCTCAAAATCGTTTGAATCGTAACTTTGTGGATATGGTTGCGGCAGAGTGGGCTAGAGATGGTGTGACTACCAAACAACAAGCGCTACAACAGCGTAAGAAAGTTGTTCGCCAAACCCCACAGGTTAATAGCGGTGTTAAGATTGGCCTGCCAGACTATATACGACAACAAGAAGATGGTACCCTACCAGAAGGTACAGTCGCATCCGCAGAACTATTAGAACGATTACAAAAACTACAGAAGGGAGAGGAGTAATTCATGGAAGCCTTAAATATCAAAGAGATTCCGATGACGGATCAGCAGAAACAAGAAACTCAATCGCTCCAAGATGAATTACGTAAAGACCCTGTAGTTATCGAGCTGTTTCAAAGAAACAAACTCAATGAAAGATATTTGAACACATCTCCATGGAAGATTCATGCATGGAGAAAAGGCTTTGAACCATGCCTGCACTGTACAGGCTTAAATCAATGCAAGCAGAGAGTGAAGGGTTACTATGATGACTTAGAGGATAATGGTATTCTTCAAAATGTACAAACACCATGTAAATTCCAACGGGCATATATGGAAAAGACAGCACATCTAGAGAAGTTTAGTGTAAATGATATGCCATCTAATATGTACACAGTATCTTTTGATAAAATCAACTTAATCAAAGAGATGGAAGAATATTTACTTGTTTGGGAAGCTTGTAGAAGTGCTAGTATTCATAATCAAGGACTTTATCTACATGGTACAATGGGAAGTGGGAAAACATATCTTTCCGCTTGTGCTACAAATGATCATGCTCGCAAAAACGAAACGGTAGCTTTTGTGCATTATCCAACATATTGTACAAGAGCCATCGCAACGATGAAGACTTCAGAATACAAAATCGAACTTGGTCGATTGATGCGTGCAAAGTTTCTTGTCTTAGATGATATTGGGGCAGAGAGTGTGAATGAATGGAATCGCGATCAATTATTGTTGCCGTTATTAGAGAAGCGATATACAGAAGGATTACCAACTTGGTTTACATCTAACTGTGATATTGAATCACTCAAAGAACACTTCCGTTATGTTGGAAAAGGCAAGGATGATGAACTGAAAGCAGCCCGTATCGTGGAGAGAATTACGAGTATGGCAAAGATAAAAACGCTTACAGGAAAAGATAGGCGAAAAACATTGTAAAATGCTTTAATAATACGCTTTAATGGTATAAAATAATTGAGATTTGGAGGGCCTTTACATGGTTAGAAAAATTGGCGTTTTGACATCAGGTGGTGATGCGCCGGGAATGAATTCCGCAATTCGTGCCGTAACCAGAATTGCACTCAGTAATGGAATTGAAGTTGTCGGTATTCGCGATGGATATCGAGGGCTTCTAGAAGAGAAGTTTCAAGTATTAGAACGTACAGATGTATCGGATATTTTAAACCGCGGTGGTACGACACTTGGATCGGCTCGTTTACCTGAATTTAAAGAAGAAGAGGTTCAAGATCAGTGTGTTTCAAACTTGCGTAAAGCAGGCATTGATGCACTGGTGGTCATTGGTGGTGATGGTTCCTATCGTGGAGCACTCGCACTTACAAATAAGGGAATTAATTGTATTGGGTTACCTGGTACAATTGATAACGATATCTCTGGCACTGATTTCACAATCGGTTTTGATACAGCGTTACAGACTTGTGTAGAAAACGTAGATAAACTACGTGATACATCTAGTTCACATCACCGTTGTTCCATCGTCGAAGTAATGGGAAATCACTGTGGAGACCTTGCGCTATATACAGCGATTGCGTGTGGTGCAGAAATCGTCATCACACCAGAAACAGGTTATGATGAAACAGAAATTCTAGAAAAGCTACGCTATCTTGGAGATGCAGTGAAGAAGAATCACGCAATCGTTATTATCTCTGAAAAGATTTGTGACGTGGATGGTTTAGCAAAGAAGGTTTCATTACATACAAACTTCAGTGGTCGTGCAACGATTTTGGGACACATCCAGCGTGGTGGTTCCCCAACTCCAGTTGACCGTATGCTTTCAAGCAGAATGGGTGAAAAGGCTATTGATTTATTGATGGAAGGTATTGGTGGACATTGTGTTGGTATTATCGACAACGAAATTTGTTCAATGCCAATTCAAGAAGCACTAGAGAAACCACGCAAGAGTAGAAAGAAACTATATCGATTATTTGATCGTTTAGTATAAGAAGGAGATGATTGCTTTGGAAAACAAACATTTATTTAAGAAAACAAAGGTAGTATGTACGATTGGCCCAGCTTCAGAAAATGAGAAGACACTTACAGAACTTGTGGGTGCAGGTATGAACATCGCTCGTTTAAACTTCAGCCATGGATCACATGAAGAACACTTAGAAAGAATCAACTTAGTTCGTTCCGTAAGTGCAAAGACAGGTGTAAATTTAGCGATTGCGTTAGATACAAAGGGTCCTGAAATCCGTTTAGGTACTTTCAAGAACGATGTAGAAAACTACGAAATCGGTGAAATCGTTTACTTAACAAAGGCAGAGATTGAAGGAACACATGAACGTTTCCATATTCAATGCCCAGAGCTATTCGATGACTTAAAGCAAGGAAATTATATTTTAATCAACGATGGTAAGATGAAGCTTACTGTACTCGAAAACAATGGTCACGAATTAAAGTGCCGTGTTGAAGTTGCGGGTCCTATCAGTTCACGTAAGGGTTGTAACGTACCAGGTGTTAAGCTAAGTATGCCATTCTTATCTGCTAAGGATGAGGCTGATATTCGTTTCGGTTGCCGTAATGACGTTGACTTTATCTTCGCTTCCTTTACAAGAAGACCAGAAGATGTAAATGCAATTCGTGCAATCTGTGTTGAAGAAGGTAAACCACATATTAACATTATTCCTAAGATTGAAAACCAAGAAGGTTATGATAACATCGATGCAATTCTTGAAGCAGCTGATGGTGTTATGGTTGCTCGTGGTGACTTAGGCGTAGAAATCCCTACAATGTTAGTTCCTATCTATCAGAAGCACATTATTCGTCAAGCAAACATTATTGGTAAGCCAGTAATTACTGCTACACATATGTTGGATTCTATGACACACAACCCACGTTGTACACGTGCCGAAGCATCTGACGTATGCAACGCTGTATTAGATGGTTCTGATGGTGTTATGTTATCTGCTGAATCTGCTGCTGGTGACTATCCAGTAGAAGCTTGCGAAACAATGTCAGAAATCGCTGAAGAAGCAGAGAAGATTATCAACTACCGTACGAAGTTAGATTGGTTAAAGCAATCTACACGTAAGACAGTACAGGATGCAGTTTCTATTGCTATTAGTGATGCTACACTAACATTAGACAATATTGGTGCTATTGTTGTATTCACACAGGGTGGTACAACAGCTCGTCGTATTTCTAAGTTCCGTCCAAGCGTACCTGTATTAGCAGTTACATTCACAAAGGACATTCAACGTAAGCTATTGAGCTACTGGGGAGTATTACCAGTTTACTCTGAAGTACAAAACCAGTTAACAAACGATGACGAACTCGCATCAACAGTTGCTAAGAACTTTGGTGTGAAGAAGGGTCAATTAATCATCATCTCAGCAGGTTATCCAACAGGTGAAGGATCTGCGAACATGATGAAGATCGTAGAAGTTAAGTAATCATCTAGAAAAGACGGTTAAACGTCTTTTCTTTTTTTTGTATGCATGCATAAAGAAAAGAGTCCGATTAGGACTCTTGTGTTTTCTTGGTTGTTCTTGGACCGCGTGCTGCGTTAGCTTTTATCTTGGCTTGAATCTCTGCAATTGCTGCTTTCTGATTCAAGATAACCGGAATAACAATCGGATTACGATTTGTCTTCTGGAAGAGGAAAGGCTCTAGGCAAGACCGGATACAGTTCTTTAATTCACCAAAGGTTGTACGCTGTTGCATCTTCTTCTTAAGGGAATCATATACAAGTAACTCTGCTTCTTTCAGAAGTGTTTGAGAATCTTTGATGTATACAAAGCCACGAGACACGATAGATGGACGGCAGAGAATCTTATTGTAGCGAGAATCGATTGTGACGATAACTGCCACAAGTCCATTTTCTGCTAAGATCTTACGGTCTTTAATAACGGATGTACTTAGACCGGAAATGTCATTACCATCAACGTAGATATCGTCTGTCTGTACGCGCTCATTTGCGATAAAGCACTTACCATCTCGTAATACAACGACATCCCCATTAGAACAAATCAAGCAATGATCTTCAGGAATACCTGTTTCTTGCGCTGTTGCGGAATGTTGTTTTAACATCTTGTATTCACCATGGTATGGCATAAACCATTCAGGCTTAATGAGATTCAACATTAGCTTTTGTTCTTCTTGAGGAGCGTGTCCTGTTGTGTGGAAGGAAGTTAGTGGTGAGTTTGTAATAACATTAGCTCCAACACGTGTTAATTGGTTAATAACACTACCAACGGAGGTACCATTACCTGGAATAGGATTGGATGAGAATAGTACTGTATCACCAGGAATAATCTTGATGAAACGGTGTGTACCGTTGGCGATTCTGCTTAAGGCAGCCATTGGTTCACCCTGAGAACCTGTACATACGATACAGATACGATTTGATGGTAGGGTATTTAGCTCATTACCAGAGATGAAGCTACTATCAGGAATCTGGATAACCCCCATCTTCTTACCGATTTCGCATACATTCTCCATTGAGCGTCCAAACACCGCAACCTTACGATTACATGCGACAGCTGCTTCTAGAATCTGATTTAAACGTAATACGTTAGATGCGAAAGTAGAAACGATCATACGTCCTGGCGTCTTACGCATCTGTTCCATGATGGCACGTGCTACAGTCTTTTCAGATATAGAAGAACCTGGAACAGAGGAGTTTGTAGAATCACTCATGAGAAGAGAAACACCAACTTGTCCGATGTAAGCCATCTTCTGGAAGTCAGCGTTTGTGCCAACTGGGGTCATATCAAACTTAAAGTCACCAGTTTCAACGATACGCCCGTTTGGTGTATTAATTAGTACACCAAGTGCATCTGGGATTGAGTGAACTACATTGAAGAAACCAATTGAGAAATGCTTTGTTTTAATACTGGATTCTGAATTGATTTCCGTAATCTTACATACACGTGTTAGACGATGCTCTTCTAATTTCTTTTCGATTAACGCTTTCGCAAAACGAGGAGCGTAAATCTGTTTTAATCGAATTGTCTTTAAAAAGAATGGAATACCACCAATATGGTCTTCGTGACCATGAGTGATAACCATTGCGGCTATTTTGTTTTGGTTTTTTACCAGATAGGAATAATCTGGGATAACATAATCGACACCGAGTAAGGCATCTTCCGGAAAGAGTACACCACAGTCGACAATGATGATTTCATCATCATGTTCAACGCAGTACATATTCTTTCCGACTTCACCTAAGCCACCAAGTGCATAGACCATCGTATCTGTCTTATGATTAATCGCTAAGTCGCTTAAATCAGGTTCAGTAATACGAGTACGACGAAGTGGGCGAGTCGTTCTTTTACTGCTATTATTTTCAGTCATTATAAAAATTCCTTTCATTTATTTAATTATTGGTGAAGGTAGTAGTTTTATTCGCCTATATTATATCATTCTTCAATGAAAAAGGAAGAAGTCTCCCTATAAAACAAGGGCACCTTCAATTGGTTTGTTTGGTTCTTTTTTATTGATGTGATCATAGAATAAAATGCCATCCATATGATCTAATTCGTGTTGTAATACGATAGCGATATAACCACGTGCACGGATTTCTACATCTTGGTTTTGAACTAGATCAAACGCTCTAATTGTTACACGTGCATTACGTACAACATAGCCTCGATGTTCATTCTCAACAGAGAGACAACCCTCGCCACTTTCTAAATACGCAGGTTGTACGGAACGAGAAACAATTTTAGGGTTTACTAGCATAAATTCATATTTCACCATATTGCCATCTTTATCAGTTTCATCAAATGCAACGGCACACATTCTCTTCTTTATGCCAACTTGGATTGCACTGATACCAACAGCTGGTCTGAGGTTAAGCTTTGTGGCTTTTTCTTCATCAGTGGAATCTTTTACGTATTGCAACATATCACGTAATAAAGTTTCATCTTCCTTTGATAGGGGCAATGAAACAAGCTCAGATTTTTCTCGAATTAAAGGATTGGTATCTTTAATGATTGTGTCATTATTTATTAACATAATTTTTACCTCAGCATACATTTTAACATTCTAAAAGCGGAATTCAACTAACACGCATCGATGTAAGCGTTTAGCATAAAAAATTTATGAAAATTGATGATATTTGTGATGTTCGATGTGTGGATTTCGTACAGTATGTTAAAATAATACTTGTATGCAAACAAAGAAAAAGAAAACGAAAAAAGCAGAGCCAATTCAGGTAAATGCACCAGTGAAAAAGAGGAAGTTCCTGAATCTACGTATGCCAAAATCATCCGACCACTTCTTACATGCGGCGATGATTATTTTGATGTTGTTTGGCATTATCATGGTTGGTAGTGCATCCATGGGTGTTGCTGGTGGTAATAATCGTTTTCTAGTGATTACAATTGTTAAACAGGTTGTCTATGCAGTAGCGGGTTATACTGCCATGACATTTTTAGCAAATCGTTTCCAACTCAAGAAATTGAAGTCATCAACGACTTTCCTAGTGATACTCGGGACAATCGCAAGCTTGTTATTGTGCTTATTGTTTGCGGAAACCAATGGTGCTAGAGCTTGGATTCGTATTCCACTTGGTGTAACAGAAGTAACTCTACAGCCTTCGGAGTTTGCAAAGATTATCGCGATTTTGGTGGTTGCCTTGTATTTAGGTGATAATGTACATAACTACAGTAAGAGATTTGATTTGATCAAACGACCACTCTTTATTGATGGTGTGATTTTGTTTATTGTATGGATTTTACAGTCTGACTTTGGATCGATGGCAGTTATCTTTGTGATTATCTGCGTTTGTTTCTTGGTTCCAAATCATCCCCAATTAAGAGGGTATCAAAGAGTATTAACAATCTTATTCTATGGTGTAGTTCTCTTAGGATTCTATATCTTATCTCCATCGGGAGAACATCTCATTATGAAGATGACATTCCTAAAGACATATCAGATCAAGCGTTTCGTATCTGCGATTAATCCATTTATGGATCAATATGGTACTGGTTATCAGTTAATTAGTGGTTTGATTTCCTTTGCGACTGGAGGATGGTTTGGTAAGGGCCTCGGTAATTCTGTACGTAAGTATACAAACTTCCCTGCTGCTAGTACGGACTATATCCTTGCGATTGTAGTTGAAGAGCTTGGCTTTGTAGGCTTTATTGGCTTACTTACAGTATATGGAGTTATTATCTTTGTTTTATTACGCTATGCGATGAAAATGCGCAGCGAGAAGGGACGTATCATCCTTGTTGGTACAGCGATGTATTTCTTGGTACATATATTCTTTAATATCGGTGGTGTTACAGGATTAATTCCTCTAACAGGTGTACCACTTTTGATGGTATCTGCTGGTGGCTCTTCTACGATGTCTATTATGGCTTGCGTTGGTATCTCACAAGCGGTGATTGCCTCCTATAAACGAGGTGAGATTCGATGAGAATTATCGCTGGTGAATATCGTTCACGCAAGATAGAAACACGCGCTGGTAATCAGACAAGACCTACATTAGATAAGGTTAGAGAAGCTGTTTTTTCATCCCTAGGAGGGATGTTTGATGGTGGCACAGTATTAGATTTATATGCTGGTAGTGGTGCTAATGGACTAGAGGCACTATCTCGTGGATATAATTATGCAGTATTTGCGGATATCTCTAAAGATGCAATTCATGTCATCCGCAAAAATATAGAGTCATTACGTTGTATAGGGAAGACAAAAGTCTTACATATGCCAGATAAAAAAGCATTATCACTTTTAAAGGCAGAAGGACTACGTTTTGAATTAGTATATCTAGATCCACCATACGCAGGACAACGTAATGATGAGATTCTAGAATACTTGCAAGAGAATAAAATGCTTACGGATCATGCTGTAGTTGTGATTGAATCCGCAAAAGAAGATGAATTTAAAAAAGAGTTTGGCTCTTTAAAACCATATAAAGAAGCAATCTACGGTATTACACGTATTACCTATTATCGAAATGAGGTGGAAGGATGAAAGCTTGCTATCCAGGAACATTTGATCCAATTACTAACGGTCATTTGGATATTATTGAGCGTGCATCACGTTTATTTGATGAGGTTGTGGTATTGATTATGTTCAATCCACGTAAGACTTGTTTATTCAATAGTGAAGAAAGAAAACAGATGGTTATTGATAGTTTAAAATCTATTGGTAACCCACGGAATGTAACTGTGATGATTGGCTCTGGTCTAACAGTAGAGTTTGCCCGTAAGATTGGTGCTGCTGTCATTATTCGTGGTATTCGTGCCGTCAGTGATTATGAATATGAACTCGGGCAAGCAACTGCGAATATGATGTTGGCACATGAGATTGAAACAGCATTCTTAATTGCGAAACCGCAATATTCATTCCTATCTTCCTCTGTATGTAAAGAGATTGCCCTCAATGGAGGAGATTTGTTAAATCTAGTACCTTCACAGGTAGAAGGACCTCTTAAAGAAAAGATGGCCGTAGTAGCTGAAAACTTAAAGAGTGTACAGGGGCAGATATGATACGTTGGGGAATTATTGGCGCTGGGAAAATTGCCCAGCGTTTTGTAAAGAGTCTAGCACATGAAAAAAATAGTCAGCTCTATGCCGTTAGCTGTCGTACGCTTTCTAAGGCACAACAGTTTGCGGATACATATCATGCGCTAAAAGCGTATGGATCCTATGAGAAAGTCTTACAAGATCCAAACGTAGATGCAGTATATATTACCTTGCCACATGGCTATCATTATCTGTGGTCTATTCAAGCTATCAAAGCAGGTAAGGCAGTACTGGTTGAAAAACCAGCTGGTATAAATGCATTTGAAATTGAGGGGATTATGGAAGTGTTAAAACAACATCCAGTATTATGGATGGAAGCTATGAAACCTCGTTTTACACCTCTCTATCAAAAGATACAGAAGATAATCCAAGAAGGTATACTTGGAGATATCCAAGAAATTCATACAGTACTCAACTCAAAACAATCAGATGAAGTGATTCAAAATAGTTATCTAAGTGATCCAGTCTATGGAGGAGCACTGTTAGATTGTGGTTGTTATTGTGCAACATGGATTACAGAATATACCAAAGGTAAGTTACGCATCGACTACATCAACGTAGACTTGCAGGATGGATATGACTTACATACAAAGGTACAGATGCATGTAGGGGATACGCTAGCAACTCTAGAAACCGCAATCAATCAACCAGAAAAGAAAGAAGTATTGATTAAGGGTACAAGGGGGGAAATCCGAATTCAAGATTTGCATAGACCTACAAGTGCAGAACTAAAGACTGAAGATAAAGTAGAAATCATAGACTGTCCATATGAAGTAGATGACTTCTATGGAGAGATATCTCACTTTGTAAGCTTGCTGAAAAATGGAAAACAAAGTTCTCCAATTATGCCTATCCAAAGTAGTTTAGAAACTGCTATGTTACTAGATCGTATCAAGGATGCGATGACCCCTAATCCAATCGAAATATAAGAGGTGTTAAAAATGGCAAAAATTATGTGGGAAGGAAATTAAGATAGGTATAAAGTTTTTCTTGAAATGTTCATCCCAGCATAAAAAAACTAGGAAAGTCTAGTGATATACTAAAGCTTCTATTCCATATGGAATAGTACCTATATTATTGTGCTTTGTATGTGTTTTTTGTAAGAGAACAATCAGTTCAGAATTTCTTTTAGATTTGTGCATGATACCGTTCAGTTTATTCATTGAATTTCTGTTATTATTTAACAGATAGTGTTTGATTGAAAGCAATACGAAAAGGGTCTTTCAAAAAACACTGAGAATATCAAATATAGCTGTAAGAATCAATGTTTAACTTGATAAATTAGGAGTTCTAAGGATGATTATGAGTAAAAAATTGGGGAAAATGAGCTTGCATGAACTTTGGCAGTTGTTCCCGATATTTTTGGTTGAACATAATACCGCTTGGAAACAATGGTATGAAGAAGAAAGAGACATCATTCTATCGGTAGTGCCAAGTGAAAGTATAATGAGGATATCCCATATTGGTAGCACCGCAATTTTAGGAATATGGGCAAAAAATATTGTAGATATATTGATTGAAGTAAATAACAAGTTAGATTTAGATGCAGTTAAGGATACTCTTGTAAATAATGGCTGGTTATGTATGAATATGACGGAAAACCGAATAACGCTCAATAAGGGATATACAGAACAAGGTTTTGCGGAAAAAGTATTTCATCTTCATATTAGAATTATGGGAGATAATGATGAACTGTTTTTTAGAGATTATCTTAACGAACATGAGGAAATAGCTAAAGAATATGAAGTATTAAAACTTTCTCTCTGGAAAGAATTTGAGCATGATCGAGATGGATACACTAACGCAAAAACAAATTTTATAAAAAAATATACAAATTTGGCAAAATGTAGATATAGTGGTAGATATTAAAAAATACCAGTTTTTTTGATGAACTGATTTTAAATACAAATTATTATTGTTGTTTGCCTACGTTGAAAACACATGGAAGAATAATTTTAAGAAAAGACAATTGCCAGGAGAGATTTTCTAAGAATTGTCTTTTTAATGTTTACACAAGTATACCACTCATTTTCAACACTTTGCGATTGCTTATGTGTGAGACTTTTTGTAAAATTTAGCACTAAACTGTTGACAGTGCTAAATGGTTGGTATACTATATTAGCAGACATTGAAAAAGAGTGCTAAAAGGAGGTGCTGGAGATGTTAACACCAAGACGAATAGAAATCTTCAAGGCGATTGTTGATGAGTATATTCGTACGGCGGAACCGGTTGGTTCTCGTACATTGCAAGAACAGTATGACTTACCATATTCCAGTGCGACCATCCGTAATGACATGCAGGTCTTAGAGGAAATGGGCTATTTGGAAAAGACACATACTTCCAGTGGACGTGTTCCTAGTACGTTGGGATATAAGTTCTATTGTGAGAACTTATTGAACAATGCGGCTGGCATTGATAAACGTATGGAACTTGCAATTCGTAGCGCATTTGATGTGTCGAGTATGAACATTGAGGAGGCGGTTCATCAAAGTTGTGAAATCCTCAGTGAAATGACAAATATGACAGCTGGTGCAATTGGGCCAGATGCCAATACGCAATGTCTAGAACATATAAAATTGTTCCCGATTGATATGCGTAATGCGGTATGCATATTTATCACAAATACGGGTCATACGGAAACGAAGAATTTCCACTTTGAAGATGATGTGCCTTTCAAAGATTTGGAAGCTTGTACGGATATCTTAAACAAACGATTAAAGGGCGTTCCACTTGCGGAAGTACCTAGTCGTATGGAAGATATCAAACCTGATTTATGTAGCGTTGTACATCGCCACGATCTACTCTTTACAGCGTTTGTTAGAGCGTTTGTGAAGTTTGCTAGTGAGAGTGTATACTTCTCAGGAAAAGATCGTGTATTATATCAACCTGAATTTGAAGATATCAACAAGTTGAAACAATTGATGTTGATGTTTGATGATACGAAGGTATGGCGTGGATTAGATTCCAGCGAAAATGCGGTTGCGGTTACTACTACAAAGGGTGCACAGCTTACTTGGTATAACGATCTAGCAGTTGTACGTTCCAAGTTCCATGTCAATGATACGGAAAGTGGAGAATTGATGGTTGTTGGGCCAAGCAGAATGAATTATGAAAAAGTCGTAAATCTAATCGATTATGCGGCACGTTTGATTGAAAAGATGTATAACTCAGGAGGTGAAAGTGGCAATGAGTGAAGATATCAAAAAGACAGAAGATGAAACTGAAGAGGTAGTTGAAACTGAAGCTCCTGAAGTAGTTGAAGAAGTAGATGAAGTTGCTACACTTCAAGCGAAAATTACAGAGTTAAGTGAACAGGTAAATGTTCTCAAGAATGAATATGCAAAAGCATATGCAGATACAGAGAATACAAGAAAACGTCTACAGGCTGATTTTGACAGTCGTACAAAGTTTATGATGAAGAACTTTGCATTAGAGTTATTACCTGTATTAGATAGTTGTGAAAGAGCGTTAGCACAAGCAACAACAGATGAAGCATATCGTAAGGGTGTCGAAATGATTTATGGACAATTACAGAATGCTTTAAGTAAAGAAGGTATTACAGAAATCGATGCATTGAACCAACCATTCGATGGCAATTGGCATCAAGCATTGATGACAGAAGCAAAAGAAGATGTTGAACCTGGAATTGTAATTGAAGTATTACAGAAGGGGTATCGTATAAAGGATCGTCTGCTAAGAGCAGCGATGGTCAAAGTAAGTGAATAACTAGGAGGAAGATAAACATGAGCAAGATTATTGGTATTGACTTAGGAACAACAAATAGCTGCGTATCCGTTATGGAAGGTGGCGAAGCAAAAGTAATCGCAAATCCAGAAGGAAATCGTACAACACCATCCGTAGTAGCATTTAAGAATGGTGAACGTATTGTCGGTGATGCCGCGAAGCGTCAATTAATTACAAATAAAGATACAGTATATTCCATTAAGCGTTTAATGGGTACAAATCAAAAAGTAACATTAGAAGGCAAGGAATATACACCGCAGGAAATTTCTGCAATGATTCTTACATATTTAAAGAGTTATGCAGAAGCTTACTTAGGTGAGAAGGTAGAAAAGGCTGTTATTACAGTACCTGCATACTTCAACGATGCACAGCGTCAAGCAACAAAGGATGCTGGTAAGATTGCTGGTTTGGATGTAGTACGTATTATTAACGAGCCAACTGCTTCCGCACTTGCGTTTGGTTCAGACAAAGAAACATCTAAGGAACAAAAGATTTTAGTATATGACTTGGGTGGTGGTACATTCGACGTATCTATCTTGGATATTGCGGATGGTACATTTGAAGTATTATCCACAAATGGTGATACACACTTAGGTGGTGATGACTTTGATGAAGCTATCATAAACTGGTTAGCAGATAACTTCAAACGTGAAAATAACATCGATCTAAGACAAGATAAGATGGCTTTACAGAGATTAAAGGAAGCTGCAGAAAAGGCTAAGAAGGACTTATCTGGAATGGTACAGACACAGATTTCCTTACCATTTATTTCCGCTGGTCCTGCAGGTCCATTACACTTAGAAGCTACATTAACACGTGCACAGTTTAATGAAATGACAAAGGGACTTGTTGAAAGAACATTGATTCCAGTACGTCAAGCATTAAAGGATGCAGGTATTACAGCAAATGATCTTCATCAGGTATTACTTGTAGGTGGTTCTACACGTATTCCAGCTGTTCAAGAAGCAATTAAGAATGAATTAGGTAAGGAACCAAACAAGTCCGTTAACCCAGATGAATGCGTATCTTTAGGTGCTGCTATTCAGGGTGGCGTTATCGCTGGTGATGTTAAGGACGTATTATTACTTGACGTTACTCCACTTTCATTAGGTATTGAAACAATGGGTGGTGTTATGACAGTTCTTATCCCACGTAACACAACAATCCCAACAAGTAAGTCACAGATTTTCTCAACAGCTGCAGATAACCAGCCAGCTGTAGATATCCATGTATTACAGGGTGAAAGACCAATGGCACAGGATAACAAGACACTTGGTAACTTCCAGTTAGATGGTATTGCCCCAGCAAGACGTGGTGTTCCACAGATCGAAGTAACATTCGATATCGATGTAAACGGTATTGTACACGTTACTGCAGTTGATAAGGCAACAAATAAGAAGCAGTCTATTACGATTACAAACTCTTCTGGTTTAAGCGAGGATGAAATTGACCGTATGGTTAAGGAAGCTGAAGCTCACAAGGCAGAAGATGACAAGCGTAAAGAAGAAATCGAGACAAAGAATCGTGCAGAAGCTTTCATTCATCAGATTGATGAAACATTGCAGAATGAAAATGCAAATGTAACTGAAGAGCAGAAGGCTGAAGTGAAGAAGTTACGTGATGAATTACAAGAAGCTATCGATAAGAATGATACAGAAAGCTTAAAGACTAAGTTAGATGCTCTTGAAAAGGCAGCGAATGACATGGCTCAGGCAATGTATCAAAGCCAAGCAGGTCAGCAGGCTACTGGTGATACTGCAGGTAATTCAACAAGTGCAAACGACGATGTTGTTGACGCAGACTTCCAAGAAAAGAAGTAAAGTTTGAAAGGAATGCGGGGCTTGTTTCCGCATTCTTTTAAGAGAAGAAAGGGCTAAAAGATATGGCTGAAAAAAGAGATTATTATGAGGTGTTAGGAATATCCAAAGGAGCAAGCGATGCGGAAATTAAAAAAGCCTATCGTTCGTTAGCCAAAAAATACCACCCAGATGTAAATAAAGAAGCAGGTGCAGAAGCTAAGTTTAAAGAAATCAATGAAGCTTACGAAGTATTAAGTGATCCACAAAAGCGTCAGACTTATGATCAGTTTGGCTTTGCAGGAATGAACGGTTCTCAAGCAGGTGGAGGCTTCGGTGGTTTTGGCGGTGGTTTTAACGCTGGTGGATTTGATGATCTCAACGATATCTTCTCCTCATTCTTCGGTGGAGGTATGGGTGGATTCAGTACTGGTTCACGTCGTTCCAGTAATGGACCACGCAAGGGTGAAGACCGCTATATGCGCATGAATATCTCATTTATGGACGCATGTTTTGGCAAGACTGAGACCATCTCTTTAACAGTTGAAGAACAATGTGATAAATGTCATGGTACAGGTGCAGCCTCTCCAAGTGATATAGAAACCTGTCCAACCTGCCATGGTGCTGGTAGCGTTGTGACACAGCAACGCACGGCATTTGGCGTATTTCAATCTCAAGGTATATGTCCAGACTGTCGTGGTACAGGTAAAAAGATTCGTAAAGCATGTCCAAAATGTGGTGGTACAGGTTATGAAAAGAAGCGTATTAGCGTAGATGTAAAGATTCCTGCAGGTATCCAAACAGGACAGCAGTTACGTGTATCCGGCAAGGGTGAACGTGGCTACAATGGTGGTCCAAATGGTGACTTATACCTAGAAATCAATGTATTACCACATGAAAGTTTTGAGCGTGATGGCAAAGATATTTACCTTGATATTCCAATCAGTGCAGTTGATGCGACTTTGGGTGTTAGTGTAGATGTTCCTACAATCCATGGTGATGTCACTATGAAGATTCCAGCCGGAACCCAAGATGGCACAAGAATGCGTCTAAAGGGTAAAGGTACTGCAGATCTTCATGGTGGAAGAGACGGTGACCAAATCGTTACTGTACGTGTTACTGTAGAAAGATCACTTTCACGTAAAGAACGTGAACTATACGAGCAGTTACAAGAGTTACAAAATTCCAGCAAAGGTGAAACAGCCTGGGAAAAGTTCAAGAAGAAATTCATTTAAGTAACAGGCATCACCTATCTAAGGAGGTGTTACGATGAACATTGAGCAGATGACAGAGATCCTGCAAAATATCATCATGCAGGCAGTACAGCTTGCACAAGAAAAACAAAGTCCTGATATTAAACCTGAACATATTCTCTATGCAATGGTAAATGACGATAGTCTAGAGGGTATCTGGCAAAGGCTACATATCAGTCAAGAAGAATTAAGAAGCTTCATCGAACAAGCACTAACAAGAATTCCAGCAGTGAGTGGCTCTACACAACCACAGCTATCTAGTGATGTTATGCAAGCATATAACCATGCATTAAAACGTATGCAGAAACAAAACGATAGCTACATGAGTACTGTTACATTCTTACTTGGCTTGTTTGATACAAAAGCTACAATTATTGAGCAAATTAAACAACAGTTTCATATTACAACACGTGATATTGAAAAAGCAGAAGAAGAAAGAAGAGGTGGAATGACGATGGATGAAAAGACCAATGAAAGCCAACTCGATGCATTAAGCAAATATGGACATGATTTAGTCAAAGAAGTAAAAGATGGAAAAATTGATCCGGTTATCGGAAGAGATGAAGAGATTCGTAGAGTCATTGAAATCCTCTCTCGTAAGACAAAAAATAATCCGGTCCTCATTGGAGAACCTGGTGTTGGTAAGACCGCAATCGTAGAAGGTCTTGCTTGGCGTATCATGCAAGGCGATGTACCACTTGGACTCAAAGATAAGAAGTTAATTGAACTTGATATGGGTGCACTAATTGCTGGTGCGAAATATCGTGGTGAATTTGAAGAGCGCTTAAAGGGTGTACTCAAACAGGTACAACAGGCAGATGGTGGCATTGTCTTATTCATCGATGAGATTCATAATCTTGTTGGTGCAGGTAAGACAGAAGGCTCCATGGATGCCGCAAACCTATTAAAGCCAATGCTAGCTAGAGGTGAACTCAAGTGTATTGGTGCGACTACATTTGATGAGTATCGTAAATACATTGAAAAGGATAGAGCTTTAGAGCGTCGTTTCCAGAAGATTATGGTACAGGAACCATCTGTTGAAGATACAATCAGTATCTTACGTGGACTCAAAGATCGTTTTGAATCACACCATGGTGTTCGTATCAAAGATGAAGCCATCATCGCAGCCGCAACACTATCCAATCGATACATTACAGATCGTTTCTTACCAGATAAAGCAATCGATTTAATCGATGAAGCTTGTGCAACGATTCGTGTTGAAATGGATTCCATGCCTGCAGAGTTAGATGAACTCTCTAGACGTATTATGACTTTGCAGATTGAGGAAACATCCCTCAAGGAAGAAACAGATCCTAAGGCAAAAGATCGTCTAGAAGAAATCCGTAAGGAACTAGCAGATCTTAAGGAAGAACAGTCCGCAAAACTCTCTAAGTGGCAAGCTGAAAAGAATGAAGCAGATGCGATCAAGAACTATAAAGAAGAACTTGAAAAGGCTAAGCTTGCTTTAACACAAGCAGAAAACGCAGCGAACTATGAAACAGCTGCGAAGCTCAAATACGAAACGATTCCAAATCTCGAAAAGAAGATTAACGAAGCAGATGTAGAAAAGTCAGATGCGATGGTACATCAGATTGTTGATGAAGATATGATTGCGAAAATCGTATCACAATGGACACATATTGAAGTATCACGCTTGATGAGTACAGAAAGACAAAAGATTCTACATCTTCCAGAAGCACTCGCAAAACGTGTTATGGGACAACCAGAAGCCTTACGCCTTGTATCAGATGCAATCATGCGTTCTAAAGCAAATATTCAAGATGAAAATCGTCCGTTAGGTTCCTTTATGTTCCTAGGCCCAACAGGTGTTGGTAAGACAGAAGTTGCCAAGGCATTAGCACAACAGTTATTCGACGATGAATCCAAGATTGTACGTATTGATATGTCTGAATACATGGAGAAGTTCTCTGTATCTAGACTCGTTGGTGCGCCTCCAGGATATGTTGGATATGAAGAGGGTGGACAGTTAACAGAAGCAGTACGTCGTTCACCATACTCAATTGTGTTATTAGACGAAATCGAAAAAGCACATCCAGATGTATTCAATATCCTATTACAGATCTTGGATGATGGACGTATTACAGACTCTAAGGGTGTAACGGTAGACTTCAAGAATACGATTATTATCATGACAAGTAACCTAGGTAGTCAATATGCCTTCGATGATGACCCGGAACATCGTGAAGAGCACTATATGAGCGAAGTACATAAGTTCTTTAAACCAGAGTTTATCAACCGTGTTGATGAAATCATCGTCTTTAATGCATTGGGTAATGATGTATTGGCACAGATTGCTGAGAAGTTCTTAGCACAGCTACGCAATCGTTTGAAAGACCGTGATATTAATCTTACTGTCAGTGATAGTGCAATGAAGCGTATCATCGCCTGTGGTGTAGATCCACTTTATGGTGCTAGACCAATGAAACGTCATATTCAACGTGAAATTGAGACGGCAGTTGCTAGGGTGATTCTAGAAAACCCAGATATTAACGGTAAGACAATTCACGTTGACGCAAACGATGAGCAGTATATTGTTACTGTGAAATAACTAGATAGTTTAATAGTTTAGTTTGCTGAAAAATATAAGGATTTTAAAAAATTGAAGATTTCATCCAAACCTTTTGGATGAAATGAAAGGGAACTCTTGTTATAAAATGAGAGTTCTCTTTTTGAATTTGACGGCTAAAAAAGAATAGATGATTTTTACTCATGTATTCTTATCTACTTTTATGTAAGATTGAAAGTGATTGAAAATCTGACATCAAAAATGGAATTGAATTATGCTATTGTAAAATATCTAGAAGGACAACTACAACTATATATAAATAAACTATACTTATATGTATAAATTAGAAATTGTGGAGGATGAGAAATGTTAAAGAAAAGGAAGCTGTTGTTAGCGGTTTTATTTGTGGTTACAATTCTTTTGATTTTTTCATACTTTGTTTTTGTTCGTGGCTTCTATGCTGAAAGTGATAAGGTTGTTGGAGAGTATACCAATCGCTCATCCATTGAGAAGTTCATTCAACATGATGCTTGGCAAATAGGAGAAAATAAATATGGTCAGCCGGTATTTGTTGATCATAAAAAAGCACTGCAATTTCTTCAGGAAGAATATCAGGATGTTCTTGATAAGGCATACGATATATATCATGAAGAGTATAAGCTTGGAAAATTTAATGATAGCAACTGCGGTTTGTATATGAACCTTATATATCAGATGCCGTCAGAAAATGAAGATTTAAGGCAGAGAAATGTCTTGGTTGCTCAGTTTATTGATATTTATGAGAATAGCTTAAAAAGATGGATTTATATTCCAGGACTTGGCTGGAACAGAGTATGTCCCTAGTGAAAGAAATCTTGGTCTATCTAACTCAAACAATTAAATAAAATACTACAATATATCAACTTACAAAATATGAAACCAAACAGTTTACTGTTTTAATTATTAACGAATTTCAGAAAAAAGGATAGAAAAAAATAGGGGAGCATTACACCCCATTTTATGAATAGTCTAAAATGTACTACTGTGCATTCTTAAGTATATTTAATACATTTTCTGTCTCATAGATTGCTTCATCAACCTGCTTACTAGCTGAAGTGATTTTAGATTGGACAAAAAGGTCTGAAATAAAGTTATCAAGGAAGTAGTCAGTAAGCTTAACGAAGGTATCGATTTCAATATCAACCTTAATGTAATCATCTACGTCCTGTAATTCGCGAGATAAATTCTCTAAGGCAACCTTTGCGTATTGGATTTCATCTTGCGCATTGTCGATATGATTATGCTTGATCATAGAGGTGATAAAACCTCCTGCAAAGATGTCAAATATACCCCAGTTACTTGCCTTTTTGAGATATTTCTTAGCTTGATATAGATGCTGTAGTGCATCTTCGGCTGCGAAGATGGCTTCTGTAATATCGTTTTCTAATGTATTCATAATTTTGGTTTACTCCTGTTTATAAGAAAGAGAAATAGTTCCTATAGTAGATTCTTGCGAATCCAGTTTGCACAACCTTCTTGGAGATAGTGGTCCGCATGGTCAGTCGCAATTTCTTTTAGACTATTCATCGCATTGCCCATCGCAACCTTTACACCAGCAATCTCTAACATGGCTAAATCATTTTCGCCATCTCCAATTGCACATACCTGCTCAGGTAAGATGTTCTCGCGTTCCATAATCATACGAAGACCATTACCTTTATCAATCCCATGTGGTTGAACTTCTAACCAGTTTGGATTAACAAAGAATGCAGAGTACTTATCAAGAGGAATCTCTTTGGCTAGTTTCTTGAGTGTGCCTGTAGTACCTGAAAAACATATTTTGATAATATATTTGTTTTCGAGATTTTCAAGATTGAAATCAATCTCGGCATGATGGAAACGGTGATATTGTATGAAATCTCGTACTTGTGAGCATAGGCGAAACAGCGTTAGTGCGATATAGTTTTTCTTTGAACCAGTTGTTAGAAAATCTTTATCTGTCGATGCCATTAAGATGACAGGATATTTTTCCGCAAGCGGTAGTAAGTTATGGATTTCTTCTTTTGTTAAAATGGGAAGGGTGATATGTTCCTTCTCTTTTACAAAGTAGATATCTTGACCGTTATTGGAAACAATATAGTCATAGATATCCTTTGGAAATCCATTGAGGATACGTTCGTAATGACGACCAGTACAGATTGCGACATGTGTTCCTTTCGCCCGTAACATACGTAATGTTTCTGCAGCGTATTGCGTTAAGTGGGCAGGCCGAGCAAATAAAGTTCCATCTAAATCTGTCGCAAAGAGTTTAATATCTTTTTTTACCATAGATGTATTTTAGTTTGTTCAAAGAAGAATGGCAAGCAATCCTCTATAAATGCAAAAATCAAAAAGAATTCGAAGATGTGCTTATTCATATTTGCTATGGTATAATGAAACTTGTTATAAGTATGTGAGGAAATGAAAATGAATCAGCCATTATTCTACGGAAACTTATTAGTTACATTAGCATTCGGCGCATTTGCAGGTTTGATGTTTTATCGTTTAGCCAATACAAAGGGAAAGATTAAGTATGCTGGAAGACAATGGGATGCGACTAAAATCACTCTCATCGTAATTGTAGGTTTAACTTTAGTTTCTTTGATTGGTAATACAATTACTGTTTTTGATATCTTACGTGTTATCGTAATCATTGTTGCGATTGTTGCGTATTGGTTAGCTAAAGATGGTATTGGAGAAGAGGGTTACGTAACCAATGGTAAATTCCATGCATGGAAGGAACTCAGTGGTTATGATTATAAGGATGATAAGAAGTTCTTTAATCTATATCTAACTTCATCTTCCAAGAAAGAAAGCACAAATGTAGAACTTGTTGAGTACGAGTTCGAACAAAAAGCAGATGTATTGGCCTTTATGAAAGAAAAAGTTGGTAATAAATATAAGCGGATGAAGAAGTGATTGTAATCAAGCAATCACTTTTTTTGACAAACAGAAAAAGTAGGTTATAATATATATAGTCAAAATGACTATAAGGAGAAGCCATGGAAGAAAGAAATGAACGTGGTGAAACACTGAAGGAATTTCTTGCTCGGTATGATGAGACGCAGTATCGAAGGCCAAGTAATACTGTTGATATGATTTTACTAACAGTATTAAAGGGGAAGTTAAAGGTGTTACTAGTCAAGCGGAAGGATCACCCATTTATTCATGATTGGGCAATGCCTGGTGGTTTTGTGAATTTTGATGAAGATCTAGACGCCGCAACGAAACGAGAATTAGAAGAAGAAACCAATCTTTTTGATTCTACTTACTTTAGACAACTATATACATTTGGAAATGCGGATCGTGATCCACGCACACGTGTGATTACAACTGTTTATTTGTCTATGACACCAGCTGAAAACATTAAGATGACATCTGCTGGTGATGATGCGATGGATACGGGTTGGTTTACCATCCAAAAGATAACAACGACAACGGATGGTTACGAACGTAAGAGTGTATTAATGTTAGATGAAGAAGAAAAAGGCATTCATCTACGTTATGAAATCTATGATACAGCGCATGATAACTACGTACAGACAAGATCGAAGCTATTACTAGAAAGCTCGAATGCAAAACTAGCAGCTGATCACATCAAGGCGATTAATATGGCAATTGATGTTGTGCGTAATCGTGCAGCTTCTACAGGAATTATGTTTAACTTGTTGCCGAAAGAATGTACACTACGTGAGATTCAAGAGGTCTATGAGGCTATCGTTAATCACCCAGTTGATACAGGTAATTTTCGGCGTGATATTAAAAAGATGTTAGTAGCTACAGGGAATACAACGATTGTAAACGGCAGAAAGGTCGCTACCTATAGCTTTAATCCATTACTACCATTTGTAAAGGAGACGTTATAATGAAAGCACTTATTGCAATTGATATTCAAAATGATTTTGTATCAGGTTCACTTGGTACAAAAGAGGCAGAGATAGCACTATCAAGGATGGTTGAAGAAATCAACTCACCAAAATATGATATTGTCTTTGCAACACAAGATACACATGATACAAATTATCTCAATACCTTGGAAGGTAAATACTTACCGGTTGTACACTGTATTAAAGATACAGAGGGTTGGAGATTTCCAAAGAGTATCAAAGAAGCACTTCACAAACGTAATGCTAAAATATTTGAGAAGGATACCTTTGGATCGCTAAAACTAGCAGTTGAACTACAGAAGCTAGCACCGGAAGAAATTGTACTAATCGGTATCTGTACAGATATCTGTGTTGTGACAAATGCATTACTATTACGAACACATTTACCAAACACAAAGATAACTGTAGTATCGCAAGCATGCGCTGCAACAACGATAGACAAACAAAAGGAAGCACTCGATGTAATGACTTCCTGTCAGATTGAAATAGAAAAATGAGGAAATGATATGAGCAATATTCAAGTAGAACCATATATCCCAGATGAAGATTATGACAATCCTGCGATGGTCACAGACTTCTATGAATTCTCCATGGCAAACTCACTATTCATGCATGGATATAAAGATACCATTATGGTATTTAACATGTTCTTTAGAGATAATCCGGATGATGGTGGATACGCAATTAGCTGTGGTCAACAGAAGTTATTACGTTTCTTAAAGAATTATCACTTTACAGATTTTGATATTCAGTGGTTGTTAACCAAGGGTATGAGTCCGGAGTTTTGTGAATATCTACGTAACTATAAGTGGAAGGGTGATGTATACATGCTGCGTGAGGGTACGGTATGTTATCCTCAGGTACCAATGGTACGTATTGAATGTGATATGGTAGGTGCAGTCTTAATTGAAACCTATCTACTACAGACGATGAACTTCCATTCCTTGATTGCTACAAAGGCAACACGTATAACAGGTCTGAATACGAAGACACCAAGAAATGTCATGGAATTTGGTACACGTCGTGCACAGGGTATGTCTGCAGGTAATGATGGTGCGTATGCGGCTATCTTAGGTGGTTGTATCGGTACTGCAAACTGCCTAGCAGAAATGAAGTATGGACCGGATGTGAAGGCTGTTGGTACAGTCGCACATAGCTATATTGAATTCTTCCCAACAGAGATGGATGCTTTCCGTGCATATGCGGAAACGTATCCAGAAAATGTATCATTATTACTAGACACTTATAGTATCTTTGATTCAGGCCTTCCTCATCTGATTCAACTAGATGATGAGTTGATTGCGAAATATCCAAATGATTCAAATAAGCGTGTCAAGAGTGCGCGTATTGACTCCGGTGATTTGGCACGTGGATATAAACGTCTACGTCGTGCTTTAGATGAAGCAGGCAAGCCATATATCAAGCTTGTCGCATCTAATTCTTTAGATGAAAAGAAGATGGCCAACATGGAACTCTATGAACATGCGAAGTTTGACTTCTATGGTGTAGGTGAAAAACTAGTTACTTCCGCTACAGACCCCGTCTTTGGTGGTGTATATAAGTTAGTCGCTGTCAAAGAAAAGGATGGTAGCTATACACCAAAGATGAAGTGTTCTGACTCTTCTAGTAAGGCAGTTATTCCTGGCAAGCTAATGGCTTGGCGCGTATTCGATGAAGAAGGAAAAGGACAGTGTGATATTATCTCTCTTGATACAGAAGTGATTGAAAACGGTAAGCCTGTTGAGGTTGTTAATCTTGATTCAGATGCCTTTGAAAGACGTAAGACAATTATCCCAAATCACGTAGAAAAGATTTTAATTCCACATATGTTAAATGGAGAGATTGTTCTAGATTTACCAGACATTCGTGCGAAAAAGGAATATGTTAAGGAACAATTACAGTATCGTGTTTGGGAATCTGAACTACGTACAGAGATGCCGCACAAACACTATGTAGACTTAACACCGGCAGTAGCCAAGCTCAGAGAGGAGTTATATGAGAAACTCCATGGAGGCATCATTTGAGTTACCTGTTATTTGGTGGAGCCTTCAATCCACCAACGAAAGCCCATATTGAACTAGCAGAATATGCTTGTGAAAAGACAGGTGCAAAGAAGGTTATCTTCATGCCTAGTAAGATGAGCTATATCGAACATGATCAAGCAAAAAACTTTGCCTTCCTCGATACAGAGCGACTAGCGATGCTAGAAAGTATCTGTGCAACTCATCCAAAGCTTATGGTCAGTGACTATGAGTTAAAGGAGGAAAGTCAACCACGTACATATCAAACACTTTGTTATCTGAAGGAGCAGGGATATGCATGCAGGTTATTGTTTGGCTCTGATAAGTTACCAGAATTAAAAACAGGTTGGAAACATGTAGAAGAGATTTCCAAGGAATTTGGCATTGTATGTATGGCAAGATACAATGATGATTGCGAAAAGATGATTGTGGATGATTCATATCTCTCTAATCTTTCTCAGTATATTGAAATCGTGCATACGCCGAAGGAATATCATCATATTTCTTCTACCGAAGTACGTAAGCAATTTCTCATCGCAAAAGATGCGATACAAATACTACGGGATACATTACCAAAAGAATTACATGCTCTAAATAATTACCTTTTCAGTGAGGATAATCATGAAAAATAGAATGATAAAAGTTGGTACTGTTGTACCAAGGATGAAAGTAGCGAATGTCACATATAACACTGCACAAATCATCCAAACAATGAATGAAAATGCGGATGCAGGTTTCCTAGTTTATCCAGAATTATGTTTAACTGGATATACTTGTGGCGATCTTTTTGGACAGTTTCCATTGTTAGATGCAGTGGAAGAAGGACTGTTTAAGATTGCTAATGCGTCTAATAAACTAGAGGGACTAACAGTTGTGGTTGGTGCACCGTTACGTTTTGAAAACCATTTATATAACTGTGCAGTATATATTTCTGAAGGTGTGATTGTAGCTGTAGTACCTAAGATCAATCTTCCAACATACAGCGAGTTCTATGAAAGTAGATGGTTTACAAGTGGTAAGAATATCGTTAGCCAAACGATTCAATTAGGTGATGAATTTATACCATTTGGCAGAAATATACTAGCATGTGATAGTCGTAGTGGGGCTATCGTTGGTCTAGATATCTGTGAAGATTTATGGGTACCTGATAAACCAAGTACACATGCATGTCTTGCGGGAGCCAATATCATTGCAAACTTATCTGCGTCTGATGAAATGATTGGTAAGCAGGACTATCGTCGCACGATGGTATTACAGCAGAGTGCTAGCTGTTATTGTGCCTATCTATATGTATCTAGTGCAACGGATGAAAGTAGCACTGACCTAGTTTTCTCTGGTCATAGTATGATTGCATGCAATGGACGTCTACTAACAAATTCCATCTTCCCAGAAGATACAAAGGTTGAAACTGTTGTGATTGATTTAGAGTCCATTGAAAAGAATCGTCGTCATCAGACTACGTTTGATTTAGAAGAAAATCACGATGACTATGTATACGTAGATGTTTCTATCAAACCAATCTCTAATCAAGATGAAATTACAGTAGATGAACTAGTAGATGCATTACGCAAAGAAGGCTATGTCGTTAACCGTAATCCATTTGTACCAGTTGATGATGAAGAGCGTGGTCGTCGTTGTATGAAGATCTTAGAGATCCAAGCAAATGGTCTAGCAACACGTGTTCGTTCCACAGGAATTAAAAATCTGGTCATCGGTATCTCGGGTGGTTTGGATAGCACACTTGCATTACTTGTATGTCATCAAGCAAGAAAGCTAGTTCCTGATATCCATATCATCGGCTATACATTACCAAGCCATGGTAATACAACTTCATACACATATAACAATGCCTTAGATTTAATGCGTGCATTAGATGTAGAGATGCATGAAGTTGCGATTGAAGAGGGTGTACAAGCCCATCTCAAACAGATTGGTCACCCTGGTAGCTATCAAGGAGATGGCGATACAACCTACGAAAATGCACAAGCACGTATGCGTACTTACATCTTGATGGATGTCGCAAATATGGCAAATGGACTCGTTGTTGGAACAGGAGATCTTTCTGAGCTAGCACTAGGATGGTGCACATATAATGGTGATCACATGTCTATGTATGCGGTAAATGCCTCTGTACCAAAGACACTTGTACAGTATATTTGTAGAACTTATGCATATATCTGCAATCAAGAAGATCTCAAAGAAGTACTCTTAAAGATTTGTAATACACCAATTTCACCAGAACTAACACCACATGATGAAAATGGTAAGATTGCACAGAAGACTGAAGATAAGATTGGTAAATATGATCTCAATGATTTCTTCTTATACTATGTATTACGCTATGGCTATTCACCAGAAAAGATCATGGTTCTAGCATTAACTGCATATCCTGAGTTAGAGAAAGAAAAAGTACGTGAGGCAATGTTACGTTTCTTCAAGCGTTTCTTTAACCAGCAGTTTAAACGCAGTTGCTTACCAGATGGTCCAAAGGTTGGATCTGTTACACTTTCTCCAAGAGGAGATTGGCGTATGCCATCTGATGCTAGTGCAGAGCTTTGGTTAGAACAAGTTAAGAAAGCCTAGGTTACTTCCAATGGGAGTAGCCTTTTTCATACGAGAATATACAAGAAAGAAGAATGTATATTTCCACAATTTTGTAGAGGTATTCTCTATAATGAAGGTACCAAGAAGAAGATTACAAGAAGGGAGGAATTCAATCTTCTTACACTTTGTTCATATATCATTGGAGGGATAATAAAATGAAAAAATGTATTTCAAGGCTATTCAGCGCATCAATAGCTGCTTTAGTAGCCTCATCCAGTATCATTTCAGCGTATGCATGTACCGGTGTGATTATCGGTGGCGATTTAACAGAAGATGGTAGTACAATTTTTGGACGTACAGAAGACTTAGAAGTCAATCATAATAAGGTATATAAAGTCCATCAAGCAGGAGAACACAAGGCTGGGGAAACTATCAAAGACGTTTCTGTAGACCCAGACAATGGCTATTCCTTTACATTTACACATGATTCTTATCGCTACACATCCGTCAGCGATACAACACCAGAATATGGTAATTTTGACGAAACAGGCTTTAATGAAAAAGGCTTAATTGCGGATATGACGGTTTCCGCGAGTGCAAATGAGGATGTATTGGGTGTAGATCCGTATTTGGATGGCACAGATACAACAAAACCAATTGGTATTACAGAAGCTATTATCACAACAGCAGTATTAGGAAGCTGTGATAATGCAAGACAAGCAGTCGAATTTATCGCACAAGAAGTCGCAACAAAGGGTGCTGGAGAAGGTAATGGTCTAGTCGTAGCAGACCATAATGAACTTTGGTACATGGAAATCTATACCGGTCACCAGTTTGTGGCAATGCGATATCCACGTGATAAGTATTCCGTATTCCCTAACTCATTTTGGTTGAATGAATGCAGATTAACCGTAGGGGAAGAAAAGGAAAACTATAACATTTCTGAAGATGGAAATTATATCTATTCCAAGGATATCTTCAAAGTCCCAACAGAAGCCAAGACGTTCAAGGGTGATGAGTTAACACGTACCATTGATTTGTACGCATCCTATGCATTACCTGAACTATCCGAAAGCAACGTATCACGCGTATGTTCTGGTATTAAGCAGTTTAATCCAGATGCTAAATTCGAAGGTGATGTATATCCATTCTTACAGACGACTTCAAAGAAGATTACATTAGCTGATGCAATGGCATTTACACGTAACCGTTTGGAAACCATTAACCAGGTAGCAGATGACTTAGGTCGTGGAAACCTATATCCAATTGGCAACCGCAACACAATGGAAGCACATATCTATCATCTTCCTTCAACCGCAACGGAAGAATATCCAGGAACAATGTGGTTATCATTAGGTTCCCCATTAACTTCACCATTTGTGGCATACTATCCAACTCAGAATTCTGGTATTGAACAGGCACAGAATGAAAATAATGAATTTAATGAAGATTCAGTATATTGGTTAGCAATGGACACATTATTCATGGTGGAATATAACCGTGATGAATTCCAACCAATCGTTTCTAAGAAGCTTGAAGCACTGGAAAGTGAAGAAATTAAAAACGCTGTTACGACAATATTAACAGCAGATGAAGCAACAACTAAAAACCACGAAGCTGCGACAAAGGCATATGAGACGATGAAGGAAATCCATGCGGAAATCCTTGAGAAGTTCCAAAAGTATATCAAAGAAAATGACTATACAATCAAGTTCTTCGGAAAACGTGCTAAGGCTGTCTTTACAGGAACAGAGGTACTCGTTCCAAAAGCTAGTGCAGATATTGGAATGAAGTTAAGTGTGGCACCTGCTGAAGATGTGATGTCTGGTGAACTTAATATTGTAGATCACTATGGAAATCCAGTTGAAGAAGTAAAACAAGACTTAACATATTCTATTCCTACAACAGCATTCAATGGAAAGCCTACATTTACAGATGGCACAAATGAAATTACTGCTGAAGTAAAGGATGATAAGTATGTCTTTACAACAAAGGCAACACACATTGCATATACAGTATCTGAAAGCAAAGAAGCTACAACTGAAACAGAAACAACGAAGCCTAAGACGACACCACAGTCTGTTGTGTTACTAGTTGGAGCAGTTATCGTAGTAGCGCTTGCGGCACAAGTTATCAGAAAGAAATTACGCTAATCGTATCAAGTCAGATCAATTTGGTCTGACTTTTTTATCGAGTTAGTTATATAACTATTCATAGAAGAAATAGTTTTCATTCGTATTTGCGTATAAAGCACTGTAGTCCAAAATATAGTATTTCCTTTTTACTTTTTTAATGAGTTTTTCTTGGAGTAATCGATTCATTATACGAATGACTTGACGATAGCTGATGGATAGTGTACGTGCACATTCCTGTAAATCTAAAGTAAACATTGTGTTTTGTGAGTTTTGTATGATAAGAGCACACATTTTTGTATATGCTGTCTCTGTTCTATCGACGATTACATCATCATCTCTTTTGGTTAGGCGATAAGCCATTGTCTTACTGATATAACGTAAAAATGTATTATCATCCAAAAGACGATTGCGGTATGTGTCTAGTGAAATGCAAAAACATATGCATTCTGTTGAGGCAACAACACTAGTCATTGGTTTCATTTTCCAAAGGGAGGAAACCTCACCTAGAACAGTAAATTCCTTACAGCCACCTAGATATACAATTTTTCCACTATCACTAGTTACTAAAAACTTTACTTCACCATCTAATAGAAAATAGATAAAGTCGGATATCATATCAGATTTGATTATTTGTTCTCCTCTGTGAAAACGACACAGTTTTACAATGTCTTTGACAGGGAATCCGAAATATTGAGAGAATTTAGTCTTCTTAAAATATTCTGTTAGTAAGTATCTGTTATCTATCCATTCCATGAACTCATTTTATATGACATATGTCACTTTCTGCAAAGACAATTTTTAATATTCGTTTAGAATGTTTGTATAAGGAGCTCCGAATAAGGAGATAGAAAGAATATGAAAAAAATATTTGTATCTGCAGTACTTTCTCTTTGCATGGCATTACTTGGCGGATGTGGCGCAACAGGGACAAAAGAAACTTCTTCTACAAGTGAAGATAAACCACTTGTTGTACAGTTTGTTCCAACAAATAACGACGGCTCAATGGAAGCGAAGACAAAACCATTTGCTGCGTATTTAGAAGAAAAACTTGGACGTAAAGTTGAGGTAACACTTGCAACTGACTATTCAACAATTGTTGAAGCAATGGCATCCGGTAAGGTTGATTTAGGTATTATGCCACCAGCTGCCTATGTACAGGCAAAGAACCAAGGTGCAGCGAAAGCTCTCTTATCTTCTAAATTGGTAGATTATGATCAAGAAACAGAAATGCCAATTGAAGGTTCATCAACAAACTCATTTAAAGGAGAAGTGATTGTTAGAGCAGATTCAAATATTCAATCTCTCGCTGACTTAAAGGGTAAGAAGATTGCTACACTAAGTCCTAATTCTGCTTCTGGTTATATCTATCCTGTAGCAGAAATGAAGGATGCTGGTATTAATCCAACGACTGATTGCACAATTGTAACAGTTAACGATATTCCATCTGAAATTACAGCAGTTTTAAATGGACAAGTAGATGCTGCATTTGTATTTGAAGGCGCACGTTACGTTTTCCAAAAGAAGTTTGAAGGAACAAATGATCTATTTAAAGATTTGAAAGTTCTATATTTGACAAAGGGTGATATTCCAAATGATGCGATTGCGGTATTACCAACGATGGATGAAAAACTACAACAGCAGATTAAAGAAGTATTCTTAAATATGAATCAAGATGAAGCCGCAAAAGATGCAATGTCATTATGGAATCATACTGGCTATGTAGAAGCAGATGAAAAGGCATATGACACAATGTCTAACTATATCGAAAAGGCAGCACAATAAGAAATGATTGAATTAAGAAATGTTTCAAAGATATACAAAAATGGAGTACATGCACTAGATCATGTAAATCTAACGATTCAAGATGCTGAATTTGTTGCGATTATCGGTCTTTCAGGTGCGGGTAAATCAACATTATTGCGCTCTATTAATCGCCTTAATGAGATTACGGATGGTGAAATTTTGATAGATGGTAAATCAATCACCAAAGCCAATAAGAAAGAATTGAAAACGATACGAACACAAATTGGTTTGATATCTCAATCATTTAATTTGGTTAAGCGTAATACAGTACAGAAGAATGTACTATCTGGAAAACTTGGAACCTATAGTACGCTAAAAAGTACATTAGGATTATTCTCTAATAAAGATTATCAGTTATGTAATGAAGTTTTAGCTAAAGTTGGATTAGAGAATAAACTCCATAGTCGTTGTGATGAATTATCAGGTGGGCAGCAACAAAGAGTATCTATTGCTAGAACACTCTTTCAAGAAGCAACTATCATCCTAGCGGATGAACCTGTAGCTTCCTTGGATCCTGTAACATCGGAGAAGATTCTATCTGATCTAAAGGATATTAACGAACAACTAGGTATCACAGTTATTGTAAATATTCACTCAGTTGAACTAGCTAAGGCATTTGCAACAAAGATTATTGCTTTACAAGATGGTAAGTTGGTATTTGAGGGTACTCCTGAAGAACTTACGGATGAAAAATTAAATTATATTTACAAAGGTATCTCAAATCTTGAAGAGGAAGTTCAAGATGAAGATTAAGGATACAGTTCATTATCAATGGTATAAACATTTAGGGACATTTGCAGTATTGGTAATATGCTTATATGCCTGCATACGTATTACAAATGCGAATCTTTCGGAAGTACTTTCAAATACAAAACAGATGCAATTGTTTCTACAGAAACTACTTCATCCAGATTGGTCGTATCTTCCATCACTTATAACACCGATTATTAAGACGATTCAAATGTCAATATTAAGTACTTTACTAGGTGTATTTTTAGCCATTCCGTTCTCTTTTCTTGCGACAACACTGATTACGAAGAATGCCGTACTAACAGGTTGTATTCGCTTTGTGATGAATATCATTCGTACAATTCCTAATACACTTCTAGCAGCTATCTTAGTATCGATTGTTGGTATTGGAGAAGTTACAGGTGTGATTACCTTGACCATCTTTACCTTTGGCTTAGTATCACAACTACTGTATGAATCTATTGAAACGATTGATACACTACCTGTTGAATCCGCTGAGTCTGTGGGAGCTAATAAGTTTAAGATTGCAGTATGGGCGGTTTGGCCACAAATATTACCAGCTGTAATCAGCTATACTTTCTATGCACTAGAAATTAATATACGTTCTTCAACTGTACTAGGCTATGTTGGAGCAGGTGGAATTGGTATTATCTTAAATACTTCGCTAGCGCTATTTAAGTATGATCGTGTATCAATCATTATCCTAATGATTTTGATATTGGTTATTCTAGTAGATACAATCAGTGAATACGCAAGGAGGAAGTGTGTATGATAGGAACTCTTCGAAAGTATTCAACGATATGGATACTACTATGCCTTATATTATTGATTATCCTATCAGGTTATGGCTTAGATTATTCAGCACTGAATAATTTTTCACCCTCCATGGTAATAGATACAGTCAGAGGATTGTTAAAACCTGATTGGTCATATTTCTTCGATGGCAGTGGAGAAGATGTATTCTCACTCATGATTCTTACAATTGCGATAGCTTTCGTAGGAACAGCAATCGGCACTATCTTGGCATTTCCATTAATGTTACTAGCTAGCCATAACCTATGGTCAAGAAATACGCTAGTACCAAAGATCACTAAAATCATCTTGGATGTATTGCGTAGTTTCCCAGAATTAATATATGCAATCATCTTTGTAAAGATGGTAGGTCCTGGTCCATTTGCGGGAGTATTAGCGATTGGTGTTCATCAAATCGGTATGCTAGGGAAACTTTTTACCGAGGAGATGGAAAAAATGAATGAGAATGCGATTGAAGCGGTGCATTCAGTAGGTGCAAACCCAGTACAAACTTTCTTCTATGCGCGTCTTCCACAAGTAATGCCAGCATATACATCCCTGATTTTAAATCACTTTGAAATTGGTGTAAGATCTGCCGCAACACTTGGTCTTGTTGGTGCAGGTGGAATTGGTGCACCATTAATCTTTGCAATCCAAGCAAGAAACTGGGATAAAGTAAGTATTATCTTATTGGTAGTTGTTGTGACTGTATTTGTATTAGATATCGCAAATGGATGGCTTAGAAAGAAGCTGAAGTAATGAGAATCTTGCAATTAAGTGACATACATTATCGTACGCATTACACAGCCGATGATGCATATGAAAGACTACTTGCTAAACTAGAGAGTCCATTAAAACACTTGGAGATGTGCTTGCAAGATGCGCTACAACACGGAGAATATGATTGTGTTTGTTTGACGGGTGATATCTGTGATAATGGAAGTGCTGATGATTATCGTACAGTGGAAAGTATTGTTAAACAGTACTTTCCGGAAATCCTAAGCATAGCGATTCCTGGAAATCATGATAATGATAATTATCAGCAAGTATTTGGAACTAAAAGTCATACTATGCATCAAATACAGGACTATACGATTCTTGCATTAAATAATTCTGAGTATGGAAATGCAAATGGGAAATTCACAGAGGAGGATTTCTCTTGGCTTGATAAAAAACTAAATACACCTGAAAAGAAAATCATTTTGATGCATCATCCAGTCAGAAAATATCCAGGGATACCATGTTTACCACAAGCTGGAAAGTTTATTCAGCATATTCAAAATACGAATACAGTATTAGTCATGCAAGGTCATGTACATTGGAGTGAAGACTATACAATCAATGATACATACTATAGCGTAGGTCCAAGTACATCCTTTCAGGGAAAAAATAATACTGAAAATGACAGTGTTACATTCTATGATATGGCTGGGTATAAAATATATGATTTAATTGATAACCATGTTTCAACTACATCATATATGATAAAAAAGCCTACAAAAGTATGCAGTTGGAAATTTAAGGAAAATAAGATTCAGGAAATCGATGTCGATATTAACGCGGATACATAATCCTGTTGATGGCGACATCTTTTTTCTTAGACATCGAAAAGAGATGATATAATCAATCCATGAAAACTTTAATTTGGGACTTTAATGGCACAATTTTAGATGATTTACAATTGTGCTTATCGATTGAAAATGAAATGTTAAAAAAGAGGGAAATGGAGAAGTATCCTGTCACAAAACAAGACTATCTCAACACATTCTCGTTTCCGGTAATTAACTACTATTACCATATTGGTTATACCTTTGATACAGAAAGCTATGAGGAAGTATCTCTTGAATTTAATCAAGAATACGACCGTCGTTTCGATGAGTGTTCTTTGATGGATGATTTTATTACTACGGTAGAAAAGGCAATTCAGCTTGGATATTGCAATGTCATTCTATCCGCATCTCGTCACGATAAACTTGTAGAGCAGTGTAAATTACTAGGAATTGATCAATACTTTGATGAAATTCTAGGGATTGATAATCTGCTTGCGGCTTCAAAAGTAGAGATGGCAAAGATTTGGATGGGAAAGAGTCATGCGGAACCATCTGAATGTAAATACATCGGTGATACTGTTCATGATAAAGAAGTTGCAGAAGCACTTGGTATTCATGATTGTGTACTGATTGCAAATGGCCATCAATCCTATGAAGTTTTACGCAAGGTAACAGATAACGTTGTATATACACTAAAAGAGGTAACACTATGAAATATTGCCCAGTGAGTAAAAAGTGTGGTGGATGTGCATACATCGATGTCCCATATGAAGAACAATTAAAAATAAAACGCGAAGAGATGCGTAAGATATTCCGTACCAAAGCGGTTGAACCTGTACTCGGAATGAAAGACCCGTATCACTATCGTCATAAAATCTATGCAAGCTTTGCAAGAGATAAAAAGACTAACAGGATCTATGCAGGCATGTATGAAGAAAATAGTCATCGTAAAGTGCCAAGTGAGATGTGCTTGATTCAACATACGCTCGCAAATGAGATTCTTACGACAATCTGTAAGTTAGCAGAATCCATGCGTATTGAAATTTACGATGAAGATAGTGGTAGGGGTACGTTACGTCATGCGTATATTCGTATCTCGAAAGCAACAAATGATGTTTTACTTGATATCGTAATTGGTTCAAAGGGACTACCAAGTTCAAAGAATTTCGTAAACGCACTGGTAAAAAAATTTCCACAGATTAAAACGATTATTCTGAATTTTAATCGTGCTCATACATCGATGATACTTGGAAAAGATGAAAGAGTATTATATGGTCCAGGTTATATCACTGACCGTATTGGTGGCTTAGAGTTCCGCATTTCATCAAAGTCATTCTATCAAGTCAATCCAGAACAAACGGAAGTGCTCTATCGTACGGCACTATCACTTGCGAAGATTAAAGATACTGATGTTGTATTGGATGCATGTTGTGGTATTGGAACAATCTCTTTACTAGCAGCTCAATCTGCAAAGCATGTTATTGGAGTTGAAATCAATCCACAAGCTATACGAGATGCTAAAAACAATGCAAAGCACAACAAATTATTAAACACAGAATTCTATGCAGCAGATGCGGCAGAGTTTATTCAACGCATGAATATAAAACCAGATGTAGTAATTTTAGATCCACCAAGATCTGGAATGACACTACCATTCATGCATAAACTAGCACAGCTTTCTCCAGATAGAGTCGTATATATTTCTTGTAATCCATACACACAAGTTACAGATATTGAACCTCTTAAGAAAGCTGGATACCAGATTAAAAAGATTGTGCCAGTTGATCTCTTTGGCTTTACACCACACGTTGAGACGGTCTGTTTGATGTCAAAGAGAGAAAAATAAACAGCGAAAAGTAGCGTATTTACGGGCTTTTTTGAGATTAGGCAATAGCTCGGTAGAGCCCGTATTTCTTATATTGAAACATATCCACTGTGAAAACGGTCGGAGGGTTTAGGCTGTGTATTAGATGTCGCAGGTTGTGGCACTAGGATAGATGTTATCTAGGGTGCAAACTCAATTTGAGTGAGTGATTTAGATGTTATGGAAGGAGGAACTGTCGTGGAATGGTACTTTGATTCATACGATAAATTTGTAACGGAATACCAAACATATAGGTTTGATGTATGTTCCGACTGCAATGGAACTTGTGAGCTTGTTGAAACAGATATAACTTGTACAATCGAAGGTAGGATTTTGCATTTTTCTCCTATACTTGTATTACGCTGTAAGAAGTGTGGAAAAGAGTTTTTGCCTGAACATACTAAGCAGATGATTGATAGGGCTTATAAAACTGCAGTTAAGGAGAAACAGAATATGGGAGAAATCCATACGACGGGGTAGAAGAAAAAATTTGAATATTGTACTGAGCAGAATTATGAATATGACCATAGAGATTATTACAATATGCCCGGTCTCTGTTACGATGATGAGCATTCGGTTGAAGGCTTCTTAACACCTGTATATTTTGAAAAAGAGGCACTGGTATTTTTCTTGGCTATGCCAGAATATGAAGTAGAAATTTTCTCGGAGAGTTATGGCTATTTCGCAAAGAAGGATTCATCAGGACTGTATCCGTATGACTGGAATATTCCTTTTGGATTTAATACTAACGGAAAGCTAATAATGTGGCTTGGCGATATCGATAATATGGATGATAGAACAAAAAGTATATTGAAACCATTTAATGTTCCATCAGACCATTTATTGATTGATTCTGAATTCTATCAAGCTCAAATGAAATGTACATTCAGTGAGCCTATAATTGAAAAAAGAATCTTGATAAACAAAGAAGCTTTTATTTCAAACATAAAGAAAAAGTATTCAGTCGATTTATCGCATTTAACTGAAGAGTGTCAGGAACATGAGAAAAAGGTTAGAAGACCGGTTGTTTTTACTGAGACTGCGGTTGCAGAAGTCATAAATGCCTATGATAAGATTCTTGTTGAAGGGTTTAACGCTAGCGAGATGAGAAAATTATATGAAGCCCTTTATGCTTCTTCCGAAAGAAATGCTAAATATACATCGTGGCAGTCAATTAAGCTGATAGAAGCAACTTTGGTTAAACTTTCTTCATCAGTAGATAACATGGATATAGCATCAGTGATGTCTCCGTTATATATTCTTCATGATTATAGAATATTGTTAGACCACTTGCTTTCAACTGATAAGATTTCTGATACAAAGCAGCATATAGTCTCTACACTTGGAGTACAAAGTCTTAATGACCAAGAAGCGATATATAACAAGGAGATTAAACGATTGAATACATTATTTAACTACTTAGGGATTCTATCGAAATAAGAAGATTATTTTAGGAGCGTGATAAAGATGATTTCCGAAGAATTAAAAGCGATTGTGGATAAATTCAACGAACAAGGAAAAATGAGATTCCTTGAAGAAACCACAGAAGAAAAGATTGAAGAATTTGAGAAAGAGCACAGCGTAAAGTTTCCAGCAAAATATAAAGAATGGTTATTGTTCTCTGATGGCGGAGAGTTTTTCTTGCCTGCAGGTATTCAATTATATGGTGTCGAACATAAACCTCTAATCGATGTTAATAATAACGACAGACCTAGTGACGATTATATAGTAATAGGTGCACTAGCATCAGGCGACCCTATTCTCTGCAAAAAAGCTGGTGAGAAAATAGCTATTTATAATCAAGAAGCTGGAAGAATCGAAGATGATGAAATCTATGATGATTTTATAGCATTCTTGAATGACTTGTACGATTTGCTTGGCATAGGAGGTTGATTCTATGTCAAGAAGAACAGCAGAATCCAATAAAGCGATACTTGCTGCTTGGAATAAGGAACAAGAACTTGTTCGGGAAGGAAAAGGGACAAGAGAATGGACTCCTGAACAGCAGCAGGACATTCTTGAAAAGGGTAAAGCCTATGATGAAGATGGCGTTGCATTTCAAGGTCAACATATGAAGAGTGCTGAGATGTATCCGGAGTATCAAGGTGACCCCAGAAACATCCAGTTTTTGACAAGAGCTGAGCATTTAGAAGCTCATAATGGAAACTGGAGAAATCCAACAAACTGGTATTTCAATCCAGTGACTAAAGAAAAATTTGACTTTGGTGATGGCCCATTTATTCCTTGTGAGATAATCGATTTGCCTGAGCCGGTAATGAGGCCAAGTGTCACATCTGAAGTAATAGAAGAAAAAAAGCCAGATTCGATTAAAGAGGTGGACACTAAAAAGGACTCCGGAATTAAACCTGAATCAGATAAGGTAAAAGTAAACACGACGAATACTGTAAAACCTGACATAAAACCGACTGGCGGTTTTGGAAATACGGTAAAAAAAGCTTTTAAAGCTGTAGTAGATTTTTCAAATCGTCATCCAGTACTAATTGGAATTGCTAAAGCAGTTGGCGCGGCAGGAATAGCAGCTGTAACCGATGCAGTTATTAATGGCGGACGTTCAAGTTCTGGAAATAGTGGCTCTAGTGATTATGATTATAACTCATCAAGAAGTAGCAGCTCTATTTCAGATAGCGGTGATGATGTTTTGGTTGATAATTCAGGAACGGATTTTTCTATTGAGCGTTCTTCTCCTGAAGAGCATATGGTTAAAGGTCATGGGCAGCATTACCACTATAAAGATGGCAGTGTTAGATGGAAGGAAAAAGACCCGTATCCACGTGGCGGTAATAAAGACGAATAACAAAAATAACCCTCTCAACCATAATGGCTGGGAGGGTTTCGTGCTTCTATGCTTATCTTTCTACATCGACCTTAAGGCCGGATTTCAACTCAACCGTACAATGGTCATCCCAAATGGTGATTTGCTTTAACCAGCGTTTTACAAGTGCTTCATCAAATGTGGTAAGTTCGGAAGGCTGATCTTTGATGAAATCCTGTAAGTCTGTGATACGCTGCAGCTATTCATCTTGCTGAACGGCATCCATTGAGGCCTGCTGGCGCTTTTATCTGAGTGCAAATATCTGGTCAGCAATCTTATCATAGGCTTCTTTGTTGTTGGCTTTTTTACAAGCTCCTGCTGAAGTTCCATCAGTTTCTCGTCAATGCCATCAGTGGTGGTTGCTGCAGATGCTCTGATGACTGATGCGATGCTCTGTTGTAGCTGTTTCTGGTATTTGGATTTATCACCAAGCAACTCGTTTAAGGCAATCAGAACAATTTCCTGTAGGTCAAGTTCGTTGATGGTTCTGGCATGACATTCAAGTCCGATAGCTTCAAGCCTGCTGATGAAACGTCAGCTTTCGGGTGAAAGATAAGTGCCGGTAGGGTATCAAAGAAATCTGGAAAGACAGATACGATCAAAAGCTACATTGAAGGCCCACTTGATAACCGTATCATCTTCAGGAGCAGCGATTATCTCTTCCGGGATTGTTTCACCACTGGCTAAGTCAACCACCTGAACCGGCTGGCTATCAATGCTGTAGGCGAAAAGTAATATCTCGAAATTCGGAGACTCGCAGTAACGATATACACCAGTCTTTGGAAACTGTACATCGCTGTATGTTTCCGATATCAATACTTAATGTTTTCATTAGCTTGTCCTTTCTATAACGCAAGCGACAGAGAGGTGGTGTTTCTTCCTATCGCTTGCTTGATGTTATTTACCAGAGCGCCACTTGCGCCAATCTGCTGCAAGCTTCTTATAAGCACAAATTAAAATCTGTGCGATGAACTTGAATACGTGGTAGAACACATATCCATATACAACGAAGATAAGAGTGTAGCAGACGGAGTAAACAATAACCTGGTTTGCCATATTAATAATATTTTCCATAGATTGTCACCTCGTTTTCAAAGTCCCGGAGATGACTGGCTGCCACCTCCGATTGGATATTTATTTGCTGTATTCCTTCATACGGGCTTCGTGATATTCAAGGTCACGCTTGTCCTTGTCAGCTTCGCGCTGTTCACGCTTGCGGTCGTTGATGAAGTTCGGGATAGCAGTGATAAGGAACACTATACTGAATACAAGCCAGATAGAAAGAAGGATGATAACAAGAATAGCTTCAATCATTTCCATAGTCGGCACCTCCATTAATCAAGGAAATCGTCATCTTCATCAGATGCGAAATCAGTCTCATCACTTGCTTTACCACCAAGAGGCTCACCATCACGAATCTTCTGTAAGTTGTTAAGACCGCAGGCGATTCCCTTATTACCAGAGCTACTGAATGCGTAGAAGCTGATGCTGGCACGACCATAGACACCGGAATAAACTTCAGAGCGAGTAAGGATAGGATTGCGGTCTGCATCTGCGATACATGGAGCTGATGTAGCGTTGGCGTTCACAAAGTATGTGTTGGCATAAGCTGTATCATCAGGTCTTTCAAGGTCACCATCGCGAAGCGGAGTCTTGATGACAGAAAGAGCAGGAACAGACTTACCGTTACCCTTAAGCTTGCTTTCGCCTTCCTTGTAGGCAGCTTCGATTGCAGCCTTAATCTTTGCAACAGTCTTTGTGTCAGACTTAGGGATGATAAGAGATACGCTGTACTTAGGTGTACCTCCGTTGATTGACTTAGGCTCCCAGACGTTAGCGTAAGACCAACGAGTGTCAGGGCCAGTGATTACCTTCATAGGATTAGATACTTTTACATTTTTGTTCATTTAATTTTCCTCCATAAAATCAGATTTTGCATTGTTCATAGCCGGACGCTTATCGCTTTCCGGTACGAGAGTAGGTTTGCCTTGCGGCTTTTCAATGTAAGCTGCAAGAAGTTCATCAAAGCGAGATTTACCTAAAAGCTTCTGCATGGCAGTGATGCCAAGGAGCTTCTTTTCATAAGGGTCAAATCCTGCATCTGTGACAGCTTCAATTACTGCAGCTTCATTTGAGTACTTACGGTTAGAACGACCTTCGACTAATTTCCAGCCAGTCGATTCCTTACCGCTGATAGTCTGCTGAAGAGCATATTCCTTGATGTCGGATGCCCAAGCTACAAGCTCATCCACACAGGAAGTTGCCATCACCGGCAAAGGCAAGGTCTGCAGTTGGCTTCAACACTTCATCGGTCCATTCGTACAAATCTTCTTTGCTTAATTCATAGGTAGAGATGTTCTGACGACGAGGCTGATAGATGGTCATGCTGACGTTATCAATGTCGTAGATGTCATCAAACAACTCTAGAGCACCAAGTGTGTAGCATTTCATCTGAGGATTATCTTCAGCTGATAGAAGAACACCAAGTCCGTTCTTGTAATCAATGATGCTAAGGGTACCATCTGCGATGATGATGCAGTCGGCTGTACCGAAGCCCTGTTCAACTCAGCAAGAGAAGTCAACTCTTTGTTCAATCAAGACCACTGGGTCAGCACAGGTTTCCTTGGCTGTTTCTACCTGTTCAAGGATGTAGGATGCATACCCATTGGCGCAGTCATCCATTTCCTCGCTGTACCATGTTAAGTTTTCAGTAGGGTCTGAAGCCTTCAATTTAATGCTTTACTTGCCATCATCCAGTTCCTCCGCATCCTTTAACAAGGCTTCATAGTGTTTAGGGTCTACATCGGATAACTTCTTAGCTCCATATTTCTGAAGCAGAGTACGGATAGCAGTTGTATGTCCTGCACGGAACTTTTCTACTAAAACAGCACGTACATCTTCTAATGTAGGTTCCGGTTTCTTTTATGCTTTTGCTTCTGCTACCGGAGTCGCATCAGCATCTGAGCTAAACTGTGCAGCTAACCAATTGGATGCTTCATTAATAGCAGCGGCTGCATTGCGTAACTCTTCGATAGTCATAGCCATATCGCTCATTTTGCTCATGGTGAATTTCTCCTTCCTTTGATTGTCTTTGCTTTGCGAGGATTGCCATATTTCTCGCCATTCTTGCTTATACCTGACTGATTGCTTTCAGTACTGCAATCACTTCTGCGTCGGTACCACCGGAATCGAAGTAGTGTTCTCTCATCGTCGTCACCTCCAATCTGTGTTAGTTTCAAGGCTTGTTGTCTCGTGCCTTACACTTTCCCACTGGAGAGAGGGCGATGATTTGAGCGGAGAAATTTTGAAAAAAGTTAAAATCCCTCTGACTATCTTTTAATGGATGATCAGAGGGACGGTTTGCTACCTATACATTAGTAGCCGCGAACCTTATGAAGTTCGGTTCTGATTTTCTTCATCTGGTCTGCAAAGGTACGCTGTTTACGACCTAAGCGTTTAGCAATTTCTCTATCGGAGATAGAACAGTCGTCTTTCCAGTATTCGATAATCTTATCCGCGTCCGGGTCGAGTTCTCTTAAACGCGGAAGAGCTGTTCTAATAAGATTCTGTCGCTGATGACTTCTTCCATTAAGTCAGGAGCAGCAAGTTCTTCTGATTCAAGAAGGGTGCTGCCATCTTCAGTGTTAGGTGCATCAAGTGAAAGAAGCCAATAACCTAAATGATGTTCACAGCAGTCACAATCACCATCACAGGCCCAGATAAACTGCTTAGGGCATTTGCAGCGATGATAGTACTGTTCCTTCTTACGGATGCGGGTTGTTTCACGATAGAATTCCTGAAATTGCTGTTCAGTACAAGGAACCTTCTTCTTGAGTGAACGAATGTAGATGAATCTTTGACTCTGATTGTCTAAATTTGCCATGTTTTTTACCTCCGTTGGCTTGAATTTCCAAGCGGAGTAAAGAAGCATGGCTGCCAGTATTAATGTTCATAGTTGGTCACCTCATGCGGACTGCTCCGCTTTGTTTCTGGTGACCAGCCCGTTTGCTAAGCTGGCGCTGTATTTACTTGTGAGACCTTTCTATCAATTGCAAACACACCACGTGGCCACAAAGATGGTGAATTGATAGTTGGGTCAGACAGCTTAACGTCGTGTCCGGGACAGTTATTTATTTAGTTGTCATTTGCTATCTGCTCTAAATCTGCGAAGACTTCGCTGTAGTAGCAGGAAGCTAAGTTGTGTAATCCTGTTGTGTCGTATCTTGCAAATACTGAATTAACAACAGCGGAACCATACTCGGCTGCAACTCTGGAAGCGGCATTCTCGATGTTCGCTTTCCACATTTCGATTTCATGCTTCTGCATTTTCTAATCCTCCTTTTTGAAAGAGTTAGAATCGATTCTTTATTTCTCAATTGAGTAATTTTTGACGTCCGTTTCGCCATAAATAATTCCTTAACGGTTGAAGAATATCCTTATCGCGAACCATAGGTTTGACAAATGGACATAAATCTGATATACTATCTCTTAACTCATTTTGTCGAAAGAGACCTATCTCCAACTGCCAAGACCATTATAAAAAATGACCTATATCGATTTGGGGATAGAATGGTACAGCGTGGTACATCATGGTACAAATCTTAGGAAGGGAGATTGTTTTGTGGAGTTCAAGGAATTCTTTTCAATGATGAAAAAACGAATATCAGACGGAGCAGACGTTCCTTATTTCTTTAAGGATTTAGTTGCCATGATTACTGACGTGACAGAAGATGAATGGGGGACTCCAAAAGATCCATCCACAAAATTGTCAAAAGAAAGTACCTTGCGCTCGTATGCTAAAAGAGGACTATCGCAGAAATTTGCGCAAAGCATTGTTTATAGGTTGAAGCCTAAAATGTTTATAGAGTCTTTGAATACAAGACCGGTTGCAGTGCGAAAATTATTAGCTGATGATTTTAAGCCTTTTGATGCGATTGCTGATGCAAACAATATTGCATCAAAGCTGGCGGCTGTTTTCACTGATATTATTAAAGTAACTGCCGGGATTGTAGAACCTTCAGATTTAGAAAAGCAAAAGCTTCAGCAGTTGGAGCAAGACTTAAGAAATAAATATGGAGATTACCTTATCAACGAAGCGAATCATGTATGTCCATTTCCGGGATGTGGTCGCTCGTTGGTTGTGACAAATGCGGGTAAAGCTACAAATTCATACAGCATGGGTTTGATAGATAAGAAAAAAGCACCAACAGTGGAAAACCTGCTGGCACTTTGTCCTCATTGCTATGCTATCTATTCAATTGATGATAATGCGAAGATTTGTAAAGAATTGAATGGTGTTAAGAAAATACTGGTGGCTCATCAGCAAAGCGTTCAGCTTTTAGATGACCTTCCGCTAGAAAAAGGTATTGTTGGTGTTATCTCTAAAGTTAAGAATTTGAAAGGGAAAGACTTAGCTGATGCATCGCTTGACCCGAAAGAGATAAAGCAGAAGTTAAAGCCATCTGACAATATGGTTCTGTACACTACGGTTAGCGCCTATGTTACTGCTTACTATATTAAGCTTCACGAGATAATGATGAACGCTGATAAACGTGGTGACATTGACTATGACGAAGTGCAAGACCAGATGCATGCGATATATAAAAGATTGAAGAAAGCTAAGAAGACGAAAGTCGAAATATTTAATGAGATTGCACAGAAAATACATAAGGTAAGTTTACAAGAAGATATTTTCTGTCAGATAGTTGTTTCGTACTTCATTCAGAGCTGTGAGGTGTTCGATGCAATTACCTAATAAATTATATTCATATAAAAATAGTACACTGGCCTTGATTCCGGTGGTGCTAAAAGAAATTAAAAATGGCTCACTTCCTGTAAAAGACTTATACAGAAAAGTTAGGCCGGCTCTCAATGACCCTACAGATTTTATCTCTGTTATGGATTGCTTATATGCGTTGAGGGCTGCAGAGATAAATGATGAAGGAGAGGTGTTCATATGCTTATAGAAATGAAATCACCAGCTTTTAAAGAGCGTGGTGTAGAACGTCCACCTATTACCTTCAAAAAGGGACTGAACGTAGTCCTCGGTAAAGAAGATGGCGCTATGTCAATCGGAAAGTCATCTACCTTACTGGCGATAGATTTTGTCTTCGGTGGAAATACTTATATTAAAAGCGATGGTGTAAAGAAAGAAGGTCACCATACTATTTTCTTTACATTTAGATTTAATGATACGGATTACCATTTTGCCAGAAATACTGGTGAAGCAGATACAATATTCATTTGCGATAAGAATTATGATTTCACCGGGAATAGCTATACAAAAGCAGAGTTTGTGGACTGGTTGAAGAAACAATATGAGATTGATTTTGTTGGCTTGTCATTTAGAACAGCACTCAGTAGCTTTTTCAGAGTTTATGGTAAGAAGAACACTGATGAGCTTAATCCGCTTCAGGGGGTTCCGGGACAGAACAAGGAAAAATCAATTACTTCTATACTTGCTCTGTTTAACAGATATCAGGCCATCGAAGAATTTAAGGATAGTGTTGCAGAACACAAGAAAAAATTAGAAGCATTTAAAGATGCAAGAAAGTATCACTTCATTTCTAACCTTGTAGGTGGAAACACAAAATATGAAGAAAACCTTGCAACTATACGCTCTTTAGAATTGCAGCTTGGTACTTTGATGGAGGACGCAGAAAAAGGCCACTCAGAAGAGGATATCGAAAAGAACAAACAAAAGGCTGCTCTTACAACAGCAAAGCTTAATATTGAAAGTGAAATTCAATCTAAAGAGATGAAGCTTCGCCTCGTAAACATGAGCTTAGAATATGGCCTTTATCCTACAGAAGCTGATATGGCTGCATTGCAGGAATTCTTCCCGGAAGTAAACTTGCGAAAACTTTATGAGGTTGAACAATACCATCAGAAACTTGCTAAGATTCTGGGTGCTCAGTTTGCTGATGAAAGAGCTGCAATTGAAGCAGAAATTGCAACGCTTCAGGAGCAGCTGCAAACAGTAAAAGCCCAGATTAAAGAATTAGGATTTGTAGGTAATCTTTCAAAAGAGTTTCTTGATAGACACTCTGAATTGAAGGGTGAAATTGATGTCTTGAAAACACAGAATCAAGCTTACCTAACGCTTAAGGAATTACAGGCCGCGAAGGCTAAAGCTGATGAAGCACTTAAAAAGAGTATCGAGGATATTCTTTTAGATATTGAGAATGAACTTAATACCAAGATGAAAGAAATAAATGATTCCTTGTTTAGTACGCCAAGGAAACCGCCACACATTCATTTCATCAAACACGACAGCTATAAATTTGAAACACCGGATGATACAGGTACGGGTTCGAATTTCAAAGGTATGATTGTTTATGATTTGGCGGTATTGTTATGTACTGCATTGCCAGCTTTGGCTCATGATTCTCTGCTATTTAAGAACTTAGAGAAAGATGTTGAAGATGGCTTAATCCGAATCTATGACAGTACTGAAAAGCAGGTTTTCATTGCCTATGATAAGCAAGGTGACTGCAGACCAGAAACTAGAGAGCGATTAGAGAGAAGTGCTCGCATCAGACTGTCAACAGATGGCTGTGAACTTTATGGTAGATCATGGAATAAAGAGGAGAACAAACCAAATGAAGATGAGTTACAACAAGCTGTGGAAACTATTGATTGATAAGAAGATGAAAAAATCTGATTTGCGTAAGAACGCCAAAATCAGCTCTTCGACATTAGCAAAGCTTACCAACGATGAAAATGTGACTACAGATATTTTGGTTAAGATTTGTAATGAATTGAAATGCGATGTTTCCGATATTATGGAATTTGTGCCTGATGATAAGGTAACAATAGAATAAAAATAATTACAGATAGGAAGAGCGATATGCTTAGAGATATTGAAAGTAAGTACAAAGTTGTTTATCCAGATAATCCAAACGCAACATACGAGAGTATTTTAAATTACTCTACTGAGAAGGATAATCCGTTTCAACGATGGTACAGATATAAAGAAGGCTTCTCAATGAAATTCATTGAGAAAATAGTTGAGGAGTATGGCTCAGAAAATATGAGTGTTCTATTAGACCCGTTTGCAGGAAGTGGAACAACAGTATTAGCGGCTAATAAATTAGGGTTAAAAGGTATTGGGTTTGAAGTTAATCCGTTTTCGTACTATTTAATGAAAGTTAAGCAGGAAAAGTATAGCGAAACGGATATTCAAGAATTCCTGATGCTTTTTAATAGTATTATTGATGAATTAGAGCAAAATCAGATGGAAGATTATATACTTCCAGAGTTATCCATTAGCGCTAAAGTTTTTCAAAAGGATGCTGAAAAGGCCATGATGTCTTGTAAAGAAAAAATAAAGAAACTACAAGATGGAAAGGTGAAAGATTTGCTTTTCTTAGGCTGGTTAGCTTGCATTGAAGAATTGTCGGATTATCGTAAAGCTGGAAATGGCCTGAAAAAGCGAAAAACAATAAAGCCGATTATCGTTACTGGACAAAGTGTTATTGAAAGATTAACAGTACAGTATCGCCAGATGTACGACGATTTAAAATTAAATAGTACTGAATCTAGTGATGAAAATAATTTATACAACATATCAAGTTTGGGGTTTGCGAATGTAGTAGATACAGATTCAATTGATGGTATTATCTTCTCACCACCTTATGCCAATTGTTTTGATTATACTGAAATATATAAATTGGAACTCTGGTTTGGTGAGTTTGTAAAAAGCTACGATGATTTGAAAGTTTTAAGAGCGAAATCCTTAAAATCACATTTGAATATTAAGTATAGTTTTGAAAATCTTGAAACGACAGACAGCGCATTATTGAATGAACAATTGTCCAAGATTCGCAACACAGATTTGTGGGATAAACGAATTCCGCAAATGATATTTGGATATTTTAGCGATATGTTTAACATCATTGATAATTGTTATAAGGCACTTAAAAAGGGTGGATTTTGCGCGATTGTTATCGGAAACTCTGCCTATGGTGGTATTGTACTACCTACTGATTTGATTTTAGCTGAGTACGCAGAGAAAGTAGGGTTTACTGTTGATAAAATAGAGGTAGACCGATATATCATTACTAGCTCTCAGCAATATGAGAAAACAAAACAAGATGGTAAATTTTTAAGGGAGAGTGTTGTATGTCTAATCAAGTAAGAATACTGGTTGATGAGCTTCCTATGGATATTTGCGAAGACGCAATTTATGAAATAAATCAGCCTAATCCTAATACATATACACATGGTTTTTTCAAATATCCGTGTAAGTTTATCCCTGAAATTCCTAAATGGGCTATACGTAAGTACTGCTCAAAAGATGGTACGGGAAAAGTGTTAGACCCATTTGCTGGCAGTGGAACTACTCTGTTGGAGGCAAGTTTAGCGGGCATTTCATCTATTGGTGCTGAAATTGATGAAATTGCGAAGTTAATAATAAAAGTTAAGTCAACAAAGTTAAATGAAGAAGAAATCTCTATTCTTCATGGGTGGGTTGGTAATATAACTGAAAAAATGGAGTCTCATGACTATACGGATGAAGATAAAATATTGCCATTGATAAACAACCTAAATCATTGGTTTAGAGATGATATTTTTGATGATTTAGGATATTTGTATAAATCTTTGATGGAATTGGAAAACGAAAATATTAGAGATTTCTTGCTGATTTGTATGGCAAGTATAATAAAAAAAGTATCAAATGCCGATGACATATCACCAAAACCATATGTCTCAAACAATGTGATAAAAAATCCACCGGCAGTGTCGGTAGCATTTGCAGACATTGTAAATAAATATGTTGTTGGATTGAAGGAATTATCAGAGTGTGATTTGGCAGAAATAGTAGTTGATGGCGATGCTACCCATATTGCAGCTGAGGATAATTCAATTTCAGTTGCAATTACATCACCACCATATATTAATGCTTTTGATTATGTGAGAACTCTTAGATTAGAGAATTTGTGGCTTCAGATGGCAACTGAGGATGAACTTAGAGAAAAGAAGAAACTGTATTTAGGAACAGAATCTATAAAAGTAAAAGTGGAATGTGAGAATCTTCAGATACTCAATGAGTCTGCTCTTTTGAAAGAATACTATGAAAGAATAGTAGAAGTCGATGAAAAGAGAGCATTGATTCTTAAAAAGTTTTTTGAAGATATGAAAACCAACTTGGAAGAAGTTTACCGAGTGCTAGAACAGGACGGATGTTATGTGATAGTCATAGGTAACAGTAGCATCAGAAAAGTTGATGTTGAAAGTTGGCGTATACTAAAAGATTTAGCAATTAATGTAGGATTTAAGTATAGTTCTCATTTTGGATATGAGATTAAAAATCCTTATATAAGAATCCCTAGAGGTAACAAGGGAGGGAAAATTGCGATTGACCATATTTTGGTTATACAGAAATAGGAGGTTTTCTTTATGTATTTGAGCGGCTGGAAATACGAAGGAAGAAAAATAGCAGATAAGTTACATGAGCAGATGCTTGAGATAATTGAAATACTTAACGACCCTAATAGAGTTGCGGGAAGAAATTGGCCTGCTTTACAGAAATATATATCTGTAGAATTAGGCATTGCTACGGGGCAAGTACGTACAATTAAGAGGATGATGGAAGAGTTTGGAATTGTTAAGAAAGGCGTATTAAATGCTAGTTCAGTTCCAAAAGCAGAAGAAATATATACAAAACAGGGAAACACTTTGGTTGAATTGCTTGAAACCGAAAAATTGATGAGAGAGAATCCGTCAGCGGATAACTTTGAACTTATTAAGGAAATCAAATCAATTTATCAGTTGTATTATCAAAAAGTACTTACATCATATTGCTACAATAATGACGGAGATTTATTGCATCCGTTGAGAGCAACACTTAAAGCGTTGAGAAAGTATGGCCATCTTAATTATTGGGAATGGTATTTGATGAATACAGTTATTAGAAATGATGACGATGCAAATGAAGAAGCGGAATTTGACAGATTTATTACTGAATATAGAACCGGAAAGTTACGTTTTAAGGATACGGATATTATTGAAAATCAGCTATCACACTTATATGTGTTAGGTAATTTTGAATATGCGGGTCTTGTTTGCGTTGAAGGAAGTAAGTTTTCCTTGAAAATAACACCGAATGAGGAGTTCAAAGATGTAATCGATGAGATTATAAGTTGATTGGAGGAATAAATTATGGCTAAAAACGTTGATGGCTTAGTTGATTCCAAAATTGATGCAAGATTGAAGCGCATTATGGAGCAAAGAAATATTCATAATGAAGCAGTCGTTACTAGCAGTGATGCAGAAGATGAAAACATATACGTAGAGGCAGCAAATAGCATTGTTGATTACATATCTTCAACAGGATTTGTGCCAGAGTTATCAGATGACGTATTAAAGGATTACTATGAATATTTCGCTGAAAGATTTGCACCAGAAAAAATTTCTGTTCTTTCAGGATTAGAATTACTGAAAACTATTTTTTATTCATCGGATAGCACGAACGATAGTCTTTGCTACAATTTGGAATTTCAACAGCAGATTAGAGAAGGATGTGGAAGCATCGCTGGTGGTTCATCTTATAAGTTTGGACTGTTTCAAAGAAAGGAAGACCAGCAATGGATTTCAGGTAGCCCTAATAGCCCTATAGAATTAAGTGATGAGGAGGCTATACAGAAAGGAAAAGAAATAGTAGACGTCCTTATTAAAGGTACAGAAATTATATCTAAGAGTGATTTGACAACCATTGAAGCCTACGAGAAGTTGGATGATGAGTTGAATCTTAAAATTGGAAAATATGCATCCATAGCATGGGTTCATAAGTATTTCCATATGCTTTTTCCAGATAAATTCGCAATATGGCATTCGCCTGAATGGCAAAAACATATTCTATTCGCATATGGTATTATGCCGAATGAAAAGTATTATGCTCGAAGTGGTCAGCTTGCAAAAATTGCTAGGCTTGCATCATTATCAATGAATGTTTTTGCGCATGCATCTTATGATTGGTTTGGGGGCATTAAACAATTCTGTCGTTTAGGAACTTCAGATGAAGAAGGTAATTATTTCTCGGATTGGGTTATATCGGGAGTCGCATCAATTGGATGGAATGCGGTTGAATCGATTGAAACATATAAGACTGGAAGTGAAGTTAATAAAAAAGCATTAGCTGAAAGATTGTTAACTTACTACTATGCGACAGATGCTAAGTTGGCATCACGAAAAGCTGGAGAATTAATTACTTATTATAATACCGGAAAAGAAACAGTTTTTGTTGCTATGGATGGTGAAAGACTATTGGGATTAGGTGATAATCTTGGTGGGTATTATTATGATAGTGATAAACATATGGCACATTGCAAGTCTACAGACTGGCATTGTTGTTTTAACGAGGATGAAAAGCTACCTGTAAAGTCGGAAGGGGTACTCACTTCTTGTGTGACTTTAAACAAAGCGGATAATCTTATTTATTTATATAGAAAGTATTATCACGAATTGGTGAATTTGGAAATTGAATCTAAAGACCATGAAGGTGAAATAATGGAATATATAGAAAGAGAAGCTAGAACGGATAAAACACATTCGTTGAATCAAATTATATATGGTGCTCCGGGAACAGGAAAGACGTACTCTTCAGTAGAGTATGCTGTTGCGATTATAGAAAAGCGACCAATTAATGAATCACAACTTTCCGTTGAACAAAGGAAAGCATTGATGGACAAATATTCTTCCTTAGTTAGAACTGGCCAGATTGTTTTCACAACTTTTCATCAAAGTTATGGATATGAGGAATTTATTCAGGGACTTAGGCCATCGCCTAACAAAGGAAACATCACATTTAAGAAAACGGATGGTGTTTTCAAAACTATTGCAGATAAGGCATTAAAGGATAAAGAAAATAATTATGTCATCATTATTGACGAAATAAATCGTGGTAATATTTCAAAAATATTTGGAGAACTTATCACTCTGATTGAAGAAGACAAGAGATGGGGCGAACTTAACCAAATGGAAGTAACGCTTCCAATGGGAGGGCGATTTACTGTTCCTAATAATTTATATATTATCGGAACAATGAACTCAGCAGATAAATCCATTTCATTAATCGATGCAGCTTTGCGAAGAAGATTTGAATTTATTGAAATGGCTCCAAATCATACAATTATCGAAGATAATGAGTTGCGTGATAATTTGAAGAACTTAAATGATTATTTGCGAAAAGAATTGCGTAGCACAGACTTGTTGGTTGGACATTCGTATTTTATGGGACGTGATTCAAATGAATTACCAGTGATATTAAATAGAAGTATAATTCCATTGCTTTATGAATACTTCTATGATGATGAGGCAAAAGTTAAGAAGGCTATTGAATGTATTGGAAGTAACAAAATAACTTTAGATGACAATGCCCTTGGAAGAATAAAAGTAAAGAGAAGGGATGACAATGGTTAATGGTTTCGAGTTTTCAAAAATAAAAACTAAAAAATTGCCAGAGTCATGGAGACAAGACGGGGCTTTAGAGGAATTGGAGAGATTCCTTCAAGCAAATTGGGAACAGCGTTCAATTTTTTACTCAGATGGTCATGTGACTAGTAGGCAGCAGTTTATCGATTTTGATAAGCGGGATGGTATCAAACTGCAAAACTACATTGGAACCATAATATATAAAGGCGAACAGTTAAATATTTTCCCTAAAGTCTTTAAAGAGGATGAAGATGATTTTGATACAGATGACCTTGAATTGGAAGACTTAATTAATAATCTGGTTTATTGGTTAACTTATTGTGATAAGTTAAATTTTCCTTTTGTATCAATGAAAAATGAGCTTTCTGGTACTGAGAATTTAATGGAGTTGTTCATAACAATCTATGTGCATTATGTGAAAAACGCGATAGACAAACAACGTTTTTTCAGATATGAGGAAATAACAGAAATTGGATCATATGTGAAGGGAAAAGTGGATTTTTATGATTATGCAACAAGAAAGTATCCTAATGGAAGGCTGCACGAACTAGAATATACATACTCTAATTTTGTTTTCGATAATCAATTGAATCAGATTATAAAATGCACTTGTATGTTTTTGCTTAATCTTACCCATCAGACTGGTAATAAAGCAATAATTAGAAATGTGTTGATGAAGCTGGGCGATGTTTCGCAAAGAAACTGTATGCCATATGAGTGTGATGAAGTCCATTTGAGCATTATGCATTCTAATTATCGAATTATATTAAGTATGAGTAAGATGTTTTTACTTAATAAATTGAATTCAAATAGTATTGGAAATGCTGAAACATTTTGCTTTCTATTTCCAGCAGAAATCTTATTTGAAGGATTTATTGGTGGCTTTATGAAAGAGACTTTTAAGGAGAGGGCTAGAGTAAGAACACAGACTAGTGACCAATACTTAGCTGAGTTAGTTGTTGATGGTGAGATTGTTGGAAATGCTTTTCAATTAAGGGAAGATATTTTGGTTGAATCTGGTGAAGACATATTTGTCCTCGATACTAAATACAAAGAAATTGAGCGTTTCAATAAAGTTAAAGAAAATAAAAAACTAAAGGTAAGCGATAGCGATATGAAACAGATGGCCATTTATGCGGCCAAGCGAGGCGCTAAGAAGTTATACCTTATATATCCGCTCCATAGAAATGAAGAACCGGAAACAATGGAAATCAGGTTTGATATACATCTGGGAGAGGATGGAAAACATAGAAGAATACCTTTAGAAATATTAAAAGTGCCTTTTGCATTTGGTATGGATAAAAATTCTGCAAACAAATTATTAAAAGCTATACTTGCAAAAGCTATTTCGTGAGGAAAGTGATGTCAAATGATAATAAAAAGATTCAGCTAAAATATTTGCTAGAAGAGAGAAGAGTTGAAGAATTCTATAGAATTCTAGAAACAACCGGTGATTTAAAATCAAATTATGGCGACTATCTCATTACAGGGCCTATAAATTGTGATGAAGAACTAGAAAGAGTTGATTCAGCTGATTATGAATTGTGTGCTGCTTTATTAACTATGCTCCTGAGAGAAGACCATTTCTGTAATGGAACGTTTGCATAGAGATATGCATCAGGAGAAGTTGCAAAAGTTATATTACATATGATAGAGCTACTAGAAAACTAAGGTTGAGACGATGCCTTATATGCGGAAACAGTTCTACGATGACCAATTCCCTAATAGGCTAGTCCCGACTTGAGACAGTGGCGGCAGATATCCTGCTATATATAGTAGCAGCTAGGAAAATTCGACATGTTCCCGACAACGAGTAGGGTTTAGATTGCGGATTGAATAAGGGCATAATGTGCCGATTGATATGTTTCCGCGAACAATCGAAAATTGGCTCAAAATTGGAAGAAATGTTCCAATATGGCGACATCAATCAGCACGTATCGAGCCATGTTGAAACGGTAGTTTTAATGACTAGAAATTAGGTTAAAGCCACAGTGTTATTATTGATTAAATATAACGGAGTAATTCTTAACCTTTAGAATAATAAAGAGTCTCTTTCGTGGAGGAAAAATAATGTTAAAAGTTGTAAAACCGGAATTAGAAGACTTATGGTTCAGAGAGCCAATGATGGCAGATATAGAAACGATGTCATATAATGATGCATGGGGAGGAACAATTCCTTTTCCGAAAGAAGACTGGGAAGAATGATATACATTATGGGTGAGAAACTCAGGACAGGAAAGATACTATCGTTATTTAAAAGATGATGCCAATAAAGTCTTTGTGGGTGAAATTTCATATCATTTTGATAAGCTACGTAATATCTATATATGTGATGTAATTATAAAAGCTGAATTTAGGAAACAAGGATTTGGTACGCAAGGTATTCAACTTCTTTGTGAAGCAGCCAAAGCAAATGGGGTAGAGGCACTCTATGATAATATAGCTGCTGATAGTCCTTCGGCTCATTTATTTTTAAAAAATGGTTTTTCAATTGAGTTTCAAAATGATGAGATTTTGATGGTTAAGACAGTATTATAAACTTCAATTTAATACAGATAGCTTATTTCATCATAAGAGCTTAATACATAATATGTTTTTCTTAATGTAGGTATCAATTGTATTATCTATACTTGTGTAGAGAATATCGTATTACTGACAAAAGAAGAGAAGGCAAAAGTATATAGAAGAAAATGAATAAATTAGTTACAACAGATACAGTTGATACACAATACAAAAATCCAGATAAACTAAATATCCGTATTCGATTACATCATCTGTATTCTACAAATAAAGAAGGCTTTAATAATTGGATTGTAAATCATTATGACATTAAGAAAAAATCTTCGATTTTAGAACTTGGCTGTGGTACGGGTATTACTTGGAAAGAACACACACATTTACTTCAGGAATGTAAAGAGGTTTATTTTACAGATTTATTTGAAGGAATGATTAAAGAAGCTAAAACTAATATTGGAGAACATTCAAATATTCATTATGCGGTTGTAAATGCAGAAGAGTTACCATATGAAGATGAAAGATTTGATATCGTCATCGCAAATATGATGCTGTATCATATTCCTAATCTGGATAAGGCTTTATCAGAAATCAGAAGAGTATTAAAAAAGAATGGAATATTCTACTCTGCTACGTATGGCGAAAATGGTGTTGAATCATTCATCAATCAGATGCTAAACATCCAAACAGAACGACAGCATACATTTACCTTGCAAAATGGCAAAGGTATACTTGAAGACTGGTTTTCTGATGTAGAAAAGTTGGAGTATGACGATAAGTTACTAATTAGCAATTATTCTGATTTAGTGGAATATATCCAATCATTTAAGGAAATGAATGATTGGCAAAATTATTCAAAAGAAGAGTTGTATAGACTGATTTCCGATTATGAAAAACAAGGAGTTATAGAAATCCCAAAAGAGTATGGAATGTTTGTATCTAGAAAGTAAGGAGATAAAGTAAGTATGTTCTATCACGCATCACAGATCGAAGGCATAACAACTTTAGAACCACGTGTTTCTAATCATGAGATTCCTTTAGTATACTTTTCTACAAAAAGAGAAAATGTACTTGTTTATATAAGTAATGCAATAGAGAAGTTTTGCAAAGATACTGGTTTTGCTTATGATGGTAAATGGCAAAAATGGGGACCTTATGGATTTAATGAAGATGGTCGTCTTAGATTAGAAGAGTATTATCCCAACGCACTAGTTAATACGTACAAAGGTGTTTCTGGATATATCTATTCTGCAAAAAACGTGAAGCATTCTGGATATAATCTTGAGATTCCTGATGCAGTAGCAAGTTCTGAACAAGTGAATGTAACAAATGTGGAGTATATACCAGATGCATATGAGGCAATCTTACAAGCAGAAAAAGATGGATTAATTACAATTCTTCGATATGATGACTTATCGGAAAAACGAAAGAAGATAAATATGGAAATCATCAAAGAAGAATATAAAGAATCAATCAACAACTCTGATTACAGGCATTTTCTTATTGGAAACTTTCCCGATATTTTAAAGGGTGAATAATAATGTTTGTTGTTTTCGAAATGTGATGCAGAATAAAACATTTTTAATGATATAAATGTTGATTTAATCATATTTTGTTTTGTGTGCTTGGCTAATATTTGAGCGATAATTGGCTGGCTTACGATATATTTTCTAAGGAGTAAGATGAAAAAGTTCTATTTTATCTCAGGTTTAGGCAGTACAAAAGAATCGATTCAAGACTTTGAAAAAGCAATGAACCAGCTTGGATATGAAGTACAGTTTATTGATATTCCAGGACAATACTCAAATCGAGATGTAAGAATTCGAGATGAACAAGATTTGATAGAGTGGTTATCAAGTGAAATTCCTATTGGATCTAATGTCATTGCTTTTTCGATGGGTGCTGATATAGCAATTCGATATCATTCCTACTTACAAGCAAGAAATCTAGTCGTCTTAGATGGAGGTATCATCGATTATGATTTGATGAATATAACGCTTGAAGAAGACGCTATCATGACAAAATCCTTTATTATAGAAAATCAGTTAGATATGAATGACGAAACGATATCTAAGCTAATAAGTTTACTTCGAGAACATTATACTGATATCTTCCATGCTGGTTTGAATATTGGAACATTATTACTGTTATCGGATCATCCAGATTTCGTATATGAATATAAGAAGAATAAAATCGAAGAAAACCATGACAATATGAATCATATCTTTATTCAATTTATAAAAGATACGAGTCATGAAATTTATGTAGAGAAACCAAAGGTGGTTGCCAAAGTTATCGTGGATTGGCTACAAAGAACGAGTAATAAAAAGAATTCCTAATACTATAAGAAGTCAAAGATTTATGCCTTTATTCTAGTGGAGATAGAATAAAGGTTTTTTAAGTTTGAGCATTTTAACAAAGAATTTTAATCAGCAGGTCTATAATCGGTGATAGAGAGGTACTTAACTATGAATAAGAAAGTAGAAAATATTATTATTGGTTTTGGTAAGGCTGGTAAAACACTAGCAAATTACTTAGGAGATAAAGGTGAAAAAACAATATTAGTAGAAAAGTCTTCTAATATGTATGGAGGTACATGTATCAATGTAGGTTGTATTCCATCTAAGTTTTTAGCAACTGCAGCTGATCGTAGAAGCTACAGCCAAGTAAACGACGAAGAATATTATAAGAATGCAGTTATCAATAAAAAAGCTTTGATTGCTAAACTGAATAAGGCAAACTATGACAAGGTTGCGATGAACAGTAACGTTGAAATGATAGATGGACTAGCTTCATTTAAGGATGAACATACAGTAAATATCCATACAGCAAACGGAGTTGAGGAAGTATCTGCAGATCGTATCTTTATCAATACAGGTGCTAAGCCATTTATTCCTTCTGTAGAAGGTTTAGAAGTGGGTAAGAGAATTCACACAAGTGAAACTTTAATGAATCTCGAGGATTTCCCTAAGACATTAACAATTTTAGGTAGTGGTTTCATTGGCCTAGAATTTGCGGCAACATATGCGAAGTTTGGTACAAAGGTTACAGTTATCGACAAGGCAGAAAAGTTACTTGCTAGAGAAGATGACGATGTAGCAAGTGCAGTATTTGAATCCTATAAGTCATTAGGTGTAGATTTCATCTTTAGTGCAGACACAAAGCATGTAGAACAAGATGAAAATACAGTGACTGTATCTTATGAAGTAAATGGAGAGACTGGTAAGATTTCTTCTGATGTATTACTCGTTGCGACAGGTAGAACTCCAAATACAAAAGAACTCAACCTAGAAAATGCTGGTGTTGCGGTTTCAGAACGTGGTTTTGTGAATGTGAATGAACACCTACAAACAAATAAGCCACATATCTTTGCGATGGGTGATGTAAACGGTGGACCACAGTTTACGTATATCTCTTTAGATGACTATCGTATTGTAAGGAGCTATTTAGATGGTAATGGTGCTTATACAAGAAATGATAGACAACCAATTGCTTTCTCGGCATTCTTACATCCAACATATTCTAGAGTTGGGTTAAGTGAGAAGGAAGCGCGTCAGGCTGGATATAACATTAAGGTGGCGACATTACCAGTTACTGCAATTCCTAAGGCTAAGATTCTTGGTAATCAAACAGGTATTTATAAGGCGATTGTAGACGCTGATACAAGTCGGATTTTAGGTACAGTACTATTTGCTGAAGAATCTCATGAAGTAATCAATATCGTAGTAACTGCAATGATTGCGAAGCAACCATATACAGTACTTGCAAATCAAATCTTCACACATCCAACAATGGCTGAAGCATTAAATGATTTGTTTGGTTTAATTAAGTAACAATGATATCTAGGCTATGTCATAACGGTTTTTGACAATAGCCTTTTATTATGAAATAAAGAGTTTTTGATTTCTTCAACTCTAATAAAATCATCACTTTTTTTGTGTGGTTTCAATTATATAATAATGCGCAGAAAGAAGATATATATGAATACTGACTCGATGAATATTATTAAACAAAATAATGGAATCATTACAGCCTGAGAAGTATAAAGTCATAATATTGATTCATGGTATCTCGCGGATATGATTCGTAAAGGAAAATTTGAGAGTATCGCGTGGAATATATTTTGATCCAACTTTTAATGATTTTGATGAACTATATTTTTTACAAAAACAGTTTGAAAAGAAAGTCAGCATTTATCAGATAAAGAAGGATTCGTGGGTATTAAATAGGTATAATGCATGTAGAAATAATGATGGGAAATACTGTTAATGTTTATGATATAGAACATACAATTTGCGATATTATCCGTGATAGGAAAAATCAAGATCCAAAAAATTTTTAAGAGTATGGAATTTATATTTAGGGAATCAAAATAAAAATATATGGAAGCTTAGGAGATATGCTGTAATTTCTGGTATATCTAATCCGATAGAGGATATATTGGAGATTATTTATAATAAGTAAAGATAGTATTGTTAACAAACTTAGAATTATAGCAGGTGAGTTGAGTGTATGTTTTAATGATGTATTGAGTCAGTTCATTTACTACATATAGTAGTATATCCAAACATGCATGCACATATATCTTTGTTTTGAAAGATATACTAAATCTTGATAGAATGACAACAATAGGAGGTGGATAGCGTATGTTTTATATATCAGTCATATTACTGGCTGCTCTGATTGCGGTTCAGATAGCAAAGAAGTCAGGGATTCCTTCTTTGATGTTGTTCTTGTCTTTGGGTATTGTAAGCAGTCTAATTGGTTTTAACTTTAATGATTACCAATTTGCGGAAAACTTCTCGAAGATTGCATTATTAATTATCATCTTCTATGGTGGCTTTGGCACAAACTGGAAAGCTGGAAGAACTGTCATAATTGAATCATTAATTCTGTCAACATTAGGAGTAATATTTACGTCATTACTAACCGGAACGTTGATACATTTTATTCTACGCTTTGGCTGGATAGAGAGCTTCTTAATTGGTTCAATTATTGGCTCTACGGACTACGCATCTGTATCGAATATTCTTTCTTCAAAGAATCTAAATTTAAAATACAATACTGCATCTCTTTTAGAACTTGAAAGTGGATCAAACGACCCGATGGCGTTTACACTAACTTGTATTTTCTTAGCATTAATCAAAGGTGAACAGATTTCTATCGGTACAATGTTATTCTTTCAGATATTCTGGGGTATTCTCATTGGTGTAATCGTTGCTTATGTTGTTCGCAAATTCATGGAGTATACAGACCTTCAAAAGAGTGGATTTATTACAGTCTTTATCATTGCGGTTGTACTATTATCTTTCTCGATTAGTGAACTGTTGAATGGTAATGGATACCTAACGGTATATATTCTTGGATTGATATTAGGAAATCAAGTTTTTATCGCAAAGAAAGAGGTGACATTCTTCTTTGATGGTGTATCTAACATTATGAATATCCTGTTGTTCTTTATTTTGGGATTACTTGCGACACCTGCACATATCTTGACGAACTTATTCTTTGCGATTGTCATTGCAATTGTACTCATCTTTATTGTGAGACCAATCGTAGTGTTTGGACTGATGTTACCGTTTGATTTGAAGCTCAATCAAAAGTGGTTAGTATCTTGGGGAGGACTTCGTGGAGCAGCTGCGATTGCCTTTGCAATTATGGTAGTAAATCAGTATAAATCAAGTCCTGTGGATATCTTCCATATTGTCTTTGGTGTCTGCTTACTATCATCACTCATACAAGGCTCCTCTATGAAGTGGGTAACAGAAAAGTTACATATGATTGATCCTCGTAATGAAGTATTAAGAACATTTAATTACTATGTTGGAAAAGGGAATATTACATTTGTAAAATCAGTAGTAGATGAGGGTGGTATTCTCGCACATCGTCAGATAAAAGATATTTCTTTAGATAAGCACTTAATTATTGCAAAGGTAATTCGTGATGATAAGCCATTAGTTCCTAATGGAAGTCTTGTTCTAAAACCCAATGATGTTATTGTTTGGAGCGGTGAAGAATATTTTGATCCAAACGGACAAGATCTCATAGAATTTACAGTGACAGAACATCATGCATGGAATCATAAATATATCCGTGACTTGAAGCTTCCGGACAATAAGTTGATTATTTCAATTAATCGGAATGATGAAATTATACCAGCAACAGGTAGTACGCTGATTCAAAAGGATGATCGTGTATTACTGTTTAAAGGGAAGAATATAAAATAGAAAATGACTCGTGTCTATCTTCAAACAGGAGATGTACGAGTCATTTATTATATGTGCTAGATATGGTATATCCTAGGTGTTCAAAACACGTTTTCTGCTAAACAATGGAGCCTATGGAGTGTTATTGAAGTAAAGGTGAATAGACTAATAGCTATGTATATGGGATACTCATTATATTGATAAGTTCAATTTAGTAAATTTTAACATTGGAATAGCAAAAAGCTCAAAAAATGGAGGGCAGTATGAATTTAAAATTAGAAAATATAGAATCTGAAAAAACACAAGAATTGGCAAATTTAATCCGAACATATAATAGAACCAATAGAGAGCCATCAAAAAGTGAACCTCTCAACATTTATGCGGAAGATGAAATGGGGAATTTAATGGCTGGAATGGTAGCGGAGACTTTTGGGAATTGGCTTGAGATTGAATATTTGTATGTTAGAGATGATTTACGGGGGCAAGGTTTCGGTTCGAAAATTTTAGAAATGGCAGAAAAGGAATCAAAAACTAGAGGGTGTAAGTATTCATTCGTTAATACGTTTAATTTTCAAGCACCAAACTTTTATGAAAAGCATGGTTATAAAGAGGTGTTCGCATTGAAAGAATATCCATATACAGGAGAGCGATATTATTATACAAAGGAGTTGTGATTTGAAGTGTAGCTCGGAAATTAGGATCGTTTACTATGGTAATAATTATGGGTTAATTATAATTCGCTGAGTTGTTTGAATAAGAGATGATTATTAACTGTTAGAGCAATTATATAGAAACTAAATGGGATAGCAATTTAGTATTTTCAGGGCGAAAATCTAAAAACATTTTTGTGAAATACAATCGTTGAAAAAAACGTTCTTTTCTATAAATTTTCTCGTGAAATATGCTACTGTTATTAATTTGTATAAAGTTTTCCCACATTATTCTTGAGGAACAGAAGTATGAAAGACGAAATGAGACACAAGAAATAAAACATGGAAGTATATTCGCGTGACACTATGTCAATGGGAAACAGGTACAGAGATAGTGGGAATACAACAGGGCTCTATGCTTGATGGAGGTAAAACCATTACAATTGCTTCTCCCTCCAGTTGATCCACTTGCTTAGTTTCTAACTACGAAAGCCACGCAATTAATTTGCTTGGCAAAATAGCATATTGTGTTTTTGAGAATTTCAATATACATTGGAATCGAAAAGGATGTGATTGTAAGATGTGTGTTGAATGTTATGTTGATAAAAGTAGAATTACCCCGCTATTAAATCAGTTAGAGTGTTTAGAGAATCATACGCAATATATTTGTGGAAGTTGCGGTAGATGCATTTGTATTGAACGTGATCCGAACAGACTATTACAGAGATGGAATTTTCCATTTAAGTCGCTAGAAATTGCAAAATTATACTTAAGAACAGCTGATTATACAATGAAAAAACCATGCGGTATTTATGAACTAAGAAGTAAAGATGGCAGACTTTCTTATAAAATTTTTGCAAACAATGAAGAGCTACACTTATACTTAAAAAAGAATAAAGGGAAATCTTGTGAAAAAATGAGTCCTATTTTTTCGGTGAAAGAATATAAGGAATATCCAAATACACAAGTAAGAAAATTGACTGCGGATGAAATCAAGCAATATTTATCTGAGAGAAAGATTTGATTCTCGTGGAATTGCAATGCATTTTGCGAGTTTGTCTATGTAATGGAGGTGTGCGTGAAATTAAGCGTGGAAAATATTTTTACAGCGCATAAACTGAAGGATCAAGAGATCTATTTATGTCTAATACAAACAACGGAAGAACAACCTGAAAAAGAATGGCTTCCTGCTTATCATTTTCATATCTGTTTGCTTGACGGTAGGAAAATTGGCGAATGTAATTTAAGAGTAGGGCATAATGATAAAACATATCTTGGAGGCAATATTGGATATCAGATTGACGAGAATTTTAGAGGACGTCATTACGCTGCAAAAGCTTGTAAACTATTATTTGCGTTAGCAAGAGAACATGAGTTAGGCTATTTAATCATTACATGTGAACCCAATAACATTGCATCATTGCGAACTTGTGAAAGGCTGGGTGGAACACTTTTGGAAATCGCGGATATTCCGGAAACAAGTGATATGTATCAAGCTGGTATAAGAAAAGTAAATATATATCGCTTTGTTTTATAAGATATTTTCGTTTTATGAATCATGATTTCATAAATGATTCACCTACAGTAGCAAAAGGAAAGTATATAGAAGGAAGCAATGATTATTTAATGATTTATCTTTAAATCAGAGTAAATATTTTGACAAATGACACTGTGTCATTCATAATTAATTTATGAAGTGACACAGTGTCATTTTTGGGGGTGATGTATTTGGCGAAAGATACTTTTGAAAACTTGAAAACTGATAAGAAAGAAAAAGTGTTGATTGTTTTAAAAAAGATATTTCAAGAAAAACCATTTCAAGAGGTTACGGTCAAGGAGATTGTTGAAGAGTTAGGAATTGCAAGGGGGAGCTTCTATCAATACTTTGATGATCTTGAAGATGCATACTTTACCGTTTTGAATGTAGAAGTGACGGATATTCATAAGTTATTTATGAAGCTACTTTATGAGAAAAAAGGTAATCTTGAAATAGCTTTGCTGGAGTATAGTGAGTTAATTTCAGATATTCTCTTTGCCCCAGATGCATATTCTATTTATAAAAATAGATATCTTTACTGGGATGAAAATCTGGATGTGAGATGGAAAAAAGAGTATCAGAATCAAATTCAAATTTTTACAGATCAAAACTCAATTGAAAGAGAAAAAATGTATTATCTACAAGGAGTTGTACACATGCTAATTAAAAGGAACTTTCAGGAGCAGTGGTCTTCACAGGAATTCCAAAAGAAATTTAGCCAGCATATTCATTGGATTATGAAAGGAGTAAATGATAATGGCAATCTTTGAGAGTTTATTTGATGTGACATATTTATCACTTGTAATTGGTTTAGGCGTTAGACTATTGCTAGAAAAAACAAAAGGTGCAAAGTTATTTGGTATCATGGCAATTTTATTAGGCATGGGGGATGCATTCCACTTAGTTCCAAGAATCGTTGCACATCTTAGTCCTTTTGGCTTTGAAACATATAGTTTTGTATTGTCATGGGGGCAATTTATAACTAGTATCACTATGACTGTTTTCTATGTTCTGTATTATTCCTTTTATCGTAGACAAAGTGGTGATATGGACAAAAATAAAATGTTAATAATCTATGCATTAGCGCTAGTACGAATCATTCTAGTTCTGATGCCAATGAATAACTGGAGCACAGCAGAAGGAAATTATATGTTTGGTATTTATCGTAATATTCCTTTCGCAATTATGGGTGCTTTACTCATTTGCTGGTCATATCAGGAAAGGGTGAAAGAAGGACTGGCTAATATGTGGATTTTGATTCTTCTTAGCTTTCTATTCTATATTCCAGTCGTATTATGGAGTGATACATATCCAATCGTTGGCGCACTTATGATGCCTAAGACAGTTGCATATTTATTGATAGTTGTATTTGGATATAAGTATTATATTTGTGCTTTTGAGCGAATCAATCTACTAGGGCTTGCGTTTACAAACCTAATTATGGGATTGCTTGCTGGTGTTTTCTATCGTGAGTTCAGCAAATTCTATTTATACTACGAGCCAACACATTTAGGTAAGATTCATGGACATGTCATAACACTTGGCTTTATTGGTATGTTGCTCTTATATCTTTTGACAGGTAATATGTCGAATGAACAACTACAGAAGTTGAAGCATCCAATTTATGTGATGGAGTCAGGACTCGTGTTTACTGTTGTAAATATGTTTGTGCTTGGTGTTCATGAAATTGTGAGTCTAATTGTTGAAGCTTTAGACATGAATAGAAATACCATCAATATATCAGCGTTGAATGGAATGAGTGGTTTAGGACATATCTTATTATCAGTTGGATTAATTTGGACTTTAGTAAAAGTATTCAATATTGAAAAATTAATAGAAACCAAGTAATTGATTTGAAGTTAGCTATGCAATATCTCAAATATAGTAAGAGATGGAGCATAGTTTTTCTTTATAATACAAGGATTTAACGTTCAAATATTACAACAAGACGATAAAGGAGAACAATAACATAGCAAAAATTGAAAAAGTATTATAGTTAATTAAGACATTAACAATAGGCAATACAGAAAAGATAAAGGAATTATTAGCTGAGGATTATATTCAGCAGAATCTAGCGTATGGCACTGGATCCGGTGCATTTTTAGAAGCAGGAGAATATCTAGCATCTGCACCAGTAAAAACAACAGTTGAAAATATCAGAGCATTTGAAGATGGTGATAAGGTGTTATTGCAAACTGTGTATAACTTTGCTGGTATGGGTAAACAGGTGGCATTTGATATTTTCCGTTTTGATGAAGAAGGAAAAATTGCTGAACACTGGGACAATCTTGCTACAAAGGCTTCTGTGAATCCATCAGGACACTCACAGATTGATGGATACGATAACCTCGAGGGTTTAGAGAAATATAAGAATAAACATGTTTTATATCTAGAACTTGGAGTAGGTGGGAATACTCCTATTATCATCAAATATCCTTTTTGGCAAATGGTGTATGAGAATTCAAACGCTGTATATGCATGTCTAAACTATCAAGAATCATATTGTCCTAAGGAAATTGTGGAACGTAGTATCTGTGTTGATGGAGATATCTTTGAAGTTCTACAAGAATTAGAGAGCAAAGGTGTATAATCTTATTTTATAAATTCACGGAAATACTTAGTCCATAAGCAATCATTGGTATAAGACATATTCACAAATTCATTTCTTATGCTAAGATGAAATTGCTATTAAAGACTTTTCGATTGACAATTAGTAGGACTACTTTGATAGTGGATAGGTAAGTTAAATGAACACAAAAGAGAATTATATAAAACTAAGTTTATGGGCATCCATTGCGATTGATATCATTTTAGTGATATGTTTTGTGCTAGGTTTTGCATTGGGTTTATGTAGTGTTGAATTTGGATTTCTAATGGTTGGCTTCATTTTCCGATTTGGTGCATATATTGTAACCACAAGTATTATCATGAAGATACTTGCAATACTACTATGTATTCCACTGGATACCAATGACAAACGGGGATATTTTACAGTAGCCTTATCTGCGTTATTCCGCCTGGTAATTGTAAGTGGTTTGGTATATGGAATTTACTATATTGGAAAAGTAATGTCTGAAGTAGGATAAAAACAATAGAGAGATGAACATAATCATCTCTCTATTCTTTATAGTGTTTCAATAAATTCTTCTTCGTTCTTACGTGTAGTATGTAAGTGTGATGGTTTTGCGTCTTCTTCAGCATATCCAACAGGGAAGATGGCAATCAAGTTATAAGATTTCATCATTGGGAATACTTCTTTGATCTTCTCTGGTGAAAAATTTCCAATCCAAGTTGTTGCTAGCCCTTCATCTTGGATTGCAAGCATGATGTGTGTCGCAACAATACTTGCGTCTACATCCGCAAAGCTCATAGAATCTTCTTCACGTACCCATCCTTTGCTTGCGTCACTGCCAACGATGAAACACGTAGGGGATGTATGTAGGAATTTTTGCTGTGTTACGGATTTGATTTTTTCTAGTGCTTCTGGTGATTGAATCAACCAGACTTTTAGTGGTTGAAAGTTATGAGCAGTAGGTGCAGCGATGGCTGCTTGTTTAATTGCTTCTAACTTTTCTGCTTCAATAGGTCTTGAAGAAATTTTACGGCAAGAATATCGTTCTTTCGCTAATGTAGTAAAGTTCATGAATCCTCCTTATCCAGAGTTTCTTAATCCGGTTGCGATACCGTTGATGGTAACGTGGATTGTCTTTTCAAGCTCTTCTGTATATTGTCCTTGGCGGATACGTTTAATCAGCTCAATCTGAATGTAATTTAGAATATCGAAGTAAGGAAGACGATAATCTAAGCTTCCTCTTAATGCAGGTAAGTCTTGAATGAGTTCAGTATGTTTTTCAATCTGTAGTAAGACTTTCTTTGTAAGCTGCCACTCAGCTTCAATACGATCGAATACAGAGCGGGTTTCTTCATCTTCACAAAGATTGCTATACTGTTTTGCGATATCCATATTTGACTTAGATAGCACCATATCTGCATTCTCTAGTAATGATTTAAAGAATGGCCATGTCTGATACATCTGCTGTAATTTTGCTAGGTTTTTTTCTGGGTTTTGGTCGATATATTGTTGCATGGCTGAGCCAATACCATACCATCCTGGCAACATGATTCGATTCTGTGACCAGGAGAATACCCATGGGATTGCACGTAAGCCGTTGATATCTGTAATTGTTTTACGTGCTGCTGGCCGTGAGCCAATATTTAAACTGGATATTTCTTTGATTGGACTTGCCGCAAAGAAATATGGATAGAAATGTGGATTATTGAATACTAAATCACGATAGATTACATTTGAATTTTCTACGATTGGATCCATGATTGTGTAGTATTCACTCAATGTTTCTTTACTTAATACCATTGGATTAACCATGCGGTTTAAAGTAGAGGAAATCAACATTTCTAGATTGTAGTATGCTGAGTCTCGGTTACCATACTTATTACCGATGACTTCTCCTTGCTCGGTTAGACGTATACGGTCTTTAATAGAACCGAATGGTTGAGAAGTAATCGCATCGTAGGATGGCCCACCACCACGGCCAACTGTTCCACCACGACCATGGAAGAATGTAATCTTTACACCACATTCATCACCGATGGCAGATAGTTCACGCTGTGCCTTGTATAAATACCAACCAGAGGACAGATATCCTCCATCTTTATTGGAATCAGAGTATCCAAGCATAATCTCCTGATAGAACTTTTGATCATTCAACCATTTTCTGACAAGAGGAATATTTAAGTATGTACGCATGATTTCATTTGCGTTTTGTAAGTCTTCAATTGTTTCGAAGAGTGGAACAATCTGCATACGACTATGTTCGTTATCAACTAATCCAACTTCCTTGAGTAGGGTTGCTAATTCGAGCATATCAGAGATACTTTCGGAGTGAGAGATGATATGTTGACGAATTACATTCTCACCCATGCGATCTTTAAGCTCTCTTGCGGTTTGAAAAATCGCAAGTTCCTTGGATAATAATTCTGATTTTGGTGCGTGTGTTGCTGATAAGATACGTGGGTCATTGTTTAATAGTTCCAGTAATAAGGCACATTTCTTTTCTTCGTCAAGACTACTGTAGTCTTGTTCGATATTTGCAGACTTCAATAACTCTGCAACACATGCTTCTAAGACACTTGAGTCTTGACGCATATCTATACTTGCAAGATAGAAGCCAAAGATTTCTGTAGCCTGTAACACTTCATTAAAACTGCCGGTTGTTAGAATCGCATCATTATTTTCGATAAGAGACTTTTTAATCGTGAGTAAATCATTCTGGAACTGTTCTACTGTTTCATAACATACTTCATAATTTGTACTCTGCGTAAAATTGCGATATGTATTTTGTAGTCTTTCTAGTATATAGTGGAATGCTTTACGATATGGTTCTTTCTCACGGTAGACAGAAGTATCGCTTGAAAGAGCAGCCATCTTTTCAACATCTAGAGAGACGTGAGAGATGCTAGATGAAACTGCATAGTAGAAATACATCTCCTCAATCTTGCGGATGTAATAATTCAAGATAACTTCTGCTTGTGTAGTAGCAGAGATTTTTAATGTTTCAGCAGTAACAAATGGATTTCCATCACGGTCACCACCAATCCACATACCCATAGTAATAGGGGTAGCAGCACTGACATCGATACCGTGTTTTGCGGCTTCTTTACGGTATTGTGCAGTTAAAGCTGTGATAGCTGGAATCAAAGAAGTGTTGTAATAGTCAGTCACATTACGGATTTCATTTTTCACTTTTAACTTCTTTTCACGGATCATATCCGTTTCCATAATCAGCTCAATTAAACGGTGAAGGTTATCATTCCACTTACGTTTATTGATGGATCCTTTTTTACAGTCACGGTCTTTACGTAATAAATGATGGATTTCATTTGTTAGATCCAACATTGATTTACGTTGTACTTGTGTAGGGTGCGCCGTTAGTACTGGTACTACATTCAAATTTTCTAAGATTTCCTTAGCATGTTCACTCTTTGAGATAATATTCATCTGAGTGGAGATCTTACCTAAGTAATCTTGGTCAATGTTATTTTGTAAGTTAACTTGATAAGCAAGATCTACGTCTTCTGTGATATTGATTAATAAAGGTAGAACAGAGAAGTATCTAGAGATAATATCTAAATCTTCATTGGATAATGAAGTAATCAAATTTGTTAACTTATCGTATTCATGATTTGCGGATAAATTTGAGAGTTCATCAATAAGATGAAATTTATCAGAAGGAATCATATTCTGCGTTGCGGTATTTAAAAGATTCTTGAGTATTTGAATTTCTTCTTCAATAGCAGTGATATTATTACTGTTTTCTAGCTTCGGTAACATGATGATACCTCCTTTATAACGATAGAATTATAGCATTATTCCCATTGAATGGTGATATGACTTGACGAAAGCAATGAATTCCCATACCATTTGTTGTGCATGAAACAGCATTTATGTAGCTAAAATACAGGCAAAAGTGATACATTAGCGATAGTGCTAATGTATTTTGTTTCTGTAGATATTAGTTGAAGATATATTCAACTATGCAAAGGAATTTACAATGAAATATTTTATCAAGCGTTTATTGCGTACAATTCCTATTGTCATAGGAGTTACGCTTATCACATTTAGTTTAATTTATCTTTCACCAAGTGATCCTGCACATATGCATTTCCATCAAGCAGGGGCTCCGGCAACTGAAGAGATGTTAGAACAGTTCCGTCATGAACATCACTTGGATGAACCATTCTTTATCCAATATCAAAACTGGTGGGTTTCTTTCTTGAAAGGAGATCTAGGTACTTCTTATCAGGATGGTCGTCCTGTTTTTGAAAAGCTTATGAAAGCTGCACCATATACAATATCGATTGCGATTAACAGTATGGTATTAACACTGGTAATTTCTTTGCCACTTGGAATCTATTGTGCATACCGCAAGCAATCAAGACTTGCAAAGTTGATTGATGCGATAACACAGGTAGGGATATCGATTCCCACCTTTATAATTGGGCTATTGTTGTTGTATTTATTTACTTCCGTGTTCCATATCTTTAGTGTATTACCAAAGGATAATACAGGTGTTATTATGCCTAGTTTAACCATCATGCTTGGTATGTCATTTCGATATATCAAACAGATTCAAAAGATTGCTAGTCATGAATTAGAGAAAGACTACATCAGAGGCTTACGCGCCAGAGGAATTGGTACAGTTTCAATTCTGTTCCATACTGTTTTGCGTAGTGCAATGGTTGAAGTGATTACTTTAACTGCTGTTTCTTTTGGAAGTCTTTTAAGTGGTGTTGCACTAATTGAAACCATTTTTAATTGGCCAGGACTTGGCAAACTATTGATAGATGCGGTCATTAGTAAAGATATCCCAATTATTCAGGGTGTTGTAGTGTGGCTTGTGCTTGCGTATGTCATGATTAATTTAGTGGCAGATGTATTCTATGGAATATTTGACCCACGGATACGGTTAGGTGGTGATAGTCATGAAGCTTAATCGTAAACAGTGGATGATGATTATCATGCTTGCAGGTTTATTATTATGCAGTGTTGTGATGGAATTAATGTTACCAAAGATGATTTTAGAATCAAATCTCGCTATTCGTTTACAAGCACCTAGTATTCATCACTTTTTTGGGACAGATGCTTTTGGAAGAGATGTATTTGTACGAACAATCGCAGCTGCGAAAATTAGTATTCTATCTACGATAGCAATCGTAGTAGTTGCTGGAGGCTTTGGTATCTTTATCGGCATGATTAGTGGTTATATGGGTGGTCTTTTGGATGAAGTGCTCATGGCTATTTGTGATTTGTTCCTAGCATTTCCACAAATGTTAATTGCGATAGCGATTGCGGGAATACTAGGAGGTGGCTTACATAATGCGATGATTGCCTTAGCAATTAGCGATTGGATGTTGTTTGCTCGCTTGGCAAGATCTGCTACACTCAAAGAGAAATCAGAATTATACGTAACAGCTGCAAAATTTGCAGGATTAAGTGATATCGAAATACTATTGAAACATATCCTACCGAATATTCGAAACGTAATGATAGTGACATTGACCTTAAACTTTGCGAATATGTTATTGTCTCTTGCGGGACTTAGCTTTTTAGGCATTGGAGTAAAAGTTCCAACGCCAGAATGGGGCTCTATGATCAGCGAAGGAAGACAATATTTAACATCCGCACCATGGATTTCTTTATTTCCATGTTTGTTTATCTTCATCACTGTATTTTTGATAAATCAATTTGCGAAGACTTTTCATAATCAGGAGGGGAAACGATATGAAACGATTGATTAAAGCATTATTTGTGGCTATGACGTTAGTGTTGTCTGCATGTACACCAACACAAAAAACAGATGAAACTGTAAAACGTACTATCCGCATTGGTACAGAACAGTTCACTGCATCTTTAGATTCTGCGTTAGAGTGGAATGGATGGTTCACCGTTCGATACGGTATTGGGGAAACCTTATTTAAAGTAGAAGATAATATGGAAATCAAACCATGGCTCGTATCGAACGCAGAAAACATTGATACGAAGACATGGAAGTTAACACTACGTGAGAATATTAAATTCTCAGATGGCACAACAATGGATGCTAAAAGTGTAGTGGATAATCTACATCATATTGCACAAGAAAATGCAAGAGCTGACTTTTTAAAGGGTGCTGAATATGAAATCGATGGTCATACAATCACAATTAAGACTGTAGAACCACGCGCAACATTATTATCTGATTTAAGCGATCCGATGTTTACGATGTTAAATCTAGCTTCAAAGGAAGATAAGGCTACGATGCCTATCGGTACTGGTCCATATAAGGTGAAGTTATTTACAGCTGATCAAGAAATTGTCCTTGAGCCAAATACAAACTATTGGAATGGAACGCCGAAATTAGATGAGATTACAGTTACGAAGATGCTTGAGAAAGAAACTGCAATTCTAGCACTCAAAAATCATGAATTAGATGCATATACAGAAATGAATCCTGAGGGAATCAAGCAGTTAAAGGATACTGATGAATTTGATATTCATATGATTCCATCTAGCCGTGTATATTCTCTCTATATGAATACAGAGACTCTTCCAGATACATCACTACGTAAAGCAATTGCGAAAGCAATTGATAAAGAATCAATTGCAAAGTACTTACTGGATGGTACAATGACTGCTACAGATGGACCATTTACAAGTGATTCTGAGTATGCATTACCAAGTTCTAATGTAACTTCTTATAACGAAGCTGAGGCCAAGCAAATTTTAGAATCTCTAGGCTATGTAGATACAGATGGTGATGGGTATGTAGAAAAGGATGGTCAAAACATCTCTCTTACAATCGCTTACTACAAACGTCTATCGCAAGAAGCAATTGCGACTGAATTACAGTCTGCACTTAAGAAGATTGGTATTCACTCCGAACTTCAATTACATGAAGGCACGAAGTATCTAGCAAATAAAGAATATGATTTAGGTTTCTATTCTATGGTAACAATGCCTACAGGAGATCCTGCATACTACTTAAACGCGTTATTATCCGAAGGCGGCTCTGTGAATTACTCTGGGTATGATAACCATGCAATGCAGGTGTTGCTAAAACAGTTGAATAATTCCTACGATACAAAGGAACGTAATAAAATTGTTAAGCAGATTGAAGAAATATTGTTGTCAAGCTATAGCATTACGTACATTGGATTTAATAACTTGATTTTCGCAACAAGAAAAGAATTGAAGAATTTTACCCCTCACGTTACGGACTACTACCAAATTACAGTTGATTTAGAACTGCAATCATGAGACAACCAATTTTAGAACTAAAAAATATTACTGCTGGATATAGCAATACAGAAGTGTTACATGATGTTTCACTTTCTGTGTACCCAACAGAAGTGATTGGTATTGTTGGACAAAGTGGTAGTGGAAAGACAAGCTTATTAAATTGTATTCTTCAATTAGAACCAAATCTTAAAATTGATGCAGGAGAAATCTTGTACTCTAATCAAAATCTTTTGGATATCAATCAGAGAGAATATCGACGGTTATTTCAAGGTGAAATGGCGACGATTTTTCAGAACAGTAACTTTACACTTGTTCCTACAAGAAAGATATCTTCTCAGTTTTACGAAACAACAAAGGGAAGGCTAAGCAAAGAAGAGACTCGTCAAAAAGCATATGAGTTATTTCAACAGTTCGAATTAAAAAATCCTGAACGTATTTTTAATGGTTATCCTTTTGCGTTATCAATTGGTATGGCACAGCGTGTAGCTGTATCGCTTGCACTAATGAATGATCCAAATTTACTTTTATGTGATGAGCCAACGAGTGCATTAGATGTAAAAAGTGCATATGAAATGATTCGACAGTTAAAGCGATTGAAAGAAGAAAATGGTATGACGATGGTTGTGATTACGCATAACATTGCGCTAGCTGTGCAGCTATGTGATCGTATTGCGGTAATGTACCAAGGTGATATTGTAGAAGTACAAGAAACAAAGAATTTAATTGAAAATCCTATGCATGCATACACAAAACAATTATTAGCTGCTTTACCGAAGACGGAGGATTTATGGAACGATTAATACAAGCAGAGAATATCGTTAAAAGGTTCCGTGATAAGAAGCAGCAAGTATTAGCAGTTGATCACGTTTCTCTTTATCTTGATGAAGGGGAGATACTTGGTATCATTGGTGAAAGTGGTAGTGGAAAAAGTACAATCTTGCGATTACTATCGGGGATAATTCAACCAGATGAAGGGCAAGTGACATTATTTGGTAAATCGCTTGATGCAAAAGATCGTAGTCGCTTTCGCAATCTGCAGATGATATTTCAAGATGCACGTGCTTCTTTTGATAAGCAGTATACGATAGAACAAAGTTTGGATGAGATACGGAAACATTTAAATCCTAGTGCTTTAGAAAATCGGTTCTTATTACAGGAGGTTGGATTGGATACTTCCTTTGCAAAAAAGTATCCCTATGAGATGTCTGGAGGAGAATGTCAGCGTGCAGCGATTGCACGTGCACTTGCGTGTGATCCAAAGGTATTGTTGTGTGATGAAATCACAAGTGCATTGGATGTTATCACACAAGAGAGGATTTGCAATCTATTAACACATCTATGTCATCAACATCATATCTCAGCAATTTTTGTGTCCCACGATTTACCGTTAGTTAGTAATCTCTGTGATCGTGTGATGATTATGAAGGATGGCAGGGTTGTAGAAGAGGGTAGAACAAAGGATGTGATGCAGAATCCACAGCATCCATATACAAAAGAGTTATTACGACATATCTTAAAGCTTGAAACAGCAGAATAGATCCTGCTGTTTTTTGGCAAATCTTTTATCGTGGAATTTTCATTTTATAGTAGAATAGAATCAGAAATTGGAGATACCATGAAAATTGTGCAATGTTGGTTAGAACATCCTGTACGCAGGTTGGATCAGACTTTTACATACTTATATGATGATGAAGATATCGAAGTGGGCAGCCGTGTAACGATTCCGTTGTTAAATCGTAGTGTTGTTGGATTTGTAGAGAGTATCCAAGATACGGATGAAACAAAGGAAGAGATTGAAATACGACTTGGTTTTAAGTTGCGCTTTATTCAAGATGTTAAAGATCACGAGAGTTTGATTACGGATGAATTGCATGACTTAGCGATGTGGTTAAAAGAAAATACTTTATCGACAACGATATCTTGTTTTCAGACGATGTTACCATCAAAGCTGAAACCAACTACGAATAATAAAAAAATTGTGAAAGAGAAATGGGTTAAGCTAACGGATGAAGAAGTCAGTTTAACACCAAAGCAATTAGAAGCCTATCTTTACGCACGTGAGCATCAGCCATTAACATATACAGAATTACGTAAAAGCTATCCAGGACAAGCACGTACACTCATTGAGAAAAATGCAATTATCTTAGAAGAAAAAGAAAAAGAAGCGGTAAATGATGTAAATGTCAATATTAAATCTGCACTACAGCTGACAGCATTACAACAGTCCGCAATGGATGAAATTAACAATAGTCAGGATGGAGTATATCTTCTACATGGTATCACTGGATCTGGTAAGACAGAGGTATATTTACAGTTAGCTGCACAGGCACTTGCACAACATAAACAGGTATTAATTTTAGTGCCTGAAATCAGTTTGACACCACAGATGATTATGCGTGTTTCTTCTCGCTTTGGGCATGCATTAGCCATCTATCACAGTGGACTAAGCGACCAAGAGAAATATGAGCAGTACCGCAAGGTGAAGACTGGTAAGGCATCCATTGTTGTTGGTACAAGAAGTGCAGTGTTTTTACCATTTCAATATTTAGGACTAATTGTCATGGATGAAGAACATGATAATTCTTATAAACAAGAGAACCAACCGGCATATCATTGTCGTGACATTGCTATCTGGAGAGGTCATTATCATCATTGTAAAGTGATACTTGGTTCTGCGACACCGGCACTTGAAAGCTATGCGCGTGCTTTGAAAAATGTATATCACTTGGTGAAGATGAATGAACGTATCAATCAAAGCCTACCAAATATTCAACTTGTATCAATCAAGGATAGCATTAAGAAGAATGGGAACTATATTATTACAAATGAATTACGCACGAAGATACAAGAGCGATTAGAAAAAAATGAGCAGAGTATTCTATTGTTAAATCGCCGTGGTTATGTTACTCAGCTTCGTTGTAAGTCTTGCCAAGAAGTCGTGAAATGTCCGCATTGTGACTTAGCGATGAGTTATCATCGTGATGTTAATCGCTTAAAATGCCATACTTGTGGAACGGAGATAGCAGTACCAAAAGAATGTTCACATTGTCATAACCGTACGGGTTTTACCACAATGGGTTTTGGCACGGAGAGATTAGAATCGGAAGTGCATGCATTATTTCCTGCCGCAAGGGTATTACGCATGGATGCGGATACTACAGGTAGAAAGAATGCACATCAAAAGATATTACAAGACTTCGGTAATCATAAAGCAGATATCTTATTGGGTACACAGATGATAGCCAAGGGATTAGATTATCCGCACGTTACATTAGTTGGTGTAATCAATGGGGATGAAGGTTTGCAGCGTACAGACTTCCGCAGTTGTGAAATGACCTTTGATTTGTTGATGCAGGCAGGCGGAAGAAGTGGTAGAGCAGAGTCGGCTGGTGAAGTGGTGTATCAGGTATTTGATCCAAATCACTATGCAGTTCAGTGTGCCGCTAGACAAGACTATGAGGCATTCTTTCGCAACGAGATGAAGTTTCGCCATGCAGGACAATATCCACCATATACGTATTTGATTGCCTTAACAATCCAAGGCCGTAAAGATGATGTGGTGATGAAACAAGCAATGGCAATCAAGAGCGAAATTGTTGGTGACTTTAAAACAATAGGTATCATTTCGTTATTAAAGATACAAGATTTGTATCGTTATCGAATCTTATTAAAGGGTAAGGATTTAGATTTGATGAGACGAGCTGTTGCAAAGTTTTTGTCTACGACAAAGATAGATGTGACAGGATTACGGATTGATATCAATCCAATGTATTTAGATTAAAAGGAGAGCATATGAAAGATTTGTTGCAATACCGAAATGAATTATTATGTGGGGAAAAGATTACACTAAGAGGTACAACAGCTGAGGATGAAGCAATTTTAGCGAAGTGGTGGAATGAAGAGACAATGCTACTAGGGAATCGTTCAAGAATTGTTCCTACATTTACCGAAGAGAATTCTTCGCTATTTCATAGTTGGTCATCAAACCAAGCGAGAACTGGCTTTGGTTTAACGATAGAAAATAAACAGGGTGAAGTAGTAGGGCATATTACAGCTTTCAATCTATCGATGCCTGAGATGATTGCGACAATTGGTATCCTAGTAGGACCAGAGCATCAAGGTAAGGGCTATGGTACAGAAGCAATGCGTAAAGCGATTAGTATCTGTTTTGAAGAATTGAATGCTCATAAAGTAGAGTTAAATGTATTCTCATATAATGAAAATGCAATCAAGATGTATGAGAAGGTTGGCTTTGTATTAGAGGGTAGAAGAAGAGCGGCTTCCTATCATCGCGGTCAATATTTTGATGTTCTGACGATGGGAATTCTCCGCGAAGAGTATTTTGTAAAATAAATTAGAACTTGTGAGGGTGTCATGATTATAAGGGAATTTCTATCTGAAGAGGCTGAAGAAGTATCGAAGTTGATTGCAAAAACATTAAGAGAAGTTAATATCAAAGACTATACAATGGAATATATTGAAAATAGCATTCAAAAATTGCAGCCAAAAAATATTTTAGAACGTGCAAAATGGAATCATTTTTATGTTGCATATGAGGAAAACAAAATAATTGGCTGTGGTGCAATAGGTCCTTATTGGAATCGCGAGAATGAGAGCAGTCTGTTTACAATTTTTGTACTTCCTGAATACCAAGGAAAAGGAATTGGTCGAAAAATCATTGAGACGCTTGAACAAGACGAATACTTCCTTCGGGCAAATAGAATCGAGATACCGGCTTCTATAACAGCAACACCTTTCTATTTGAAAATGGGTTATACATTTAAGGGAGATATTACTGAACCGGATGAAGAGATGTTAATAAGATTAGAAAAGTATCGATAAATTTTAATGAATAATAATATGTGAAGAAAAATCAAGCAATGGCAAAATTATCAAAAATGCCGATGGAAAGCGAGATTTTTCTTCTTTTTTTATATTTTTTATCTTGTATAATAATAACAAAGTGGTAGAATAGTGGTATGAAATGGAGCAAAGTGGGGGAATATTCAGATGGTGATGTTCACAGGTGAATACAGACACAATCTAGATCCGAAAAACAGACTGATTATTCCGTCGAAATACAGAGACCAGTTAACAACAAAGATTTACGTAACTGAGTGGATGGATGGATGCTTAGCTGCATTTGCGGAAAATGAATGGAACGAGTTGGTGTCAAAGCTAAATAAGTTACCAATCACAAATAAAAAAGCCCGTGCTTTCGTACGTAGTATTTTAGGAAAGTCGGATGAATGTGGTGTGGATAATCAAGGCAGAATCTTATTACCTCAATTTCAAATCTCTGATAGAGGATTTGAAAAGGCTTGTGTCATCGTAGGCGCTTCTGATCACTTTGAAATTTGGCCAGAGAAAGTATTTGAACAATACAACGAAGAATCTATGGGTGAATTAGAAGACTTTGCAGAAGACTTAACGGAGTTATTACAAGCATGAGGCACACATCAGTCTTATTAAAAGAAACAGTAGATTCACTCAATGTAAAAGAAGACGGCATCTATGTGGATGGAACATTGGGACGCGGTGGACATTCTGGTTATCTCATTTCCAAATTAAAGAGTGGTCATCTATACGCATTTGATAAAGATAGTCAAGCGATTGCGGAATCTACAGAGAACTTGAAAGGTGTGTTGTCTTATATCACGATGATTCACAATGACTTTCGATCTATGAAGGAAGAACTTGCAAAAAGAGGGATTTGTGAAGTGGATGGAATCATGATGGACTTAGGAGTTAGCTCTCCGCAGTTTGATGATCCAACGAGAGGATTTAGTTATCGATATGATGCACGTTTAGATATGCGTATGAATCAAGAACAAGAATTAGATGCATATCAAGTTGTGAATACATATTCCTTCGAAGAACTCTGCCGTATCTTACGCGAGTATGGAGAAGAAAAATTTACAAAGTCAATTGCAAGAGCAATTGAAAAGCAACGAGCGATCCAACCAATTGAGACGACATTTCAATTGGTGGATGTAATCAAGTCAGCATTACCTGACAAGGTGTTGCGTCAAAAAGGGCATCCTGCAAAACAAACATTCCAAGCATTACGTATTGAAGTAAACGATGAACTTGGAGCACTACAAAAAGGATTGGAAGAAGCGCTGAGCATATTAAAGCCAAATGGTAGATGTGCAATTATCACATTCCATTCCTTGGAAGATCGGATGGTTAAAAATGTATTCAAAGAATATTCATCAGCACCTTACATTGACCCGCGTATTCCAATTAAGGCATCAGATATCAAACAAGCCGATTGTAACTTAATCACAAAAAAGCCAATCACAGCTACTGATGAGGAGTTAGACGAGAATCATCGCTCTCGCAGTGCAAAGCTACGTGTAATAGAGAAAAAAGGAGAATAAGGATATGGCCAAGATTGTTAAAAGAAAAAAACGGAAAAAAAATACAGCTTTTTTAAATTTTTCTATATGGATGTTCATGATTTCTGCTACACTTTACTTGGCTAGTTCCATATTCTTAAGAACTTACAACAATGCCTTAAGTGCTCAGACACAACAAATGGAAGCTGATATCGTAACATTAGGTACGCAGAATGATGCACTAAAGGTAGAAATCTTGAACTTAGGATCAAATAACCGCGTTGATGAAATTGCGGCAAGTAACGGTCTAAGTAAGAAGCAGGAGAACATTGTCACTATCACAGGTGGATCTAGCAAGACAACTGGAGATTAGAATGGCAAAAAGAAAGAAATACCGTAACGAAGTACGCCGAATATTGATTGTGACATTAGCAGCAATGATGCTGATTGCTTCTAATGTTTTTTTCGTAACCATTGGGAAGGTACATTTACGTTCCGGAACAGATTTGAGTATTTATGCAGATTCTGCCAATACGGTTACAGACACTACATTAGCTTTACGTGGGTTTATATATGATAGAAATGGTCAGGTGATTGCACAGGATAATCGTACATACGATATCGTTTGTGTTTTATCTTCTGCTCGTCAATCCGTTGAAGGTCAGATTGCATATGTTAAAGATAAAGAGGGTACCGCAAAGGTTCTATCAGAAATATTGAAAATTGATTATGATAAAATTATGGGATACCTTTCTCAAGATATCTATCAAACAGAGTTAGGCATTGGTGGTCGTCGTTTATCACAAGCAACCAAGGAACTTATTGAATCTTACAAGTTACCGGGTATTGAATTTACTGATTCCATTAAGCGTATCTATCCAAATGGGCAATTCGCATCGAACTTAATTGGTTATGCACAACAAGATGATCATGGTATTACAACTGGCCAGATGGGATTAGAGCTTTACCTAAACTCTTATCTATCTGGTACAAATGGTACACGTACATACCAGACAGACAAAGATGGGTATCGTTTACCTGGAATGAAGGATGAAGTGGTCAGTGCTGTAAATGGTGATGACGTTTATCTAACACTAGATACCTCCATTCAGCAGACGCTCGAACAATCCATGAGTATGACACAAAGCCAATTTGGTGCAGATAATGTTTGGGGTGGTGTCATGGAGATTAAGACTGGTAAGATCTTAGCTTGGGGTCAATCTAATTCCTTCGACCCAAATATTCGGGAGATTACAGATTATACAAATACAGGTGCACAGCTTCCTTATGAACCAGGTTCTACTTTAAAGACATTTACTTGGGCTGCAGCTATCAATGAAGGTAAGTACAATGGCTCCGAATTAACAAATGGTAATTCTTACTGCTATGGAACAGATAGCCAGAACAATCCAATTCGCGCATCGGCAGATAATAGCTTAGGCTGTGTTTACAATGCATATCATTATCAATACGGTTCTGTTGATTTTGACACAGGTCTTATCTACTCGCTAAACTCTGTAGCAGGTACCGTTCAAAATGAAGTGATAACGCCAGATACTAACCTAGAGTATTTAAGAAAGTTTGGTTTCTTCAAAGATGTGGATACAGATGGTTTACCAGAAGCAACTGGAACATTAAACTTTACCTATCCATCGGATAAGCTTTCCTTATCCTTTGGCCAGGGCTCTACGGTTACAATGTTACAGTTGATGCAGGCGTATAGTGCTGTATTCTCTGATGGTACAATGGTAAAACCATATTTCGTGGATTCTATTCGTGATGGATATGACAATTCGAAATATATCTATAAAGCAAATAAGACTGTAGTAGGCCATCCAATTACAAGTGATACCGCAAAACAGTTGCAGAGTATTCTCTATCGTGTTGTAAATGATGATAAGGGTACAGGTCGTGGCTATCGTATCCCAGAATGTAAAGTCATGGGCAAGACAGGTACAACTGAATTAGCGGTTGATGGTAGTTATCAATCTGGTAAGTATATCTATTCCTTTATGGGTGCCTTACCTGCAGATAACCCGCAGATTCTGGTTTACTATGCATTCCAAATTGATTCAAGTGCACCAGTTAACCAACAACCACAGGTAAACTTACTACGTCGTATTGCGATGCAATATGGCTTTGCACAGCAGGTAGCTGAGACACCAGAAAATACAGCAGAAACTGTTTCTGTATATGAGATGCCATCCCTCATCAACCATAGTTTAAGTTATGTACAAAATACTCTTTCTTCGTATGGAACAGAACTGTATAACTTAGGTGATGGAAATACTGTTATTCGTCAATATCCACAAGCTGGTCATTCAGTAACGACTGGACAAAAGGTATTCTTAGTTACCAATGCCAATACGATTTACATTCCGAATATGCTCGGATGGAGTAGACAAGATGTGGCTGGATTCTGGCAAGCAACAGGATTGGATGTTACCATCACAGGTGATGAAACATCTGTTGTAACTTCACAAGATATACCGCCAGGTTCATACATTGAAAAGGGAACAGCTATATCGATCCACTTTGGTGGGTAGTCAGGAGTAAATATGTCAATATTTCAAATGAGCTTATATTTCGTACTAAGTCTTAGTGTTGTACTAGTGACGATGCCATTTTTGATTCAATATCTCAAAAAGCTAAGCTTCAAGCAAACTGTTAGTGAATATGCATTGGAGGATGATAAGAAAAAGGCAGGAACACCTATCATGGGTGGTATCTTGTTTATCGTTGTTCCGGTTGTATTAACTTTGATATTTGTAAAAGGGATTTTCCAAGATTTGGACACGCTAATTGTATTGCTGGCATTTATGGGGTATGGCCTGATCGGTTTTGTGGATGATTTCTTGATTGCAGTACTCAAAAATAATCAAGGCTTAAAACCGCTTCATAAGTTTTTGATGCAGGTACTATTAGCGGTGGTATTCTTCATGTTATATCGCTCTCATGCATCTTTAGAAATTACACTTCCAATCACTCGTATTGTATTACCGCTAGGTATCGCATATTTCTTCTTGGTACTATTTATGTTTGCTGGTTCAAGCAATGCAGTGAATCTAACGGATGGTATGGATGGATTATCCTCTGGTGTTAGTATTATCGCTTTAATACCATATCTAGTCATTACACTAAAACAAGAGAAGATTGGCTTAGCTATCTTTGTAGTATGTTTGATTGGTGCTTTACTTGGATATCTTTACTATAATAAAAAACCAGCACGTGTATTTATGGGTGATACAGGATCATTGGCCTTAGGTGGTGTATTAGCAGCTTTGGCGATGATTACCAAAACAGAATTATTACTAATTTTGATTGCGGGTGTACCGGTGATTGAAACACTTTGCGTAATGATTCAAATTGGTTCTGTAAAGATGAGACATAAGAAGGTATTCCCATATACACCAATTCATTATGCATTCCGCATTAAGGGTATGCCTGAAGTTAGTATCGTACGTATGTTCTGGCTTGTAGAGGCAATTCTAGCAGGAATTGGACTACTCATTGGAATATGTTAATCCTAGATGAAAATTCTAGGTTTTTTTGTTTTGTTTTGGTAGATTGAAAACAGATGATTGAAAACAGAGTATAATATTGGTGAGTATTATCATTTTGGAGTATGGTTATCGAAAGATGTTTTTGGTATAATAACTAAGTTGTTAGGAGGAAGGCATGTCACAAAGTACTTTTGATGTGAATCATCGATTAGTGGAACTAACGATGGTTCTTAAATTGCAAAAATTACAAAAAGAAGATTTGCCTACTCTTACATATGGGAATCTTGAGGATTATCTGAATCATTTATGGCGCAATAAATCACCGCGAACGCTCAATCAAGCTGTTGATGTTGTGTGGAACGTTGCTGCAAATGATGTTGTACGCTTCTTATCAACACAAGCTGTTATTGATGGTGCGAAGAAAAACCTTGAAGATTTTGCGGATGTCATTGGAGGGAATTAACTTATGGCAAAAAATACTACAAAGAAAAGTAAGTTAGCCGTATTTGTGTTAATTGTTCTATTGTTAGGTACTTTAATCGGTACAACAATACGTTCAATTATCTCTAGTTTAAATTTAGGCTTAGACTTACGCGGCGGTTTTGAAATCTTATATCAGGTAGAACCGTTAAATGAAGGTGCTACAGTTGATATGTCTGCTGTGATTAACAGTATTTCAAAGCGTATCAACGTATTGGGTGTTAGTGAACCACAGATTACTGTCGAAGGTAATAACCGTGTTCGTGTACAGATTGCAGGTGCGAAAGATCTTGAAACTGCACGTGAATTAATTGGTACAACAGCGAATCTAACATTCCGAGATGTAGATAATAATGAATTAGCTGATTCATCTATCTTACAAGAAGGTGGAGCATCTCTTGCTTATAAAGATGGCGAACCTATCGTATCCTTAAAAATTGCGGATAAAGAGAAGTTTGCGGCAATGACGAAGGCAATTGCGAAAAAGGGCAAAGGTGCTAATGTAATGATCGTATGGCTCGATTGGCAGGATGGCGATACATACGCTGCCGAAGCTGCGAAGGCGAAGAATGGTGAAGAGCCTAAGTATATTTCGGCTGCTTCTGTACAATCAGAAATCAATGGCGACTGCATTATCTCTGGTAACTTTACAGAGGACTCCGCAAGAACGCTAGCAAATCTCATCAATTCTGGTTCCTTACCAGTCAAGTTAACAGAGCTTTCTAGTAACGTTGTGTCTGCTTCTTATGGTGCAGATGCTTTACAGGTAACAGCACTTGCTGGTGTTATCGGTGTTGCGATTGTTATGGTTGTTATGATCTTCGTATATCGTTTACCTGGTTTGATTTCATCTATTATGCTTGCATTCTATGTATGGGCTGTATTTGGAATCTACTCCTTAATGGGCGCTGTATTTACATTATCCGGTATCGGTGCGCTTGTATTAGGTGTTGGTATGACTGTCGATGCAAATATCATCAACTATGAGCGTATTCGTCAAGAACTATACAAAGGCAGAAGTGTTCGTGCCGCAGTTGCGGAGGGTGGTAAGCTATCCTTTGCGGCAATCTTTGATGCACAGTTTACAACACTATTAGCTGCGTTAATTATGTATATCTGGGGAACAGGTACAGTTAAGGGCTTTGCAACTATGTTGATTATCACTGTTGTGATGACATTGCTTCTTAACGTAGGTTTCTCTAAGTGGTTATTGAGCCTCATCGTTGACTCTGGCATTTGCGATGGCAAGCCAGGATTATTCGCTGTTAAGAAGAATCAAATTCCTGATGTATCTAAGGGTGAAAAACAATTCTACACAGGTGCATTCAAGTTTGATTACATGGGTAAAGCGAAGTATGCGGTAGCTGCTAGTGTTTCTATTATCGTATTATCTCTAGCATTAAGTTTCTTTAACTTAGCTAAGGGGAATGGTTTCTTAAACTTAGGTATCGACTTTGCATCTGGTACAAAGTTAACAGTTACTTCTGAGCAGGTTGTAAATGTTTCTGATGTTGAAGCAGAAATGGAAACATTAGGCTATAAGGGCTTTAGTTATCAGAGTGCCGGTGAACATACTGTTTACGCCACAACAAAGGCGTCTTTAGATAAAGAGCAGTTAACAACGATCAAATCTGCTTTTGAGAAGAAGTATGGTGTTGAACCTGGTGATAACATTGTTACTCCAGTGGTAGGTTCTGAACTTGTAAGAAGTGCAGTGATCTTAACAGTTGTAGCGTGGATTGCAATGCTAGCATACATCACATTCCGTTATGAGTTTGACTATGCGTTTGGTTGCTTGGTTGCACTTGTACATGACGTATTAATTGTAACTGCAGTGTTTGGCATCTTACGACTAGAAGTAAATATTGAATTGATTTCTGTATTACTCACAATCATAGGTTACTCAATCAATAACTCGATTATTGTATTTGACCGTGTACGTGAAGAAGTAAATCTACGTAATCGTATTGAACCTACAGAATATCGTTCTATCGCTAATGAAGCGATTGATGAAGCCATTAAGATGTCCTTGATGTCATCACTTACAACAATTATTCCTGTAATCCTCTTACTCATCATGGGTAGTAGTTCCATCTTTACATTCGTATTTGCGATGTTGATCGGATTAATTGCTGGTACAAGTTCATCAGTATTTGTTGCGGCTTATATATGGTGCTTGCTCCGTGAGAAGTCTAAGCCAAAGCAGAAGATTACAAAACAAAAGAAAGATAAGAAAGTTAAGAAAGAACTTCTTGATGAATATACCATTTCTGGTATTAACGCTTAATGAACAATAAGCAGCGGGTATACCGCTGCTTTGATATTTTAGGAGAATGTATGTTAGATATAAAAGCTGTCCTGTTTGATTGTGATGGTTTGATGTTTGAAACAGAGCTTATCTCACAACAAATATGGAAAGATGAAGCCATGAAATTAGGATTTACTTTACCGGAAGATTTTTTCATCAATATTACTGGTTCTGGAGGAGAAGCACTCAACCGTTATCTTTCATCTATCCCGAATGGAATGCACTTGTTTGAGGTGATGAAGAAAAAGAGATTTGATATTTCTTTTTGGTCATCGATTCAGAAAGATTGTTTGAATAAGAAAGGGTTAATTACACTATTTCAGTGGCTTAAACAAAATGGCTATCGTATTGGTATTTGTTCCAGTAGTCATCGCACATATGTGGAAGCGTTATTGTCGACGGTATCTACGCCCTTAGAGTATGATGCCATTGTTGGAGGCGATATGGTAACATACGCAAAACCAGACCCTGAAATATTCTTGGTTGGTGCTAAAATATTATCTGTACAACCATCAGAGTGCCTTGTTCTAGAAGATTCTAAACAAGGGATTATCGCCGCAAGAAGAGCAGGGATGCATTCTTGTTTTATCGAAGATACCATTCAACTAGATCAGAGTATGAAAGAAATGATTGAATATCAAGCCGAAAATTTAGAAGAAGTGATACAACTTCTTCGTCAATAAGTAAGGAGGATTGTATGAGCCTACAAGCTTGGAAAAATGAATTTGCTAATAAAAATGTCGTGATATGGGGGTATGGACGTGAAGGACAAGCCACTTATCGTTTGATTCGCCGTTTACTTCCTGAGCAGGAATTAACAATCGTAGAATCAAAACCAGGACCATCCTTAGAAAAGGCAAAGGCTGATACTGTTCGTACAATCTGCACGTGTGAAGCAGATGTGAATTTGAATAGCTTTGACTTGATTCTCAAATCACCTGGTATTGTGATTCCTGATTCAATTGATGTTAGTAAGATAACAGGGGAAGCAGAGTTGTTTATCAAACACTATCGTGACCATATTGTTGGTATTACGGGCACAAAGGGAAAATCCACCACAACATCACTCGTGGCTGCACTATTAAAGGAAAAGTATCAAGTATGCTTGGTGGGTAATATTGGTATTCCTTGTTTTGAGGCGATTGATGAGATGGAAGATGGTGCATACGCTGCACTAGAGTTATCGTGTCATCAGCTAGAAATTTGTCGCTATTCACCAAAATACGCTGTCTTTTTAAATTTATACGAAGAACACTTGGATCACTATGGAACGATGGAAAAGTATGGACTTGCGAAATCTCATATTTTTACAAATCAAATACAAGGCGATACGATCATCATGCATGAAGAGATGAAAGACTTCATCAAGTTATCGTTAAATACACCATATCTAATTGGTAAAGACATTACAGCCCATGGAACGACGTTATACATTCCAAGACATGAACTTGACGCATCTGGCGCGAGGTTAATTGGTGAACATAACTATCGTAATCTTGCGGTTGCCTACTTTATCGCAAACAAATTAGGTGTTAGTGATAAAAGTGTTATGAAGGCGATTGCTAGTTTTAGACCGCTAGCACATCGCTTAGAAGACTTAGGAGAGTATAAAGAAATTCGTTTTATCAATGACTCTATTTCCACAATTGGGCAATCCTGTATTCAAGCATTAGAATCGATTGAGAACGTCGATACTGTACTTGTGGGTGGAATGGATCGTGGTATTGAATATGATGAAGTAGAAGACTACTTCCATGCACGCAAGGATGTACAGGTCATCTTTATGTATGCGACTGGGAAACGCATTTATTCTGAAATGGAACAGAAGGGTTTACTAAGACCGGGACTACATCAAGTAGAAGATCTTGAAGAAGCTGTTAGACTTGCAAAGAAACTGACAAGACCTCATCATGCATGTGTCTTATCTCCAGCCGCAAGTTCTTATGATCACTTCAAGAACTTTGAACATCGTGGAGATGTATTTAGAAAGTTGGCTTTTGAAGAATGAAGTATAACGTAATTGATGTAGACGCTTCTGCTCTACAAGAAAAATATAAGATTGGTCTTTTGAGTGCGAAACTTTTGAAGGCTTCTCATTTAGATGATGAAGAAATTCATGAGTTATTCGAAACAGATATTGCACTTACAACCAGTAAGGCTGCGTGTATTCAAAGATGTTGTAAACGTTTATTACAGGCAAGGGATAATAATGAAAAAGTCATGATTGCTGGAGATTATGATGCGGATGGTATCTGTTCGACGACAATCATGAAGATGACCTTGATGAAGCTAAAGATTGAACATGGCTATTACATACCAGATCGCATGAAAGAAGGCTATGGCTTATCTGCACATACAGTTGAGCTAGCACATCAAAAAGGATATAGCCTAATTATTACCGTCGATAATGGTGTCAAAGCCCATGCGGCAATTCAAAAAGCCAATGAACTTGGTGTAGATATTATTATCACAGATCATCACCAGATTGATGAAGAGATAGAAACACCATATGTTGTACATCCTAACTATATGGAAAGTGAATTTTGCTATCTTTCTGGTGCAGGTGTTGCTTTACAGATTGCACGCAATCTGATTGGCGGAAATGATATCCAAACAGCCTTTGCGTGTGTTGCGGCAATCGCAGATGTGATGCCTCTATGGAAAGAGACAAGACGTATCGTAAAGCGTGGACTAGCTGTATTAAAACAGGGGAGACCGCGCAGTTTGATCAGTCTTCTAAATCCAGGTAGTGGTATTGATATGACTTCCATTTCATTCTCTATCGTTCCAAAGCTCAATAGCCTAGGACGTATGAGCGATCTTGCGAATGTGAATACAATGATTCCATTCTTACTTTCAAACAATGAAGAACAGATTGCACACTATGCAACACAAGTAAATCAAATCAATGAGAAGAGAAAAGAAATCAGTTCTTCGATTAGTGAGATGGCAATCAATATGATTGCGGATGAGAAGTTCCCTATCCTATATCAAGAAGATTTCCACGAAGGAGTATGTGGTCTAGTTGCAGGACGCATCGTTTCACAGCTACATCGTCCAGTGCTTGTCATGGCGAAAAGCCATAATACAATCAAGGGCAGTGGCAGAAGTGTATCGGGGTTTAATCTCTTTGATTTCTTTAAGGATTTTGAAAACCTTGCGGCCTTTGGTGGGCATGAACAAGCAGTTGGTATTTCAGTGCCGATTGAGAAGTTTGAAGAATTCTATCAACAAGCACAAGAGAAGATGGCGAATGCGGGTTATGAATATATAGAACCGGTTCAGAATGCGATTCGTATTGATGCAGAGGATATTCATTTTAACAACATCATTGATATCGATTGTTTTACACCATATCCAAAAGAAATGATTGAGCCTAACTTTGCGCTTGAGGATATGAATGTTGTAGAGCGTAAAGAAACTGCGAAGATGGTGAAATACCTAATCGCAAATAGTAGTGGAGGCTTTGAAGCAGTACTGTATAAGAGCAGAAATATTGCAGCTCCAATTTTACCAAAGCGTTTGATTGGAAAACTATCCATTCATAGATGGCGGAATCGTACAACCTGTCAAATGATACTCGAAGATATTGTCTGAATCTGCTATACTAAAGGATGCATATTACAAAAATTATTTTATCCGCACAGGAGGGGATTTATCATGGCATTAAAGATTGAAGACTACATTGCGTCTGTAAGGGATTTTCCAATCAAAGGAATTCTTTTTAGAGACATTACACCGATTCTAGAAAACGCAGAAGCGTTTAGAGAAGTAACGAATCGTTTATGTGAATACACAAAGAGCGTTAAAGCAGATATGATTGTTGGTCCTGAAAGTAGAGGATTTATTTTTGGCTGTCCAGTCGCAGTTCAACTAGGACTGGGTTTTGTGCCTGTTCGCAAGCCAGGTAAGCTTCCTCGTGAGACAATTAGCTGTAAATATGAATTAGAATATGGTTCTAATGAAGTGCACATGCACAAAGACGCAATTAAGCCAGGACAGCGTGTTGTTATCATTGACGACTTATTAGCGACTGGTGGAACAGCGAAGGCTACTGCGAAGATGATTGAACAATTAGGTGGTGTCGTAGCCGGTTTTGCGTTTGTGATTGAATTATACGGTGATGATATGGATGGCCGTAAAGCGCTTGAAGGCTATGACATCTATGCGATGACTCGCTTAAGCGACAAATAAGTATAATCGAAGAGTAATCTTCGATTTTTTGCAAAATAGTAGGGGGTGAAAAATATGGCTGAACATAAAAATCCAACAGTAGCGGATGTCATGAAAGAGGCAAGTACCTATATTCATTTGCCTGAAAATCTAGCTCTCATTGAGAAGGCGGCTAAGTATGCTTCAGAGAAACATGCAGGCATGTTCCGCAAGAGTGGCGAGCCATATTTTGTACACCTTGTAAATGTAGCATATATTCTTACGACACTACGTGTCGGTCCAAAGACGATCGCGGCAGGATTCTTACACGATGTGATTGAAGACTGCAATATTACACGTGAAGAGTTGGCACAAGACTTTGACGATGAAATCGCAAGCCTAGTAGAGGCCGTTACGAAGATTGGTAATCTGAACTTTAAAGGGAAAGATGATCCAGAGTATCAAGCAGCCAACCATCGCAAAATTTTTATTGCAATGGCAAAGGATATTCGTGTAATTCTGATTAAGCTTGTGGATAGACTCCATAATATGCGCACATTAGAGTTTCAGCCAGAAGCTTCACAGAAGAGAATTGCGGCGGAGACTTTGGATGTATATGCGCCAATTGCCCACCGTTTAGGTATTAGCTCCATTAAGAATGAACTAGAAGATTTATGTTTCTATTATCTGATGCCTGAAGAGTATTATCATATTGCTCATCTAGTGGAAACCAAGAAGGCAGAACGTGATGCGGCTGTAAGCAAGATGATTATAGATATTTCTGCAATGTTAAAGAGTCATAAAATTAAGTTCCGTATTTTTGGTCGTTCGAAACACTTATATTCCATCTATAAGAAGATGATTCATAAGCATAAACGTTTTGATGAAATCTTGGACTTACTTGCGATTCGCATTGTGTCTAAGTCGGAATTAAATTGTTATGAAATCCTTGGCTATATTCATGCGAAATACAAACCAATTCCAGGTAGATTAAAAGACTATATCGCAGTCCCAAAACCGAATATGTATCAGTCTTTACATACAACGATTCTTGGCGAAGATGCGAAAATCTTCGAAGTACAGATTCGTACAGAAGACATGGATGCGATTGCGGAGAAAGGGATTGCGGCCCATTGGCGTTATAAAGAGGGTTCTCGTTATGATGCAAAGGCCGAACAAAAAGAAATTGAAGATAAACTGTCTTGGTTCAAAGATTTTGCAACGTATAGTGAAAGTGAAACCAATACTTCTGCGACAGATTATATGGAGTTATTGCAGAAGGATGTCTTTGAAGCCAATGTATATGTTATGACACCGAAGGGAAGAGTCATTGACCTACCGGCAGGTGCTACACCAATTGACTTTGCATACCGTATTCATACCGACGTAGGTCATACGATGGTCGGTGCAATTGTCAATGATGCGATTGTGCCTTTGACGACAGAACTACATACTGGCGATGTTGTTAATATCAAGACCTTAAAGGGAACAGGTCCATCTGAGGACTGGCTAAAGATTGTTAAGACTGCCCAGGCAAGAAATAAGATTCGTGCATATTTCCTAAAGAAAGAAACTGAGAAGCGTGAAGAGAAGATTGAAGAAGGAGAAAAGATTCTCTCTGAAGAACTTCGTAAGCGTGGATTTGATCCTAAGGAATACATGGAGCGTAAAAAGATTGACAGTATTACAACTGGTTTCCAAGTATCTAACTATAACGAATTTATGTATGGAATCGCAGTAAAGTCTATCAGTCCATCTCTTGCGGCGGAACGTTTAACAAACGTAAAACAGCGTACAAGTGAGGATGAGAGCTTATCACGTGTACTAAACAAAGAGACTGTTCACCGTGTATCAAAATCAGGACTTGTTGTGCCTGGGGTTGAATCGATGAAGATGTCACTGGCGCATTGTTGTTTACCAATCTATGGTGATCAAATCATTGGTTATATTACACGTAATGAGGGTGTTAAGGTCCACCGTATAGATTGTCCTAATATCCGTAATGAGAAGACAAAACTCATCAATGTGCAATGGGATGATGGTGATGCGGATCGTATGTATGATTGTGATCTCAGCATCATTTGTAATGATCGATCACACTTACTTACAGATATTGTAAATACAATCTCTCAATGTAAGGTACAGCTTGAAGCAATTAATGTCACAGTAAATCATGAAACACTAACATCTACAGTAAAAGTATCAATGCGAGTAAGAAACTTGGAACAGATGGATAACGTATTTGCGAATATTCGCAAAGTAGAATCTGTGCTCAGTGTTGATCGTACAACACATTAAGAAATTACTTGAGAAAAGTAAGCGTAAGGGCTATAATACTACTAAATTCGAAGAAAGAGAGTTCTTGTTAGAAGACGATAGAGCGACAATGGTATGGTGCAAGCATTGGCGGATTCTTACAGGATTGACACTCTGGAGAAGATATCCTGAACTGAGTAGGGATAAACGTATTCCACGTTACGGAAAGAGCGCATGAGAAATCATGAACTAAGGTGGTACCGCGCACAAAGCGTCCTTGGAAAGGGACGCTTTTATATTTGTTTAAAGGAGGAAAGAGCTATGAGTTATCAAACACCACGAGGAACTTACGACATTTTACCGGATGAGATGAATCGTTGGCATCACACAGAAGAAGTCATTCGTGAAACGACAAAGCGTTATCGTTACCGTGAAATCCGTACACCATATTTTGAAGAGACAAAAGTATTTAAGCGTGAAAATGATTCCAGTGACATGGTAAACAAGGAGATGTACACATTTGATATGGGTACACATTCCTATACATTGAGACCAGAAGGAACTGCCGGTGTAATTCGTGCATTCGATCAACATAAGCTTTATGGCTCAATGGAGATGCCTGGTAGATTCTATTATCTTGGTGCAATGTTCCGTCATGAAAATCCACAAAAGGGAAGACAGAGACAGTTTACACAGTTTGGGATTGAAAACATCGGTGCAAAATCTCCTGAATTAGATGCGGAAACGATCGCTCTAGGATATGACATTGTGAAACAAATGGGTATCTCAAGTATTAAAGTATGTATTAATACACTTGGTGATGACGCATCTAGAGCTGCGTATCGTACAGCTTTAAAGGAATATTTTCAGCCACATCTAGAAGAGCTTTGTGGAGATTGCCATCGTCGTTATGAGCAGAATCCTTTGCGTATTTTGGATTGTAAAGTAGACCACGATAAGGAATGCATGCATGCGGCTCCAAAGCTTGCGGATTACTTAAATGAAGAATCTAAGAACTACTTCAATCGCGTGCTTGCATGTTTAGATGCGTTAGAGATTCCGTATGAAGTAGATGATCATCTTGTAAGAGGACTTGATTACTATACACATACAGTTTTCGAAGTCGTATCCACAAGACCTGACAGTGGCGCACAGGCTACGATCTTTGCGGGTGGCCGTTATGACCACTTTGTTGAGTATTATGGTGGACCAGAGATGTCCGGTATCGGTTTTGCGATTGGTATGGAACGTTTAATTAACTTAGCGGCTGAGGAAGGGCATGATTTTGGAGATGAGAATTCTTGTGATGTGTATGTCATCGGTTTGGGCGATGTAGGTGCATCTGTCTTAAAGACAGTACAGCAGCTACGTCATGCTGGATATAGTGCAGAAGCCAATCTTGTACAGCGTTCGTTGAAGGCACAGTTTAAGAGTGTAGATCGTAACCACGCAAGATATGTAGTCATTCTTGGTGAAGATGAAGTCAAGAACAACACAATGAATATAAAGAATATTTCTGATAAGTCGCAGGTAACAATCAAGCAAGAAGAGTTATTAGAGACACTCAAACAATGGGAGAACAAATAATGGAAAGAACACATGAAAATGGTACTTTACGCCTGGCAAATGCAGGTGAAAAAGTTACGCTAGTTGGTTGGGTTGCGAAGCGTCGTAATCTAGGATCACTTGTATTTATTGATTTACGTGACCGTAGTGGTATCGTACAGTTAACATTTGATGAAAGTATTGCGGATGCAGTAAAAGATGTTCGTAATGAATACATCTTGCAGGTAACAGGTACAGTTGAAAAGCGCAAGGACGCAAACCCTAAAATTGCGACAGGTGAGATTGAAATTCATGTTGAGTCTGTTAATATCGTTAACAGTGCTGAAACAGCTCCGATTACAATTGCGGATGACACAGATACAAGTGAAGATACACGTTTAAAGTATCGTTATCTTGACTTACGTCGTTCTGTATTACAGCAGAATTTAATCTTGCGTCATAAGGTATGCATGGTTGCTAGAAATGTATTGGATAAACAAGGCTTTGTAGAAGTTGAAACACCAATCCTAGCGAGAAGTACACCAGAAGGTGCGCGTGACTATCTCGTGCCATCTCGTATCTATAATGGTAAGTTCTGGGCGCTTCCACAATCACCACAGATTTATAAGCAGTTATTGATGATTGGAGGAATGGAGAAATACTTCCAGATTGCAAGATGTTTCCGTGATGAAGACTTACGTGCTGACCGCCAACCTGAATTTACACAGATCGATATTGAAATGAGCTTTGGTGATGAAGATACAATCTTCGCTGTCGTTGAAGACCTTATGAAAAATATCTTCAAGGAAACAAAAAACTATACACTAGAAGACCATTTTGTACGTATACCATGGGCAGAATGTATGAGACGCTTTGGTAGTGATAAGCCAGATATGCGTTTTGGCAATGAAATTCAAGATATTACGTCTGTATTTGAAAATACAGAATTCCAAGTATTCAAGAATACAATTGAAAACGGTGGAATTGTAAACTGCGTGAAGTTTGAGAATGCGGCTGATAAGTATAGTCGTAAGGGTCTAGATCAATTACAAGACTTTGTAAAACATGGCTTTAAGGCAAAGGCACTTGCATACCTCAAGATGGAAAACGATGTATTAACTGGTTCTATCGCTAAGGTATTAAGTGAGGAAGAAAAGGCGAAGTTAGTTGAACAATTAGGTCTTACAAATAACGACTTGGTATTAGTGATTGCAGATAATGCAAGAATCGTACAGGCATCCTTAGGTGCATTACGTGTACGTTTAGGCCATGAGCTAAACTTAATTCCTACTGAAACAACTTATAAGTTCCTTTGGGTTACTGACTTTCCAATGTTTGAGTACAGTGAAGAAGATGAGCGCTGGGTAGCAGCACACCATCCATTTACAGCACCAAAGGAAGAAGACGTAGATAAACTATTCACTGATCCAGGGCATGTATCTTCACGTGCCTATGACTTAGTATTAAATGGATATGAACTCTTATCTGGTTCGATTAGAATTCATAGCCAAGAGTTACAGGCTAAGGTATTTGAAGCGATTGGACTTTCACTAGAAGATGCAAAAGCACGTTTTGGTTTCTTCTTAGATTCCTTCCGTTATGGAACACCTCCACATGGTGGTGTTGGTATTGGTCTAGAACGTTTGATTATGGTATTAGCTGGTACAGATAACATTCGTGATGTTGTGGCATTTCCAACAACGAATAGTTCCTTTGACCTTATGAGTGAGGCACCTAATGTTGTTGATAAGAAACAATTAGATATTTTAGGTATCGAAATCTCTAAGCAAGAAAAATAAAAGTGTCAAGACTATTCTTATTTCCCACTAGTGCTATAATACATGTGCCGGAGGAAACATATTTTTCCTACAATATGATATAAGGGAGTTCTGATTGCGTAAGATGGAGTGAAAACTCGTTGCGAGCGAGGATCCAGAAGTTTTACCAAGGACACCCACCTCGACAGAAGAGGGAACTATATCTACCTTCGGTCTTAATATTTGTTTGAGTCGGTATTATACCGACTTTTTGATAAAATGATGGTGTTGAAGGAGGAATTCAATGATGAAGAAGTTAATGATGATTGTTCTATGTGTATTTATGCTTGGCTGCACACCGAAGGAACAATATGAATTAGACTATGTAACAGATGGCAGTATCTCACAATTTACTGAGATTACAGACAAGGAACCATCCATTAAGGAGATTTCATTACCATCCGCTATTACATTCTTTGAAAATAAATATTCAGGTGTAATGGTATTTGCAAAACCTGACTCACGCTATAGTCAAAAAGCATTTGCGGTATTAAATCAAGCTGCTAAGGATGCGGGGGTTACAGTTTACTATGTAGACGTAAGTAGAAAGTTCTACAAGACAGAAGAAGAATTTACACGGTATCGCGAAAAGGTTGAAGAGTTTATTGATGTAACATATCTCGAAAACCAACAGGGAGGAAAATCTTTATATATTCCTGATGTTATGGCGGTTAAGAATGGTAGAGTTGTAGATTTCCATGTAGGTATCTTGGATGATTATGATTTAGATGTAAATCCAAAAATGACAGAAGAGCAGTATCAAAAAATTTATAACATCTACGCAGATTTAATTAAAATCACTACAGCGAAGGACTCAGCAAAATAAAACACTGTTTTAGCCGTTGCAAGCATGTACAAAACAAGATAAAATAACAAGGTACATGAAGAATAGGTGGTGTAATTTATGGAATTTTGGAGTTCATTAGGGTTCTTCATTGCTGGAGGATTAATCGGTGCAATCGTAACATTCTTCTTAACAAGAAAGTATTTCGAAAAGCAGCTGAAGGAAAATCCACCAATCAATGAGAAGATGGTTCGTGCAATGTTTATGCAAATGGGACGTAAGCCAAGTGAGGCACAGATTCGTTCTGTTATGAAATCCATGAATCAATAAAAGAAGTCTTAGTACTTCTTTTTTTCATACAGTGACATAGAAATAAACAAATTAGATATCATTTACAAAACAATGTTAGTTGATTATTTTTGGTAGTAAAAAAATCATGTGAAAATAGTGAGGAAATAGTGGGGAATAGGGTATTTATTGCGCAAATGTCTATTATTTCATGTCTTTTAGTCTTATAATATATAGAGGTATTATGAAGGAGGACATATGAGTACTGAAAACAAAAAAGTTTTCGAAGCTATGGATGGTAATACCGCAACTGCCCACGCCGCGTATGCTTTTACGGAAGTAGCCGGTATTTATCCAATTACACCGTCATCGCCAATGGCGGAAAATGTTGATGCATGGTCAACAGCAGGTCGTAAGAACGTGTTTGGAGATCGTGTTAAGGTTGTGGAAATGCAGTCTGAAGGTGGTGCTGCCGGAGCAATTCACGGTGCATTACAGGCTGGCTCTTTAGCTACAACATTTACAGCTTCACAGGGTCTATTATTAATGATCCCAAATATTTACAAGTTAAAGGGTGAAATGCTACCAGGAGTTATCCATGTAGCAGCTCGTACTTTAGCTACACACACATTAAGTATCTTCGGTGATCACTCTGATATTTATGCTTGCCGCCAAACAGGTATTGTTCAGATGTGTTCCCACTCCGTACAGGACTGTATGGATCTTGCTGGTGTTGCACACCTAGTCGCAATTGATCAACGTGTACCAGTAATGCATTTCTTTGATGGTTTCCGTACATCACACGAAATCGATAAGATTGAAGTGATGGACTATGACTATTTAAGAAGCCTAGTTAACCAAGAGAAGTTAGAAGAGTTCCGTGCATTAGCACTAAACCCACACACAAACCCAGTAGTTCGTGGTGGTACACAGAATGATGATATCTTCTTCCAGGCTGCAGAAGCTCAAAATAATCACTTTGCAAATATTCCAGCTGTAGTAGCTGATTATATGAAGAAGATTTCTGAGCATACAGGTCGTAACTATGCACCATTTACATATGTAGGTGCTCCTGATGCTGAACGTATCATTATCGCTATGGGCTCTGTAACAGATACAATTACAGAAACAATCAACACACTCGTTAAGAGAGGCGAAAAAGTAGGTTTAATTAAGGTTTACCTATATCGTCCTTTCTCTGTTGAGTTCTTGAAGTCTGTTCTTCCAGCAACTGTTAAGAAGATTGCTGTATTAGATCGTACAAAGGAACAGGGTGCTCGTGAACCATTATTCTTAGATGTTGTATATGCTTTACGTGATATCAAGGGTCTAACAATCGTTGGTGGACGTTATGGTCTATCTTCTAAGGATACAAATCCATCTCATATCAATGGGCTATTTGAAGAATTGAAGAAGGATTCTCCAAAGGAAGAGTTCACAATTGGTATTGAAGATGATGTTACAAATCTTTCAATTGAACCAGTTGACATTACAGTTGATGCAGATTATACATCATGTATTTTCTATGGTTTGGGTTCTGATGGTACTGTAGGTGCTAACAAGTCAACAGTTAAGATTATTGGTAACAATACAGATCTTTACTCACAGGCTTACTTTGCATATGACTCAAAGAAGTCTGGTGGTGTAACTCGTTCTCACTTAAGATTTGGTAAGAGCCCAATCCACAGTCCATACTACATTGATAAGGCTGACTTTATCTCTTGTTCATTAGATAGTTACTGCTTCCAGTTTGATATGATTCGCGACCTCAAGAAAGGTGGAACATTCTTACTCAACACAACTATCCCAGCAGAAGAAATCGCGGATAGATTACCTAACCGTATCTTAGCTAGACTTGCTAGACGTCATGCAAAGTTCTATATCATTAACGCAACTAAGATTGCGCAAGATACAGGAATGGGACGTTTCACAAATACAATCTTACAGGCAGCGTTCTTCCGCTTAAATGAACAGATTATGCCATATAGCACATCCTTAGAATTAATGAAGGATTCTGCTCGTCATACATATGCTCGTAAGGGACAGGATGTTGTAGATAAGAACATCAAGGCTATCGAAACAGGTGCTTCTGGAATCGTAGAAGTAACTGTAGATCCAGCTTGGGCTGACTTACAGTTTGATAAGTCTGTTAAGGGAACAACTGGTGATGCATATTTTGATGAACATGTAACACCAATCAATCACTTACAGGGTCAAGATATGCCAGTATCTGCTTTCTTGAAGTTTGGTGTAACAGATGGTACATTAAAGCCTAATGTTGCTTTTGAAGAGAAGAGAACAATTGCTACACTTGTTCCTGAATGGGAAGCTGATAAGTGTATCCAGTGTGGTAAGTGTGGATTTGCATGTCCTCACGCAACAATTCGTTCATTCTTAATGGATGAAGAAGAAGTTGCTACAGCTCAGAAGATTGCAGCTGAAAACAATGTTGAATTGACATTGAAGGATCCTTCTCCTGCATATAAGGGAGCTAAGGAAGCTAACCTCAAGTTTAGAATTCAAGTATCTACACGTAACTGTGTAGGCTGTGGTGTATGTATTACAGTATGTCCTACTAAGGCATTATCAGCAGCAGATGTTAAGACTCAGTTAGGTCAAGAACCAGTCGCTGAATATCTATACAAGCACACAACATATAAGAAGGAATATGGCAACAATAACACTGAAGGTGGCGTATCATTAATGATGCCTTACTTTGAAGTATCTGGTAGCTGTCCAGGCTGTGGTGAAGCTCCTTATTATCGTTTAGCTTCTCAGTTATTCGGTAAAGATATGTTGATTGCCAATGCTACAGGTTGCTCAATGATTTACTGTTCTGCTACGCCAACGAACCCATTCGTACAGGATGAAAATGGTGAAGGTGTTGCTTGGGCTAACTCATTATTCGAAGACAACGCTGAATACGGTTATGGTATGGCTATTGCTCAATCATACAAGAGTGCTCGTATCCTCAAGATTATGGAAGCTAACCTAGATAAGGTTGAAGCAGACTTGAAGGAATCATTTGAAGCATATATCGCTGCTAACGATGACCGCGATGTTCAAAGAACAATCGTTGGTAAGTTAATTGAGCAGGTCAAGGCTTCTTCAAATGAAGAAGTTAAGGAATTACTCAAACTTGAAAGAGACCTTGTTTCGAAGTCTGTTTGGATCATCGGTGGTGATGGATGGGCTTACGATATTGGCTACGGTGGATTAGACCATGTAATGGCGAATAACCTAGATGTAAACGTATTAGTACTTGATACTGAAGTTTACTCCAATACAGGTGGACAATCTTCTAAGTCATCTCAGGCTTCCTCTATTGCGAAGTTTGCTTCCGGTGGTAAACAGGGTGCTAAGAAGGATATTGGTCAGATCTTCATGGAATACGGTACAGCTTATGTTGCACAGGTATCTATGGGTGCTAACCAGTCACAGACAATCAAGGCATTCAAAGAAGCTGAAAGCTATAAGGGACCATCAATTATCATCGCTTACTCACCATGCTTAGAGCACGGTATTAAGGGTGGCTTGATTAACATGCCTAACGTTCAGAAGAATGCGGTTGCTTGTGGTTACACAGTTCTTTACCGCTTCGACCCAAGACTTGAGAAGCCATTACAGATTGACTCTCGTACTCCAGACTTCTCCAAGTTCACAGAGTTCTTACTCAACGAAGCTCGTTACTTCAACTTACCTAAGGTATTAGGCCAAGAAGAAGCAGACAAGTTATTTGAGAAGGCTCGTAAGGATGCCGAAAAGCGTTATAACAGACTCTTATTCAAGAAGAGAGTTCAAGACGAAGAAACTTCTGAATAATTAAACAAACAAAGACATATTCTCTACATTTAGGGGATATGTCTTTTTTCTATTATGAGACTGGAGAGTGCTATACTAAATATAGTGAGGTATAACAATGATTCATTTTTTATTAAGAGTTAGACAAGCGATCTTTAGTCCGATACAAAAGACACAGTTATATATGCAGCCAAGGATGATAAAAGGTGAACATGCATTACTTGATCTTGTAGATGTTTTAAAAGAGAAACATCTAACACACTACATGATTGTAACTACACCAGGATTTATCAAAAGAGGAACTCTACAATCATTTTTTGAGGCATTAACGCAGAATGATATTCAGTATAGTATCTTTCATGATGTAAAACCTGATCCTGAGATTTCTGATGTAGAAAAACTCAAAGAGATGTTTATCAAGGATGGATGCCAAGCGCTTATCGCAATTGGTGGAGGTTCGGCTATTGATTGTTCAAAGGCAGCACTTGCATGTGTACCAATGAAAAATCTAGATGTTAAAACAGTATTACATACAGGAAGGGTAAGTAAGCAGTTGCCTTTATTGATTGCTGTACCAACTACTGCTGGTACTGGTTCTGAAGTAACTGCAGGTGCTGTGATTACAGATCCAATCAAAAAACGTAAATATGCATTAAGTCATTTATTTTTAATTCCTAAGTATGCAGTGTTAGATTCTTCACTATTAACATCATTACCTGCTAAAATGACAGCCTATTCAGGGATGGACGCTCTGACACATGCTATTGAAGCGTATATAAATTGTTTTAATAATCGTAAGACCAATGAATATGCATTATGTGCAATCAAGTCCATTTTCCAATACTTAGTACCTAGCTTTGAAGATGGTTTGAATATGCAATATCGATTAGAACTATTGGAAGCTTCTTATAATGCGGGAGTAGCAATCTCCAATAACTATGTTGGTTATGTCCATGCTATAGCACATGGAATAGGTGGGATGTATCACTTACAACATGGAATGATTAACGCTATCATCTTACCGATTGTATTAGAAGAGTATGGTGGTGCAGTGGTTGGTAAGCTTGCAACGATTGCGGATGTAGTAGGTATCACTGGTGCTACTGACCAGGATAAGTCAAAGCAGTTTATTCAGAAACTAAAAGATCTAAATCAAATATTTTCTATTCCAACTTCAATTCCAGAAATTCAAGAGGAGGATATTCATTATCTTGCGACTGGTGCAGAGAAGGAGGGGAATCCTACTTATCCAACACCAGTCACTTGGAATGTTGCACAGTTTGAAAAAGTTATTCGTAAGATTAAACAGGGATATACAATCTAAGCAAAAAAAGGCTATGACACCATATAATGCCATAGCTATTTTAAATGATTAAGCACGTCCAGAATACTTACCATCAGCCGTAGAGATTTCAATTACTTCTCCTTCGTTGATGAATAATGGTACACGAACATTTAAACCAGTTTCTACAGTAGCATTCTTAGTAGCGGATGTCGCAGTGTTACCTTTAACTGCAACTTCACACTCTGTAACCTGTAGATTTACCTTATCTGGTAATTGAACACCTAAGATTTCTCCGTTATAAACCTGAATGTTTACCATAGAAGATTCCTTTAGGAAGTTCTTTTCCCACTCTAAGCGGCTTGCTGGAATTTCAATCTGTTCATATGTTTCTGTATCCATGAAGATTAAGTTTGCACCATCGTTATAGAGGTACTGCATTTCTCTCTTATCGATGAAAGCTTCTTCAACACGGTCAGAACCAATTAAGCTGAGTTCCTTTACAACACCTGTTCTTGGGTTCTTTACTTTAACAGCGACCTTCATCTTAGCCATAGCTGTCTTATTACGGTCAACTGTGATTGCTTGATATAAATCACCTTCCCAAACGAAGCACTGACCTGGTTTAATTTCTGTTGATTGAATCATGGTATTAACTCCTTTCAATTTCCGCATATAATTTTCTCTTAATATTGGCTTTTTTACAACCTTTTCAACTGAAAAAAGTAAATTATTTGTATTGTTGAACCAGTTTATATGAATATAAACTATCTTTTACTTTGACTAAATTTGAATTGATTGACCAATGATTTTTAAAAATGATACATTAACATTACTAGTAAGGAGACCAACCATGAATTTTTTTGAGAAAATATTTCGGTTTGGAATTATAGCGATAGGTTTAATCGTAGAAGTTATAATTGTACGTAATCTATTTTTATTTTTTACGGAACATTTTGTATGGATTGAAATGGTACTTCGTTTATTTAGTATATTACTTGTTATGTATATTATTAATAATTCACGGCATCTATCGGCGGACATATTGTGGGTTTTATTGATTATTTTATTCCCAATTCCAGGTACCGCATTATTCTTGCTGTTGGGTGCAAATTTAATTACCTCAAAAACTTTTTTGGAGCTTATTAAGAATACAGTTGAGTCTAAGAAATATTTTGTGCAAGACGAAATAGTTTTGGAGGAGATGGAAGAAATTGCACCACATATGAAGGGAGATTTTTATTACTTATCTAAGACAGAAGGATATCCAATCTATCGTAATTCAAATTTTGATTACTATGCTTTAAGTGACCTTGGCTATCCTGTTATGTTAGAGGAAATGAAGAAGGCAGAGAGCTTTATCTTCTTAGAGTACTTTACAATTGAGAAGGGTAAACTTTGGGAATGCATGCATACTATTCTAAAAGAGAAAGTGACACAAGGCTTAGATGTACGTGTTATGTATGATGATATGGGAACCATTCATTCTCTTCCACCAAATTACGCAAATATGCTAGAGAGTGAAGGAATTAAGTGTGTTCGTTATAACAAGATTAATCCATTTCTTGGCGTAGTTATGAATCATCGTGATCATCGTAAAATTATGGTAATTGATGGTAAAGTAGCATTCTCTGGTGGAATGAATTTAGCAGATGAATATATTAATCAAAAGATGGTATTTGGTCATTGGAAAGATAATGTCATTCGTGTTAAAGGGGAGGCTGTTTGGTCATATACTGTACTCTTTCTAGCGAATTGGAATGCGATTCGTAAGACAGATGATGATTATACTGTTTTCAAAGTTGATGCCAAGATGGAAAATACAGATGGTTATATTTCACCATATGGTGAAACTCCATTTGATGGAGAAAATACCGGTCAGAATGTCTATATGAATATACTGAATCGTGCCAATAACTATGTATATTTGCACACCATATCTGATTATCGATACAGAATTAGAGAATGCTTTAATCTTAGCCGCAAAGCGTGGTGTTGATGTCAGAATTATCACACCGGGTATTCCAGATAAAAAGATGGTTTGGAATATTACAAGATCGTTCTATCAGAATTTGATAGATGGTGGTGTAAAAATCTATGAATACACGCCAGGATTTATACATGGAAAAGTATTTGTAAGTGACGATATTGTAGCAACAGTTGGTACAATCAACCTTGATTATCGTTCACTATATTTACACTTTGAGAATGGTACATATCTCTATGGTTCTAAGAAGGTATTAGATATACGTGATGATATGTTAGATACCTTCAGTAAATCACACCAGATTCAAAAGGGTGAAATCAAGGATGGTATTTTACATAGATTGTTTGTTGGCCTTACAAAGTTATTTGCACCATTATTATAAAAATAGAATGAAGATGCTAGAAATCTTAAGCATCTTCATTTTTATCAATCATATATGTTGATTCAGTTGACTGTGTAAGTGTTTCTGATTCGTCTGGTTTTATTTCTACATACTTTTTGAAGTAATACAGTGCATGTGCATAATATGCACAGAATAATCTGTATTGCGTAAGAATCGATACAAGAAGTATAGCTATAAACATTGCGGTAAATAATGGCATCATTGATTTAGAAAGTGTATTTAAAGCACTAGGATTATCCAATGCAACTAGTGGTAGAAGTAAAGACCCACCAAAGATAGTTCTTAGAATTGGAAATATGATGACAATGGTAAAGAGTAGGGCAGCTAAGCATATCCACATATAGTGAATGTCTATCTTTATCATATCTATTAATGAATCAATGGCTTCTTTGATACTATTTCTAATTCCGTCTTGATATGCATGTGTAGGATAAGTATAAATCGAAAAAGCAATAAATATTGTTAAATAGTAAAGTGCTAACTTTAGAATTACCAATAAAATCGTATTGGAAATGTTATGCGTAAATAAATTATCTAGAAATGCGATAAAAGCGGAGATACATAAGATAATCAACCATTTTTCTCTTAAAGGTTCAAATAAATCAATTAGTTTTGTATAAGAACCCTGTATGATTCGGAAAACCTGCATAAGGATTAGAAGTGTAAAAAACTGTATTATAATTGAACAACTAAATGATAGAAGGAAGCTTGTATGTGCTACTTCAGTAAAATTAAAAGGATTTATAGTACCAGCTAAAATCATCTGAATGGACGGTAATTCAGGTATGGTAGTCAATAATAATTGTAAAAACAAATACAAAATAAAGTATTTCATAAAACTCTTTTTACTCATCCGATAAACATCATTATAAAATTTATTATCCACAAACGTATTTTATCCTCACTTTCTATCAATTATGAAATATGTATGAATCGAGATGTTATCTTTATACAAATTGTATCACTAAGGTATTGCTAATGATAAATACAATTTTATAAAATTTAAGTTTAATTGAATATTCAAATAAATGAATATTCATTCTATAATGTTTATAGGAGTTAAACTATGAACTATAATAATCAACTAATGAGTAAAAACGGACTTGCGGTATTGAGTCTAGCAAAAGCACTTCTAAAATACAAAGTAGGAGATCGCACGCCAACTGTTACAGAGCTAAGTGAGAAATTGAATATTTCTAGAGGAACTGCACAATCTGCAATTAAAACACTACAGAATAATAACGCAATTCACATTGTGAGTAAGGGGCATTTAGGATCTTATGTTATCGAAAAGAATGACAAGATTCTACTTGAACTTGCTGGAATCAATTTACTAGTTGGTGCTATGCCTTTACCATACTCTAGAAAGTATGAGGGGTTAGCGACTGGCATTATTACCACAATGGAAAATAAACATGGAATTCCAATGACACTTTCTTATATGAGAGGTGCGAAGAATCGAATTGCGATGGTATTAGAGAATCGCTATAATTTCGCAGTTGTTTCAAAATATGCAGCAAAAGAATTCTTAGATGCACATAAGGGACAAATTGATATTGTATGTGAATTTGGAGAGGGGACATATTGTTCATCACACGTAATTGTATTCCATGATCCTCATGCCAAAGAAATTCAAGATGGTATGCGTGTAGGGATTGATCGAGATTCGATTGATCAAAGTGATATGACAAAGCGTGCATGTGGAATGAAGAAAGTTGAATTCATCCCTGTAGAATCAAATAATCTATTGCGTTTAGTTCAAAATGGAGAAATTGATGCGGCAGTATGGAATGAAGATGAAATTATCGATAAGATGTCTAAAGTAAACTACGTGAAGGTTTCAATCGATGATAATGATGATACAAATGCGGTCATTGTAACAAATGGTAAAACACCAGAGATGACGGAGTTATTACGGCAGATGCTTGATGTAAAAGAAACACTAGCAGTTCAAGATTTAGTGTTAGATGGAACTGTAACACCAAGTTATTAGGGAAATTATGCATGAGAATATTAGATAGCAACCTCCGTGAGATTTGTAATTTTAGAGACCTTGGTGGGTATTCTACAGTAGATGGAAAAAGTGTAAAGACTGGATTATTATATCGCAGCTGTTTTCTTGGTTGGATGAATAAAGAGGAGTTAAAACATCTTCAAGATTTAGGTATTAAAACTGTACTAGACTTGCGTACTTCTTATGAAGCGTATGAAGAACCAGATCCTCTCATTGATGGAATTGTTAATTATCGTGTCAGCGGCATGCGTGATCGTAATGGCGAGGGAGTAGATTTTTCTCCATATGGTATTCGTAAGATGATCATTGCAGATGATAGTGACGAAGAAACACTACATAAGCATATGGCAGAACTATATAGGAATATGATGTTTAAGAATGAAGGATTTATGTTTATTCTTGAAATGATTAAACAAAATATAGAATTTCCACTGTTATTTCATTGTGCAACAGGGAAAGATAGAACAGGGGCTATCGCAGTTTTGTTATATTTACTGCTAGGTGTATCAAAAGAAGATATTATGGAAGACTATCTTCTATCAAATCAGGCTTACCGCGCACGGATAGAATTAGCGTTAGAAAAAAATAAGGTTGCAATTCAAAAGAATCCATCACTTAAACGAAATATCATGATGGAAGCAGGTGTTGATGAACAAATGGGTAGGGAAATGATAGATGGTATTTTAGATATATACCCAAACTATGAAGAATTCTTTTTGAAAGAATATGGTATCGATGCAAACATACGGGAGTATGTATGTAATATGTTTATTGAATAATTGTATTGACTCTGAAAGCGATTATAGGTATTATTGAAATGTCAATATACAATATTCTGTATAATGGAGATAAGATGTTAAAAGATAGGATTGAAATATTAAGATCAGCAGCGGTTATCAATGATGATGTTGCACAATATGTAAACAAAGTCATAGATACATTACAGGAGTATGAGTTTGATGAATCAAAAATGGAGATGTTCACTACACATCTAGCGATGGCGGTACAGCGGATTATGGTAAGTGGATCAGTAGAGCAACTTGATGATTCAATTTGGAGTGAAGTACAAGCATTTGATACATTTAATGAAGCAAAAAAAGTATATACAAATATAACTAGTGATACACCTGTACAGATTCCAGAAAGTGAAGAGAAGTTCTTGTTAATGCATTTATGCAATTTACTTCAAAAAGAGTGTTAGAAGGAGATTTTTATTTATGAAAATTGTTGTTGGAGGACAAATTAACAAGCAAGAGATTCATGACTATATCCAAAAATATTTTGGTGAAGGCAATGTAGAACTTGCAGTAAAGAACGATTTAGATGCTGTTATGGCAATGAAAGCTGGGCAGTTTGATTACTACATTGGGGCTTGTAATACTGGCGGTGGTGGTGCATTAGCAATGGCAATAGCTTTACTTGGAGCAAATGCTTGTAAAACTATCTCCATGCCTGGAAAGCTTTTGCCAGATGAAGAAATTGTACAAGCAGTTAATGAAGGTAAAATTGCCTTTGGATTTACATCCCAGCATATGGAACAAGTTTTACCAGTTTGGTTAAAAGCTATTCAAGTAAAGAATAGCTAAGATATACCTAATTAAATGAAAGGGGATAATTATAATGAGGTATTTAGTTTTAGCCGCTATCGGTGCATTAGCATCTATTTTAGCGAACAGAGGTATTGCGGTATTCAATGATGGATTCCGCCCAATCGTTCCACAGTTCTATGATGGACAAATTTCAAGAAAAGAATTAGCGACAATGAGTTTTGCAATTAGTTTTGGTTTAGTAATTGGATTTGCTATTCCAACATCAATTGCAGCATCTATTATCTTAATTCATTGCATCTTACTAACAACAGATATTATTGGTACATTCTGTCCTGACTCTCTTGTTGGTACAGTAATTGCTGGGGTAGTTGGTGCTGCATATGGTGTTGCTATTCTATTAGGTTTAGAGTCAATTGTTAACTTATTTGGCTCTCTACCATTTAACTTCTTAGCTAACTTAGGATCAGTTTCTTCATTCGTTACTGCAGCATTTGCTATTTTTCCATCAGTTGCGGTTGGCTACCAACATGGCTTCAAGAAGGGTGCTATTGCTGGCTTGATTACATTAGTTGTTTACCTATTAACAGTTAAGTTTGGCAAGTTTGCTCTTGGTGATGCAAAGGTTGCGTTAAACGGTTTTGGTATGGCTATGCTTGCAGGTATGGTATGCTTACTTGCATTTGCTACAGGTGTTAAAGGCACAGGTGATGCAAATAGTTCATTAGTAACTACATTTGGTGACAAGGTTAAGAGAATTCGTGCTAACTGGTGGTTATTAGCTATCATGGGTGGCTTAGTTGCTATGGCTACATCTTTAGGTATTGTTGCAGGCGACCCAATTTCTCTAGGGCTTGTTTCTGAAGGGTCATGGGCTGAGGCAGCCATGGTCGCATTAGCGCGTGCGATCGGATTTGTTCCACTAGTATTCACAACAGCTATCGTTACTGGTGTATACGGACCTGCAGGTTCTACATTTGTATTTGTTGTAGGTTTATTATTACATGGCAATCCATTTGTAGCAGTTATTGTTGGTGCTGTTGTTATGGTAGTTGAACTTGCATTAATTAACGTATTTGCAAAGGGTATGGATAAGTTCCCGGGCATGAAGGATATGGGTGAACACATCCGTACATCTATGAATAAGGTTCTTGAGGTTGCATTAACAGTTGGTGGTGTGGTAGCAGCAGAAGCAATGGCAGCTAAATTTGTAGGTATTACAGGATTTGGTGCATTATTTGTTGTAGGCTGCTTACTATTAAACCGTATTTCTAAGAAGCCTATTGTTGAATTAGCAGTTGGACCTGTAGCATGCATTGTATTTGGTATCTTACTAAATATCTTATTGGTACTTCAATTGATTGCATTAGCACCAGTTGCATAAATTAGTATGCATAGTGCGGTACGGGTGGATTTGCCGCGTACCGCACTTTTCACTTTATGAAAAGAGAGAGAAGATTATGAAAGTAGAAGAAATGGAACGTTTAGCAAACTTGAATCCTTTTACTTCGGTTGTACATTCATTTCCGGTTTATGAAGGAGATGGCTTACTGCTAGGTGTAAAAAATGATTTTCATATTCATTCTTCTTTTATTCAAAGCTTGGTAGATTCGAGAAATTATCAACTTCATACAATTGATGTGATGGCTAAAGGTGGAAGAGCAATTGATTTACAACTCATGAATCCAATTACTGGAAACTATATGAGTGGTTCTTCTTCTGGGACAGCAATTAATGTATTTCTGGGTATGAATGACATAGGAATTGGATCTGATGGTGGTGGGTCAGTACTTGCACCAGCAATGAGTCTGAATCTATTTGGATTTATTTCCTATCTTATCGATAAAGAGAATATGAATCTATCTTCAAAAGTATCAACAGATCTCATTAGATTTCGTCCTTCACTTGGTTATATTGCGAAAGATTTCAATGTATTGAAAGATATAATTAAGGTAACACTACCATTAGAAGAAGGTAGTTCAGTTCATAAAATTGTTATTTCATCTACAGACAACAGTATCTATCCATTTGAAGTAGAAAGCATTAAATTTCCAGATATATACGGCGATAGAAAAGAAAATATACACTTTTTAGAACAAGTATTACCTACAATAGATTTTCTTATCTCCAAAGAAGGCCCAGTAGATGTGGATGGATTTGGAGACAGTGTCTTTGGGCACTTTGATGAAAGGACAAAGCAAATTCAAAGAAAAGCTCAGAAAGGCTTATTGCGTGTAGCGAATATGGTTGGTGCTACAGCGATTAGTATTCCAACAAATGAACTTGGTGTTAGTTATCTTGGAATCTGTGAGTCAGTTCCATCTAAGATTCAATTTATGATAGGAAAGATGGAACAATTGGTTATTCCTCAGGATGAACTGATTGAACGTTATTTTAGAGATCCAGCAACATGGTTTCGGAAAGGTTATGGTGAAGAAATATGAAATATCAAAATATTACATACTCACATGAGCATCCTCGGATTGATTTATCAGTAGGCAAAAATGATCCTGATTGTTTATTAAATGGGTATTTAGATTGTATAGATGAGCTAAAAGATATCCGTGCAAAAGGAGTAACACGTTGGGTAGATTGTTCTAATCATGGCATCGGTGTAGATTGGCAGAATAATAAAAAAATATTTGAGGAAGTGGGGATTGAAATTATCAATTCTACAGGTTTTTATAAGACACCATTTATGCCGGATTACGTAAGTACCGCAAGTGTAGAAGAACTAGCGCAAATCATGCTAGAAGATATTGCAAAAGGTGCAAAGGTAATTGGTGAAATAGGAACGAGTAAAAATGAATGGACAAATGATGAACATAAGGTCTTTGAAGCAACAGTGATTGCTCAAAAGAAAACCAACGTAGTTATTATTACACATACAACTTTAGGAACCCTCATCAGGGAACAAGTAGATTTCTTTTTAGAAAATGGAATTAATCCAAAGAAGGTTATTATTTCTCACGTTGCACTATCAAATGATTTAGATGCAATTCGCTATGCTTTACAGAAGGGGTTTAATGTTGCGTTTGATACGATTGGTAAGACAAAGTATTTACCTGATGAAATACGTGTTCAGTTTATGAAAACACTTATTCAAGAAGGATATATGCACCAATTGTTAATGTCTATGGATATTACAAGACAGAGTCATTTAAAAAAGAATGGTGGAGTAGGATATGCATACTTGCTAGATACATTCATCCCTATGCTTGAACAAGCTGGAATATCTGAGGATACGATTACTACAATTACATCAAAGAATTTTACTGAGATTTTGGAGGCATAACAATGAAAACATATCCATTAGAATCAATTTCATTAGAAGAAGCCAAGCAAAAACAGTTTCAACTAATTGATGCGATCACAAAAGAATTTCAAGGGAAGGAATTTCTTTCTGCCGGAGATTTTGGTGTAGTACCTGGTTTAAATAAACCAGTATATGCTGAAAAGGTTGAAAGAGTCATTGCGAATTTCTTTCATGCTGAGAAGGCGCTGTTATTAATTGGTTCTGGGACAGGTGCTATTCGTAGTGGGCTTCAAGCCATGGCTTCTGCAAATGAAGAAATCTTAGTACATACTTCTCCAATATATCCAACTACTGAAGTTAGTTTTTCATCTATGGGATTAATTCCAGTCAGGGCTAACTTTAACGATTTGGAAGATATCGAGCATGTTCTAGAGGAACATCAGAATATTCGTACTGCTCTTGTTCAATACACACGTCAAGCGATTGATGATTCTTATGATATGGAAGAAGTGCTTCAAACAATCAAATCCATAAGAAATATTCAAATCATCACAGATGATAATTATGCAGTAATGAAGGTACATAAAATTGGTGTTGAATTAGGTGCTGACTTATCTGCTTTCTCTTGTTTTAAACTATTAGGACCAGAGGGAGTTGGAGTTGTCGTTGGTAAAGCATCTATAGTAGATGCAATTGAAAAGATGAATTACTCTGGTGGTTCAAAAGTTCAGGGTTGGCAAGCAATGGAAGTGTTACGAGGTTTTACCTATGCACCTGTAGCACTAGCGATTCAAGCGGAAGTAAATGAGGAGCTTGTAAGACGTTTAAACAATCATGAAGTTGAAGGTGTAAAAGAAGCATTCTTAGCAAATGCACAATCAAAAGTATTATTAGTTGAATTTGAAGATGATATCGCAAAAGCAGTATTAGAAGAAGCAGAGAAGCTAGGTGGATTACCAAATCCGGTTGGTGCTGAATCCAAATATGAAGCAGTTCCTATGTTTTATCGTGTATCCGGAACATTTAGAAAAGCAGATCCAACACTAGAAGAAAGAATGATTCGTATCAATCCAAATCGAAGTGGAGCAGATACGATTATACGTATTCTAAAAGAGAGTATTAGAAAGGCGAAAGATGTTTCTAGATAAGTTATGTAAGACAAATCCAAATCTTATTCAAACAGCTGTGCATATGCATCAACAGGAACAGATTATGCCTGATACATATGTTGTGGATGTTGATCAATTTTTAGAGAATGCAAAAGCGATTTTACAAAAAGCAAATGAACAAAATATCGAACTTTATTACATGCTAAAACAAATTGGACGTAATCCATATTTAGCAAAGGAATTAGAAAAGATTGGTTATAAAGGAGCAGTTGTAGTTGATTTTAAAGAAGCAGAAGTGATGATGAAAAATCAACTACACATTGCACATGCAGGACATTTGGTACAGATTCCATCAATGATGGTAAACCGGCTGGTAGCGTATGGTTGTGACTATGTCACTGTGTATTCGTATGAAAAATTAGTTGAAGTGAATGAAGCGGCTAAAAAGATTGGTATGATTCAAAAGGTCTGTGTACGTGTCATTGGTGAAAATGATCGAATTTATAGTGGACAGACAGCAGGCTTTTATTTAAACCAATTAGAAGAACTTGTACAAAAGTCAAAAGACTTAACACATATTGAACTTGCAGGTGTCGATAATTTTCCGTGCTTTTTATATGATGAAGCAACAAAAGAGATTAAAGCACAAGAAAATCTACATACAGTCCTAAAGGCAAGAAAGATTTTGGAAGCCCTAGGTTGTCATATTCAAAATGTCAACGCACCTTCAGCCACATGCGTGCATACATTAGAACTGATGAAACAATACCCTGATATTACATCTGCTGAACCAGGTCATGGTCTTTCGGGTACGACTCCGTATCACATTAATCATGATACAGTAGAAATTCCAAGTATTTTATATCTTTCGGAAGTAAGTCACGTATTAGATAATCATGCATACATCTATGGTGGTGGATATTATAGACGTGGTCATATTCAAAATGCATTGGTTGGTGCTTCTTATGAAGAACTAGAGAAGGATGGTGTTATTCTTCCTGATATGGATTCCATTGATTATCATTTTGGATTGGAGAATCCACATAATATCGGTGATAGTGCTATATTATGTTTCCGTTATCAGATATTTGTAACACGTAGTGATGTGTGTCTAATTAAGGGAATTCAATCAGGAACTCCTGAGATTGTAGGTGTATATGATAGTCTAGGAGGCAAGAAATGAAAAAGAGATTCATTATTATTGTCTTAGATGGTTTTGGGATTGGAGCGATGCATGATGCTGCGCAAGCTAGAGCAGGTGATGAAAAGGCGAATACACTAGCTTCTATACTTGATGAATTTCCAGACTTAAAACTACCTACACTAGAAAAGTTAGGATTGATGAATGCATTTGGGAGAGAAAGTAATTGCATGAAGTTTCAACCTAAAGCAAACTTTGGTAGAAGTGAGTTAATGCATCAAGGTGCAGATACATTCATGGGACACCAAGAAATCATGGGAACCAAACCAAAGAAACCACAGTTTGTTCCTTTCCAAGAGAAAGTAGATGAAGTTGCGAAGCATCTTAAAGATGCAGGACACAAGGTTGAAATTATTAACCGAAATGGTCTTCGTTACGTCGTTGTAGATGATTATGCTACAGTTGCGGATAACTTAGAAGCAGATCTAGGTATGTGCTATAACGTAACAGCACCACTCGATTACATGCCATTTGAAAAAGAGTACGCAATTGCAAAGTTAGTTCGTGAAGTTTCTACGGTAGGTCGTGTAATTGTGTTCGGTGGAACTGGTAATACAATGCAGGATTTATATAATGCTGAAGAGATTCGCGAAGGAAAGTACATTGGGATCGCTTCAGCTAAATCAAAGTCGTACGACCAAGGTTATCAATGTCTACATTTAGGTTATGGTGTGGATAAAGAAGTACAAGCACCTACAATACTAACCAAGAGTGGCATCCCATGTACGCTTATTGGAAAGGTTGCAGATATTGTCGCTAATGATTTAGGGAAGTCCATTTCATGTGTTCCTACACCAGAAGTTATGGAAATCACTTTGAATGCTATTCTTGAAATGGAACAAGGATTTATCTGTACAAATGTACAAGAGACAGATTTGGCAGGACATGCGCAAAACGCAGCTCGATATGTTGAAGTATTGAAACAAGCAGATGAAGGACTAGCAAAGATTCTTCCCCATCTAACTGAGAATGATATTTTGATTGTCCAAGCAGACCATGGTAATGATCCGAATATTGGACATTCTAAACATACAAGAGAATGCGTTCCACTTCTAATCTATCGCAAAGGATTAGAAGGAGCACAAGTAGGAACACGTAAAACAATGTCTGATATGGGTGCAAGCTGCTGCGATTACTTTGACGTAGAAGCACCACAAAATGGGGAGTCCTTTATTGAACTCATTGGTGGAAAGAACTAGGATTTTATCACAATAAAGTAAATACCTTACTATTTTATAGTCTTTATATTAGAATAGTAGGGTATTTTATTATTCATGAGGTAGAACTATGTCACTATTTACGCAGATGATACAACTACAGATGCAAATCCTATTGATGTTTGGCATCGGTTTTTTCTTGCGTAAAAAAGAAATTGTAACAGCGGAAATTCGAAAAGGATTATCTGCGCTATTAATCAATGTAGTTTTGCCATGTACAGTGATTCTGTCTTTTATGAATGATTCAATTGTAAATTCAGACTTATTAATGACTTGTTTATTGGCTGTTGTAATATCTGCAATTATTCAGACAGTATCTATCATTGCTAGTAAGTTCCTTTTTAACAGATATGAAAAGATGGATGCCAATGTATTAACCTATGGCATGATTGTTTCTAATTCAGCATTTATTGGTATTCCGATTATTCAAAGTATCTATGGTAGTGAAGCAGTCATGTTTGCCTCTGTATTCCAAATTCCAATTATTGTAACGATGTGGACAATAGGTTTAGCATTATTTAAACCAATTGATCACAAACATGCATTGAAGTCTGTGATTAGAAATCCATCTGTAGTTGCAGTATTGATTGGATTTATAATTATGCTTACTGGTATCAAGTTTCCAATATTTATTACGAAAACAATTAGCAGTATTGCATCGTGTACTACAGCAATCTCTATGTTTGTAGTTGGATCAATCTTAGCTGATATTGAGTGGAATAACCTATTAGATAAGAAAGTCTTATTCTTCTGTTCTATACGTTTAATTGCGTATCCTTTTATTGTGTTTATTGTATTAACATTCGCGAATGCTCCTACATTGATTAAGGCTATTGCGGTTATTATGACCGGAATGCCAGCAGGATCTACAGCAGCAATTCTTGCGGAGCAGTATGGATGTGATGCCAAGTTTGCGGCAAAGCTAATTCTAGTATCAACAGCATTATCAGTGATCACAATTCCAATTTTATGTTTGGGTTTATAGTTAAATAATTAAAAGTATTTTCATTTAATGATGCTTTTAACATAGGTTAAAACTATTTGAGAATATATTGGAATTATTAACTTAAAGTTTTAATATATATGATTAAAAATTTTTGCTACCTAAAAAACACATATTAGGTTATTGTGTTATGGAGTTATATTTTGATAAATTAAGCACAACATATAAATAGTATCAAGTATCTTTAGTTTTTATTCATATAATATTTAAGTAATATTGATTATATTTGTAAGTCATCCATTTCTGGGTGACTTTTGTGCAAAGCATACTTGACATATAATGCAAAGTTAACTATACTATAAATGCAAAGCAAACTTTGCGTATATATCGATATATCAGTTAGGAGTATTAAAGTGAAAAATAGAATAAAGGAACTGAGAAGGGAACATAAGCTATCGCAAGGGGAACTTGCTGATTTAGTTGGTACGACAAGACAAACGATTACTTCGATAGAAGTTGGAAAGTACACAGCATCTTTACCATTAGCTTATAAGATTGCAAAACAGTTTTCCTTACGCATTGAAGAAGTATTTGATTTTTCAGAAATAGAGGAAGAGGCATGAACATGGATAAAAAATTATTAAAGGCAAAGCATGAATTACAAAAATATACTACAATTTGGGCATTTGTCGGAATATATTCAGGATTAATTCTTACTGCAAATGGATTAGGATATCTTACAAAATCTTATACAGATAGTAACTTTGCAGATTTTATGAATGGATTTTATACAGGGTTATTTATAGTAATTGGAATGGTTGCTTTATATAATGTAGGGAAGAATTATAAGGCGATGAAGAATGAAAGAGATCTTCTACGTTTGTATAATGAAATGCATGATGAAAGGAATCGTCAAATTGAACTTTTATCAAAGGGCCAAGCATTTATGATTGCGGAGGATTTATTGCTAGTGATTGCTTTAATATCCAGTTTCTTTAATTCATATCTTTTTGCAGGCATTATCATAGCAGTAATTGTATTTGCTGTCACTGGTGTAATCTGTAAAGTATACTACAAGAGAACTTATACAGGAGAAGAGTAAGCGAGTTATGACGATAAAGATATTATTTGTTTGTCATGGAAATATCTGTCGTTCGCCAATGGCGGAATATATCTTTCGTAAGATAGTGAATGATGCCAGTGTTGGTGATATGTATGAGATTGCGTCTGCTGCGACAAGTTCAGAAGAGATATGGAATGGTAGGGGAAATCCTGTTTATCCTGCTGCCAAACAAAAACTATGTGAGCATGGTATGAATTGCGATGAGAAACGTGCAAGACGAATTGCCGCAAAAGATTATGCGTATTATGATTTACTTATCGGAATGGATGAGATGAATATCCATAATATGCAATGGATGTATCATAATGATCCAGAAAGAAAGATACATCTACTACTAGAATATACAGGTATTCGTAAAAGCATTTCTGATCCTTGGTATAGTGGTGATTTCGATACAGCATATCGTGAAATTGAAGAAGGCTGTATCGCATTATTTGAGCATCTTACAAATGAATCAAAATGAAAATGGACATCTACTGTTGTGGATGTCTTTTTGTAACTGCTTTCTTTTTTAAAATAGAGAAAATAGGACTAAGTTGGTGAGTTTTATCTTTGTTTCATCTGTAATTTTTAGGTGAAAAGGACTATAATTATAGGCGCTAATGTTTATGGGAGGTGACTATGAAAATAGAAGTAATTCAAGATCTTATTAAGATGGATGAAGAAACTCGTAATAAGATTAATAATGCCCATGAATTGAAGTACAAATTGAAGCAGGCAATCGAGCAGGAGAAAAAGAAACTGACGGATGATGCTTGGGCCAATGTAGAGGCACAGGTTAAATCAATGCGTGAAGAAATTCGTACGACTCATGAGAAGAAACAAGCAGAAGCAAAAGCGATGTATGAGAAAGAATCAAAGCGTATCACTGATATGTTTAATGCAAATAAGGAACGCTGGATTCAGATGATTGTGGATTATACAGTTGGAAGAAGAGAATAGGAGTAGCGAATGAGCAAATCAAGTAATGCGATTACCGCTAAGGCGAGAGCGATGCTTGCAGAACATTTGAAACCTGTTGATTACGCAACGATGTTGCAAAGAAAGACGGTTGGTGATATTGCAGTATTTTTGCAAGGACAACCTCTTTATAAAGAGTCCTTGGAAGGAATTAATCCAAAGGCAATACATCGTGGACAGTTAGAGGTTTTACTTCGTACAGGTGTATTCAATCGGTTTGCAAAGCTGATTCGCTATGCGGATGATAACGCAAAACATTTTGGTCATATTGCGGTCATGGAAACTGAAATTGAATTAATTTTGATGAAGTTACATTCATTGTCTGACCAAGATAATGAAATGTTGCGACAAAATATGATTTCTAAATTACCGTTATATATCGGAAGCTATACTTCATTTCCATTAGAGGAATTGGCTGATAGTTCTTCTTTCCAAGATGTATTGATGTTATTGAAAGATACTTCTTATTATGAAGTATTAAAGAAGTATGAGCAAAAATCCTTAGAGGATATGGATTTTATCAATTTGGAACATTCCTTACGAACTAGATACTATGCAACGTGCTTGGAAACGATTGAGAAATACTCTAATACTACTTCAAAGGAAAAGATGAAAGAAATTATCTTATCTCGTATTGAGTTGGAGAATATTGCGATTATTTATCGTTTGAAGAAATACTTTACTGTTTCCAAGGAATTCATTAAGCAGATGTTGGCTGACTATTGTTGCTTCTTCCGAATGAAGGATTTATATGACATGGTCGACAATGATACTGCGGATCAAGTGATTACACGTTTAGAGAAATCGAGATACAAAGCATATCTATCGAATCAAAAATTTCTTTATATTGAACATTATGCACAACGCATTACGTTCAATATGAGTGCACATTTCATTCGTACGGATACTGACCCGAATCTATCGCTATTAGCATATGTACTACTAGCAGATATTGAGATTCAAAATGTTATCGATATTATCGAAAGTGTTAGATATCAAATTCCACAAGAGCGTGTGAAAGCTCTGCTGATTTATTAAGAAAGGATTGCACATGGCTATAGAAAAAATGAAGTTCGTCAGTGCATGCACAGACCCAGAACATCGAGATGAAATGTTACTGGCAGGGATGAACACAGGTCTGTTACAGCCAGTGATAGCAACCAAAATTATCAATGATGATAACAATGGAAGCGTCATTAGTACAGAAAATCCATATCAGGATTACGTACAGACATTTAAGAGTATTGCGCATGCAGTTGGATGTGATTTGAATATAAAAGAGAAGATTACATCTAGTTATACCAATGCTGAAATTGAAGCATATATTAAAGAATTAAATGAAGAGTTTGGTTTGGATTCTGTTGCACAAAGTGAAACATTATCACCTGATGATGAGAAGGCTTTGAAGGAATTAAGTGTATTAAACTTTGAAAAGATGCATGCATGTAACTATTTAAACTTTGGTTTTGGTAGATTACCAATGGATAGCTTTAAGAAGTTATCTTTGTATCGTGAAGAGATGTTTATATTACATCGTTTACATTCCACAGCACAATATGTGTGGCTCGTGTATGTAACGAGTGATACTTACGCTGCTAAGACTTTTAAGATTTTCCAGAGTTTATTTTTTGAACCAATTACAATTCCAAAGTTTGATATTCAGGAAAGAGTAGAACAATGCCGTATCAAGATGGTTGATATGTATTCCTATTGTGTACGTCAAAGTTCTATCTGCAATATGTATCCATATGTTGCGGTGTTAGACCAAAAACAAATCCTTAGTGGATTTGTAAAGGCTTCTGATGTTGAGACATACAAAGCAGCCTTTAATGGATTACCAGTTGACTTTAGAATCAAAGATCCAAGTGAAGTAAAAGATATCCAGTGTCCAACTCTATTAAAGAATAGTTGGTTCTTTAGACCGTTTGAATTATTCATCGAGATGTATGGTTTGCCAGCATATGATGATTTCGATCCAACAGTCTTTATTGGAATTACCTACTGTATCTTGTTTGGCATCATGTTCGGTGATTTTGGACAAGGGCTTGTACTTATGATTCTAGGCTTCTTATTTGAAAAGAAGGGTAAGCTATTTGGTATCGTTGGAAGAGTTGGCATTACATCATCAATCTTTGGCTTCTTGTTTGGCTCTGTATTTGGAAATGAGTCACTATTAGATCCAATTCACCAATCCTTATTTGGCGTAAGAGAGAAGTTATTTGAAGTTATGGCTTCATCAAGTACGATGGTGCTTCTGATTGGTGCGATTGCAATTGGTGCAGTACTTATCTTAGTAACGATGATTATGAATATGTGGAATCGTGCTCGTAAGAAAGAGTGGGCTGAATTCTTGTTCTCACAGAATGGTGTTGCAGGATTTGTATTCTATGGATTTATCATCGTAGCTGCTGTGCTACTAGTTGTAGCTAAGGTGAATGTACTAAAACCGATGTTTGTCATTCCATTTATTGTTGTTCCAATCATATTATTTATGATGAAGGAAGCTTTTGAAAGAAAGTTTGAAGGACACTCATTCAAACCTGAAGATGGATGGGGAAATTACTTCCTGATGAGTTTCTTTGAAACATTTGAAATACTATTGAGTTTTGTCACAAACTCCATGTCATATCTGCGTGTTGGTGGTTTCGTATTAAGCCATGCAGGCATGATGCTTGTTGTAATGACGCTAGTAAAGATGACAGGTAATGCAGGCATTATTATTGCAGTACTTGGTAATATCTTCGTAATGGCGTTAGAAGGTTTGATCGTTGGTATTCAGACGTTACGCTTGGAATACTATGAAATGTTTAGCCGTTACTATAACGGTGGTGGAATTAAATATCAGGCATATACTGCCGAAGATGCAGAATAAAACACTTAGGAGGAGAAATCATGTTATTATCTACAAAAGAAATTTTATTACCATTAATTGCTGTTATTTTAGTTGTTGGTCCATTATGGATTCTATTACGTAAAGGTATCAATACTACAAATGCTAAGACAAGAATTCTTGCACAGGTTGCCATCTTTGCTGGTGTATTCTTAGTTGTATTATTGTTCCAAGCTCGCTCATATACTGCTTTAGCTGAAGAGGCTAGCAAGACTGCTGCTACAGGTGATTTAGCAAAAGGCTTAGGATTTATCGCCGCAGGTCTTTCTGTTGGTGGTGCTTGCTTAGGTGCAGGTCTAGCCGTTGCTTCTGCTGCTCCAGCTGCTATCGGTGCTGTTTCTGAAAATGGAGATAACTTCGGTCGTGCTATTATCTTCGTTGCCCTTGGTGAAGGTGTAGCGATTTACGGTTTGCTAATTTCTATCTTGATTATCAATGCACTCTAAGGAAGCTGCATGAAAGCATATTGTATTAGTGATAATACTGACACGTTAATGGGGATGCGTCTTGCTGGATTTGAAGGCATCGTATTACATGAACGTCAAGAAATATTAGATAAAATTAATCAGTTGATTGCTGATCCAGAGATTGCGATTGTCTTAATGACGACCAAAGCGATGGAACAGGTTGCTGATGTTGTCGCAAGAAAGAAATTAGTATTACAACGTCCATTAATTACTGAGATTTCTGACCGTCATGGTTCCGCTAAGATTGGCGAAACAATTGACCGTTATATCAGTGAGGCAATTGGCGTAAAACTATAGAGGTGAGCAATGGAAGAATTTGAAGAGAAAATAATCAAATCCATTAAATCCGATATGCTGAACCAATCCACTTTAGTAGAAGAAACTGTTATGAAGGAAATTCAAAAGATGCATGATGAGCAGTTGAATTACTTTATGGTAGGACTAAAGAAGGAAACAGAAGCCTATCTTGAAAAAGAGACAAACGATTTACGTTTAAGTGCTTCTTCACAGCTATCTCAAGAGACTTTAAAGATCAAGCACGATTTATTAAAGCTTCGTATGGATTTTATTAATCAATTGCTAGAAGGTGCTAGTAAGAAAATTGAGGACTTTGTTAAGTCTAGTCAATATAAAGAATATCTTGTAGAGAATATTAATCTGATCAAGGTTACACCTACAGGTATCTTTACAGTTAGAAAACAAGATGAAGAATTGTTCAATGAATTATTAAAAGAGAAGAATATTACAGCGAATGTTCAAACTGGTTATTTCCGCTTTGGTGGATTTACATATTCAGATTTAGAAAATCGTTTGGAATATCGTTGTGATTTAAGTGAAAAGCTTGAAGAATCACGTCTCTTATTCCGTGAACATTCTGGATTCATCATTACGGAAGGAAGTGACGATCATGAGTGATGTAATTTATTCAATTAATGGTTCAGTTATTTCCGTCATTAACACAAAAACTTTCTCCATGCGTGAGATGGTGTATGTTGGTGAGAAGGAACTTCTAGGTGAAGTAATTCGTGTTGATGAAGATAAGACAATGATTCAGGTATATGAATCCACAACGGGGTTAAGACCAAATGAACCGGTTAAGGGAACAGGTCATTTACTAAATGCTACATTAGGTCCTGGTATCTTGCGTAATATCTATGATGGTATTCAAAGACCACTAGATGAGATTGCCAAGGAACAGGGTGCCTTCATTGCGGAAGGTAAATCTGTACCTGCACTTGATCTTGAAAAGAAATGGAATGTGACGATGTTAGTAAAGGAAGGCGATACTGTTAAAGAAGGACAAATCTTCGCTACAACTCCTGAGACATCATTAATTGAACATCGCTCTTTGATTCCGGTTGGTCTAAACGGTACGGTTGTAAAAGCACTACCAAGTGGAGAATATACTGTTAATGATGTATTACTCGTTGTAAAGAGTGATTTTGATGAGGCAGAGGTTGAAGTAAAACTGATGCAGCAATGGGCAATTCGTAATCCACGTCCAATTATTAAGCGTGAACCAATCTCAATTCCTTTGATTACAGGACAGCGTGTTATCGATACAATGTTTCCAATTGCCAAGGGCGGATCTTCCGCAATTCCTGGAGGCTTTGGTGCAGGTAAGACAATGCTACAGCACCAGATTGCCAAGTGGTGTGATGCGGATATCATCATCTATGTAGGTTGTGGTGAACGTGGTAACGAAATGACGCAGGTTCTAGAAGAATTTGCGGAATTAATTGACCCTAAGTCTGGCAAGCCATTGTTAGACCGTACGGTGTTAATTGCCAATACTTCAAACATGCCGGTAGCTGCACGTGAAGCATCTATCTATACAGGTGTTACGATGGCTGAATACTATCGTGATATGGGATATCATGTAGCACTCATGGCTGACTCAACATCTCGTTGGGCTGAAGCCTTACGTGAAATCTCTGGCCGTTTGGAAGAAATGCCTGCAGAAGAAGGCTTCCCAGCGTACTTACCATCACGTATTGCACAGTTCTATGAACGTGCAGGTATGGTAGATGCCTTATCTGGTAAGAAGGGTTCTGTTACTTTAATTGGTGCAGTATCACCACAGGGTGGTGACTTCTCAGAGCCAGTTACACAGAATACAAAACGTTTCGTACGTAGTTTCTGGGCCTTAGATAAATCACTTGCATATATGCGTCACTATCCAGCCGTAAACTGGACAGATAGCTACTCTGAATATATCGATGATTTAACACGTTGGTATGATAAGTCTGTAGCACATGACTTTATTGACTTACGTCAAGAAATGCAGTCTATCCTACATGAAGAAGCGCAGCTGATGGAAATCGTTAAGCTAATTGGTTCTGATGTATTACCTGAAGACCAGAAGTTAACACTAGAGATTGGACGTGTCGTACGTGTTGGATACCTCCAGCAAAATTCCTTCCATCCAGAAGATACTTACGTTTCTCTTGAGAAACAGTATAAGATGCTAAAGGTAATTCATTACTTAAGACAAGCATGTACACCATATGTTCAAAAGCATATCCCTGTATCCCTAATGACACAGACTGGTGTATTTGATGAAGTTATCAAGATGAAATATGATGTACCGAATAACAATCTAGCGTTACTAGATACATACAATGAGAAAATTGATGCCGCATTAGCATCAATTCAATAAGAGAGGAGGATTTCAATGAGTTTACAGTTATTAGGTTTAGATGAAATCCAAGGCTCTCTTGTTGCATTGGATCATGTAAAAAATGTTTCAAACGAAGAAATGGTTTCAATTCTTCTAAACAATAGCTCAAGACGTAAAGGAAGAGTTGTTGAAATTGAAGGGGAACGTGCCATTATTCAGGTATTTGAAGGAACAGATGGATTAGGTAAAACAAATACAAAGACAAAGTTATTAGGACATCCAATGGTATTAGGGGTATCCAAAGAAATTCTTGGTCGCACATTTAATGGTGTAGGTGATCCAATTGATAATCTGGGTCCTGTATATATCAACAAATATGAGGATGTAAATGGCAAGCCTTTAAACCCGGTTTCTCGTGAATATCCACGTAACTACATCAATACAGGTATCTCTGCAATTGATGGATTAAATACTTTAATTCGTGGACAAAAATTACCTATTTTCTCTGGTTCGGGTTTACCACATGATAAGCTTGCTAGCCAGATTGTTAGACAAGCATCACTAACAGGACAGGATGCGGAAAACTTCTGTATCGTGTTTGGTGCGATGGGTGTTAAGAATGACGTAGCGGATACATTCAGACGTTCCTTTGAAGAAACGGGTGTAATGGATAAGGTATGTATGTTTATTAACTTATCTGATGACCCAATCCTTGAAAGAATTATGACTCCACGTTGTGCATTAACAGCTGCTGAATATCTTGCATATGAATGTGATATGAATGTTCTTGTTATTTTGACAGATATGACAGCGTATTGTGAAGCTGTACGTGAGTTCTCATCCTCTAAGGGTGAAATTCCTTCACGTAAAGGTTTCCCTGGATACATGTATTCTGACTTAGCTTCTTTATACGAAAGAGCAGGTATCGTTAAAGGTGGAAAGGGTTCTGTTACACAGATTCCTATCTTAACTATGCCTAATGATGATATTACTCATCCAGTACCTGACTTAACTGGTTATATTACAGAAGGTCAGATTGTATTGGATCGTGACTTATATCTCAATAACATCAATCCACCAATCGGAATTCTATCTTCATTATCCCGTTTGATGAAGGATGGTATCGGTGAGGGTTATACAAGAGCAGATCATCAGGATGTTGCGAACCAGTTATTTGCATGTTATGCAAAAGTACAGGACGCAAGATCTCTAGCGAGTGTTATCGGTGAAGATGAACTATCTCCATTAGATAAACAATATATTGCGTTTGGTAAGAGATTTGAATCTATATTTTTAGGACAGGGATATCGTGTCAATCGTTCCATGAAGGAAACACTTGGACTTGGTTGGGCATTATTATCCTTACTTCCTAAGGAAGCGTTAGATCGTCTTGATCCTAAGATCATTGAAGCTAACTACGACTCTGAACATGCTGAGCATACGATTCAGTTAATTATTAAAGGAGAAGAGTAGTTATGGCAGCGCAGGCAGTTGCGACAAAGGGTAATCTTATCAAAGCCCGCAAATCCCTGGCTCTTGCTCAAAACGGCTTTGAACTAATGGATCGTAAGCGTAATATTTTGATTCGTGAAATGATGTCTCAGGTAGAGAAGGTAAAAGTTCTACGTGAACAGATTACCAGTGCGTATCAAACAGGATACTATTTACTACAACAGGCAAATATGTCTAGTGGTATGATTACTGCAATCACAGAACAGATAAAAGTAGATGATTCAATTAAACTCACATATCGTAGTGTTATGGGTGTTGAAGTTCCTAATATTATCTACCACCAACCTGAGAGTGTGGAAGTGCCATACGGTTTAGAGGGCACATCGTCGCGTATCGATGAAGCATACATCCAATTTCAGAAAGTAAAACAAATTACATTAGTGCTAGCAGAAGTAGATAACTCTATCTATCGTCTTGCAAATGCAATCTCCAAAACACAAAAACGTGCGAATGCTTTAAAGAATGTTGTGATACCTCGCTATCAATCATCTATTAAAGAAATGACTGAATCTTTGGAAGAAAAAGAACGTGAAGAATTTTCACGTATGAAAGTCATCAAAGCACAGAAAGAGAATTAAGGAAGGTCAGCAGCCTTCCTTTTTCCATGAAAAATCAACCCTATGTTTCCATAGAGTTGATTGCTGTTAGTGTTGAGGGACTCCGAATCCACCTGGACCTCCTTGACCTGGTTGTCCACCTGGACCACCCATCATAGAGTTTTCAAGTGTTGTTACTTGAGTGCCATTGACGATGACAGTTCCACCATTTAATGTACCTGTTAAATCATAGTCAAATGCTGATTGAGCAGTGATGTTAATATAACCACCGTTGATAGTCAATGTACCATTGGCATCAAGAGCATCTGTATCACCTTCGGCCATTGTAATGTCTAAGTTACCACCATTGATTTCTAACTGTACATCATAGTTTGTAGCTTTTTCGGATGCATTGATACCATCATCTGTAGCGTAAATCTTGATTGTGCCATCGTTGATTTGTACATAAGTACCTTCGATTCCTTCGACAGCGTTAATATTAAATGTACCACCATCAATTTCTGTAATAGTTGTGCCTTGGATGCCATCATCTTCAGAGTTGATTGTAAAGTTACCACCAGCGATATATATATATCCTGTTGTTAAATCATCTTCATTTTCAGAATGGAAGCCATCCTTTTTTGCGTTGATATTGAATGTTCCATCTGCTACACGGATACTGTTAAGAGCTTTGAATCCATGTTTTGTCGTATTGATGTTGTATGTGCCACCAGTCACCTTTAAGTCGTTATTGGATGTGACACCGTTTGCGGATGAATCGATATTTAATGTACCTAAACCATTTAGAGTAATATTTGTTTTTGCAAAGATGACTGCGTCAATATTTTTGCCATCATCCTCTGTGAATTCACCAGTAACCTTTAGATTGTTTGTGGAATTCTGTGTTGTTGTTACATATACATTCTTTGCGTTAACTGCATATACAGTTGGTTTATTTGTATTTGTGATAGATGCATTATCGAATACAAGATGTACTTCCGCATCTGCAGAAGCATTAACAATTACCGTGGAATTCTTTGCTGTACCGGTTATAACATAAGTACCGGCCGCATCGATAGTAACATCCTTACCATCTTCCAAAGTAATCTTCTTTGCGGTTGTTGTATCGACAGTCTGCGTAAGATCTGTTTGTGTAAACATGTTTGTTGTATCTAAAGGAGAATTCTTTGAATAGTTAAGGGTAGTATTTTTTCCTGTAGTCGTTGTTGTAGAAGTATTCGCAGTTGTAGTAGGAGTTGTTGTCCCGTTATCTGCTTGCTTGTTGCAACCGGCTACTGTTAAGCCAAGAGCTACGATTGGTACAATTGCTAATCTTTGAAATAGTTTTGTTCCGTTCATTTCTGTTATAACCTCCTTTGGTTGTTCATAATATATCGGTGGTATGTGAACATCATATGAACAAGATGTGATGGTTTTCTAAATATAGCATGCTATATAAAATCTTTGTTAAGATTGTAAATCTATCTGTTTCGTTGTGATAGAGTAGGCAAAATAGTATAATTAGTACATATTAATGAGCGTTATTTTGAAAGAAGGAGTGAGTGATGAGAATTGGATTTCTAACAAATGCATATCCGTTTGATAAGCAAAGTCAGATTTCATCCTTCTATCAATGGGTAAAAGAGAAACAGCAAGAAGTTATCGTTATTGCTTGTTTTAGTGATAGCTATGTATATGATAAAAAGAGTAATATTTTATCGTTACCATTTAAGAATTTAAATGATGTGATGGAATTGGGAGAGTTTCATTTTGATCTTCTACAAGTAACATTTGATGACCCGCTTATCAATCTCTGTAAGACACAGTTAAAACTTCCTGTATTTGAAAAAGAAATTCTTCAATGTAACTTTAATGATGTATTCAAAAAATATCAGGATGCTTTAGAATCGTATTGTATTTGTAGTGTAGACTTACAGAAGAAATACGTAAAATTAGTGATACAATTAAATCCAACTTTATCAAAAGAAATCAAGATAACACTAGATGATTATGTGCAGTATGGGTTAAGAAAAGGTATTGCAATTACCAAAGAACAGTTGCATAGCTTTGAAGAACATATTGATTCTGAACAGTTATATCAAAGATGCTTACGAAAACTATCATTAAAAGATAGGACAATTTATGAAATGCGCAAATGGCTAAAAGAAACGGAACTTGTGGAATATCAAGAAGTGAATGCTTTGATTGATAAGCTAATTCAAAAAGGATATCTTGATGATGAAAAGTTATGTATGGAGCAAATACAAGCACTATCTAATATTCTGTACGGTCCAAAGCAAATTATCTCCAAGTTAAAACAGCGTGGTGTGAAGGAGGATTGTATCCTTGCATGCATGGAACAGTCTAAACTCAAGGAATATGAATTTGCACTAGCATATGCCGCAAAGGCTTTAAGACAAAGTCAGAAGTCATCAGTTACAAAGACGAAGAATACGATTCGTAATAAACTGATGACAAGAGGGTATTCAAATAATACAATCGAAAAAGTTGTATCGGAATTAGATTATTCCTCAAATAAAGAAAATGAAGATGTACTATTAGAGAAGTTAGTTAAGAAAGCTATGAAACGATATGAGAGAAAATATCGTGGATATGATTTAAAGACACGTATCTATCGCTATTGTTTAACACAAGGATTTCATAGCGAAGATATTAATGCAGTGATGGATAGAATGGAGTGGAGTCATGACGAAGATTAATGAATTTGAAGTAGGTAAGAGATATGTTTTGCCACTATTAATAAAAGATGTAAAGAATGGTACAACAAATAAAGGTGCTCAATATCTATCTCTTGTTGTACAGGATAGTTCAGGTACCATTGATGGCAAGTTTTGGGATGTCAAACAAGAAGACAAAAATATTGTCCAAGTTGGTTTAGTACAAGAAGTAAGTTTTGAAGTATTAGACTATAATCATAACTTACAGATACGTATCAATCGTATTCAGCCATTAGATCAATCTACAGTGAATATGAGTGACTTTGTTATCTCGAGTGCACAAAGTGAAGAGGAACGCAGTCGTAAACTTCATGAGATTTTAGATTCCATCAAAAATGAGGTATATCGTAAGTTAGTAAAGGGAATGTTAATTCATGCGGGAAGAAAGTTCATTGAGTATCCAGCAGCTTCACAAATTCACCATAACTACTTAGGTGGTCTAAGTGAACATTCCATTAGTATGGTTGAAGTATGCCAGATGCTATGTAAGCACTATCCACAATTGGATTATGACTTATTAGTTTCAGGTGCGTTAATACATGATATTGGTAAGACAGCAGAGATGAGCGGTGCGATTGCGACAGAATATACTTTAGAAGGAAAACTAGAAGGCCATATTTCCATTGCGAATGGTTGGTTAACAGAAGTAGCTGCTAAGGAACATCTAGAAGACTGTGAAGAGACAATCATGTTACATCATATGATTCTTTCACATCATGGAAAGATGGAATTTGGCTCTCCAGTATTACCAAAACTTCAAGAAGCTGAAGTTTTATATTTGGTAGATAACTTAGATGCGCGTTTGAATATGTTAAGTCAGGCTTTCTCATCAATCAAGCCAGGCACATGGACACCAAAATTATTTGCGTTAGAGAATCGTCAATTCTATAAACCGAAAGGAAAGGAATAAACATGGATTTACGTTTAGTAGCAGTTCAAATTGTTCGTAAAGCATTAACTGCAGTAGGTCGTGGTGGTTCCTTACCAGGACGATTAGCACTAAAAATGGATTCTCGCTTCATTGAGAAATTCCATATGCCTAAGCATGTGATTCTTGTAACAGGGACAAATGGTAAGACGACTACATCAAATCTTATCGCAAAATCACTCATGCAAGCAGGTTTGAAGGTAATTAATAATAGTCGTGGTGATAACTTGAATGTGGGTATCGCTACATTATTAGCAGCTAGCTCTGATGCAGATTTCAATGTACAAGCCGACGTGGCTGTTATTGAAGTCGATGAATTAACATTATATCGTCAATTTAAGTCGTTAAGACCAACAGCACTTGTAGTTAATAATTTCTTTCGTGATCAATTAGATCGTGCAGGAGAGATGGAAACAATTATCCGTAAGATTGAAGAAGTAACAGAAGACTTTGAGGGAGATCTCATTATGAATGGAGATGATCCTAATGTAGTTCGTATCGCTGAAAATGCAAAGAAAGCGAAAGTACATTACTTCTCAGTTGGTGAAAATGAGGTATCACAAAAGACCACTAATGAAGCTAGTGAAGGTAAGTTCTGTCCACATTGTGGTGCACGGCTAGTCTATGAGTATTACCAATATTCACATATTGGAAGATTTGCTTGCCCATCCTGTCAATTTGGAAAGATTACGCCATATACATATGTCTCAGAAATTGATTATCAAAATCAGACGTTCACAGTAGATGGTGTAAAGTATCATTCCTTTATGAATACAATCTATGCAATCTATAACTGTGCAGTTGTACTAACAGTGATGCGTTTATTGGGTTTAGATTTACAAGCGGCTAATACAGTATTTAAAACGTTCTCTATGAAGGAAGGACGTAATGAAGTATTTGTGCTCAGTAAACCATCTGTATTAAATCTAATAAAGAATCCAACTGGTGCAAACGAAGTAATGAAGTATATCGTTAGCCAAGAAGGTGATAAGAATATCGCTATCTTCTTAAACGATAATGACCAAGATGGTAGAGATATCAGTTGGATTTGGGATGCACATTTTGAACGTCTTAATAAAGAGAATATTCATACGATTGTATGTTCGGGAACACGTGCATATGATATGGCTTTGCGCTTGAAGTATGAAGGTTTAGAAGACCATATTCAGGTCATTGAAAACTTTGAAGAAGCAATCAAGTATATCGATAAAGCAGATAGGGATAGTTATATTCTTTCTACATATACTGCCTTACATGTTGTGCGTAGCATTTTAAAGAAGGAGGCAAGATAATCGTGGAATTAAAGATTTTATGGATGTATCATGACCTCATGGATCTTTATGGAGATAAGGGTAATATTGAAACTCTACGCTATCGCGCAAGTAAGCGTGGCATAAATGTCGTTGTTGATACTTGTACATTACAAGAAGAAAGAAATATTGAAGATTATGATATTTTCTTCTTGGGTGGTGGAGCAGATAAAGAGCAGACACTTATTTATAAAGATTTACTAGCACGTAAAGAATCCATCTTAAAGGCAAAAGAAAGTGGTACTGCATTCTTATTAATTTGTGGTGGATATCAATTGTTTGGTCAATACTACTTAGATCAGGATGGCAAAAAGATTGATGGCTTGAGTATTTATGATTACTATACAGAAAGCAGTGATCGTGATCATCGTTGTATTGGTAATATTATTGTCGAAGCAAAGATTGGCGATAAGCAGGTTACTGTTGTAGGATTCGAAAATCATGGTGGTCAAACAAAAGCTGTATCCAATCCATTTGGTAAGGTGATAGTTGGACATGGAAATACATACAAAGGTGGATATGAAGGCTATATGGATGCAAAGACAATCGCAACCTACATGCATGGACCACTATTGCCAAAAAACCCAGCAATCGCTGATGAAGTCATTCTACGTGGTTTAAATCGTAGATATGTTGTAGAGCATCTAGAAGCATTACAAGATACACTGGAAAATGCGGCACATGATGCAATGTTAAAACGATTGAATGTAAAGTAATAATGGTGTGATTATGGATGAGTGTGTATTAGATTATTTAGATTCATATAAAAGACTAGATCAATTATGTAGAGATATGTTTAGAAGTAAAGATGGTGTTACAGAATACATCAATCAAATGGATAGGGTAATTTCTCGCATCAATTCGAAACAAGATTGGCGAGATTTCTATTCAAGATTAAAATATCAGCGCCGATTACGAAATAATCTTGTACATAGTACAGAATGTTCAGAGTGTACTGAGGAAGATATTGATGAAATTGAATGCTTCTTTGAATTAATACTAAAACAAGAAGACCCTCTAGCATATATTCGTAGACAACAAGCATTAACTAAAAAAGCATCGATTGAAACAAATCGTTATGGTTCGTATCATCCGATAGAACAAACCGAAAAAAGTCTTTTTGAAAGAAAATATCGTACAAATGAAATGGGTATTTTCGGATATTTCATTTATATAATTATTTTCGTTGTAATTATGGTATTAATTTTTACACATATTTTATAAATCCTTTAGATATATTGAAAAGGGGCATTAGACCCCTTTGATCGTTTTTAGTACTTCCTCTAAGTCTTGTGGTTTGGATTTGTTGAATATGAATTGACATGCATCATCTACGCTGTAGCGTGGAATAATGTGGAAGTGTAGGTGATGCACTGTTTGTCCTGCAACCTCACCACAGTTATTTAGGATATTACATCCTGCAGCTTTTGTGGCATGTACAATTTTCTTAGATAGGTTAGAGATAACTTCAGCACATTGTTTTACAGTTTCTGTATCTGCCTCTAAAATGTTTGCTACGTGTTTCTTCGGCATCACAATTGTATGACCGTAGGTTACTTGTGAGATATCAAGTATTGCTAAAACATTGTCATCTTCATAGATGACCTTTGATGGAATCTTATGATCGATAATATCGCAAAATATACACATTCTAATTTCCTCTCATTTCTGTATATCTATATTGTAAAAAAAGTCGCATGATTTTGCGACTTTTATTTCATATCTTGTACTAGAATATCTGGATATTTGTCCTTAACGGAATCGTAGATAGTCTTGTCGTAGATGTGGAAGTTATGCTTCTTGAAGAAGTATGTTGATGCGTCTGCAGAAACCTGCTTAATCTTCTGTAGAATTGTATCTACATCATCCTTCATCTTTGAAGCATCATTCTCATCAACCTTGATGACATAGAACTTTGCACCATCGCTTGCAGGTGACTCTGTCCAAGGATCGCTTGGTGAGTTTGAAGTGATGATAGTACGTACTAATGCATCTAAGTCGGATGATTCTGTTGTATAAATCTGTGATACAGGAGTACCTGTTCCGTTGTGTGCTGTAGATACTGCAGCATAATCAGTGTTGCCACCTTTTAAGTCAGCTAACGCTGCATCTGCATCTGCTTGTGCAGTGAAAGTTAAGACTGTAGCCTTTACTGGCTTATATGTATCTACTAGAGAATCAAAGTTCTCATCGATATACTTCTTTGTTAGTTCCTTAGCTTGAAGAGAAGGGATAAGGTATTCCTTCAGGTATGATTCTTCATCTAGGTTGTTGTTCTTCATATAGGAAGCAAATGTATCACCATACATAGACTTATAGTTTGCAAGGCTTTCTTCTGCTTCTTTTTTCATCTTATCTGTAACTTCAATTTCTGCTACAGCGATTGCTTTACTTGCTTCATTAACGGCAGTAGTAGCACCGGCATTTTGCTTCATTAATGTGAATACATCACCCTTAGTAATATTCTTCTTACCAATGGAGAAGAGTACTTCGTTACTATCTTTTAATTTTGCTACTGCATCACTACATCCAGTTAATCCAGATAAGAGGATAGTAGTACAAACAACGGCCGTAAGTTTTTTAAACTTTGTCATTATTTTGTTTCCTCACTTTCTGTCTTAATACCCATAGCTTTCTTAATTGAGTTTTCAAGTTCATCATTACCCTTGAAATCAATACCTAATTCTTCAGCCTTTGCCCATAGAGCCTGGTTTGAAAGAGTTGTATCGTAATTTTGAACTAATGTTAAGTAAGGATTATCTCCAGCAACTTCTTCAAGCTTAGCTTGTGTTGTTGCATTAGCAATAATCTTGAAGTAACCGAAGTTAGAAGAACGTACCCACTTACTTACTTCACCTTCATTGAGGGCGAGAGAAGCTTCTAAGAATGTAGCATCTAATGTAGATGTGTTCTTATCAATAACACCTAATACACCGCCGTTAACAGATGTTGATGTATCTTCACTGTGCTTGGAAGCCACTGTGGCGAAATCATCGCCAGCTGCTAATGCATCATCAACAGCCTTCATTCTAGCTGCTTCGTCTTCTGTAGGTTCAGCAGTAGGGTTGTTTCTATCTGTAAACTTGACCAAGATGTAAGATACTTGACGAATCTTTAATTCATCGAAATGTTGTTTTGCGTATTCAGCTGTTAGCTGATTCACTTTCTGCTGTTGAATTAAGTATTCTTCTAAATCTGTATAGCCAGTTGATGACATATCGCTGAGTAACTTTGCCTCATAGTTATTACCATATGAGTTCTTGTAGTTAGCGATAATGGATTCAGCTTGCTTTGCAGCAGCGTCTTTGATTTCGTTTGTTGTAGAAATACTAGCATCTGCTATTGCACGTTTGAACAATGTCAATTGAGCACTTGAACCATTTGTTCTAAATAGTGTTTCATAGAATTCAGAAGCAGTTGTGTCGTTGTCATCAATAGAGTAAACGACATCTTCTCCGTTTGTTTGTTTACCTTTTAATTTGCCTTTGTTTGTATCGTAAATGTAATACACACTGATAGTGAGGAAGACTGCTACCACTAACATTACAAACCAGTTCTTTTTCAAGAATTTGCCCATAATACCTCCTAAAGTTTTATACGTAAAAACGCTTTTTAATTATAGTGTAAATGCGCTTTAATTGCAATTTTCGTAAACTGAAGTTTGTGTGAAGAATCACAAAACAAGAAATTTTCACAAGTGAGATAGTATAATCCCTAGAATTTGAAAGATGATGTTACAATAAGTAGCGGAATGAAGGTGATTGTGTGAAAACTTTAGAGATTAGAGATCTCCACGTATCAGTGGAAGATAAAGAAATTTTAAAGGGTGTTAACCTCACAATTGGTGAAAATGAGGTACACGCCTTAATGGGACCAAATGGTAATGGCAAGTCTACATTACTTGCGGCTATTATGGGTAATCCTGTATATACCGTAACAAAAGGTTCAATTACATATGATGGAAAAGATGTATTAGCGATGCCTGTAAATGAGAGAAGTGTTGCTGGTTTATTCTTGGCAATGCAATATCCTCAAGAGATTCCAGGTGTTACAAACAGTGATTTTTTACGTGCTGCGATGAACGTACGTCGTGAGTCTCCCGTTCCATTATTTACATTTATTAAATCTATGGAAAAGACAATCCAAGATTTACAAATGAAAGAAGATCTTGCCCATCGTTTCTTAAATGAAGGCTTCTCTGGTGGCGAAAAGAAGAGAAATGAAATTGTACAGATGGAGATGTTACGCCCATCTCTTGCAATGTTAGATGAAATTGATTCAGGTCTAGACGTTGATGCGATGCACATCGTAGCAAATGCCATCAATAATCTACGAGCAGAAACAGGCCTGTCATTAATGATTGTTTCTCACTATGATCGTTTCTTTGAACTTATTGAACCTCAATATACACACGTACTTGTAGATGGAAAAGTTGTGCTTGAAGGTGATGGTCAATTAGCTCGTAAGATTGATATGGAAGGCTATGACTGGATTTACGCTGAATATGGTATTGGAGCACCTCGTGAAAAGAAGGCTGCTCGTCGTTCAGCAAGCACGATTGGTACTTGTGCCGTTCGTACTGCCGCAGAAGCAGAGGCTAAAAAGCAATGGAAATGATTCATGTCGATACAGATATTCAATTACGTGATTCTTTCAGTCAATTTGAAATTGATACTGAGCGCGATATTGAATTAACTTTCAGTGCAGATGCGGGCGAATATGAAGTATTTGTACGTATCAAAAACTGCGGTAAATTACGTATTCGTACATTTGCTTACGCTGATGCACAAGTTAAATATCTGTTCTGGAATGACAACGAGCATATGTTTGAGATTGACGAGACACATGAAGTCTTACGCAATGCGAATGTTGAGGTTGCTCATTGTGAAGTGAATCCATATCCAGTTAAGCGTAATACATATATGGCTTTAAGAGAACCGGGTGCATATGGTCATCTTGTATCCTCATCACTGGTTGCGTCAGATAAAAACTATACGCAGAATGTTGTGAATTTTGCACAACGTACATTAGCGAATATTGATAACTTCGCGGTTGTACTAAAGGGTGGTAAGTTATTTATCGATGCGATTGGTAAGATTGTTAAGGGTGCTTCTCGTTCGGAAAGTCATCAGAAGTCACGTGTCATGTGCTTTGATGATGGACAAAGCTCAACAGTTATTCCTGAATTATTAATTGATGAAAATGATGTTCAGGCTAGCCATGCTTTAACAATTGGTAGAATTGATCGCGAACAGCTGTACTATTTACAATCACGTGGTCTAACCCAACGTCAATGTACGTCTTTGATTAGTTCTGGTTATATGTATCCAATTACTCAATTTTTGAGTGATGAAGCACTCCAACAAGAGCTCCGTGCAGAAATGGAGGCGAAGTTAGCAAACTTATGATCGATGTAGGAAAGATTCGTCAAGATTTTCCAATGATTGTAAATCATCCTGAGTTAATTTATTTTGACAATGGTGCGACAACATATAAGCCTAAGGCTGTAATTGATGCTATTTGTAATTTTTATTGTAACTTTACTTCTAATGTTGAACGTGGGGATTATGAAACAGCAATCAAAGCTGATCGTGCGTATGACAATACACGTAAGATTATTGCTAGACTCATCAATTGCGAGCCTCGTGAAGTAGCGTTCACTGCCAATATTACTGCGACATTGAATCAGCTAGCCTATGGACTAGGTAAGGGTTGGCTAAAGAAGGGTGATATTGTTTTAACAACTCTCAATGAACATGCTAGTAATCTTTTACCTTGGTATCGTTTGGAAAAAGAACTGGGTATTGAAATCCAATACATTCCAGTTGATAACCACGGTGTGGTTATCATGGATGAATATAAGAAATTGTTAAATGCTCAAGTTAAGGTCGTTACACTGGCACATGTTACTAATGTTATGGGCGCTTTACAGCCGATTCAACAGATGACAACGCTCGCACATGAAGCTGGTGCGTTGATGGTTGTGGATGGGGCGCAGAGTGTTCCACATCATCCAATCGATGTAAAGGTGCTCGATATTGATTTCTTGGGTTTTTCATCTCATAAGATGTGTGGACCAGATGGTGTAGGTGTTCTTTATGGTAAGTATGAACTACTAGACCGTATGGAACCGTTATTACTTGGTGGTGGTATGAATGCACGCTTTACTTCAGATGCGGATGTCATTTTGAAGAATGCGCCAATTAAGTTTGAAGCAGGTACCCCAAATATTGAAGGTGTCATCGGATTAGGCGCAGCTGCGGAGTATCTCATGTCTATTGGCATGGAAAATATCAGTGCATATGAAAAGGAGCTTCGTGCATACTTTGCTGAAAAGTTAAAAGAATTAGACAACATCGAATTCTATAACCCAAATAATACTTCTGGACCTATCACATTTAATGCTAAGGGAGTCTTTGCACAGGATGCGGCTGGCTATCTTGGTGCTAGTCACATTGCAGTACGCTCTGGTAATCACTGTGCCAAGGTTTTACATGAAGTAATCGGCACGGATCAAACAATTCGTGCATCAATATATTTTTACAATACAAAAGAAGAAGTAGATCGTTTTATTGAAGTTGCGAAGAACATCAGTTTAGAAAATGCAGTAGGCATCTTCTTCTAAAGGAGTACAAACAATGAGTGAAGTAGAAAGTTTTATTAATGATCCACAGATACTACGGGAATTGATTATGGATCATTATCAATATCCACATAATCATAAATTGGTGAAAGACGATCGTTACTTATCTGTACATATGGCTTCAGATAGCTGTATCGATGATATTACGGTGCAGTCTGATATTCAGGATGGTGTGATTCAGGATATTCGCTTTGAAGGTGTTGCTTGTACAATTTCAACAGCGAGTACTTCAATGATGACTGACTTGTTAAAGGGAAAGACGTTGGAAGAGGCACGTGTAATCATTCAGAATTATTTTGCAATGATTCACGAACAGCCATATGATCCAGAAGTTTTACAAGAGGCAGTTGCGTTGAAGAATGTTTATAAACAAGCCAATCGTATTAAATGTGCAACCATTGGTTGGGATGCGATTGAACAGATGATTGATGAAAGTGAGGGTAAGAAATGAGCGAACAGTTTAAGCTAACTTCAGAAGATGAAGCAGTTCTTTCTTCACAAGATGATTATAAATATGGTTTCCATGATGATGTTAAGTCCATTATCGATACGGGCAAAGGTATTTCAGAGGAAGTTGTAAGACAGATTTCTGCATACAAGCATGAACCTGAGTGGATGACTGAGAAGCGTGTAGAGGCTTATCACATCTTCATGAAGAAGCCTATGCCAAAGTGGGGACCTGATTTAAGTGAAATTGATTTCCAAGATTTTACATATTATCGAAAGGTTTCGAATGAGACGGAAAAAAGCTGGGAAGATGTTCCGGAAGAAGTTAAAAATACCTTTGAAAAATTAGGTATTCCTGAAGCAGAACGTAAGTTCTTAGCAGGTGTAACAACACAATACGAATCAGAAGCTGTATATCACAATATGTTAAAGGAAGTTGAAAAGAAGGGTGTTATCTTCTTGGATATTGACTCTGCTTTAAGAGAACAACCAGAACTTTTTAAACAGTACTTTGGCAAAATTGTTAGTGCTGGTGATAACAAGCTATCTGCACTGAATAGTGCAGTATGGTCTGGTGGTAGTTTTATTTATGTGCCTAAGGGCGTTAAGTTAGAAAAGCCTTTACAGTCTTACTTCCGTATTAACTCTGAATCCATGGGACAGTTTGAAAGAACAATCATCATCGTTGATGATGGTGCCGAATGTTCCTATGTAGAAGGCTGTACAGCACCACAGTACTCCAAGGACTCCTTACATGCGGCAGTTGTTGAAGTATATGTAGGCAAGAATGCGAAGTGTCGTTATTCTTCTGTACAGAACTGGTCAGGCAATATCTTAAACTTAGTAACAAAGCGTGCAAGAGTGGATGCTGGTGGAACGATGGAATGGATTGATGGTAATATCGGTTCTAGAATCTCCATGAAATATCCATCCTGTATTCTTGCAGGAGAAGGGGCGACTGGTCTTTGTATCTCAATTGGTGTAGGTTCAAAGGGACAATTCCAAGATACAGGTTCCAAGATGATCCATGCGGCACCAAATACACGCTCTTCAATTATTTCTAAGTCAGTATCACGTAATGGTGGTGTAACAAACTTTCGTGATGAAGTACACTTTACCCCAGCTGCTAGAAATTCAAAGGCACACATTGAATGTGATACGTTAATTTTAGATAACATTTCTAAGAGTGATACGATTCCTACAAACTCAAATATGAATAATTCTTCGACAATTGAGCACGAAGCAAAAGTTTCCAAGATTTCTGAAGATCAACTATTCTATTTGATGTCACGTGGTTTAAGTGAAGAACAAGCAACAGAAATGATTATCATGGGATTCTTAGAGCCGTTTACAAGAGAATTGCCGATGGAATACGCTGTAGAATTGAACCAGTTGATGAAACTGGATATGAGTGGATCCGTTGGATAAAAACATTGCACGTGCGAAGGGATTACAAGCACGTGCTTTACTGTCTTTGAAAGAGCGTAACAAGAAAAGTCATGCGGTATGTCAAGAAGTGATTTCGAAGATTCATGCAGGCATGGTAATAGGATGTTATGTTTCTGTTAGAGATGAATTAAACACAGCGGAAATTCTTAAGTATTGTTTTGAACATAATATTGATATATGTACTCCAAAGGTAGTTGGAAGGACATTATGCTTTTACAAAATCAAGTCCTACGATGACTTAGTACCAGCACCATTTGGCTTATTGGAACCAATGCTAACTGTTCATATTCCTGTAGATAAGATTGATATGATGATTGTGCCATTAAGTAGTTATGATGCAGAGAATCATCGTACAGGATATGGAAAAGGGTACTATGACTCAATTCTAATGGATTGTAGAAATAGAATTGGTGTTGCGTTTCAAGAACAAGAAGTTGATCATATTGATGTTGAATCACATGATATTACATTAGATGAAATCATCTCTGCTTAGGGGTGATTTTATTTTACTTGACAATATCGATACTCGATATTAGTGGAGGGAATATGATTCATAAGTTTGTCTATTATAATTATTTTGAATCAGATGCATTCGCTAGTTATCTTCATGAAATGTCATTACAGGGATACCATTTTAAAGGATTTGGGTTTGGACTAAAATTTGAAAAAGGAGAACCAAAAGATATTGTGTATGATGCGTATGTCTTTAACAAACAAAAAGAGGGTGACCAAGGACTCAATCCAAATTCAGAGGATTTTCTAGGGTATTGTAAAGAAGCAGGTTGGCAGTTTATTGACGCTAATCAACGTTGGATTATCTTCTATAAAGTGAGAGACGATGCAGTAGATATCGCAACAAAAGAAGAAAAACTGGATAATGCGCTTGCAGTAAGGAAAGATGATTTAAAATTATCCGCAATCATATTGGCTTTGGTTGCTGGTGACATTATTCATACTGTTTTATTGAGACATGATATTTTTAATTTTTTGGATTACAAGAATCTTGCACTTGAATTTGGTTGGTTACTATGTATACTTATGCCGTTCTTCCAGTACTTTTACGATAGAAAAATTTATCAAACATTGCGTAGTAAATATGAAAGTACGGGTGAATTATATTTAGGGAATCCAGCCAAAAAACAAATGTATTTTCAACCACAAGCACTTGTTTATTTAATTTGTACTATTTTTATTAGTATTGTATTCTTAAAATCCTATTGTGGACTTTTGATAAGTATTGTAATTGGTGTTGCTATTCATTGGGTACTATTCCTATTGCAGAGGTACTTTAATAGGCACTATAGTTTAGCAGGTACTATGGCAGTTATGGGCATTATCGTATTTATATTCTATGTAATGATGATCGCTTTATATCGGGATGAACAAGTTAGTCTTAAGGCAGCATCGACAGATAGTTTCCCATTACAGCTTGTTGATATTGATGCAGATAATAAAGGGATTACACATGGAGCTTTTACGGAACAGAAGGGCCTATTTGTGGAATGGACGGAGTATGTAATTGCACAAGGAGATGCTGCTCAAGAAGTATTGTCTTATACGCTTTATCATTCATCTTCTCCTTGGTTGCTTCATAAGCAATATTTATACTTATCTTCAGGTATGAAGGCAACAGATGTAAATGCATTTTGGAAACAGAAATCAGCCATTGCTTATAAAGAATTTGATGACTATGTATTATATGTTGTGGATTGTGGTAATCAACTAATTGAACTTAAGTATTCTCAAGAGCTAACGCAACAACAAATAAATACCATTCTTAGAAAGCTTGTGAACTGATATGGCACGTACACAATTTCAAACATTAACAGAACCAATGTTCTATATTCTTCTATGTTTACAACATGAAGTGTGTGGTATTGATATCATGGCGATGGTAAGTGTGATATCGAATAGTAGAGTTTCGATTGGACCAGGTACTTTATATGCCATGTTGCAAAGATTTGAGGATAACGAAATTATTGAGAAAACAAGAGAAGAGAATCGTAAGAAGTGGTATCTTATCACAGATGCAGGGAAACAAATGCTTGAGGGCGAATTGCAACGTCTAGAATCAATGTTGGAAGACGCAAAGACCGCAATGAAAATTGAAAAATGATTTCATATAAATACACTCTATGAATATTATTTGGTATGATATAGATGCTAAATAAAGGAGAACAGCTTAATGAAGGTTGTACTAGTAGCTGAATCAGGTGCGGATATTCCAAAGGAGATAGCCGAAAAAGAGGGTATCTATATCGTTCCAATGCATGTCACTTTTGATGGTGAAACAAAAGATGATGGCACATTTCCGGCATCGAATATCATTGATTATTTTGAAAAGAGTCTAAAGATTCCAAAGACGAGTGGTTCTACAATTGTAGATTTTGATTACATCTTCGATCGCATTCATGAAGATCACCCTGAAGCACATATTTTGTATCTAGCATATTCTTCTGTAACAACTTGTGCGTACGGTTGTGCACAGATTGCAATGGAAAATCGTGATTATATTACGGCAATTGATACAAAGCTTTATTCGATTGGACAGGGTCAAGTATTAGTGCGTATGGCTGAACTATTACGTGAACATCCTGAATGGGGTATTGAGGAAGCAGTAAGTGCTGCCAAAGACTTGATTGCTAGAGGGCATATGTCTTTTATTCCTAAGACATTAGCGTTCTTGGTTGCTGGTGGCAGAGTAAGTAATGCGAAGGCTTTATTAGCAGGTGTTTTGCTCTTACATCCATGTATTGAAGCGAAGGATGGTCGCTTAGTTGCGGGTAAGAACTATCGAGGTAAGATGAATCGTGTCATTTATAAGATGATGAATGACTTCCTTGTGAATAACGCGATTGCTAGGGATGAAGTCTGGTGCTGTACGACGGTTGGCTTCGATGAAACGCTAAAACCAGAAGTAGAAGAGTATCTTCATAACCAAGGTGTTGAAAAGGTTCGTTGGTCACAATGTGGTGGTGTTATTACAACTCATGGTGGACCTGGCGCATTTGGTATCGCAGGATTTCGTACGAAGTAATTAGGGTGCAGATGAATCTGTACCTTTTTTATGAGATAGTATTATTTTAATTTTACTCGTAATAGATATATACTAATGGGCGGGAGAAAAGATTATGTATAACGTTAGAAAGATTCAAGATGATATTTATTGGTTAGGTGCCTCAGATCGACGCCTTGAAAAGTTTGAAAATACGTATAGTGTTCCAGCAGGAATGTCTTATAATAGCTATTTGATTTTAGATGAGAAGACATGTCTTGTGGATGGAATAGATTACAATGTTGCACAACAGTTCTTTGATAACTTGGAGTATGCTTTGCAGGGTAGAACATTAGACTATATGATCGTTAATCATATGGAGCCTGATCATTGTGCAATTATTCCACAGCTTGTACAGATGTATCCACATATGAAACTGATTGGATCCATGCAAGCATTCAAGATGATGAATCAGTTCTATCGTTTTGAAACTGATAGTCGTTCCATCGTAGTAAAAGAAAATGATACATTGAGCCTTGGTAAGCATAACTTGAAGTTCATAACTGCTCCAATGGTACATTGGCCAGAAGTAATTGTGACATATGATGAAACTGCGAAGGTGTTGTTTAGTGCAGATGTATTTGGTTGTTTTGGTGCAATGAGCGGTAATGTATTTGCGGATGAAATTGATTGGGAACATGATTGGAAAGATGAATGTAGACGTTACTATACATGTATTGTTGGTAAGTATGGCATGCAGGCAGCTGCAGTACTAAAGAAGATTCGAAACCTTGAGATTGAAATGATCTGTCCTTTACATGCACATATTTGGCGTAAGGATTTTGATAAGATTATCAGTTTGTATGAAAAGTGGACTTCTTATAGTTATGAAGTAAACTCGGTTGCGATATTCTATGGTTCTGTATATAACAACACAGCGCTTGCGGCTGATATCTTAGCGATGAAGCTTGCGGAAAAGGGTATTAAGAATGTGAAGGTATTTGATACATCTAAGACCGATTTATCTATCATGTTATCAACAGCGTTCCAATATTCAACACTTGTATTTGCGGCAGCTTCTTATAACGCTGAAATATTTGATACAGTACAGCACTTATTATCGGAAATTAAGAATCATAATCTTGCAAATCGTACGGTTGGTTTAATTGAAAATGGTTCTTGGGTTCCAACCGCAAAACTTCTTATGGAAAAACAAATTTCTACTTGGAAGAATACGGTGATTCTTGAACCAAAAGTTACTGTAAAGTCTGCAGTAAAGGAAGATAGTTTAGCTGAACTTGAAAAATTAGCAGATGCGATAGTTGCATCATTAAATAAATAAATGTAAAAGAGAAGTTCTGTGTGATAACTTCTCTTTTTCTTGGCTTAGATGGATTTTTGTAGTAGTTCAATGATTTCTTGTTTTGGTTTAGATGAGCGTGCGGTGACAATCTTTGGAGAACCACCACCGCTAGCTTCTAATGATTCTTGGATAGTTGCGTAGATATCTCTTGCTTTTCCTTCTGGTGAAATGATGGAGAAGTCATTGATATCATCAGAAGAAGTAATCAGAATTTTTGTGGAAGATACTTGATTTAGTAGAGCTTGTGATACAGTACGTAATTGACTCACATCCACAACATCCACTAAAACATTAGCTTTCATTTGCAGAATGTCTTTGACTTTATATGCTGTTAGTTCTTTTTGAAGTTCTTCAATCTGTTTCTTATATATCTTATTTGTATTCCGTAAGGTTTGGATATTTTCTAAAATATCATCTTCTTTTGCGTTAAGTGTTTTACGTAATTCTTGAATTAAGTTGTAGTACTTCTTTAATTTGATATTTGTAGCCCAACTGACGGTTGTATAGATACGTGTACCGCGTGATGTTTTTTCACTGCCTAGGATAATAAAACTGCCAATTTGATTCACATTATTCACGTGGGGTGTACCACATGGTTGAGAGTCGATATCACCAAATGTTACAACGCGTACTTCATCATGATTTGCGTATTTAGGGTTTGGATAGTCACTACCTTTGTAGTATGTAAATTCTGTTGGAATATCTTGCAGTAGTGTATCATTCATGAAGTCTTGTACTTCTTGTAGGTGTTTTTCATCTAAGTCTTTACTGTTGACCTCATACCATTGATTTTCTGGTGATGTAACACCAATCGCAACAATATATAAGCCCATCTTGCCATAATAGCCGTCTAGTAGATGATATGCACTCTGTACGGTCGTATTGATGATACGTGTCTCTTTATCAACTTCCATGTGGATAGGGTTTTGTAAAGTACCGTCAACTTTGTGGTAGAGGACATCATCTTCCCATTTTAGGTCGATAACCTCTAGATTGTTGATGGTTCCTTTATCTCCAGGCATACCACCTTTTTCACCATAGAATACTGTTTCTGCGAAAGTGTAGTAGCCATCTTTTTCAGTTGTGATTGTGGTGTCACAACTGAGGTTTAATAGATTATCATAGTGATTCATAAGGCACCTCCATTTTTTATCATTATACTTGAAAAAGAGAATTCCTGCAGATTAGGTTTTCTATGCTTATTTCAAACTGGTATAATACATACATGAGTCAAACAAAACGAACAGTGATTGGTATCTTAGCACATGTAGATGCGGGTAAGACTACATTAATAGAGAGTATTCTTTATCAAACAGGTGCGATAGGTTCATTAGGAAGAGTGGATCATCGTGATTCTTTTTTTGATTTTGATGAACAAGAAAGAAATCGTGGAATCACTATCTATTCTAAAGAGGCACATTTTGTTTATAAGGACATTGAAGTATATATTATCGATACACCAGGGCATGCGGATTTTTCATCTGAGATGGAGAGAACCTTGTCCATTTTAGATATGGCAATTGTATTGATTAATGGACAAGATGGTGTACAGGCACATAGTGAAACGATATGGAAATGTTTGGAGTATTATCATGTACCAACAATGGTGTTTGTTAATAAGATGGATATTAGTTATTTTGCCAAAGAAAAGTTGCTTGCGGATATTCATACAAAATTATCTAGCAATTGTATTGATTGGTTAAATGAAAACAAAGTGGAAGAGATTTGCTTTTCTAGCGATGTACTCTTAGAACAATTTGAACGTAAGGGTTCTTTAACTGCAGAAGAAATTGTAGAGGGATTCTATCATCGTAGCTTCTTTCCAGTATTCTTTGGCTCTGCTTTAAAGGTACAGGGCATTGATTTGTTGTTGGAAGGGATTGCACAATTTTCAGTTGATAAAAGTTATCCTACGGAATTTGGTGCTAGGGTTTATAAGATTACCGTGACAGAGAATCATGTACGTTTAACGCATGTAAAGATTACTGGTGGCGCTTTACATGCCAAACAAAAACTGGATGAGGATGAAAAGGTGGATCAGATTCGTCTATATCATGGTTCTAAGTTTAGTATGCTGGAAGCAGCGTATCCGGGTATGGTTGTGGCACTAAAAGGTCTAGAACACTTTGAAGCAGGAGATGGTTTAGGATTTGAAGAGAAACAGATACAACCTATCTTAAGTGCGTATATGGATTATCGTTTGGTATATCCTAAGGGTACGGATTTACTAGCGTTAACAACAACCTGTCGTGAAATCAGCGAAGAAGATCCAGCACTCGAAATGGATATCCAAAGTGAGACTGGACAGATTGATGTACATATCATGGGTGAGATGCAGATGGAAGTCTTGCAGAAGAGAATCTTTGACCGTTGCGGGATTTCAGTAGGCTTTAGTACAGGTAGAATTCTTTATCGTGAAACGATTGGGGAAACTGTCAAGGGTGCAGGTCACTTTGAACCATTGCGCCATTATGCGGAAGTACAGGTAAGATTAGACCCTCTTGAAAGAGGGAAAGGAATTGTAATTGCGAGTGAAACAGGTTCTGATCAATTATCATTTAATTGGCAAAATGCGATACTTAGTGCCTTGCGTACAAAGAAGCATCGTGGTGTATTAACTGGTAGTGAACTGACGGATGTAAAGATTACTTTAATTGCAGGAAAGGGTCATTTAAAGCATACCGAAGGTGGAGACTTTAGACAGGCTGCTTCACGTGCAGTTAGACAAGCACTGATGAAGACATCTTCGATACTATTAGAACCGTATGTATGCTTTGAATTAACTGTACCTAGTGAATCTTTATCAAAAGCACTATTTGATTTAGAAAGTAAGAAGGCACAGTTTGAGATACAAGATAGTGGAGATGGCCGTAGTGTCATTATCGGTAGAGGCTGCATTCGATTACTTGCACACTATCAAAATGAAGTAAATGCCTATAGTAAAGGTCAGGGAAGATTTGCTTTTCAACCAGATGGTTATGATGTATGCCAAGATAGAGATGAGATTGTGACACAAATTGGTTATGATCCAGAAATGGATGTGCGTAATCCTTCATCATCTGTATTCTGTGCAAATGGTAGTGGCTTTACAGTGACTTGGGATAAGGCTGATGAGTACATGGATATCGCTCAAGAAAAGGTTGAATCGATATCAACACAACATCGTACGTATCGAATTGAAGAGGATGAATTAAAGCGTATTTTTGATAGATCTACTTCTAATAATCGTAATTTCAATAAACAACATAATCCTATCAAAAAGAAACCGAAAGAAGAAAAACCCAAAGTGATTAAGCACTTACCAGCTTGTCTAATCGTAGATGGATACAATATGATATTCAGTTGGGATGTTTTCCAAGAAGACAAAGAGGAAGAACTGGCAACTTCACGTGAGAAGCTATTGGATATTTTATTCAACTATCAAGCTTTTACAGGAGAAAAGATGATAGTTGTATTTGATGGCTATAAAGTCAAAGATAATCTTGGTACAATATATTCACGTAAGGATATGGAGGTAGTATACACATCTAGTAATTTGACAGCGGATGCGTATATTGAACGCTTTGTGTCAGATCATCGGAAAGATTATGATTTGACAGTCGCAAGCTCTGATGGTTTGATTCAGAATGCAATCTTTGCCCAAGGTGCAAAACGTATGTCCGCAAGAGAATTATTTGGACATATCACATTTATCAATCAAGAAATAGAAGAGCAATTAACACATTCATAGGAGAGGGTATGGCAAAACTATATTTTTATTACGGAGCGATGGGAAGCTCAAAGACAGCGAATGCTTTAATGGCTGATTATAACTATCGTGAACGTGGTCAGAAGACCATTCTTGCGAAAACAAATATCGATACACGTGATGGAAAGAATGTCATTTGGTCTCGTATTGGTTTAGAAAGAGAATGTGTTCTATTGTCTGATGTTTGCGCTATGAGCGAAGCAGAGCTTCGTACATATGATGCGATTATCGTAGATGAAATTCAATTTGCAAAGCGTGAACAAATCGACTTCTTAGCACACATCGTAGATTATTTGAAAGTTCCAGTATTATGCTATGGTTTGCGTTCGGATTTCCAGTTAAATTTATTTGAAGGTAGTGAGCGTTTACTTGCGATTGCGGATGAACTACACGAAGTGAAGACCGTATGCTGGTGTGGTAAAAAAGCAACCTGTAATGCACGCTATAATGAACATGGTATTGTGCGTGTTGGCACACAGGTATTACTGGGTGCAAATGATGAGTATATTGCTTTGTGTCGTAAGCATTTCTTAGAAGGAAAACTTCATGGAGAAGATCCGGTAGGCTTGAAATAATTCATTGTTTCTTTAAATTGCGTTACAAATTTTAATATTTTGTGATGAATGAGATATTTGTTCATCACTTTTTCTATATTTTCTGATATACTTTTCTACATTGCGAAAGGAGAACTGAAGATGTTTAAACAAAGACAAACTGACATGTTGAATGGTGTTATTTGGAAAGAAATTTTACTGTTTTTTGTCCCGATTATGTTCGGTTCTATCTTTCAACAACTTTACAATACTGCCGATGCGATGGTCGTTGGTAATTACGTTGGCAAGGAAGCACTTGCGGCAGTAGGTGGATCGACTGGTGTTGTAATCGGATTACTTGTGAATTTAATTGTAGGTTTATCGAGTGGTGCGACAGTAGTCATTGCACAAGCGTATGGTAGTAATGATTATTCTTCTGTAAAGAAGGCGGTTCAGACTGCGATGAGTTCTAGTGTATTTATTGGGGCTATCTTTACGGTTATTGGCATTATCTTTACGCCATGGGCGATGAACATGCTGAATGTTCCCGCAGATATTATGGATTACTCGGTGTTATATATGCGTATCTATATGCTCGGTATGATACCTACGATGATTTATAATACTGGTGCTGGCATTTTACGTGCGGTTGGTGATTCAAAACGACCACTATACTTCTTGGTAGCTGCTTGTATAACAAACATCGTATTAGATGTATTATTTGTTGTGTTTTTCCATTGGAATGTAGCAGGTGTTGCGATTGCGACAGTCGTATCACAGGTTGTAAGTGGTGTAATGACGCTGTATATCTTATCAGCGGAAGATAGTGCGTATTACTTTGATATTCGTAATCTAAACTGTGATATGCATATTTTAAAGCAAATCTTGGTAATTGGTTTACCGAATGGAATCCAAGGCGCATTATATAGTTTCGCTAATCTATTTATTCAGGCAACAGTAAATGGCTATGGAACCAATACAGTTGCTGCGTATACTGCTTTCGGTAAGATTGATGCACTATTCTGGAATTACTCTGGCGCACTTGGTACAGCAACGTTAACGTTTATTGGACAGAACTTTGGTGCGGGTAAAATTAAACGTATGAAACAGGGTGTATGGAATGCGATTGGTATCTATACGGTGGGTTCGTTACTGATTACCACATTGTTATATTTCCACGGGGATTATATCTGCAGTTTGTTTACACAGGATGCGGAGGTTATTGATATCTGTGTACAGATGATACGTCAGCTATGTGTATTCTGGCCAGTATTTGTGTTCTTAGAGATTTACGTAGCAGCCACACGTGCATGTGGTGATGTTATTTATCCAATGATTATTACGATGATGGGCATCGGTGTGTTGCGTATTCTATATATCTTATTTGTGCCATCGTCTACGGTCTTTGAATCCTTGCGCATCTTTCCAATTACATGGGTTATTACAAGTTCTATCTTTGTGATTTATTACTTTCAAGGTAGTTGGCTTAAACGCAGTATTCAAAGAAGAAATATCACAGTCATTGATTAGGAACTTTGTGCAAAGTTCCTTTTTTTATGATAGAAAAAAGTAGCCATATAGACTACTTGCGTTTTGTTCGTGAAGTGATGATACGTTTGATATCTTCCAAAGTATCATGATAGGAATGAGAATCAAGACTAGGGAAAGCATCAATCAAACGTTTTGTTAGGTTAAATTTATCTGAGGTAAGAGTTTCTTTAAGACTGTTGATCTTTTGTTGTAACTCTGCGACTTGATTATCTTTAAACTGTACAGCAGTATCTTTTACATTAACGATATTCTCTTTGAGTTCCGATCCTGCAATTCTAGCTTGAATACCAGCCTCGCTGACTTTCTGTGCTGTTTCCATAGCACCACCACCAATACGCTCTGTCAGCTCATCGCTGACGATACGTAATGATTTTTGTAACTTATCAATCTGTGCAAGCTTTTCGTTTAATCCAATCATGACGGATACAGAGATTACCATATCCATCGTAAGACCAAGATAGGTAATACCTAAGATCCACCAACCAATCTGCTTTGGAATCCAATTGACAAAGTCGATAATCATAGGATGAATAAAGCCGATTGCAACGACACAACCAATACCCCATGCAAGAGAGAATATCAAACATACATAACCATTGATGTTGAATGGCATATCACGATAATCCCACCAACGTGCATGGAAGATTTGATCTAAAATCCAACCGCCAAAGTATTCGATTAAAGTACAGACAATACTACCGACGTTAAAGATAATGAGGAAGTGAATGTGTTGTATCTCAGTATGTGTTACGGTGGTCAGTAAATAAATCATCGCAATCATACCGACACCGTAGATTGGACAAAATGGTCCATTTAAGAATCCACGGTTGATGACTTTCCCGACGATTGCACCATGGAAGGCAACTTCTAATATCCAACCTAGAAAGGCGTATATCGCAAAGTAATATAAAAGTTGATAAATTGTCATAAAAACTCCATTCCTAAAAAATCATAGCATTTTAACAAATGAAAACAAGAGCTTAAACTCTTGTTTTATCTGGTTTTTTATTTCTTGTGGTATAGCTTTTTGTGTTGATGAACTGGATCGAATGTAACATTGATACCAAGTTTACGTAATACATTCTTATCTTCTTCAGGCAAGATAACAGTGGAGTGAGCTTCACTACCTTTTAGGTTGCCAAGCTGTTTCATCGCAAGATCAGCATCTTTGTTTGTCATTGCGGTAATCGCAAGAGCAATCAATAATTCGTCTGAATGCAAGCGTGGGTTGTGGTTACCTAAGTGATTAATCTTGAGATTTTGAATCGGTTTAACATATTCAGGCTCAATCAAGTGTGTAGGTTTTGAAATACCACTTAGTTTTTTGATAGCATTGATAATCACTGCTGCAGATGGACCGAATAGAGATGATGTCTTACCAGTTACGATTTCACCATTTGGTAATTCTAGTGCAAGTGCAGGAGCACCTGTCTTTTCAGCTTTTTCTCTAGCGATGATAGCTACTTTACGATCAGAAGGGGAAATGGCACAATCATTCATCAATAATTCAATTTTCTTCACTGCAGAAGCAGGAATCTTTTCTTCCTTGAAATCAACGAGAGCTTGAAAATAACGACGGATGATTTCTTCTTTCGCTGCCGCATTGGCCGCATCCATATCAGTGATACAGAAACCCACCATGTTTACACCCATATCTGTAGGGGAAGCGTATGGAGATTTAGTAAGAATACGTTCAATCGTACGATTTAATACTGGGAATACTTCAATATCACGGTTATAGTTTACAGCTGTTTGGTTATATGCCTCTAGGTGGAATGGGTCAATCATATTGACGTCGTTGAGGTCAGCTGTCGCTGCTTCATAAGCAAGGTTAACAGGATGGTGTAGAGGAAGATTCCATACTGGGAAAGTCTCGAACTTCGCATAACCGGATTTTACGCCATGAAGTTGATCGTGATAAAGCTGAGAGATACATGTTGCGAGTTTTCCAGAACCTGGACCTGGTGCAGTAACAACAATTAAGTTACGAGATGTCTTAACATATTCGTTTTTACCAAGACCTTCTGGGGAAACGATATAATCGATATCTGTTGGATATCCCTTAATTGGATAATGGATATAAGAAGTAATTCCATTTTTACTGAGTTGATGACGGAAGTTATCAGCTGCAGGCTGGTGTTCATATTGTGTGATGACAACAGAACCAACAAAAATCTCTAAATCGCGGAAAGCATCTAAGAGGCGGAAAACCTCTTGGTCATAAGATACACCAGAGTCGCCGCGTGCTTTGGAGTGTTCAATGTTATTTGCATTGATACAGATTAAGATTTCTACTTGGTCACGTAATTCTGTAAGAAGTTTTACCTTGTTATTAGGATTATAACCTGGTAAGACACGAGCAGCGTGATAATCTTCAAACATCTTGCCGCCGAACTCCATGTATAATTTACCGCTGAATTGATTGATACGGTTTAAGATTTTATCGCGTTGTAGATTTAAATATAATTCTGAATCAAAAGCTTGTTTTTTCATAGCTGATTTTCCTCCAACGAAGAGTATATCAAATTTATGCTTTCTTTTGCGGATAAATTTTGAAATTGTTATACTATTTGTGGAGAAAGAATAATGCGTTTAGAAGAGGAATTATTTCGTCGTTTACGACCGAATATACAACGTTTAATCCAATATGGTTTTCTGAAACAAAATGGAATATATCGTTATCAAACAAAGTTAGAAGATACTGGGATGTATGCGATTATCACAGTGGAAGGAAACGTTGTAAGTGGTAGAGTACTAGATGAACTGACGAATGAAGAATATGTAGCGGTGCATACCGTAGGCAAGAAGGGCAAGTTTGCTACACAAGTTAGAACTGTTTATCTTTCTTGTTTAGAAGATATCGCAAAAAACTGTTTTGAAAAGGTGATGTATTCTAGCAGGCAAGCAAATACCATGCATGAATGGATGATAAATGAATTGCATGATATAGCAGATCATCCATTTACTAAATCACAAAATGGTAAACGTACAACGGATCACGAGTTTACGGCATATAAACCTAGTGATAGTGACAAGATGTACGTGCTAATGTTTTCGATAGGTATGCATAAATTAGATAAAGCTTGTGATGAAAATCAGGTGGATGCGATGAATATTAAAGTCGAACCATCTAAGGTAGGTGATTTACTACAGTTACCAGGCTTCTATCCGGCATATCATATGAATAAGAAACACTGGGTAACTGCACTATTGGATGGCACGATTGAAGATGCGGTGTTAAAAGAACTTCTAGTAAAGAGTAGAGCTTTGGTAGCTAAGAAATTCTCACTAAATCATCATTGGGTGATACCGGCTAATCCTTCGGTTTATGATATTGATTATGCCTTTGCACAAAGTGATTTGATGTATTGGAAACAGAAGTTGAATTATCAGATCGATGATTATGTGTTTATCTATTATGGTTTACCATATAGTGAGTTGCGTTATCTTTGTAAAGTTGTTGAAAAGGATGTTGTATTCTACGATAAGTCAGGAAAACGAACAGATGAAGAAACATATATCTGTATTCAGAAAATTTATTTCTTTGATGATCATAAGCTAACAAAGAAGTTTATTTCTAACTATGGTCTTACCAATATTCGCGGTGCAAGATCAATGCCGAAAGAATTAATCAATCAAATATACAAAATGTATCCCACAATAATGATATAATACAGAAACTGAGGTGATATTATGACGGAATTAAAAGAACGTAATCAAATTGAACAAAAATACAAATGGGACCTTTCGACATTGTTTGAAAGCGATGAGGCTTGGAACGAAGCGCTCACAAAGCTAGATGCTTTGATTTCAGAAGCTGCATCCTTCCAAGGAAAGTTAAACAATACAGAAAGTTTACTTGCATATTTTACGGTATCTGATGAATTAGATAAGGCGTTAAACAATGTATTTACATATGCAATGTTGCGTCATAGCGAAGATACAAGAGCGACCGATGCACAGGGTATGTATTCTAAGGCATATGGTAAGTATGTTGAGGCGGTGAGTGCAACTTCGTTTGCTCAACCAGAAATTCTTGGAAATGACGAGGAAGTTTTAAAGGAATTTATCGCTGATCCATCCTTAAACGATTTTGCGTTCTTATTAGAAAATCTTGTACGTAATAAGGCGCATACTTTAAGTGCTGCAGAAGAGAAGCTATTATCTACCTTTGGTGAGGTGTTCTCTGCACCGGGAAGAACGAGTGAAGCATTAATGGATGCGGATATGGTATTTGACGCTGCTAAGGATGGAGAAGGTAATAGTCATGAAGTAAATGGCTCTAGTTATATTCTCTTGCAGGGTAGCGATGACCGTGAGCTTCGCAAGAATTCTTTTACGTCTTTATACAAGGGTTATAAACAACATATCAATACTTTCGCATCTACCTATAGCACAACTGTAAAGGCTGCTTCGATCGATGCCAAGGTGAGACACCATGAATCTTCACGTCAAGCTGCGATGTTCTCTGATAATATTCCGGTTAGCGTATACGATAACTTAGTTGAAACAGTACATAAGCACTTACCAACAATGTATCGTTACGTAAAACTACGTAAGAAGATGTTAGGTCTAGATGAGCTGCATTATTATGATGTATATGCACCTCTTCTAAAGGGTAGCGCAAAGGATTACTCCTATGAAGAAGCTAAGGAAATGGTATTAGAAGCTGTTGAGCCACTTGGTACAGAATATACAGATGTTGTAAAGGCTGGTCTAGAAAACCGTTGGGTGGATGTCTACCCAAACAAGGGTAAACGTGGTGGAGCGTACTCTTCCGGCACATATACATCTAATCCATATATCTTATGTAACTATACAGGTACATTAGATAGTGTATCTACATTAGCACATGAGATGGGACACTCCATGCATAGTTATCGTACAAACCATACACAGCCAGTACACTATGCGAACTACACAATGTTTGTAGCGGAAGTTGCTTCTACAGTCAATGAGAACCTGTTAATCGAACAGTTGCTACAAAAGGAAACAGATCCTGCTCAACGTATGGCTCTATTGAACCAATACATGGAAGGCTTTAAGGGTACAATCTATCGTCAGACAATGTTTGCGGAATTTGAAAAGGAGGCTCATGCTGCTTCAGAACGTGGTGAATCCTTAACACCTGAATTCTTAAATCAGTTATATTTAAATCTTGTAAAGAAGTACTTTGGTGAAGAATTAGTGATTGATGATGAAGTACAGTATGAATGGGCAAGAATCCCACATTTCTATAGACCATTCTATGTATATGTATATGCGACAGGATACAGTACTGCAGTTGCAATATCGGAAGGTATTTTACACGGTGGTAAAGAAAGAGTTCAGAAGTATCTTGAATTCTTATCTATGGGTAGTTCTGCATATCCAATCGATGAATTAAAGCATGCAGGTGTTGATTTAACGACCCCAGAGCCAATCGATATTGCACTAGAGAAGTTTGCTAAGATTCTTGACGATGCGGAAGAAACATTCACTAAATTACAACAGAAGTAATCAAGTTGGAGATATGAAAGTATCTCCAATTGACAAATCTAAAATATTGTATAAAATATAATTGTAATAAATATAGGAGGCTAAATTTATGACATTTTATGATTATTCTTTAACAGATAGAAGTGGTAATGAAGTATCAATGCGTAACTATGAAGGCAAAGTGGTAATTGTAGTAAACACTGCTACTGGCTGTGGATTTACACCACAGTATAAAGATCTTGAGAGTATGTATGAGAAATATCATGAACAGGGACTAGAAATAATTGATGTTCCTTGTAATCAATTTGCTGACCAGACACCAGGCACGGATGAAGAAGTACATGAGTTCTGCACATTAAAATACAATACACAGTTTGATCAATTTAAAAAAAGTGATGTCAATGGCGAACATGCATTACCATTGTTTACATTCTTAAAGAATGAACAGGGTTTTACGGGTTTTGGAAATAGTGTAAAGGCTCTTGCCATGCGTGCAATGTGTAAACTGAAAGATTCTAGCTATAAGAATAGCCCTGATATTAAGTGGAACTTTACAAAGTTTGTGATTGATCGTAAGGGTAATGTAGTGAAGCGTTTTGAACCAACAGAAGACATGCATTCACTAGAAACATGCATACAATCTTTGTTATGGGTAAAAAATGTAAGCGTTTTAGGCGAATTGTTTCACAAACGGTAAAAAAACATATATACTATTTTCTGCGGAGGTAGTGTATGAAAAAGGAAAAATCATGCGGTGCGATTGTATACCGTAAACAAGAAGGTGTCATTCAGTTCTTGTTAATACATCAAGCATTGGGTCATTGGACATTTCCAAAGGGACATGTAGAAGATGGAGAGACAGAACAACAAACTGCTTATCGTGAAATCTTAGAAGAGACTGGGGTTGAGGTTTCTTTTGAAGATGGTTTTAGAGTTGTAAATACATATTCCCCGAAAGAGGATACTCTGAAAGATGTTATTTTCTTTTTAGCACAACCGATTGGTGGACATGAAGAACCACAGCCATCAGAAGTATCAGATGTACGTTGGTTAACATGCGTTGAGGCACATGCAATCATTACATATCCTTCTGATCGTGCATTATTAAAGAAGGCAATCGATCATATTAGACTCAGAGGGGATTGGAAAGAGTATTAAGAATGATTTTGTTACAAGTTTGTATTGCCAATACTGAAAGTGATACATATTTCTTAAAAAATCAGGACCGATTAATCTCTCTTGAAGCTCAACCTTCAGTACGTCATCTATTACGTAATGATAAACACATTGTGGGTATTGAAGAACACTATCATCATGATGGTGCTGTAGAATCTGCGTTTCTATTAACTGAAAAAGTTTCTGAACAGGATTTCATTGACTTGATTGCAATATTACTAGAATCCTATATCTGTCGTTATCATTGTGCTCGAATTGTATTTCATACGAAAGATGCACAACTGATACAGGCATACCGAGCAAATGCAGTAAGATGTGACAATAATCATTTTGTCTATGTTGTAGAACCGTATCGTTTACAGTTAGAAAATGATGTATTTGATGAACGTGGGTATATCATTAACCAAGGCAAGATGGAAAGTATTCCATTCGGTTGGTTTAATACAAGAGATAAGGGCTGTGGTTGGATAGCAGCGTATAACCTTTTAAAACTTAATGGGAAAACCAAGTTGATGAAGGATGTACTTGATGGTTTAAAACGCTTTGCGTTTATCGGTAATTTATTAGGACAAGAGAAGATCTCTCTTTACTTTTGGCTGAAGAAGCAGGGCTTAAATGTTCATATGAGTGCTGGAACCAATACAAAGATTATCAAAAAGATGTGTGCCAGTAAGTCAGGAATCTTGTTATATATCCATCGACATAATGCACATTATGTGGCATATGAAGTATGCAAGGATGGTAGAATTCATCTCTATAACGCTGTTTATGGCAAGAGAAACCATATTATGACAGCGAGTGAGTTCTTATCAGAGCATTCCTTTATTCCATTATCCTCATTGATTTATATTGACTAGGTCCTAACAATGTTAGGGCTTTTGTGATTGTGGGGGGTCTTGTATATTTTCATCTATCAGTATGGTAGAATAAAGGGCGATTAGAGGAAGTTATGATTAATAAGAAAGTTCATATTTCAAAGATTCATTTTACGTATGTTGAATCTGAAGCTTTAATTGATTCCATCGCAAAACGTGGGGTTGCGATTGCAGTACAGGTTAACATGCACGATGACTATTATGAGTGTGTGGATGGGAATAAACGATTAACAGCTTGTAAGATTTTATCTTTGCAGGATAAGAAATTTGAAATGGTGCCTGTGATGATTATGAACGATTATTCGAAGGCAGGTAGTGCTTTCTGGGGCAATACACAGAATAAGCATTGATAAAGGAGAAAGCATGGAACGATTACAGAAAACAATTGCGAAGGCAGGGATTGCCAGTCGTCGTAAAGCAGAAGAACTCATTGTTAGTGGCAAGGTCAAAGTGAATGGCGTTGTTGTAACAGAGCTTGGAACACAAGTATCTCCTGACGATGATATTGGTGTAAATGGTGTTGTATTAAAGAAAGAAGAAAAGGTATACTACCTATTAAATAAACCACGTAGAGTTATTTCAAGTGTCAGCGATGAAAAGGGTAGAGAAACAGTTCTTGCGTATTTAAGTGATGTCAGAGAACGCATCTATCCAGTAGGTCGTTTGGACTATGATACTTCTGGTATTCTGTTATTAACAAACGATGGTGATTTTGCGAATGCGATGATGCATCCATCTTCACATTTACCAAAGACTTATGAAGTTGCGGTAACGGGTGTATTAACAGATGATATGTTAAATCGTTTAGCAAGAGGTATCATGTTATCGGATGGCAAGACATTACCAGCTGAAGTAGTATTATTAGAACGTTCTACGAAGAAAAATAAAACCGTACTCCACATTACAATCCAAGAAGGACGCAATCGTGAAGTACGGCGTATGATGGAATATTTCCATTGTGAAGTTACAAGACTGAATCGTATTGGCTATGGTTTCTTAGATTTAGGAAATCTAAGACAAGGGCAATATCGTAAGCTACGTAGCTTTGAAGTTCGCAAGTTACTTGCGATGGTAAAGCGTAGCACAGAAGACTAAAGGTCTATATATTGGCTAATCTGTTCTTCATCAGGATCAATGTAAATCATCTTATATTTACCTAATTCAACCATTCCGGGTTTCGCACCTGGAATTTTTTTGAGGTTTTTGATAGGACAATACGCAACTGGAACACTAGAGGACATACGACCTGCAGAGAAGTAGGCTGCGATATTAGCAGCTAGACGCATTGTATACTCATCTGGATTATCATCATGTACGACCACATGTGAACCATGATAATCCTTGGTATGGAACCAAATATTACTCTTCTTCGTATGCCAAGTGAGTGCATCGTTTTGCAAGTTGTTTTTACCAAAGGAGATAGCGATACCTTGTTCAGTTGTGATTGTTGTATAAGAAGGTAATACTTCTTTTTTCTTTTTCTTCTTTTTGCCTTTTTCTTTCTCGAAAAGATAACCCAGTTTGATGAGTTCTTCGCGGATTTCCATTGCCGTTTCAAAGTCGGCGTATTTGAGTTGTTCAGAAAGACCACTGAAATAATCAATTTCCATTTGACAGAGCTGTATCTGTTCCTGCAAGTAGACTTGGCCTTTCTTTAGCTTATTGTATTTTTGGAATGCTTTGCGAGCATTGCCTTTGCCATCTAATTTAGGATCAAGTGGAATCCGAACAGGACTATCATCCACAAAACTATTTAGGATAATTTCTTTGAGTCCCTTTGTATCAGAGATTTGATATGCGTAGAGTAGATCTCCGTACTCACGCCATTTATCACAATCTTTAGCAGATTCATATTCTTCAATTAGACGTGGTAGCTTTGTGGATTGGTGTTTTAGTTGGCGACTAATAAAGTGTTGAATATCACCGGAAAGCTGTTTGATTCTTTCTTTTTCTTCACGGTGGAAGTAGAGAATATCGATTCCTTCAAAAAGAGGATACTCCTTACACGGTCCGACACTGGTTAAATCAATACAGTGGAATACTGGTTCATTATCACTATTAGCGATGAAGATCGATTTACTATTAGAAATTTCTTTCATAATACTATGGAAGGATTGCCCTTTTGACATACGATATTCAACTTCCTTTGCAAGAAATGGTGAAAAACCAGAGAACTGTTTTGTAAGAGATACGTTCATATCTACATTTTGTTCTATAAAGGGATTTTTCTTATCTTGAGAAGGTGTTTCGCTAAACTCTGCACCAGCTTGAATTGTTCGTCTGCTATTTTCAAATGGAGGAATACGCTTCATCGCATCAATGATACGATTTTGTGAATTGACCAAAATAACATTGGCATATTTGCCCATTAGCTCTACATAAAGCTTGAGATATTCAAGGTCACCAATTTCATTATGGTGACGAATATCAAAAACCATCCAACGGTCTAGTTCGGCTTGTTGAATTTTTTCTACGATTGAACCTTCTAAATATTTACGCAACACCATCACGAAGTTGGAAGGCTCGTTTGGAGTTGGGTAACTACGATTCGTAAATAGAATACGGTTATAAACAGAATGTGTAGAAATCAATAATTGTTTCTTACCTGCAGTACCATGTGTTTGTAATAAAAGTTCTGTTTGGGAAGTCATATATATTTTCTGAATTCTGAAGGGAAGTGTTGCTTGAATTTCAGGGATCAGTTTGGATAATAAAATACCATCTAGTGCCATTTGAAAACCTCTTTATTTTTCTTATTATATCATGATTGACTATGTTAAAATTAATGAGTAATCTATTAGGTAAGGATGGAGGATACAATTATGGCTAAGGGATTGTTAATTGTATTAAGCGGACCTTCTGGTGTTGGTAAAGGAACGGTTCTCAAAGAGTTTATTCATGATAAAGATTTGAAACTTGCATACTCGGTTTCTATGACTACTCGTAAGCAGAGACCAGGTGAAGTTGATGGTATAAATTATCACTTTGTCACGAAGGAAGAATTCGAACAAGCAAAGAAGAATGGTGAATTATTAGAGGCAGCAGAGTTTGTTGGAAATTACTATGGCACACCAATTTCAGAAGTAGAGAGATTGCGTAATGAAGGCAAGAATGTCATCTTGGAAATCGAAGTACAAGGATGTACTCAGGTTCGTGAAAAGGTGAAGGATGCCTTAACAATCTTCATTGTCCCACCAAGCATGGCGGAACTTGAGAAGAGAATTCGTGGACGTAATACAGAACCAGAAGAAATTGTTCAGGAACGTTTGGCAAAGGCTGCACGTGAAATGGAACTCATTGGTATGTATAAATATGTCGTTTGTAACGATGATGCGAAGTTAGCAGCTGATATCATTCGCGTTATTATCAAACGTCATATGAAATCAAATATTTAATTTGTCTGTCAGTAGCTACTGGCAGTTTTTTTATATACTTGCGAAAGCGTTTTCAATCAATTATAATGGAAACCAATAAACGGAGGATGGTTTCCGATGGGAAATATACAACAAGATATCTTAGAGGCAACTTTGCGATTATTCAATAATAGAGGACTAGACTTTACAATGAATGATATCGCAAAGTCGATGCATATCGCAAAGAAGACAATTTATCGTTTCTTTTCATCGAAAGAAGATTTGTTGATTGCTTTATTAGATTATGGCTTTGAGAATATTCAAAAAGAGAAACAGAAGATTCTATCAACTGATGAAAGTATCGCTAAACGTTTAGAACAAGTGATGATTGCGATGCCAAAGCAGTATACAAAGATTGATTTTCGTATGTTAGTAAATTTGAAGGATATTTATCCAAAGGCATATCAACGCTTGAATGAACATCTAGAAAATGATTGGGAACCTATCATCAAATTAATCAATGAAGGTATTCGTAAAAAGGAAATTCGTAAAATTAATACGTTTATACTTCGTCAGATTGTAACAGCTACTTTTGAACAGCTTCTATCTACCGATGAGTTACAAGAAAGAAACTTGACTTACACCAAAGCATTAAAGGAAATGATGAATATCATCATGAAAGGAATTGTTGTAGATGATAAGTAGAATAAATAACAATTGGGAATATATTGACCATTGGAGTGATGCGTTTATCCTAGAGGGTGAAGCGGAAGAGGTCGTTAGATTACCACATACAGTACAAGAGTTACCTCTACATTACGCGGATGCAGATAGTTATCAAAAGGTTGTTGGGTATCGTAAGAAATTAATATTTCCTTCTTCTTTAAAAGGTAGAAGATACTTTATACGTTTTGATGGATCAGCACATGAATCTACAGTGTATTTCAATGGGAAAGAAATGTATGTTCATGCATGTGGGTACACCGCATTTACGGTTGAATTAACGGATGAAATTCGCTTTGATGAAGAAAATCTTTTAACGGTGAAAGTGGATAGTCGTGAGAGTTTAAATACACCTCCATTTGGCTTTGTGATTGATTATCTTACCTTTGGTGGTATCTATCGTGATGTTTGGCTTTATGATAAACCTACATATTTTATCAAAGATGTATTTGTGATGACAAAGTCTCTAGATACAGTATCAGTATCTATACAAACAGAAGGAACAGTTCCTGCAGATACATATCATGTAAAGATTTTTGACTTCAAAGGTGAAATGCTCGCAGAGGAGATTGTGCCTATAAATAAGCAACAGATACAAATACCTGTTAGTAATATTCATGCATGGTCTGCCGAATCTCCGACATTATATCGTTGCGTTGTAGAACTCGGTGAGGATAGCTATGAAACAAACTTTGGATTCCGCACGATTCGATTTGATCAAAATGATCTATATATCAATAATCAAAAAGTATTCTTGATAGGTCTAAATCGTCATCAATGCTATCCATATATCGGTTATGCGGCTGTTGATTCTTTACAAGAGGAGGATGTACGTATCTTAAAGGAAGAATTACATGTTAATGCGGTACGTACTTCACATTATCCGCAAAGTCAATCATTTATCGATGCTTGTGATCGTTATGGTTTGTATGTATTTACTGAGATTCCTGGTTGGCAACATATTGGGGATGACACTTGGAAACAACAAGCTATTCAGAATACCAAGGATATGGTACTACAGTATCGCAATCATCCTTCTATTATTCTTTGGGGTGTTAGAATCAATGAATCTCTCGATGATGATGCGCTTTATACAAAAACAAATCAAGTTGCTAGAGACTTAGATCCTTCTAGACCTACAGCAGGTGTACGCTATCTTACAAAGAGTCATCTATTAGAAGATATTTATACTTTCAATGATTTCTCGCATCACGGTGATAATAAAGGTGCATTAAGTAAGAGTGAAGTTATGGTAGATACACATCATCCACTCATCATCTCTGAAGCCAATGGACACATGTTTCCAACAAAGAGTTTTGATACACAAGTGCGACGACAGGAACATGCATTACGCCATGCGCGTGTATTTAGTGATGCGATGGCTGATGGCCAACATACTGGAGTTTTCCAATGGTGTATGTTTGATTATGCAACACACAAAGACTTTGGCTCTGGAGATCGGATTTGTTATCATGGAGTAATGGATAGTTTTCGTAATCCAAAGCTTGCGGCAAGTGTCTATGCTTCACAACAGGATGAAGAACCTATCTTAGAAATTAGTACTTCCATGGATATTGGTGATTACAATGCAGGTAATCTACCTGATTTCTTCGCATTTACCAATGCCGATGAAGTGCGTTTATACAAAAATGATCAGTTTGTTTCTTCATTTGCTACATCTGTGTATTCTGGTTTAAATCATGGTCCTATTCGTATCGATGATACGATTGGAGAACTACTCGTAGAAAACGAACACTATACTTCGAAACAGGCAGATGATATACGTAAATGCTTGCTCGCAAGTAAAAAGTATGGTAGTAACTTACCACTGCGCTATCGTTTGTTATATGCAAAAATCATGTTCCAATACAAGATGAGCTACAGTGATGGTGTCGCTCTGTTTGGAAAGTATGTATCTGGTTGGGGTTCCGGTTCAATTACTTGGAGATTTGATGCAATCAAAAATGGTGAAGTTGTGAAGTCTATTATCAAATGTCCGTCTGCTAAATTACATCTATCTTATCAAGTATCTCGTAAAATACTGATAGAAGGCGATTGTTACGACATGTCTGCGATTCGTATTCAAGTAAAGGATGAATATAACAATCTAGCTTCTTATGCGCAGTTTCCACTCAGCTTCATTACAACAGGTCCTATCGAAATTGTAGGTCCTAAGACAGTTGTGGCTGAAGGTGGTATGACTGGTACATATATTAAAACAACTGGCGAAGAGGGAGAGGCTATTCTTACGATTTCTGCACCAGATTGTAGTTCAATTACAATTCATTTTACTGTTAAAAAGGAATCATAAAATATGAAAGAATTTGGTAAAAAACAATTTGTTGCCTATGGTTTAGGTGCGATTGGCAAGGATATGGTATATGCCTTATCTGCCTCTTATATTATGTATTACTATCAAGATATTTTAGGATTATCTGCGACTTTTGTCGGATTTATCTTGATGATTGCACGTGTATTCGATGCAGCCAATGATCCATTTATGGGTGTCGTGGTCGCAAAGACAAATTCAAAGTGGGGAAAGTTTCGCCCATGGCTATTTACTGGTACGATTTTAAATGCATTTGTTTTATACGCATTATTTGCGGCACCTGCAGTATCTGAAAAAGCATTAATGATATATTTTGCGGTGATGTATATACTTTGGGGAATGACATATACTATGATGGATATTCCATTTTGGTCGATGATACCTGCAGTTACTTCTACGATGAAAGATCGTGAAAATCTATCCGTTGTAGGACGTACCTGTGCAGGTGTTGGTTATGCGTTAATCAACGTATTTACAGTGATGGCTGTATCCAAACTAGGTAGTGGGATTGAGCGTACTGGCTTTCGTTTGTTTGCGCTTATTATAGCGATTTTGTTTGTAGTATTTATACTTTTTACATGTTTTACAATTCATGAGCAAAAAGTAGAAAACATGCAGACAACATCTGTTAAAGAGATGTTTAAAGCGTTATTCGACAATGATCAAGCAATCGTGACTGTTGCTACAATTGTGTTAATTAACTCTGCGCTTTATATTACATCGAATCTTTTGATCTATTTCTTTAAATATGATATTGGTGGAACGGATTGGAAGAATGCGTACACAGTATTTACATCTGTTGGTGGTATCTCTCAGATTTTAGGTATGGTGGTTGTATATCCGGTTCTAAGAAATAAGTTATCTAATACAAAAATCTTTAAACTATGTTTGTTACTAGCAATATTGGGATATGCATTCTTGCTAGCCTTATGTTTATTGGGATATTCATCTGTTCTAACAATGTTAATGGTGCCTGGTGTAATGATCTTTGCATCCAATGGTATACTAACAGTATTAACAACGGTCTTTCTTGCGAATACCGTTGATTATGGTGAGGCTAAAACTGGTCATCGTGAAGAGTCTGTCATCTTTAGCATGCAGACATTTGTAGTAAAGGCTGCTAGTGGTTTAGCGGTGTTTATTACAGGTGTTAGTTTGGATCTCATTGGTTTAACAAGTAAAGATGGTTTAGGAGAAGGGATGCCAATACTTGATTCGCCATTATTAGGACTTCGTTTACTGATGACGATTTTACCTATTATTGGATTAGTGCTTGCACTAGTTTTATTTACAAGAAAGTTTATCCTAACAGATGAGAAAACAGAACAAATCCGAAAACAGCTAGAAGAAAAGAAGGTGTGAGTATGCAAGTACAGTGGTTGATAGAAAGTATCGATCAAAAAATTAAATTACAAGGTAATGAAAACTGGCAGGATGATGCACTGCATATTCATGTAACAACTGCACAAATGATACTGGGAAATGTTGAGGCGAAACTTTCTGTATCTATCGCAAAGGATGAGAAGATTTTCATGAATGGATATCAGACATGGACGTATTCTCCTGAACTTATAAGATATGATCATACACATGGACTAAAGAGAGTGCCAAAGAGTTTATTACGGAAATATGGGTTTGATCGTTATGGGGATTATCATTTTGTGGATTATCCGCAAAAGAAGGGTATTACCCATGGTGAATCATGGTGCTATTTCCGTGATGGGAAAAAGTTTCGCTTATTTGCGTCATTAGATGAAGATCCAGGGTATACGTTATTCTGGTATGATGCGAACAAAGCTGAATTAACAATTCAAAGAGATTGCAAGGATGTACAGACTAGTGGAGTATTCCATGCATTTGATTTGTTTTATGCAGAAGGTAGTGAAGAAGAGGTCTTTCAAGCATGGTTTGATGCAATGACTCTAAAGCCACTTACAACCAAGAAATTATTTGGATATTCTAGCTGGTATAATCACTATCAAAATATCAATGAAGAGAAGATTCGTTTTGATTTATCTGGTTGTGATAAAGTATTTCAACCAAATGACTTATTTCAAATTGATGACGGTTGGGAACCGTTTGTAGGAGATTGGTTAGAAACAGATGTAGTGAAATTTCCGAATGGATTAAAAGTGCTTGTGGATGAAATACATGCGAAGGGATATAAAGCTGGTTTGTGGCTTGCACCGTTTGTGGCAGAGGAGAAGTCCTCACTATATCAGAATCATCCAGATTGGTTCTTACACCATCATGGAAAACCATGGTGCTTAGGTGCTAACTGGTCGGGTTTTTATTCGTTAGATATTGATCATCCAGATGTAATCGCATATCTTAAGCAAGTATTTCATCAAGTATATGATGTATGGGGTTTTGATTTGGTAAAGCTAGATTTCTTATATGGTGCAGCTCCATTTGGAAATGTATCAGAGAGTCGTGCTAAGCGAATGAAACGTGCATTGGAATTTTTACGTGATATATCAAAAGGAAAGGAAATTTTAGCCTGTGGAGTTCCGTTAATGCCATCCTTTGGATTAGTTGAATATTGTCGTATTGGTTGTGATGTTGGTTTGGATTGGGATGATGCCTTCTATATGCGTTTATTACATCGTGAAAGAATCTCTACAAAGAATGCGATTGTAAATGCAGTGAATCGTAGACAATTAAATAAACATGCGTTTATGAATGATCCAGATGTATTCTTTATCCGTACGGAGAATATTCATCTATCGGACAAACAAAAGGATGATTTAGCACGGATACAAGCTTTGCTTGGAGGGGTATTTTTAACAAGTGATAGTCCAGCAAATTATACAGATAAAATGGTTAAAAAGTATCAAGAATACCGTAAGCTAGCATCAGCGTTAGTGACATATGTAAATACAGATGAAGGTATTACAATTGAATATGCGTTAGATGGTCAAACAAAGGTAGTTCATTTTGACTGTACAAATCGTTAATGAAAACCCACTGAAGTAGTAAATACTCTAGTGGGTATTTTTTATTACTGGATTTGTTGTTTCGTTATTGCATTTTTAAGATATTGAAATGGAGAGGGTTTCATAGTCGCACGAAAGCAATTACTAAATGCCGCATCATCTGTAAAGCC